>Ga0209006_10000472_pt1 | contig 38431 bp, 36 predicted proteins | sample JacPin_JW_Ref_O2_FD_188567 | JGI IMG/M metagenome (GOLD analysis project Ga0209006, IMG submission 188567) | Forest soil microbial communities from Algoma, Ontario, Canada - Jack Pine, Ontario site 1_JW_Ref_O2 (SPAdes) (version 2) | ecosystem: Environmental > Terrestrial > Soil > Boreal... | reverse complement strand
CCGGCGCCGTAACGAAAGGAGGCTCCCTATGAATTCCTAATCAAGGAGCCCCCAATGGGACTGAACGACATGGCCATCCGCAACCTCAAACCCCCTCAGACCCCATACAAGAAGGGTGGCGGCGAGGGACTTTACCTGCTGGTTACGCCGGGAGGGTGCAAACTCTGGCAGTTGGCGTACCCGGTTCGCCGGAAAGAAAAGACCATCGCGCTCGATCAGCATCCAGCGGTTGCGCCGGCGATGGCCCGCGAAGCCAAACTCGAAGCAGAACGCGTCCTCGCTCAAGGCGTCGGTCCGTCCGAAAAGCGTAAAGCCGACAAGCGCGCTGCAGTTCGCATAATCTGTCGTTACCGCTTGGCTGGACGGCAGGCGTTGGCGTTGAATACCTTTTTAGCAACGCGGTCAGTGCCAAGGCTGAGTATCTTTACGTGGATCTAACAAAAATCACCTGCCCCGCGACTATCCTCTGCAGTATTGACAACAGTATCATCAATGACGGCACGGCGTCTTTCACCGAAAGTCTGATCCGCGTCGGCGTGAACTATAAATTCAGCTCGTGACGTTCTTCAGACGCGCGGCTGCCGGAAACTCGTTCAACCCCGAGCGCAGGTAATGCCCCTAAACCTAGATAGCCCAATTGAAACAGACAGGCTGACCGACCACGTGGGATCGTCAATCTGCTCGTCCGATCGTGGGATATATGCGCGATGGCTCGGTCCTTTGCGTTCCTCACACCGGGGCTGCCCACCTCGCAGTCAGTACGTCTCGGCAATAAAGTTGCGACCGCGCAAACTCGCCTGGTCGTCGTAATACCCATTATTCGAGCGTTTCGGCAGTTTCACTTTCGACTGCCTCACTTTCTTGTAGGGAATTAGGCCGAGCATCGCCGCGATGCAGTTCAATCGGGCACGTTTTTTATCATCCGACCTTACAATACGCCACGGCGCATCGTCAGTGTCGGTCGCCTTTAACATGTTGTCGCGGGCATGGGAGTAATCGTACCAGAGCCGAAACGATTCCAGATCCATCGGGCTCAACTTCCATTGGCGAAGCGGATCGTTGATACGTGCGACAAATCGCTGCTCTTGTTGTTCCTTGCCAACTTCGAGCCAAAATTTTATCAGAATAATGCCGGCATCCAGGATGTATCTTTCGATCTCTGGGCAAAGCTTCAGAAAACGCTCTACTTCCTGCGGCTTGACGAAGCCCATCACATTCTCTACCCCCGCGCGGTTGTACCAACTTCGGTCGAAGATCACGATTTCACCCGCCGCCGGAAAATGCGCGATGTAACGCTGAAGAAACATTTGCGTTTTTTCCCGGTCGGACGGCGCCGGCAACGCCACGACTCTGAAGACACGCGGGCTCACTCGTTCGGTAATGGCCTTGATGGTGCCGCCCTTCCCGGCAGCATCGCGTCCTTCGAAGACGACGATTATCCGGCTCCCTTCCGCCTTCACCCATTCCTGCAGATGGCAAAGCTCGACTTGAAGCTTGCGCAACTCCTTCTCGTAGTCCTTTCGCTTCATTTTGCCGTTGTCTGGTGCAGTTTGATCCTTTGCCATCCACTCAACTCCCGAAGATGACACGTCGAAAACGGCTCATCGCGACCGCAAAGTAAACTGAGCCAATAATGAGCATTGCTAAGAGAGGCCGCCAGACCAGCGTGATATCGGCGTCACGGAAAAGCACAGCTTGGGCAAACGAGACGAAATGCGGTGTCGGACTGATTGTCCGCATCACATACTGGAGCCAGACCGGCATGCTTTCCATGGGCGTGCTGCTGCCCGAAAGCAGCTGCGTCACGATCAGAACAGGCATGGCCAAAAGGCCAAATTGGCCCATCGTTGTGGAGAGTGTACCGAGCAAAATGCCCAGCGCGGCGACTACGAGCGCATAGAGCGCCGCTCCTATTAGAAACAACAAGAGTGAGCCGGCAATGGGAGCGCCGATCCACCAATGGACCACAAATTGCAGCGAAAACATAGCCGCGACAAGAATGACGAGTCCGTTGGCGAACATCTTCGCCAGCATGATTTCTGCAGGCACAACCGGCATGACCAGTAAGTGCTCGACGGTACCCTGCTCACGTTCGCGGATCAGCGCAGCGCCGGTCAGAATCACAGTGAGCAAGGTGATCTGATTGACGACCTGAGTCATCGCTGAGAACCAGGCCGTTTTCAAATTCGGATTAAAGTCCGCGCGCACAACGAGGTTGATCGGCGAGCCGCCCGGAATGCCGCGGGCGTTGAGGAAGTTTTGTACTTCGTTTGAAATGGCGCTCTTCAAATAATTTGCGCCATTGCCAGCCTGAGCCACGGCCGTCGCGTCGACGTTGATTTGCACTTCGGTCTTACGCTGCGCAAGAATATCGGCCTGAAAGTTCGTAGGAATCTCGACGACGAACAGCAGTTCGCCCTTGTCCATCTTGGCATCGATGTCGGTCGCCCTGATCTGCACCGCCGCTTGAAACGTCGGGCGGACCAAACTCTCGGCAATTTGCCGCGAGAGCTCCGAGCCATCCTCGTCGGCAACACCAACCGAGAGGTTGGTTGCCTCGGTGACCGCACCGGTGGCGACCGTATTGACGGAAACCGTGAATGCATAGGCGACGAGAATGAGCATGGTCGGATCGGACCGGATGCTTCGCAGCTCCTTGATCACCAAACGGAAGACGTTGGCGATATGATCGCGCAGCGTCATCGCCCGCGCTTCCGCCAACCTCGGAACCGGCTGGGTGCTGGATCCCGGCATTGTCACGCCTCCTGTTTACGTAGGAATAGGAGCGACAAGATCAGGTAAGCCACGGCAATGATGACGATCGCGACGATGTTGAACCAAAGGTCGGAGATCCCGAGCGCCTTTGCGAACACCCCGACGGTAATCGGCTGGTACCAGGCGGAGGGAAATGTCAGGCCGAGAATTTTCGCCGTGCCAGATAAAGATGAAACGGGGGCGAATAGTCCGGAGAAATTCACCGCGGGAACGATCGACAGGATCGCTGTGGCGAAGACCGCCGCTACCTGAGTGCGGGTGAAAGACGAAATCACCTGACCGAAGCCGGTGGTCGAGATCACATAGACAATCGTGCCGATCAGCAGCGTAAGAAACTGACCTTTGAGGGGAACATCGAAAACGAATATCGCCATCAACATCAGAAAAACGAAATTCACCATGGCGACAGCGACGTAAGGTACCTGCTTGCCGAGCAAAAACTCGATCTTGGTGATCGGTGTCGAGCGGAAATTGGCAATGGAACCGGTTTCCTTCTCGCGCACGACAGCGATCGCCGACATGATGGCCGGGATCAGGCACAACATGAGCATGAACACGCTCGGCACCATGGCGTTGACGCTGAGGAAGGCTTGGTTGTAGCGAAAGCGTGTCTGAATATCTCCGTCATTCCACGCGTTCGGGCTCCCGGCCTTGTGGGCTTGACGCTCGAGCTCGTCGCCCTGCGTCCTGACCACACCGGTGACGTAGTTTCTTGCAGTTTCGCCGCGGAAAGTCATGGCGCCATCGACCGAAGCGTCGACTTCCGGTTTCGCCCCCCGGAGCAAGTCACGGCCGAAACCCGCGGGAATCTCAACGACGATCTGGGTATTACCGCTACGCAGACGCCGCTCTGCCTCGGCGGCCGACTTGATCGGCGGCTGCACGGAGAAATAACGCGAGCCCGAAAATCCGTCGAGCAATTGCCGGCTCTGTGGCGTGTTATCTTGATCGAACGCCGCCATTTGCAGATTTTCGATGTCAAAGGAAATGCCATAGCCGAAGGCGAGCATCAGAATGATGGGACCAAAGACCGCGAAGGCGAGCCGGATCGGATCACGTAGCAATTCAACTGTTTCGCGCCGGGCGTAGGCCCATAAGCGCCCGACATCAAAGCGTCTTGGCCGTTTGATCACATCCGCTTCGCTAGACGCCGCATCCGGCGGCGGAGCTTCGACCTTCTTCGTACGGTCGATGCCGGCGGCGTCGGCGAGGTAGCCGACAAAAGTGTCCTCTAGCGAAGCGCTGCCACGCTCTTTGACCAGATCCATTGGGGCGCCGACGGCCAGCACTTTGCCGGCATGCATGAGTGAGATCCGGTCGCAGCGCTCCGCCTCGTTCATGAAATGGGTGGAAAGAAAGATCGTCACCCCGTCGTCGCGCGAGAGATCGATCATCGAGCGCCAGAATGCATCCCGCGCGATCGGGTCGACACCCGAGGTCGGCTCATCGAGAATGAGAATAGCCGGCTCGTGCAGCACCGCCACGGCAAGTTGCAGCCTTTGCTTAATGCCGAGTGGGAGACTTTCAGGCTTGGCGTTGGCGACCTGTTCCAGATCGTAGCGCTTTAGTAGATCTTTGATCCGGCCTGCGACTTTGCCGGACGGCAAATGGTAGAGCCGCGCGTGCAGCTCGAGGTTCTGCAGAACCGTGAGCTCGCCGTAGAGCGAGAAAGCCTGAGTCATATAACCTACGTTGCGACGCATCTCCATGTCGTTCGAACCCATCGGCCGCCCGAACAGCTTTGCCCAGCCCTCGGTTGCCGGCAGGAAGCCGGTCAGCATCTTCATGGTGGTCGACTTGCCGCAGCCGTTGGAGCCGAGGAAGCCAAAGATTTCGCCGGGCGCGATGCGGAAATTCACGTGATCGACCGCAACGAAATCGCCAAAGCGCCGGGTCAGTCCCTCGGCCTCAATGGCGGGCACTTCGTCCACCGCGGCGACACGCGGACGCACGATTACTTTCTGATGGAGCGCGCGCTTTTGCTCCGGCAGCAGCGCAATAAAGGCTTCTTCGAGTGTCGGCTCCTGCGCCTTATCGAGCATTTCCTGCAGCGTGCCACTGGCAATGACTTTGCCGTCGTCCATGGCCATCAGCCAATCGAACCGCTGCGCTTCATCCATATAAGCTGTCGCGACCATCACGCTCATTTGCGGCCGGCGGGCGCGGATTGTGTTGATCAAATCCCAGAATTGGCCACGCGAAAGCGGGTCGACGCCAGTCGTTGGCTCATCCAGAATGAGCAGGTCCGGATCGTTGATCAGCGCGCAGCACAGACTGAGCTTCTGCTTCATGCCACCGGACAGCTTGCCGGCCGGGCGAGCCTCGAACGGATCGAGCGCCGTCGCAGTCAAGAGCTCGGTGATCTTGGCGCGGCGTTCGGTCGCCGACTGTCCGAACAAACGGCCGAAGAAATCGATGTTTTCGAACACGCTCAGCGTCGGATAAAGATTGCGGCCGAGTCCCTGCGGCATGTAGGCGACGCGCGCGCGCAAGCTCTTAAGCCGGGCTGTGCTTTTCAGATCGCCGTCGAAGACCATGACGGTACCGGCTTGGATCGTACGCACGCCAGAAACGAGCGCCAGCAAGGTGGATTTGCCGACGCCGTCCGGGCCGATCACGCCAACCATCTTGCGGGCCGGGATGTCGATGGTCACGTTATCGAGGGCAACCGTCGTTCCGTAACGGTGCGAAACTCCTTCAAGCCGAGCGACAATTGCGGCCGTCATTGCGGCAGCTTGACTTGCAGATCGTCCGGCCAGGGCGCAGCAGGGTTGGTACGCACGATCCCCAGGCCGCGCACGCCCGTTTTCACGCGGCTGCTATATTGCTTGAGAACTGCGGCATCCAATTGGAGCTTGGCGCGGAACATCAGCTTCTCGCGTTCTTCCGCAGTTTCTACGGTTTTGGGCGTAAATTGCGCGTCGGCGGCGACGAAGCTGACTTTGGCGGGAACGACCCATTGGGGCGCGGGATCCAGGATGATGCGGGCTTCGCCACCGATCTCGAGTTTACCCGCGGTCGCCGCCGGCAAGAAGATCGTCATGTAAACGTCCTGCAGGTCAAGGATGGTCAGGACCTTGCCGCCGGCGGCTATCACTTCGCCATTGCGCGCGAGTTGATATTGGACTCGTCCCGTTCGCGGCGAGATGAGCACAAGATCTTTCAATATCGACTCAATGCGCTCCACTTCGGCCTGCGCGCTTTTGATGGCTGCCTCTGCCTGGTCGCGCTGCGCAATTGCCCCCGTGACGTTCGCTTCAGTGCCTTCGTAGTTGCGTTGGCGCTGGTCGTATGTCTGTTGCGTGATGACTTGCTTGCCAATAAGCTCCTTTCCACGCTCGAAGTCGGATTTAGCGGCGGCCAGAACGGCTTTACGTTGCGTAATTAGCGACTCCGCCTCGGCCAGCGCCTGTTCCGCTTTGTCGACATTGGATTGCGCCGCGCGCAGCTGGGCTTCGTATTCCGGCGAGGCGACCCTGCCGACAACCTGGCCGGCTTTGACTTCGCTGCCTTCTTCGACGGTAATATCGACAAGGCGGCCGGGATATTTGGCCGCAACATCGACCTGTATGGCTTCGATACGGCCGTTGGTCTTGACGATGCCCTCAGGCATCGAGGTCCCAGTGATGCGATCGAGCAAGCTACGCGCCCGCTCGCGAAGATTCTTGGCTTCCGCCGTCGGGGCAACGAACGTGCCGACCGCTGAATGCTGATGAGAGGACGGCACCGGTGGGCTGCCGCCGACAAAAGCGAGCACAAATAGCGTCGCGGCGAGGTGGCGCATGTGCATTGCAAACGTCCTCCCTCAAGGTGTTATTTGATCAGCCGAAACATTTCCTTCCTGACGTCGCAATTTCATCACTGACCAAAACGTCATGGTCCAAGAGCATACTCCTGAGGGCAGACAATTCAAATACGAGAACCGTCAGCGGCGTGTAATTCCCGCACGACGACAAGATCCTTGCGCATCACACTCTAGCAGCCGAGACAATTTTTACGCCTCGCCGCGCTGCAGCATAGAGCACAGCCACAGCGCACGACGCCATGCGGCTTCGCACTGAGTCGGCGCGGGACGTCAGTACAATCGGCACACGCGCACCGAGAACGAGACCAGCCGAATCCGCCTTGGCGAGGTAGATGAGATTTTTCGCCAGCATGTTGCCAGCTTCGAGGTCGGGCACGATGAGAATTTGCGCACGCCCGGCGACCGCGGATTGTATGCCCTTTATCCGCGCCGCCTGCAGATCGATCGCATTGTCAAACGCGAGCGGCCCATCGAGAGTCCCACCCGTAATCTGACCACGGTCGGCCATCTTGCAGAGCGCCGCGGCGTCAATCGTCCCCGGAATCTTCGAGGTGACCGTCTCGACCGCGGAGAGGATTGCGACGCGCGGCTCACCCAAGCCTATTCCCGCGAACAGATCGATCGCATTCTGGACGATGTCGCGCTTGGCATCGAGGTCGGGAAAGATGTTGACTGCCGCGTCCGTGAGAAACAACGTTTCCGGGTAGGTCGGCACGTCCATAACGAACACATGACTGATGCGTCGCTCAGTTCGCAATCCAGTGCCGGAGGCGGTCACCGCGCGCATCAGCTCGTCGGTATGAAGGCTGCCTTTCATCAAAAGGTCGCCGCCCCCAGCTCGAATCAAATCGACCGCCTTAGCGGCCGCGGCGTGGCTGTGAGCGACATCGACCAATTCGAACTTCGCAATGTCGATCTTATTCGCGTACGCAATATCGCGAATTTTCGTTTCGGGCCCGACCAAAAGCGGGTCGATAAGGCCCAACCGTGCCGCTTCAACAGCGCCGCGCAGCGAAGTTTCATCACACGGGTGCACCACCACGGCCTTGCCTGAAGGCACATCCTTGGCCGTCGCGATCAATCGCTCGTATTTCGAGATCGGAATTTGAGCCGACGAACCGAGAACGCCGGGGTACGAAAGGCCTGCTTCAGACATGAAGAAATCCCTTCAATCCGTCCGGCGAACTCGGGCGCTCAAGAAACCCCTGCCTGCGCGTTACTCTGGAAATCCGCGGCAATTGCCGGGCTCGTACTCACAGGCAACGGCCCATCGATGTCGAACAAAGCGCCGATGCGATGAATGCGTTTCAAATCCTCGCCAGAGTGCCAGCCTCGCGCACTCAGCACTTGGCAAATCAACTCAAATGCCTTTTGCCGAGCGACGCCGTTCGGCGGGAGCATGGGGGGTATAGCGGCGAGCGCGGCTTCTGGGTCGATCGACAATATGTCGAATTGCTCGCGCACTCCCTTTTTAAAGATCGATAACGGCACATCGCTCTGCGATCGCCGGATGCGGCTCAAAGCTTCGAACCCTCGTTCGTCTACCGCCGCCCGGTCCATGCCCGCAAACAGAAGCGAACGAATGACCGCCTCGCGCACTCCACCGGACGCGCAGCGGGACCGCACTTCGGCGATCCGTTTCTCGATCAGTTCGTAGTGCAGCAAATCCTTACTGGCCCTTCTTGGCGGCAAAGGCGCGCGCGGATCGATGCCGGCGGCCGCTTGCAATGCGTTCGATCCGTAGATGGCCAAGAATGCGCGCTCCGCTGCAGCTTCATTAAATTCGCGAAATGCGTCGAACGCTCCTGCGATCTGCCGAGAGATATCGGCCTGAAGCGCGCTATAAGGATTGCCCGCGGCGGCCGGCTTACGACGTTCGCGGACCTTTTCGGCCCAAGCTTCCACCGGAGCCATCGCCGGGTTCGCGTTCGAAAAGACCTCGTATTGCAGCCTAAGCGGATGCAAATGCCGCATTGCGTCCACGAAGGCCGGATTGACGAGCGCCCGCACCATCGGCTGCATAAAGGCGCGATAGAGCGCGAGGTTTGTTTGCGAAACGCGATCCACGGTGGCGAAGCACCGCTCATCGGCTGCGCTATTGCCGCCAAGCGCACGGATGTCGTCAAAAGTCCGCGCCTCGCAGCGCATTACCCAATCGCCAGAGACCATCTCGGGATTGACGGTGGCCTCGGTCTTGGCGTCGAACATCGCCTGGTAAAGACCCGGTGGAAGCGTATCGATCAGATCGATGTTGGTTGAGAATTCATCGTGCTCTTTGCGCGCCACCTTCCCCGAGACAAAAATTCCCAAATGACCGACATTCGGGTGGATGGCGTAGACGATCGTCTGACCGCGGGCGCGGAGTTCATCGACATTTTCGTAGAGATCGAGAATCCAGCCGAGCGCCTGCTGCGGCGGGGTAATGTTGTCCCCTTCCGAGCAAAGCACGACGATCGGCGAACGAATGCTACGAAGATCAACGGTCAATCCGCCTGAAGTCCGGATTTTTCCGGCAGCAAGATTGTTGCCAATGAATAATTCATCGACGATGAATTGAATCTCGGCGGCATTCAGATTGACGTGACCACCCCACCAGCGCTCGAAACCCAAGTACCGCGGCGCCTCAGTGTCGATTTTTGAATAGAGATTGTACTGTTTGGTCCAATACGTATTGGCCGGATTTTGATTTTCAAAATTCTGCACCAGCCATGCACCGTCGAATCTGCCGCCGCCAAGATCGCTGGCAAACGCCGTCAACCAGCTGCCGCCTGACAGGCCACCCGAATAGCGCATGGGATATTTGCCATGCACGCCCTGCCAGTAGGACAGCGGCGCGCCGGCGACGATGATCGGTCCGAACAGATTCGGCCTCAGCGCGGCGAGCATCATCACGGCCCAGCCCGCCTGGCAATTGCCAATTACGCATGGTTTCTCGTCAGCCTGCGGATGGAGTTCTATCACCTTCTCAAGGAATACCTCTTCGGCGCGGGCCACATCCTCGATTGTCTGCCCTGGCATCGGCTCCGGCAGGAAGCCGATAAAGTAGCAAGGATGACTGGCCCTTAATGCGACGCCGATTTCACTATCAGACTTGAAGCCGCCGATGCCGGGGCCGTGTCCTGCACGCGGATCGACGACAACGAAAGGCCGCAGCCTCGCGTCGATCTCGATGCCTTCTGGCGGAACAATTCGAACCAGACAATAATTCACTGGTCGATCCAACAGGCGACCGTCGACGACGGGTTCCGCCTTGAAGCCGAGTACGTGCGGAGCGGCTTCGGCCATGTGCGCGCGATACTGATTGCCGCGCACACGCATCACGTCTAGGAACAAGACCCAGCGTTGTAGTGCATCGACCCAATATTCGGCCGCCTCTGCGCTCCAGTCCGAAAGAGGCGCGAGCAAATTCGTTCGTGCAGGAATACCGCCCATCATAGAGCTCCTTCCCGTGCACTTGCAGTGTAGCGATCAAGTCAGCGTGGGCGGATCATTGTCTGGCGCCCGAGTCAGCTTATTAGTTCGTCTTCTCGACTAATTTCTTCGCTGCAAGAACGTCGTTAAAATAATCTCGGAACGCGACAGTTCTTTGACCTCGATCAAGGCCACCGCTGCGGACATCACCTAAGTCTAGCCAATCTGGCTGCGTCCGCCACCACGCGAATAGCGTCAGCGCGTCACTTCACGAACTTGTCATCGCCACCCTGATCGACCGTTGCAGTTCGGCGATCGAGGAGGATACATTTCACCGTCGCCGAAATAGAACCAAATCAACACTCCCGATCGAGACGCAAAGGAGACCCGGCATGATTCCTGCCGTCAAAGCAAAGCTTCTCGAGGGCAAAAGAGGACTTGTCGTCGGAATTGCGAATGAACATTCGATAGCATGGGGCTGCGCCAAGGCTTTCCGAGCGTTCGGCGCCGAGATCGCGGTAACGTATCTCAATGAGAAGGCCCGCAAATTTGTTGAACCGCTAGCGCAAGCATTGGACGCTCAAATCATTATGCCACTTGATGTGCGCGTGGCGGGCGAAATGGAGGCGGTATTCGAGCGCGTCGCCGATCAGTGGGGCGTCCTGGATTTCGTTGTGCATTCGATCGCATTTTCGCCGAAGGAAGCACTTCAGGGTCGCGTGACGGATGTTGCGAGAGACGCCTTTCTAACAACGATGGACGTCTCGTGCTGGACATTTATCCGCATGGCGCATTTGGCGGAGCCACTTATGCGCAACGGTGGCACACTTTTCACGATGTCCTACTATGGCGGCCAGAAGGTCGTAGAGAATTACAACATCATGGGCGTCGCTAAGGCTGCCTTGGAGAGCGCCGTCCGCTACCTGGCCGCCGAGCTTGGGCCAAAGGGCATCCGCGTGCATGCCGTCTCACCGGGTCCGCTGGCCACCCGCGCCGCCTCCGGCATTCCGGAATTTGATGCCCTCTTGGAAAAAGCAAAAACGAAGGCACCTTCGCGTTGCCTCGTCACCATCGACGACGTCGGCGCGGCAACCGCGTTTCTTGCTCACGATGCCGCGCGCTTGATCACCGGTGAAACGCTTTACATTGATGGCGGGTATCACATCATCGACTAGCCGCCTTCAGCATTGCCGGTCAGCTTTTGGATGCCTGCGGAGTCCCTTTTACCGTCAGCTGCCATCGAGACCGCAACCCACCCGATTGAGCCGGGGCGCGCCGACTCTCGGTCACTACCGGCCGCGTTGATGGCAAGCGGCTGAAAGAACGCAGCAGCGTCTTCGCATCCGCAACATGAGTCGTTGGCGGCAAACGCCCGCTATTTGCAAAAATATGTCGCCTGCCAGCGAGGTGCGCACTATCGCCGCGCGGCGCCCTTTATAGAGCGTCGTTTCCTGCCCGGCAAAGCTCTGGCGATAATTTAGACGATGTAGCTGGCAATCCTCAAGGCTCTTGATCACGACAATTGCGGGGTTCGCCTGCCGTTTTGACCAGATCAAAATCGCAGAGTGCAGCTTAACGAGCCATTCGGGCAGCCATTTCATGAAGGCGCTATCGGCAACAAAGCTGCCGCATGCTCCAATCGACGACAGTTGATTAGTTAATAGCCCGCGACGGCGTTAAGCTCTTCATTGGCAATAGGGAGGAAGCAATGACGAAGCTAACAGTGCTCTGCGTCGCGCTGACAGCTTGCGTGCTGTGCGCAACTCCGATCAAGGTGCTTTGGTCGCCGAAGGCAATGCCGTCGTTAGCGGTCGACGGCGCTGAGGCTCGAGTCGGGCGGCCGCTTACGCCCATGAGCGTTGCGGGCGTGAACAGAAGAATGCATCGGCGCGCCTACCGCCACTACTATGGCAATCCGTACGCATACTGACGTAAAGCGGGCCGACTCGACTTGGGCATGACTGCGTGCGGATGATTAAGAACACTGGTCTCTGGCTGGCTTGCTTGGTCTTTGCGCGCATGCAAGATCAAGACAACGACGTAAGTCTAACAAATCTTGAGCGCGGCTTCGTTTTGTTGAGGCGGTGAAGATCGGTTGATACTCTCGGTGGGTATGCGAAGAGCAACCGACCGCGACCGCTCATATTTGCGTCTGGAGAGCAGGTCCGTGACAATCGATACCACGTCCCTCGTAATTTCAGGGGCATTGCTTGCCGGAGCTCTCGTTGTCCTTTTTGCAGGTCATCTACGGCGTCGGCATCGCTTCGAGCGGAAGCTGATCCAGGATTTGCTCAAAAGCTACTTCAGGGGCGAAGTCCCCTCCGATCAACTCGGCCACCGTGCACGAGAAATAGTCGGTCGACGTTTCACTCAAAGTGACGAATTCTATTCATTGGCGGCGTCTGCATTTCAACGCGCCGTTGACGCCGCTCTCTTGCAGCAAACGGCAACAGAATTAGGTGAGAAAGGACTGCTGAACGCTATGGCGACCTTGAAGCGTGAATTTGGCCTAACCGATCTCTATCAGGTTGAAGGTTGGCGACCCTGGCGTGAATAGACGGCACCGCCAGGATTCGACCCGTGCGGGCGGAATCGGAACGGCCGCGGATGCAACCTTGAGAGGAAAGGCTGCCAATCGAAGGAGAATTGCAAATGTCCGATCTGATTCATAACGAGAAGCTTAGGCTCAGGGCTACGTTTCTTAGCAATTTGGGCATAGCCGCTTTTATCGCCTGTTTCGTGACGCCGGGATTCTTTGCATTCGCCGAAACCAAGACAGAGCGCCTCATCATGGCGATCATCGGGCTAATTTTTTGCGGCGTGCTTCATGTGATCGCCACCAACAAGCTGAACGGGCTGAGAGAGCGGGATGTCAAAGCTTGAACGCCGTATCTCGCCGATGATGCGGAGACTGATCCCGATGGTCGATATCGGCACGACAGGCGTCTATAGGTTTAGTGTCGCATAAATGACCTCGGCACGACGCTCGACCTGCAGCCTGAGCCCGCTTGTCTGTAATACCTTTAGCATCGGGATATTCTCGGCCAGAACCTCGGCGACGAACTCCTTGATCCCAGAATCGCGCCCGAGCAAGACGAGATGACGCATGAGAGCAGAGCCGATGCCTCGTCCCTGATATTCATCGATCACCGCAAACGCGAGTTCCGCCATTCCCGGTCGAACGACGATGTATCGCCCGCCGCCGACTACGCATGGCCGCTCAACATCCTTAGCGATGGCGACCAAGGCAACGTGGTTTACGAAATCGGCGTTCAGAAAAAACGCCTTCTCGCTTTCTGAGAAATACCGCTTCGCGCCAAAGAAGCGCCGATAGAGCGATTCGCCGCTAATGCGGTTTACCGCGGCTAGCATATCTTCCTGATCGGCGGCCTTTAAGGCGCGGATTTCGACGCTGCTGCCATCGCGCAACGCTTCGATCGTCGAGTACTTTGCGGCTTCGATCATATGGCAACTCGGCTTAGCGCCGGATCATTGCGAAAGCATAAACCGCTCCGACGATGGCGAGCAGGACGAGCATCGTTCTGCTAAGCATGACCTGATGCGGATAGTGTCCGAACAATGGTGGAATTTCTTGAAGCCACGCGAAGAGTCGATCCAACATACGTCGGCCTTCTTTGCCTGTCGGTGTCGCAGCATTGAGCGCCCGAGTCGTAGCTATTTGCTAACGCCCGCCGTGCTGCTCAATCAAGATAGATCAGTATGGCCTGTGACAGATTTTGCAGCCGAAAGAGTCAGCGCTTTTGACCAAGCAGGGACACTGTGTGCCGCGCAATCATTAACTCTTCGTCGGTCGGTAGAACATATAACGCGACCTTGCTTTGCGGCTGGGATATAAGCGCGCTTCCGTCTCGATTGGCGATTGGATCAAGTATTACGCCGAGCCAGCCAAGTTTCTCTGCGACGCGCGCGCGAATTGCCGATGAATTTTCGCCGATACCAGCGGTAAAGACAAACCCATCAAGTCCGGACAGCGCTGCGCTCAACATCCCGGCGGTCAGGCCGATACGATAAACAAAATAATCAATCGCCAGCGCTGCCGCAGGAGCGTTGCTAGCCTCAAGCTCGCGCATATCGTTACTGATTCCAGAAATTCCCTTCAGCCCGCTGTCCCGGTACAGCAGGTCTTCAATGTCAGCCGCGGTCATGCCCTTCTGGGCCATCATATAGAGCAATACGCCGGGGTCGATTTGTCCAGGACGCGTTCCCATCGGCAGGCCGTCGAGCGGTGTAAAGCCCATGGTCGTTTCGACGCTCTTTCCGTCGGCAATCGCACACATTGAAGCGCCGCTGCCGAGGTGGGCGATGATCACGCGTCCCTTGGCGACGCTCGGCGCCATTTCGGCCAGACGCCCGGCAATGTATTCGTACGACAGACCGTGAAAGCCGTATCGCTTGACGCCTTCGCTGTAAAAGCGCTCCGGAATGGCGTACCGATCAGACACGCCACCTTGAGTGCGGTGGAACGCGGTATCGAAACACGCGACCTGAACCAGCGGCGGGCGGACCGCGAAAAGAGCCTCTATCGGCGCAAGGTTGTTCGGTTGATGCAGCGGAGCAAGCACGCTGTACCGCTTTAAGCGCGCCAATACTGTTTGGTCAACGACAACTGGCCGGTCATAGTCAGATCCACCATGAGCGACGCGATGACCGACAGCGACGAGTTCAACCGTCTGACTCTCCCGCAACCAGCTTCCCGCCGCGACAATAGCCGCCGGAACGTCGGCGATCTCGCGTGTAGCGTATTGTCTGTCGACCAAAGCGGAGCCATCGTGCGTCACGGCGCGCAACCGTGGACGGACGCCGATCCCATCAATCTGTCCTTTGATGAACCGCTGCGGATCGCCGCCGTGCACAAGCGAGAATATCTGGAATTTCACGCTTGATGAACCGGCATTGACCACAAGAATCGCATGCATAAGCCACCCCGTCGCAACGTTCCGCCGTTTCGCTGGCACCGGATGCCCATAGAGCGGACAGCATGAAGAGAAGCGACGCGTGTACTGATCTACCGACGCGACAATCGCTTCCGGCCCCTCATATGGCGCCGTAACGTTACGGCAAAGGATCGGTAATCCCAGCTGAGCTTGTGACCGTGTTTGCTAACTCGCGGTCACGACAGGGCGCTGCTTAGTACGGCCGGCACCATGCGATCGAGCAACCAGTTCCGCCTCCGCGGCGTATCATCACTTTTGGGACGGCGGGAGCGCCATGTTTATGTTGTGCATCATCATGGAATATTGGCCGTCGTGGTATCGAGATACAGAAAGCCAATGACCGCCGACGGCGACATCCTTGCCGCCTTGGTTCATCTCGGCGGTCCAGGCACCCATGGCGTAGATCAGATCGCCGACCCGGTGCGACTGATCGACCGTGATGGATGTGACCCTACTGAAGACGCTAGCAGCCATGTCTTTCTTCAGCCCATCCTCGATCGCCGCCCGGCCGGTGGCCGTCCATCCTGGAGACGACACCACCGCGTCGGCGCTATACAGTTTGGCGACCGTGGCGGCATCTTTTTTATTATACGCATCCATCCATTCGGTTGCGGCCTTCAAGATGTCCGCCTGGGTATCGACGGTTTGGGAGTATGCGACCGGCGCCGTGGTGAGAGCCACCGCAAGTGCGATTGCAAATAACGCTTTCATCGCTTTCCCTCCTTGACTTGTTGTCGCCCCTTTTAGGGGTATGATTTTCGTCAATCAAGCCACATCCGCCAAAGCAGACTAGCGAATAATACCGTCCGAGAACGGCCTTCTTCACAAATTGAACTGCGCTGACAACAACTTGTTTTTATAGTCCGTCCATGACGAGGCGGTGAAGGTGACACTTTGTGCTGCTGAACAGCGTTGCCGGCGGCGCAATTAACGCGACCCTCGAAACTGATCGTGCCGAGCGTTGCATAGCCATTTGCGATGCCAATGCCGAATTCGATGTCGTGACCGGACCCGCCTAGCTTACTCAGACAGGCAAACTGCGGCTAAAACCTCCGTTCGGAACAGACCGTTGACTGGGGCACGGCCAATTGTTCTTCCCTCACCCTTGTCAAGACAAAAACATCCAATATCTCCCTTTTGGAAGGCGAGATCCATTTCCAATAAGGTTTAGTCGCAGGGTCAATTTTGCTCCGATCACAGCCTTTGGTGCGCCTTAAACCAAGAAATCGGGCGCTGCCATCCAAGACTTCATTGCATCGACCGAGCAGTCGATTGCCAAGTGGCATAAGCGACCTGGAAAGATCGTGATGTGAGCGCGGCTGCGAAATGCCCAAAAAAATAGAAACAATATCATAGGATCGATCATGCCGTTCGAACAAAAGGTTGTCGTTATTACCGGCGCTTCGCGCGGCATCGGTGCCAGCTTGGTCGAAGGCTTTCGCAAGATCGGCTATGGCATCGTTGCCAACTCCCGCTCGATAGATGTTGCCGGGGATCCGAATGTCCTAGTCGTCAACGGCGATATCGCCGGCCACGATGTTGCCGAGCGCGTCATTAGCGGGGCCCTCGAGCGGTTTGGACGAGTCGACACCTTGATCAACAACGCGGGTGTTTTCATCCCCAAGCAGTTCGTTGACTATTCCGAAGCCGATTTCATGACGATGTGCGCCGTTAATCTCGGAGGGTTCTTCCATATCACTCAGAGGGCGGCGAGGTTGATGCTTCAGGCAGGTTCCGGCCACATCGTCAACATTACGGCAACGATCGCTGAACAGCCCATGGCGTCACTGCCGGCGGCCCTTGCCACCCTAACCAAGGGCGGCCTTAATGCTGTCACGCGCGCTCTCGCTATCGAATACGCTGGTCGAGGCATTCGGGTGAACGCAGTCTCGCCAGGAGCGATCAGGACGCCGATGCACTCAGATGAGATGCGCGAGTTCCTGGCAGGTCTACAGCCGATAGGTCGAATGGGCGAGACGCAAGAGATCCTCGATGCCGTCCTGTATCTTGAAAAAGCACCATTCGTCACCGGGGAGATTTTGCACGTCGATGGCGGGTGGTCAGCGGGCCGCGGATGAGGAGTCGTTGTCAAGTGGCCGGACCGCCGTCTGATTGACCTTTTTAACATCGAGCGACCACTTATGCTGCCGCCAATGGCGGGGTTAAGCACCGTCGAGCTTGCAGCTGCAGTCGGCGAAGCCGGTGGCTTAGGTTCTATCGATTGCGCAGTAATGGAACCACAGGTCGTCGCGAAAGCAATTCATGAATTGCGCGCATTGACGAACAAATCGATCAACTTGGCTTTCAAAGTCCTGATCGATGTCTCTTGGGGACGCGAACGCTGTGACGATTGAAAATCTCATGCACCAGTCGCGGTAACGCCGGGGCGTGTTGGTAGATCTGTTGGTATCGTCCCTCGCCTGGTACGTGTCGCGCTCTGCATCGCGAATGGTTACGCAAGCGCGACGTGGCGGCTGATCTCAAGACATCCTCACGGCGCCAACGACCAAACCGCGTCCCGCCCAAGGGACCGTCGCTCGACAATGCAAGAGGATCGGCGGTGGCTTCGACAGGACGTCTTAGAAATAAAGCCGCCCCCCGGCGGCCTCAATCGGAGATAGAACGCCATGTCTTACGCTATATCGACCTTGTTGCTGCGTAACCTCGACGACGTTTTCGGAGAGAGCGATCCGGTGCGTCGACGCAAGGCGATCGATGAGATTTTCCACGAAGACGCCTCATTTCACGAGCCCAACGGCAGTTACCGTGGTCACGACGAAATTCATCGCATCGCTGGTGTGATCAAAGCTACCCATCCTGACTTCAAATATCAGCCACTTGCACCGCCTGAGGTGATGGGCGATGGGGGCCGTGTTCGTTGGGTGTCCGGCAGACCTGGCGAGCGGCCAGCTTACGCTGGAACCGATTTCATCGTCGCGCGGGACGGCAAGATTGTCGCCCTTTATCTCTTCTTCGATCAGCTGACGTGATCGGCGCCCTGATGGAGGGCAAGCCGTAGTTCGGAATAAGCCTTCACAAGAGCCTCAAGCGTGAAGTTGCGGTTACGGCCACTCGGATTCGGAAGGACCCACGCCATCGTTGAAGCATATCCGGATGGCAGGGGACCCCAAGGGACATCGGACATCCCGACTAAGGCTGAGATGGCGCGTTTTCCGAGAAAGGCGATCGAGCGGGGCGCGTAGCGGCGCATCTTCAACTCAAACCCCTGCCCGGCCTTTCTGAATTCTTCCGGCGAGACCTCGTCCGCGCTCTTGGTTGGCCGGCGAACCACAGCGGTGATGCCGCAGCGATATTCGGTAAGGCGGCGCTCGTCTTGGGGCCGGAGGCGGACATCGGTGAAGCCCGCGAGATTCAGCACCAGCCAGAAGCGGTTATTGGCGTTCGAGAAATTGTGGCCGGCAGCAGCGGCGGTCGAACCCGGATTGACGCCGCAGAAAACGACATCGAGGCCCTTCGCAAGAATATCGGGGTCGTAACGCGTCAAACAATCCTCCGGCGGGCCTTCAATCCGAACCTTTCCAGACCTGATACATCCGCCGGCAGCCGATTACCGTAGATACGTGGCCGGCCTATCGCGTGGCTACTGATACCAGTCGAGCGAAGCCAAATAGCCAGCCTGTGTCCACGATAGCACACGTCGGCCTCACGGAGCCGTGACCGTCATTACGCAAGTGTAATTGGAGTACCCCAGCAACTCCGCTTATCGTTTATTTGTTAGGTCAAGCCGAGCGCGCATCCCCCCGACACCCCCGAGCGTTCGGCTTGAAGCGATCGTCAGGGCATCTCCCGTCCCCCGATGAGATATTCGCGCGATCCGCCTACCTGACGTGAGCAGGCTCGCTCAGGAACCCCGGGCCCCGACAGGCCCGGGGTTCTGCACCTCGGCTCAAGCCGAAGGTGCCTCCAGCACTTCCGGCCCGTTCGCATCGCAGATCAACGATGCATCCTTGGCTTCAGAAATTGCGCCGCTCCAAGCTAAGAGCGATCCGCACGCTACGGTCGCTATGCCGCCTTAATAGTGGCACCGCCGGCTTGGTTGTCGACGATCAATGGTGTTTCGAACCAGCTGATCTCGGGCTCTGCGCCGTAAAGCTGCTTCACGCGCGCCTTCCATTCGGTCGTGTAAACGGCTTCCGCATCGGCCCGCGTCTCCCACACATAGACGCCTCCCACGTACCGGCCATCCTCACTGCGCAAATAATATTTTCGCAAAAGCCCGCGGAGGCCCTTGTAGATCGGCGCGGTTGATTCGAACGCTCGCAAGGCTTCTTCAGAACTGATAGGCTTCGACAACAAGATTTTCACGACCGCCGTGATCATGGTATCCTCCCCAATGATCGTTTGCGTGTCTCAGACCGCGGATCAAGTAGCTGAGATTTCTGGTTTTGACGCCAGCCACTGTTTACAGCCTCGAGCATACTGGGAAGGCTGGCCAAAGACGAGACTCGTCCCGAGCAGAAGCCAGCCGGAGATCTATTCGCAATCCTCTTCGCTTGTTGGCGTGCGTCGCCCGGCCGCGCCGGTCCAGCGTTTGACAACACCGGCATCAATACCGAACAAATCCAGCAATCGGCCCACGGTCTGATTTACGATGTCATCGACACTACGCGGACGGTTGTAAAATGCAGGTACGATTGGCGCCACGATAGCGCCCATTTCGGCAAGTTGGGTCATCGTACGCAAATGACCGACGTGCAGCGGCGTTTCGCGCACCGCGAGCACCAGCTTGCGGCGCTCCTTGAGAACGACGTCGGCCGCACGTGTCAGCAGCGAGCTCGTCACCCCAGTGGCGATTTCACTCATGGTGCGCACCGAACAGGGTAAGATCAGCATTCCCATCGTTGGGAACGAGCCTGACGAGATCGACGCCCCGATGTTGCTGACCTGATGGTGTTTCGACGCCAATGCGCGCAGAGCCGAAGGATTGAAATCGGTCTCATATGCGAGCGTCATCTCTGCCGATTTGCTGATCACCAGATGGGTTTCCACCGCCGAGTCTTGCAAAATCTGAAGCGCGCGTACGCCGTAGATGACGCCAGAAGCGCCCGAGATGCCGATGATGAGCCGCCGCGGGGAACCCCTTTCGGCCAATCCGGGATTGATGTCGTCCGGAGGATTCATCGGCGACCTCGCCCAATCGCCGAGATGTCGTTGTTCAGCATTCTCGGTTTCATAAGGAGCGATACCGATCCTGTCACTTCACAATCTCGAGGACGTCGTGTCGTGCATGCTCTTCATAGCAAGACGCGATGAAAGAACTTTCGTCGTTTCCTTGAGCCGTTGCGCGATCGGCTCGTTCCATTTCGAGTCGAAATAGGCACGAAGTCTGACTCAGCGCAACGCAATCATTGTCCGGACGCAGTTTCCTTGATTGCAAAGCCTGCCATCTTTGCATAGCCCTTGCTAATCGCGATCAGTTCGTCCCGGCTGATCACATCCTCAAGTTTTTCAAACCCGTTCGGCGCACGTTCCGATACGACGTCGACGACCCGCTCGGGCCCGCCCAGGCGATTGGATCGGACGAGCCCCGACGTAATCGGTATGCGCTCCAGCTCGTACGCGCGGATGGCTTCGATCGGTTCGTGCAGCTCGAGGAAATGGCCCAGCCGCTTGCCATCGATGATGGATTGCGCCGCGCCATTGGAGCCGACCGGATACATCGGATGCGCCGCATCGCCGAGCAGCGTGACCCGGCCGGTGCCCCAAGCGGTCAACGGCTCGCGGTCGCACATGGGATATTCGAAAAACTCCGGTGTGGCCTCGATCAAATCCAGCACGTTGAGATCAGGAAGCTTGAAGTTTTTTGCAAACGGATAAGCCCGTTCCATCGTACCGCGGCGCGACCAGCTTTCGCGCTCGGGCGGTGGGCTGATGCCCTTGGAGACTTCGCCGCAGAGAACCCAATTTGTCAGCATCGTGCCGGGCTTGGAGCCCTTCGCGATCGGATAGTAGAGGATCTTTTCCTTCATATCGCCGGAGACGATCATGGTGTCGCCGCCGTCGAAGATGGGCCAGTCGATAGTGCCCCGCCACATCATGGTGCCGTTCCAGAGCATGCCGCCATCGTTCGGATGAAGCTGTGCGCGGACCATGGAATGGATGCCATCGGCGCCGACAAGAACGTCGCCCGCGGCTTCGACCACGCTGCCGTCGCTGCGACGAAACCGTGCGATCACCTCGCCCGCGTTCTGGGTGAAGCTGACAAATCCATGTCCCTCCCGAACGGCATCGGCACCGGCGCGCTGGCGCACGGCCGCGAGCATGATGCCGTGCAGCGTGCCGCGATGAATTGAGTACTGCGAGAGCTCGTGACCGGCGTAACGGCCGCGCAATTCGGAAATGATGTACTGGCCGAACTTATTGACGTAGCGCAGGTCCCGCGTCTTGACGCTGGCGGCTTCGATGGCATCGATAATATCGAACTCGGCCAGTTCGCCAACCGCATGCGGCAGAAGGTTAATTCCGACACCCAGCGGCTTTAACTCCTGGGCGATATCGAAGGCGACGAAGTCGATGCCGCGCCGCTGCAACGCGAGCGCAAGTGCGAGACCCCCGAGGCCGGCGCCGGCGATCAAAACCTTCATGGGCATGCTCCTGACACGTACCGATCTACGATAAGCTTAAAGCAGTCACTGCCGCGATGCGTTGGCGGTTTAACACCGCAAAGCCACGTCTGCGTCTGACGCGAACTGCGGGCTGTGGGCTGATCGTCATCAGAGTCCAAGATACGCCTCGCGTATCGAGTCCATCTTCAGCAGTTCGTCGGCGGCGCCTTCGGCATTGATCTGGCCGTCCTCAAGGACGTAACCGTAGTCGGCCATTTGCAGCGCGGCGTAGATGTTCTGCTCGACGATGCAGATCGTAACGCCTTCGTTGCGAACGTCACCAAGCTTTTCGAACAGCTCGTCTGCCATCGCCGGAGCCAATCCAAGGCTCGGCTCGTCCAACAGCAGCAATCGCGGTTTCGACATCAGGCCGCGCGCCAGCGCCAACATTTGCTGCTCGCCGCCGGACAAAGACCCTGCCCGGACGTGGCGGCGCTCCCGCAATCGCGGGAATAGAACGTACATGTGATCGGCGCGCGCTTTCCAATTGTCGCGCGCATGATGCGAGAAGGCACCGACGCGAAGCGTCTCATCGACGGTGAAGTCAGGGAAGACAAGCCGCCCCTCCGGCACGAGCGTCAATCCCTTGTCGACGCGGACGTGTGCAGGAAGCGCGGTGACGTCGGCGCCCGCAAACGTGATGGAACCCTGCTGCGGTGGCAGAAGCCCGGTGAGCGTCCGCATCAGCGTGGTCTTGCCGGCGCCGTTGCTGCCGATGACGGCGGTAATCGCCCCCTGCCCGACCTGGATGCTGACGTCCTTGAGGACGCGCACTTCGCCGTAGCCGGCGTGGAGACCACGGGCCTCAAGGATGCTCGGCACCGCGCTTCTCCCCGAGATAGGCCTTGATGACGCGGGGGTCGTTGGCGACTTCCGCGGGTATTCCTTCCATAACCTTCGATCCGTCGTGCAGTACGATGATCCGCTCGCTCAATTGCATGAGCGCTTTCATCACGTGTTCGATGACAATGATGCTAAGCGACCGGCTTTTGCGCAATTGGCGCAGCAGGTCGAGCGCATCGCGCGCCTCAGTCGCATTCAACCCGGCGAGCACTTCGTCGAGCAGAAGAAGCCGGGGTTCGGTCGCCAGAGCGCGGGCTACTTCGAGGCGCTTGCGGTCGGCCAGTGTCAAAGCCGATGCCAGCACATCGGCGCGATCGGCCAAGCCGACTTCGTCCAGGATCTGCATGCTCTGCTCGCGGGCGCGAGGCTGCGATTTGGTCTGGCCGCGTCCGTAGAGCGCACCTACGGTGACGTTCTCAAGCACCGTCATATTCGCGAAGGGGCGCACGATCTGGAAGGTGCGGGCAACACCGAGCCGGCTGACCCGATGCGGGCCGAGCCCGTCGATACGGTGTTCGTCAAACCAGATCTCGCCGGTCGAGGGTGGGATGTTGCCGGCGATGATGGAGAACAACGTGGTCTTGCCGGCACCGTTCGCACCCATGAGTCCCAGGATTTCTCCGACCTGCATGTCGAAGGAAATATCGTCCAGGGCCCGGACGCCTCCGAAGCGACGCGACACGCTTTTGACTCGCAATAAGGTCAACGTCGTTTACCTGATTGGAGGGCGCTGATCTGTCCGTAGATCCCGCGCGGAATGAATAGCACGAAGAAGATCAACAACAGGCCGAGCAGGATCAGGTAGAGTTGCGGCGCGCGCGCCCACAGCAACTCCGAGAGAATGACGATGAAGGTGGCGCCGAGGACCGGCCCGGGCGCCTGATCGCTCCCGCCGACGATCGCGATCGTGACGATCGAGAATGACAGCGACGGGCTGAACAGCTCTAGCGGTTCGAAGTAGGTGGCTCGCATCACCCAGACGGCACCGACCATGCCCGGAATGAATGCTGATAATGCAAAAGCGCCGGTTTTCAGGAGTGCGACAGGCACCCCAAGGGTGGCGGCGGCAGTTTCGTCTTCGCGGATCGCGCGCAAGCCGACACCCCATCGCGAGTGCGATAGCCAGAAGGTGAGCAGCGTAGCGGCGACCGCGAGCCCGAGCAGCAGATAGTAAAGCACCTCCGGGTCGGGCGTGCCGAGCAGTAAGCGGCCGTTCGAGTCGGTAGCGGCCTCCACGGCAACGACGATGTATTTGACAAACTCGGACAAGCCGAGCGTGAGAATCACGAAATAAGGGCCACGGACACGCAATGCCGGATAGCCGATGACGACCGCCAAAATCACAGCCGCCGCGCCAGCCAGCGGCAAGATTTGCCAAATCGGCAGCTCTTGCCAGAAGACCGCCATGATGTAGGCGCCAAGGCCGTAGAAGACGGCATGGGCCAGCGAGACGTAGCCGCTCAATCCCGAGAAGCTGACCCAACTCTGCGTCAGCGCGATCAGGCTCAATAACTGCAAGAGCACGCCGAGCCAGTAAGGCCCAACGATCGAGGGCGCGAACGCAAGAAAAGCGAGCGCGATTCCGCCCAGTGCGACTTCGATCCAGGCCTTGTTGGTCATACCGCCCTACGCCCGACGAGGCCCTGTGGGCGGATCAACAAGACGAAAATGAATACGCCGTAGAGCAGAACGGAGCGATATGCAGATGAGGTGACGGCAACGCCGTATATCTCAACGAACGCAAGCAACGCAGCGCCGAAAAGACCGCCGAGCAAATTGCCCAGCCCACCGAGAATAATGACGATGAAGGCCGAGATCGTATAAGGGAAGCCGCCAAAAGGACTGATGGCTGAGGTCATTCCAATCAGCGAACCGGCCAAGCCGGCCATGGCGAAGCCGAGACAAAAGACCAGGAGGTTGATCTTGTCCGCATCGATGCCGACGAGAGACGCCGCATCGCGCTGCTGGATCAAGGCCCGAATGGCCAAGCCGAGACGGTGATACCGGAAAAACAGGATGCAGAGGACCGTCGCACCCGCGCCGACCGCAAGCACGACCAGCCGATTCAGTTCGACCCGAGCACCCAGCACTGGAACAACGGTGTCGAGATAGGGATAGCTGCGCGGATCGGCGCTAAAGGCGAGCGAAAGAACATTTTGCACGATGATCGATATGCCAAAGAAAATAAGAAGCGAGTTCGATTCCAACCGTGCCGCCAATTGCCGATTACGCAGGATGGCTTTGAAAATCGTCAGGTAGCACAGTGCGCCTAAGACAGCCGTTATGGCCATCGCCGCGATCATGGAAATGAGCGGACCGATCCCCAAGCGCACGAACGCCCAGTACGAAACGTAGCCGGCGAGCATCATGATCTCGCCGTGCGCCACGTTCAGAAGCCGCATCGTGCCGTAGATCAAATTCAGGCCCAGTGCGATCAGGGCGTAGATCGCCGACAGCACCAATGCCGCGACGAGAAACTGTGGCGAGAGCAGGATATCCATAAGACCTGTTTAGCAGACCCGGCGAATAGAAAAGGGCCGCCCGACGTTGGGCGGCCCGTTCCGTTAATTGGCCCAGGGGCCCTTCTTCTCGAATGGCGCGGTCGCTTCGGCCTTCGGCCAAACGATCTGCGCCTTGCCGTCTTGTATTTGCAGGAACATCGTTGGCGTAGAGACGTTTTGCACGCCATCGAACTTCACCGGACCGTCGATTGTGTCGAAGGTGGCGGTGGCGATTTCGTTCCGCAGCTTGGCCTTGTCGAGGCCGGCCTTGGCTACTGCCTGCGCGAGAATTTCGCAGGACATGTAGGCAAGCGGGACGTCGAGATAGTCCGGCGATTCGTTGAACTTCTGGATGTACGCGTCAAAGAACGGCTTGGCCTTCGGCCACTTGACCTGCAGAGGCGACCAATGGCCGATAGTCACGACGCCGTTGAGGTTCGTGCTGAACATCTTGGCGAAGAATTCGTGCGTGGGGCCGATCAGAACGAGCTGAAATGGCGCATCGAGATTTTGTTCACGCGCCGCCTTCATATAAAGGATCGACTGTGCCGGAAACGACAAGCTCAGAACCACGTCTGGCTTCGCCTGCTTGATCGTCGTCACGACAGAAGTCAGGTCGCGAACATCAGGCGCGAATTGTTCGCTGGCGACGACCTTGATGTCCGTGCCCTTGAGCGAGGCCTTCACGTAGCTTTCGATTTCCTGTGGAAACGGCGACTGCAGAGTTGCGAAGGCGACCGTCTTGTATCCGAGCGATTGCCACATCTTGACGAGCTCGGGACCCATCTGATCAGGCATCGCCGAGGTCGGAAACCAGATATAGCCGGGTTTCACTTTCTTCAGTTGCGAGGAGGCCGCCGTGCTTCCGACCATCGGAAATTTGTATCGCTCGAGCAAGCCGACCAAGGCGAAATGCGCTGGCGTCGCATAGGGCGAAAGCAGCAGATCGACCTTATCGTCGGTGATCAGCTTCTCGTAGATCGTCGCCTCTTTGGTGAAATCGGATTGATCATCATAAACGATGAGATCGATCGGCCGCTTGGTTCCAGCCACATCGAGGCCGCCCGCGGCGTTGGTCTGTTCGACCCACAGCTGATACGCCTTCAACGTGGGGATGGCGGCTGGCGCGAAGGGCCCGGTTTGCGCGATCGCCACGCCAATTTTTACTGGTTCCGCAGCTCGCGCCGCGAGCGGCGCCAGGAGCGCTGCTCCTATCGCCAAAATCAGTGCCGTCGTCGTGCGTCTCATCGTGGAAGTTCCCCTGGTTAACGCTGACAAAGTCGACTCCGAGAAGAGATTTCTGAAGGCATCAAGTCTTTGCCTTCGCGCGAAAGATTTGAGCAATTTGCATGCCATGCTCACACCAGCGGGCAGCGCTTGCCGGTCATCGTCGTGCACTCATCAGCTATCGGATAAGGCCGGCGCACGCACGCGATCGGCGGAAGGCATGATAGCCCCGGTCGGCGTGCTCGCTGCGGCGCGTGCGAACTGTGTCTGAATCCAGGGATTGGCCATCGCGCTGCGGACGACGAGGCTGCGCACCTCGTCGGGCAGATAAGTCACCTCTCCATACAGGCATGACCATTTCTGGCAATGGTCAACGAGGTCTCGTTCAGCCGCTTCCCAGGCGAGCAACGCATCTGGAATATCACGTTGATCGTGGGCTTTCTCCAGATGGACGGCGAGCGCGAGCCCCATCTGCATGGCCATCCCGCCGCCTTGGCCGAGATTTGGAGGTTGCGCATGCGCCGCATCGCCGAGAAGGGCCGTGCGGCCGGCCGACCATGACCGTACCTTGACCGTGCTGTAAACGCCCCAGGTGATCGGGCCTTCGATGCGATCGATCAGGTGCGCCCAGTGCGGAAACGAGTCTTTCCAGGTGGCCTTGTCGATCGGCAGGCGCTTGCCGCGCTGATCATCTTTCAGACAGGTCAGAGCGAGATAGATTTCGCTGTCGTTGATCGGGGTGATGAGAAAGCGCCGCGATCCATTCCAGTTTTCGATGTATTTGTCTTGGCCATGATGACCGAGATCGCTTTGCGTTCCGGGGATGATGACGCGATGCGCGCCCTCGGCGGTCTGGTCATGGACGAGTTCGAGCGCCAGCGCCTCGCGGACCTTCGACCAAATTCCATCAGCGCCGACAGCAAGATCGGCGGCCTCCACCGAACCATCGGCAAAGAAGAGCTCTCCGCGCGCCGTCGCACCGGTGACTTCCGCGTTGGTGCGAATTTTCACGCCACGCCGCTCCGCTGCGCCCTTAAGCGCTAGAAGCAGATCACTGCGGGGCACCGTGATCAGACGGATCGCCTCCGGCAGCACGCCGGGATCGATCACGCGGTTGTCGCGGTCTCGCTGTTCGAAGGCAAGTCCGCGAAACGGGCGTTGCAGCACGGCAGCGAGCCCACCGATCGCCTCCAGGGTGCGCAGGCCGTTCTCCCAAATATAGATTCCGGAGCCGGACGCCCGCAGCTCAGGCTGCCGTTCGTAAACGGTCACGTCCCAGCCGCGTTGTGCGAGGGCTGCCGCGGCCGTGAGACCGCCCAGGCCGCCCCCACCGATGATTGCCTTCAAGGTCGAGCCCTCTTCAAAGTCGGCGTTGCTCGATCAGACCGCATATTCCAGCGGCGCGTCACCGCGCTCCGCCAGCTCGATCTTGGCGCCGCGGCGGACGTAATACTCGCTCAGAAGTCCGTCGGGATCGCGCAGGAAGAAAGCACTTTTCCAAGGAAGATCGACCATCCGATCGATGGCAATGCCGTTGGCCTTCAGCTTCGCGATCGCCTCCTGCAGCTTGTCTTCGCTCCTCAATTCGAAAGCCGAATTGCCGAAACGGGCTTCATCGCTGCTAATAATGACGAGGTTGTGCGAATATGTCGGCAGCGAGCTCGCGAAATAGATCACCTCGCGGCCATCCACCTTCTGACGTGACACCACGTCCAGCCCGCCCACCGTCGTATAGAATTTCTCCAGGGCCGCCGGCTGCTTCGACAGCAGAACGGCATGCGTCAGACGTTGAGGATGGACGAACGCACCCTCGACAAAGCGCAATTCCGGATTTTCGTCGAAACGCGAATCCGTGAATCCCTCGGCGGTAGCCGGATCCCAGTTGCTGGTGATCAGCTCCATCTCGCCGTGCAGGACCGAACGCCAATCCTTGATCGTGTCGCAATAGTATTCGTTATAGTTCCCTTCCGGATCGAAGATGTAGACACTGTGCGCGACCTGGTGATCGACGGTCATGTCGGTATCGATGCCGTCCGCTTTCAGACGCCGGAAGGCGTCCACCAGGGCCTTCTCGTTCAAAAGCTCCCACGCCAGATGGTTGAGGCCGGGCTTAAGACCGATCGTTCCCGGCAACTGCAACAGCCCGTTGCGGCCGTATCGGTCGACGCCCTTGGTGGTCTGCATCATGCCGAGGTCATGGGGGGTATGCCCAGTACCCAGGAACGTCGCGACGAGGTCGGGTTCGCTGAACTCGACATTCAGGCCGCAATAGCTGTTGTAGAAGCGCTCGGACTGCCCGATTTCCTCAACCCAGAGATTCACGTGACCGATCCGGCGGGGCTGGAAATATTTGCTACTCGTTGCTGGCCGCTCAGCCTGAGCTGTTTCGGTTGTCATTTGGACCTCCTCGTCACAAGGTTTCAGGTGATAGCCGCTCAAATCCTCAATGCGCGAGCCGCATGGGCCGCTCGCGCGCGGCTCGCGCACCGTTCCCATCGGCCCCGACATATCCCACGGCGCCACGCACGTCCGGCTCTCGGCGAAAAGGGGGCTCAAGCCCCACGGCCATGAGATCGAAAATGACCGAAACTATCAGACCCTCTGCACGAGCCTGTCCAGAAGCGGATCGCACGCTCTCGAGCGTTTTCAGCGGCGGCGCCATGTTTTGCCTTGCCACGCGTACAAGTTTGGCCCACTGAACGCCGTTCGCTCAGTAGGACACACAACGAACCGATCTCTTCCCGGCAATATCGAACGGTGTTCGCGATATTAGAATACTGTTGATTCCAGCCTGTCAATAGGGGAAGCCGCTTGGCGCAAGTAAAGAAAGACCAAATCCGGGTTGCCATTTTGAAGAGCGCCGAAGCGCAGTTTCGGCAGCGCGGCTATGGCGGAGCAACACTGCGGGCAATCGCGAAAGGCGCCGACGTCTCACTCGCAAATATCTACGCGTATTTCTCTTCCAAAATGGAAATCCTGTTCGAGCTTTATGTACCGTGGTTCAAGACATGGCTCGAACGGTTGGAGCAACGCGCTCTGGCCGTACCGGACCCGCAGAAGCGATTGCGGCTGATCGTTCGCACGCTCTGGTGCGAGATGCCGACCGAAGTCAACGGAATGCATATCAACCTGCTGCAGGCCGTCTCATCCACGCTGCCGGACGACTATGACTTGAGTTTGCTGAGATGGGCGGAGGATAGGCTCGCCAATCTGCTGAAGACCTGCTTGCCGCAGGATCGTAATTTGACAGCGAAGAACCTGCGAGACATTGCTCAAATTCTGATCATGACCGGCGACGGCTTCACGCTTATCTCGCGGATCGACGAGGAAAGTGCCTGTACGGACGCCAAGATCGAAGCCGTTTGCCGGCTGATTGCGCCTGATGCGCTGTCGCGTGTTGTAGAGCTTCCGAAGGCGCCACCGTCGGCGCGTAGTCAAAGGCGCTCCGTTCGCGAATAACAGCAGCTGCTGCAGCGCTTAGTTCCGCTCTAGGAATATGCAGGTCCGGAGGAGCGCACCGTACGACGATCCGGCGGCGCAAGGAGGCTTTGTCCCCGCCCCGCCTTCGCCGTGGCCGCCTTTTGGTAAGCTCCACGCTGGAAGCACGGCGAGGGCAAATTGACCGATCTGTCAGCGCGAGCGCTTGTTCGCAGACTTATACGTCGCGCTCTCGTTGCCTGCACGATCGGCTTCGCCACCGTTGAGCAGTATCTCAATCAAGCGGCGTGCAGCTTGCGATGGAATACCACCCTCCCGTTGCAGAATGCCGATTGGGCGCCTGGTCTTGGACAGTTCGATCGGCAAGACTTGCAAGCCCGCGGCCACGAGATCGAGATGAAATTGATGCTCGGACACAGCGGTCACCATGTCGCTTTGCATCACGATGCCGAAGGTCACGGCAAGATCGGCAGTCTCGACTTTGACTTGTGGCCGGCCTAGATGCCGTTGAGCAAAGCTTGCCTCAACGAGTTCGCGCGTGGGCGCGCCAAGCGGCGGCAACACCCACCCGACCGAGCGAAGACCCTGCGCCGATATCCGCTTGCGCCGCAACAACGGATGGCCGGAGCGGACCACAGCGGACATTGTGTCGTGGGCAATGATTTTGCGCGTGAAACCGACCGTCTGCTCCAGCGGGCGGAGCGCGCCGAGGATGAAATCGATCGCGCCGGCGCGAAGCCGCGCGGCCAGATGTTCGAAAGTGCCTTCCTCGGTCGTGACGGAAAGGTTGGGAAAGCGTGCCAGCAGCGCGGTGATCGCGTCCGGTAGCAATCGGGCGCGGCCGACGGAGAGCGAGCCGACGGCGACGCTGCCCCGCCCCGCATCTTTCAGGAAGCTGATCTCGTCTTCCGCAATGCGTAGTTCATTTAACGAGCGCCTGACATGAAGCGCGAGCACTGCCCCGAGCGGCGTCGGCATAACACCGCGCGCAGTTCGTCTAAACAGGCTGACCCCGACGCTGTCCTCGATTTCGCGCAGCGTCTGGCTGACCGCCGGCTGCGAAACGCCGAGCGATTCGGATACTGCCGAGATGCTGTGCTGCTCCGCGAGCTCGACGTAGGTCAACAGTCGCTGTCGCCCGATCGAGAACGTGAAGATGGGCGCATTGTGAACGCAACGCGCGTCGGCGAGATCATTGGCAAATGCCGCGCTCGCCGCGCTCATCTCGGCTTGGGCGCGCTCTACCCGCAGCTGCAGCGCGCGGCCGATATCGGTGAGCATCATTCCATGCGTGTGACGCTCGAACAGCTCGGCGCCAAGCGCCCGTTCCAGCTCCTGAATGGCACGCGTCACCGCGGATTGCGCGCGGCGCAACGTCTGGCTCGATTTGGTGATGCTGCCGGTCTCGGCCACGGCCGAAAACGCGCGCAAATGACGCGGGTTCAACAAGGGCAACGCCTCTTCGCGTATTCACGACCGGCAGAGTTCCATAACTCCTTGGCAATCCGCAAGCTACCCAGCGTAGGCATGGCAGCCATCCCGATGAGGGTCGTTTCGAGCCGCGGAAGGCGCTTTCCAGGATCGCGTGGAGTTGCTTGGGCGAAAATTGAACTATAACCGTTTTTGATAGAGACGCTCCTGCTTTGGTCTATGCAAAGGGTTCGCGCGGCGCGAAGTTTGCGGCGTCCCCCCGCTGTAATCGATGACAAAATAATGGATCGAATGCGCACTCAAGTTGCAATTATCGGCGCGGGCCCCGCCGGTCTGTTTCTCTCTCATCTGTTGCACAGGCTCGACATTGACTGCGTCATTCTGGAAGCACGCAGCCGAGAATACGTCGAGGGCCGTGTGCGCGCGGGCGTGCTGGAGCGCGGCACCGTCGAGACGATGGGCGCTCTTGGCCTGGACGCGCGGATGAAGCGCGAAGGCATGATCGACGACGGCCTCGACATTCGTTTTCGCGGTAAGACGATCCATCTCAAACTCAGCGAGCTCGCGGGCAATACCGTTACAATTTACGGGCAGCAGGAGGTTGTGAAGGATCTCATCGAAGCGCGCTTGACGAGCGGCCAACCCCTGCAATTCGAAGCCGAGGTAACGGCGATCGAGGATCTCAACGGCGATCGGCCGAAAGTCAAATATCGCAGCGGCGGAAGCGAGCGGATCCTGGAAGCGGATTTCGTCGCTGGCTGCGACGGATATCACGGCATCAGCCGTGCAAGCGTGCCCGCTGGCGCGATTACGCCCTACGAGAACGCTTACGATTTCGCCTGGCTCGGTGTGCTGTCGCGCTCACCGCCCATCGCGGATATGACATACTCCAACAGCGACCGCGGCTTCGCGCTTTGCAGCCGCCGCTCGACGAAAGTGTCACGGCTTTATCTTCAGGTCGGACCAGATGAAAGCACCGACGCGTGGTCGGACGCGCGCTTCTGGGACGAACTCCACGCGCGGATGTTCGATACCGCCCGGACCGAAATCGTCGAAGGCGAAATTTTTCAGCGCGACATCGCGCGGCTGCGCGCGTTCGTCGCGGCACCCATGCAATACGGGCGTCTCCTGCTTGCCGGAGATGCCGTCCACATCACGCCGCCGGCCGGCGCCAAGGGCCTCAACCTCGCCGTCGCTGACGTTCGCGTCATGGCCCGCGCCCTGACCGACTACTATCGTACCGGCTCGCGCGAACGGCTTGAGCGTTACACGGAAGACTGTCTCAGGCGGGTGTGGAAAACCGTGCGTTATTCGACCATGCTGACCGGACTGTTGCACAAATTTCCGTCGCACACTCCGTTTCAGAGAGAATTACAGCTCGCGGAGCTCGAATATATCTACGGCTCACGCGCCGCTCAGGCCAGCATTGCCGAACAATACGTCGGCCTGCCGTTCGAAGGCCTTTAGCAGCGTAGCCGCCGAGATCCGCGCGGCTTCATCAGAAACGCAACGATCAGCTCAGCAGATCTCCGATCACCTCGTCGGTGGTCAGCACGTCGCCGAAGCTCTGATACAGCGACGTGAAGCCCGCACTGTGATCTTCCTCATATCGCGCGGCGTTGGCGTCGGACACCATGACGACCTTGTAGTCGAGCATCATCGCGTCGCGCGCCGACGTCTCACAGCAGAAATTGGTCAGCATGCCGGCGATAACGACGTTCTTGATGCCGCGCGGCGCAAGCTTCTCCGGCAGATCGGATTTACCGGGCAGGAAGGCGCTGAAACGGCTCTTGCTGGCGAAACAGTCGGTCACGCGTGCGTCGAGGTCGGGATGCAGCTTGTGACCGTCGGCACCTTCGGTGAGATTGTCGCGATGCCGGGCGGCGGCCTCTTTCGTGAAGAAATAATCGTGATATTGCGGCCACAGACTTTTGCCCTGGACGCCCACAGTCATCTGGACCCAAGCCACCACGGCGCCTTTAGCGCGAAAAGCCTCCGCCAACCGGTTGATGTTGGGAATGATCGCGATCGCCGGCGCGATGTCGCCGACATAGAACTTCTGCATATCAATAACGACCAGCGCCGTTTCGGCGGGGTCGAATTTGTCAAAGACGCGCAGCCGACCCCGCTTCTTTATCACCCGCTCGATGACGTAGGCCGGCATTGCAAACGGTTTGACGCTAGCCCCGCTCATCTGGATCGACCTTTCATGAAAATCCGCATTGCCTCGAAAACCGCAGCGCGCCGGCACAGGAAAAGGCCGGCCGCGGCGCCACCCGTCGGCGTGCGTGTACAAGCTTTACCGAACTCAGTCCTCGCCCCGAAATACAGACTAAACCGCCGACGGCGCCATCGAATGCAGTTATGGTCTGCTAGAGCGCGACGGTTTCAAGTTGAAGCGACATCGCGCTCTAGATCTTTAGTGGAGCATGATCTTTCGGAAAACCGGTATCCACTTTTCCGGATCATGCTCTAAAAGAATCCGTCTTGCGATCGGTCCCCTCGGCTATTCGGCGGCCTTAGCCGGATTCTTGTTCTCGTATTCCTCTTGCCAGTGGACCACATCCTGCCAGGGCACGGACGCGGGCAACGCAAACGAGCATGCCCGTTGATCGAAGGACAGCGAGGGGTCGAGGCCGGGCAACGGCTTGCCGTCGCGCATCTCGTCCAACTTTTTCAGCAAAAGGCGCCGATAGAATATCACAGCCTTATCGCTCGTCCCCAAATGCTCCTTGGTCCGATCGATGATCGGTCCCATGCTCTCCTGCACCGCCCGATCCTGAATGGCGGCGCCGGAAATTCCGGAAAAATTGCCACGCTTCATCCGTTCGCGATCCTGGAGGTGCATGTTGGCCAGCGTTTGGGCGGTCTTGTAATCGGGAGGCGCCGTGTGGTGCCCCCAATTCGAGTACATGGCCTCGGGATCGATCGGCTTTTCCGGATCGAAGTGAATGTAAAACGTGTAGCAGCTGAAATCGTCGATCGGGTGCCAGGCTTTGAATAGACGCGACTCATGCGGCCCGGTGGCGATGTAACAATAAAATGGCGCAATCCACTCCGTTGAGCGCACATATCGAACGTCGGGATTGTCGGTGCTTCGAATGGCTCCGACGCGCATCAGATACGGCGTCTCTTCGCATTCGATGGCCGGAGCGCCATCCGACATCAAGGCCGCCATCGACTGCCAACCGGCGCCGGACCAACTCGCCTTGTCGGCAAGATCGAAGTCGCGGTGCAGATAATTCGGATGCGCCGGGTCGAGGTCGCCTTCGACTCCTTGCAGGTAGTTCGTGTCTTGAAAGAGCTTCACCACGAGGAGATGACTGTCGGGCAGATCCAGCCAGGGAAATTTTGGAAACGGCGGTTGCAGCTCTGGCGGTCCCATATAGGTCCATAGCAGCTGCCCGGCCTCGCGCACCGGATACGAGGGGTGAGCAAGCTTTTTGGCGAACGTGCGTGCTGGCGGCTCCGGCGGCGATTCGACGACGTAGCCTCCGCATCCCATCTTCCAACCGTGATACAGGCAGCGCAGCCCATCTTCCTCGTTGCGCCCGTATGCGAGCGACGCACCGCGATGCGGACAAAACTCCCCCATCAGACCGACCTTGCCGTTGGGATCGCGGAAGGCCACAAGCTGCTCGCCGAGCAACCGAACGCGCGCCGGCGCGCCGCCCGGCTCGACAATCTGCTCGAGCTTTATCGCCGGAATCCAATAGCGCCGCATAAACTCGCCCATCGGGGTTCCGGGCCCGACCTGCGTCAGCGCCATGTTGTCTTCATGTCTCAGCATCGTCAGTCTCCACGGCGTGCAAAGCTCGGCATCAGCTTAAGCTTCTCACCCTTCGGCCGAGAACGCCGTCGACAATAAGTGGGCGGATGAAACTCCGCCGTCGTTTCGGCTGCGGCCTCTCGCAAAAGGCTATCCGGAAAAGGACAATAACATTTGCGAAACACAAAGAAAAGCAAGCGACGACGACGTGGACCACACAATACGCGCCGCCCGATCTCGCCGGTCATATCCTTATCCACTAGCGCTGCACTTTGTTCCCGGCCCCGATATAGTCGGCGGCCTCGCTTCGTCGATGGCCGCTCATTTGCTGCTTTTGCCGATTAACCCAAGGGGAATTGATCTATGGCTCGCAAGCCTGGACAGAGTGCGGACGGCATCCGGCTTGATCTTCAGCAACGCTCATTTTACCGTTTCTCGCTCCTTGCTACGCAGATCAACCGTGCGGTGACCCGCGCCTTCGTCCGACAGCACGGGCGGCCAGCGAACGCCTGGAAAGTGATCACGGTATTGGGGCGCTTCGGACCGCTCTCGGCGTCACAAATTCGGGCGCACACGACGCTGGAGGCGGACAAGATCACGCGGATCGTCGACAGCCTCGTCGAGCAAGGCCTCGCCGTCCGCCGCCGGGACAAGGCCGACCGCCGCCGTGTCAGTGTCGCACTGTCGGCGAAGGGCAAGACCGTCAATGCCGGGCTCGAGCGGATGATCGGCGAGATGGAGCGGGAATTCCTTGCCATGCTCAATCGAGGCGAGCGTGCGGCGCTGTATAAATTGCTCGACCGGCTGCAAGCCCGCGGGCGGGAAATTTTCAAGGCAACGTCGGCTTAGATGATCGGTTTTTCTGCCGGCTTTCCGGTGAGCTACCGTCAGCTTTGTGTTTGTCGATGATTGCGATTCGCAACGATCTGCGGCGCAGTCGCGTTGCCCATCGGCCCATCCCGGCACGCTTTATGCATCGCGGCATGGAGCGCGTCATATAAGCTCCCTCGCATCGGGTCGTTGCAATTTGCAATTGATCCCCAACCGCTTGCCGATACTATCGGAACCGGCTGCAGGCGGGATTTCGGCCAGGAAAGGCAGAGAACATGCCCCTCTACCCTATGCTCGGGCGATCAGTCGTGCTTGCGCTCGCGATAACGGGAAGTTCCGTCGGTGCCGCAACAGCCGATGTGACGATCGGCGTGCTGACCCCGCTGTCCGGAAAGGGGGCCTCCTACGGACAGCAGCAGAAGAACGCCATCGCCATGTTTCTGGAGAAATATGGGGATATCGGCGGGCCGGCCGGCAAGCTGCAATTGGTGACCTACGATACGCGCGGCGATAACGCCGAAGCGATCAACCTCACGCGAAAGCTGATCGACTCGGATCAAGTTCTTGCGATCATCGGTCCGCAATTTAGCGGCGAGGCCGAAGTGTCCTTTCCGTTGGCGGTGCGGGGACAAACACCGATCATCACGCCGATGGCGGCAAAAGCCGGCATTACCGCCGCCAACAGGCCCTGGGCGTTTCGCTTCGCGCTCACGACCGAGAAAGTCTATGGTCCGCTGCTGGATGCCTGGCTGAAAAAGCAAGCGGCCTCAAAGCCAATCAAAGACGTTGTGATTTTTGTCGACTTGAAGGACGCGGTCTCGAACTACGATGCCAAGACAGTTTTTCCGCCGCTGCTCAAGGAGCGCGGCATCAAGGTGGCCGATACAATCTCCTTCCAAACCGGCGACATCGATTTCTCCGCCCAGGTGACGCGCGCCAAGAGCCTCGAGCCGGACGGCGTGATCGTTTCCTCGCTTTTCAGTGAAGCCGCGCATGTGGTTGACGAAATGCGCAAGCAGGGCATGAACCAACCCGTCGTCGGCGCGATCGGCATCAATCATCCGCGGTTCATCACCGTGGGCGGCACGGCTACCGAAGGCGTTTTTGCCGCATCGGACTTTTTCTCCGAAAATCCAAAGCCCGAGGTCGCCGAATGGGCCGCCGAATTCGTCAAGCGGTTCGGCGACCGTCCAAGCAACGCAGCCGGCGAGATCTACGACACGCTTTATCTCATGCGTGAATGCATAAAATCCACCGGCGTTACCGGAAACAACGTGAAAGAGGATCGGGTGAAGCTACGCGACTGCTGGGCGGGCCTGAAAGACGCCGAGGCACCGTTGACCGGCGCCACCAGTATGGACAAGAACGGCGATGGAACCCGCATTCCCACCGTCCTCGAAGTGAAGGACGGCAAGTTCACGGTCGTCCAATAGCAAAGCAGGAATCGCGGTAACGCCAGGATCGGCCGCGCGTCACGCGTTCACGGGGACCGAATGTTTCTGCAACAGCTCGCGAACGGCGTGATGCTTGGCAGCACCTACGCTCTGGCGGCCATTGGATATACGCTGATCTTCGGCGTATTGCGGCTTCTGCATCTCGCCCACGGCGAAGTCTTCATGATCGGCGCATTCGCCGGTTTGCAAGCCGCGTTGATTTGGCATTTTGGGCCGCTGCTGGCGCTGATCGCCGGCGCTCTGGGCGCCGCAATTGTCGGCGTGCTGATCGAGGTCATCGCCTTCCGGCCGATCCGGCGACGTGGCAACTCGCATCTGGCGCCGATCGTCAGCACGGTCGGCGTGGGCCTGGTGCTCCAGGAAGTCATGACCAAGCTGTTTGGATCGGAGCAGATCGCTTTTCCGTCCGGGCTGCAGAAACAGGTCTTCGATCTGGGCTTCATGTCCGTCACCGGGTCACAGCTTTTCATCCTGGGCACGGCTGCCGTATCGATGATCGCGCTGCATCAGTTTGTGACCCACACCCGTTATGGAATGGCCATGCGGGCGACGTCGGAGAATATTCACGTCGCGGCCATTCTGGGCATCAACGTCGACGCGATCATCCTGGTCACTTTCGCTGTCGCGTCCGCGCTCGCTGGCGTGGCCGGCGTGCTGGTGGGCCTCAACTTCAACGCCATCTCACCGTTCATGGGCTTCGACATGGGCATCAAGGGCATGGCGATTATTGTCATCGGCGGCCTGGGGAGCATTTACGGAGCCATGGCCGGCGGGTTGATCCTTGGGATCGCCGAAGTGCTCAGCGTCGCCTACCTGGCCTCGTCTTTTCGCGACGCTTTCGCTTTCGGATTGATGGTTTTGATCCTGATCATTCGGCCGCGCGGCCTGTTCGGCACCGGCATCGGCACGGCGCGCTGACCATGCTTGGCGGATATTGGGAATCGGTCGCGGTTTTTCTCGGCGTCAATTGCCTGATGGCGCTGAGCCTCTACATCCCGATGACTGCCGGACTGATTTCGCTGGGCCAAGGCGGCTTCATGGCCATAGGCGCGTATTTGTCCGCGGTCCTCACCAAGGCAGACGTTCCGTTCGCCTTGGCGCTCGCCGCAGGCGGCGGCGCAGCGGCTATTGCCGGCCTCATCGTCGGCACGCCGGCGCTGCGCATTCGCGGCATCTACGTGATGATACTGACGCTCGGTTTCGGCGAGATCGTCCGTGTCTTCTTCCAGAACTTCGAGCCCACGGGCGGGCCGTCCGGCCTTGGCGGAATTGCGCCGTTGACCGAGCTCTGGCAGCTCGTCGTCGCCAATGCGATCGGCCTTCTCGTGATTTGGCGCATCCGTGCCGTGAGGCTCGGCCGCGCCA
>Ga0209006_10000471_pt1 | contig 38442 bp, 35 predicted proteins | sample JacPin_JW_Ref_O2_FD_188567 | JGI IMG/M metagenome (GOLD analysis project Ga0209006, IMG submission 188567) | Forest soil microbial communities from Algoma, Ontario, Canada - Jack Pine, Ontario site 1_JW_Ref_O2 (SPAdes) (version 2) | ecosystem: Environmental > Terrestrial > Soil > Boreal... | reverse complement strand
GCACTTTAGTCCCTGAGGAAGCAGTAAGGAGGTACGCATTATGTGCCCAGCATGCATCACCAGCGCAGTCGCGATCGTCGCCGGCGCCGGATCCACCGGAGGAATTCTGGCTCTCTGCATCGGCAAATTTAGAAAGATATTCAGAGTGAAATCGAAGGAGAAATGAAATGGCAAACAAAGAAAGAGACAAGATGAAGACGCCTCCGATCGTGTCGCAGCAGGAGTGGGAGGCTGCGCGGCAGCAACTTCTCGTGAAGGAGAAGGCTTTGACGCGCTCCCGTGACGCGATGGCTGCCGAACGCCGCCGGATGCCGTGGATGGCGGTGGAAAAGAATTATCAGTTCGAGGGGCCGAAGGGTAGGGTCAGCTTGCTTGAGCTGTTCGAGGGCCGGCCCCAGTTGGTCCTTTATCGCGCCTTCTTCGAGCCCGGTGTATTCGGCTGGCCCGACCACGCCTGCCGCGGATGCTCCTTTGGCGCCGATCAGGTCTCACACCTCGCCCACTTGAACGCACGCGACACCACGCTTGCCTACGCCTCGCGTGCACCGCAGGCGGACATCGCGCGCCTGAAGGCCCGCATGGGCTGGGAGATCCCCTGGTACACCATCACCGACAGCTTCGACAAAGACTTCGGCGTCGATGAATGGCACGGTCATAACGTATTTTTCCATGATGGAGAGAAAATCTTTCGTACATACTTCATCAACAACCGCGGCGACGAAGCGATGGGCAGCACCTGGAGCTACCTCGACCTCACACCGTTCGGCCGTCAGGAAACGTGGGAAGACTCGCCAGAGGGTTATCCGCAGAGTGCGCCTTACAAATGGTGGAACTGGCACGATAACTACGGCGTGGATAGTGCGCCGAACCCAAAGTGGGTGGATATCATCACGGACCCTGAGGGAGCCGCATCCCGCAGGCGCGGCGAAGAAGAGAAAGCTAGCTAATCGAAAGGAGAAGAGAAATGCCGACTGCAATCAGTAGCGAAGCAAAAGTTGTCCCGCGCGCCGAATGGCTGGCTGCGAGAAGGGAACTGCTGCGGAAGGAAAAAGAACTCACCCGCCTGCGCGATGAAATCAGCGAGCAGCGCCGCGCTTTGCCCTCGGAAAGAGTCGAGAAGCAATATGTCTTCGATACCACGGAAGGCAAGAAGACGCTCGCCGATCTTTTCTCCGGACGCAGCCAGCTCGCCATCTACCACTTCATGCTCGGCCCCGGATGGCAGGAAGGCTGCAAAAGTTGCTCCTACCTCGCCGATCACTTCGACGGCATGACCATTCATCTCGCGCACCGCGACGTGACTTTTCTCGTCATCTCGCACGCCACGCTGCCCGAAATCGAAGCCTTCAAAAAGCGTATGGGATGGCGCTTTCAATGGGCCTCGGCGAATGGAACCGATTTCAACTACGACTACCAGGTTTCGTTCCGGCCTGAAGATCAGGCCAAAGGCAAGGTGCTTTACAACTACGAGATGATGGAATTTCCCAGCGAAGAAGCCCCGGGCATGAGTGCGTTTTATAAAAACCCGGCTGGAGAAGTCTTCCACACCTATTCCAGCTACGCCCGTGGACTCGATCCGCTGGTTGGCACGTATCAATGGCTCGATCTTGTGTCCAAGGGCCGTGACGAAGAGGGCCTCGCGCACACCATGGCCTGGGTCCGTCATCACGATAAATACGATGACGGCTATGTGGTCGACGCCAAGTCACCGTATGTTGAGCCGGCGAAAGTTGCAGGTTCCTGCTGCGCCGAGAAAGAACAGAGCGTAGAGCGGGAAGTATGATTTTAGGTTGTCATCCTGAGCGAAGCGAAGGACCTATGTACTGGCTTGCAGCATCGGCGGCGCTGGCGGGTTGCATAGGTCCTTCGCTTCGCTCAGGATGACAAATGGGAGTGCGTGAATTCAGGCATTGCCCTGGGGGCCGACGCCGCCGCTTCCGAGTTTTTCTAGCTCTTCTTTGAGCACATCGTGCTCGCGCATGATTTCGTTGTGCCGCTCCAGCAGGCGCCGGCTTTCTTCTACCAGCTTTCGCATCTTGTCGAGCAGCTCGGTGCGTCGGTCGGGCTTCATGGTGAAAGTGTAAATGATCGAGACGAGCCGCGAAGCGGCGAAAAGAACGAGCTACCGTTTGTAGATTGTCGTATCCGCGTGATAATTCCGCCAGTCGAACCAATAATCTTTCAGCGCATACACGCGTTCCAGACATTTTCCCTGCGATGATCCTGAGATGGCGCAGCCCTGAAAGTTCCACTCGCTGCCCGTCTCCGAATCGAGCAGCACCCATGCCTTCGGAGCGGATGGAGCAGCCGCCTGATTTGGAGAAGACGCACTCGCTGCCGGCGAAGATGAGATTGCTGGGGGATTAGAAGCTGGCGCAGTAGACGAAGCAACCTTCGCATCCGTGCTCACTGCAGGGTTATCGGCTGCGTCGGATTTCTTCTCGGCCGCAGCCTCGCTCGCGCCATCACTCGCCAGTTCGCTCTTCAGAAAGAACTCGGTATCCTTCCCATCAATCCGGCTGACGAACACGCGAAACGATTTTCCATCCGGGCCGACGGCCACCAGCAGCGGCTTGCCATGCACGCGATCCATGACCGGCGACTGCTTCACCAGCGTATCCCACGGATAAGCCCGGCTCGCGCCCTCCATCTCTAATCCCACTACAACATCGCGCGACTTCAACTCCGTCCCCGGAAAGCTGATCACGACCGGCAGCTTGGCCACCTCCGGCTCCCAGTTGCTGTCGTACTCTTTTTTGTATTTCTCCACCGGCGCGAACACCTTGCCGCCCGCGACCTCCGACTTCCACTCACCGAAGGTCAACTCGTCGCTCGGCACCAGATCCAGAGCAGCGCCCTTCATCGGACCATCGACCGCGAGGCCGGTGATTTGCTGCCACCATGTGCCCGTCTCTTTGTCGCGCATCAGAAAGTTCTGGTTGTTGATGCCGGCGAGATAAAAGTGCAGTTCGCGTCCCTGATACGTTCGTTTCCACACCAGACCGGTGTGACAGAGCGTTCAATACGTGACGGCGATGGGCACGCCATCGACGGTGTCATTCAAAATATGGTGATAGGCCATCTGGCTGATGGGATAAGCGCGCGCGTCCGCGGCAAATTTAACGCTGAGGATCATCTCGCTCGCGGCGAGCTTGCTGTCGGCTTCGTTTTCAAACTGCGCGCTGGCCACGGGATGAAACATCCACTCGAAGTAATTCATCCGTGCCATGACAGTGGAGAAGACAACGGGAATCAAGGCAACCCCGAGCCCAATCCTTCGCCAGAGCCTTGCGTTCCGCCACAAAAGCAACGTCAGTGAAAGAAATAAGACCGCGGCGATCAGTGTGCCCAGCGGCGCGCGATCACGCACCGCCATCGCCAGCATGATGCCGCGCGCGCTCTGATGGGTGAATGGCCGGATGATGAACGCCGGTATAAAGAACAGGCCAATCGCCGCGAGGGCCGAACCAACCCAAAGAATCCAGATAAACGTTTGCCGGGAAGACATTCGTTCCGCTCGAGTCACTCGAAATAAATGCGCTTCAGTTTAGTAAAAAACGTTTAGGGATTGGATAGTACGAACAGGTTAGTCGCAGGGTTCAATGCAGTGTCATACCGGAGATCCCCCGCCCCGCCGGTAAAGAAGCGGGGCGAAGGATGATGCCACGAGCGAAGTTATCAGGCCGTCTTGCGGGTTGATGTTTTTTCGCTTTCGGCGGCGCGTGCTTGGGTGTGCCGCGTTTGCGAGAAGAGGCGAATCATTTCTCGATTGAACGCCGGGATGTCGTCGGGCTTGCGGCTGGTCACCAGTCCGTCGTCGTGAACGACTTCCTGATCGACCCACTCTGCGCCGGCATTTTTCAGATCGCTTTTGAGTGACGGCCATGAGGTCATGGTTTTGCCGCGTACCGCGCCAGCTTCGATGAGTGTCCACGGACCGTGGCATATCGCGGCGATAGGTTTGCCAGCATCGACGAAATGCTTTACGAACTGCACCGCCGCAGGATTCATGCGAAGGTGGTCGGGATTCATGACGCCGCCGGGCAGAAGAAGAGCGTGAAAATCTTCGGCTTTGGCCGAATTGAGAGAGACGTCGACGGGGACTTCTGTTCCCCAGTCCGTGTGGTTCCATCCCTTAACTTTGCTTTTCTGCGGAGAGACGACCTCGGTGGTCGCGCCGGCATCGTCGAGAGCCTTCCTGGGTTCCGAAAGCTCCGCTTGTTCGAAGCCGTTGTCTACGAGAATTGCGATTCGCTTGCCTTGCAGAGTATTTGCCATGGTTTCATCTTCTCCTTGAGGTAATGTCGGGTAAGTATTGAATGGTAAGAGGCGTTGGATTTCTAATTCGCTGCTGAATTGGTCGTTGAAGGCAGCGTGTGAGCGGGGTGGCGATAGGATGCTGTTGCCTCGCGCCCGGTTTACGGTTCTTTCAAGGTATTCGCATAAATATGACGATTCTTTACGACGCGTGACGTTGCCTCGCGCTGCGTGGGTCATTTACAGTGATTTTCGAATGTCCACAACCGGAGAACGCTTCGAACGAGCGGTTGCGATCATGGAACGGCTGCGCGCACCCGGCGGTTGTCCATGGGACCGCGAGCAGACCTTCGATTCGATCAAGCCCTTCACGCTGGAAGAGACCTATGAAGTGCTCGAAGCCATCGATAATCGCGACTGGCACGAACTAGCGGGAGAATTGGGTGACCTGCTGTTGCAGGTGCTTTTCTATGCGGAAATGGCGAAGGAACAGGGATCGTTTTCGATCGATGATGTGATGGAGCGGCTTTCGACGAAGCTGATCAACCGGCATCCGCACGTGTTCGGTGACGTCAAGGCGGATACTGCGGACGAAGTGAAGAAGAATTGGGAAGCGATAAAGGTTGAAGAGCGCAAGTTAGAAGCCAAGAAGCGGAACGGGCAGGCGGCAGCCAAGGATGAGAAGAAGGCCTCGATTCTCGCGGGAGTGTCGTCGGCAATGCCAGCGATGCTGGAGGCAGGCAAGCTAAGTTCGCGCGCGGCGCAGACCGGCTTCGATTGGCCTGACATGGAGGGCCTGTTCGATAAGCTGCACGAAGAGACGGACGAACTGCGGGAAGAGTTGAAAGAATTTCCAGCCCCCGGACCTCGGCCGCAGGGGCGTGGCGTTGCGGGCTCGGGGCGCACGGTTGTGCCCGAAGGATTGCAATCGCGGCTGGAAGAAGAAGTTGGGGATCTATTTTTCACGTTGGTGAATGTGGCGCGCTATCTTTCGGTCGATCCTGAATCGGCGCTGCGCAAAACCAACCGCAAGTTCAAGCGGCGCTTTCAGTGGATGGAGGCACGCCTCGCAGAATCAGGCCGCGGCGCGGAGCAGGCCTCAACGGACGAGCTGGAGTCACTGTGGAAGCAGGCGAAGAAGGCGGAAGCTGGTGAGGGACGGCCGTGAGCGCTGATTCCATCGTGATCCGCAAATGTCACGGGCTTGAGGAATTGCGGGCTTGTGTCGCGCTGCAGAAAGAAGTCTGGAATTTTACCGATGCCGAACTGGTCCCGCTGCGTATGTTCGTGGTGGCGGAAAAAGTTGGCGGCCAGGTGATGGGCGCGTTCGAAGGCCGCGACATGGTGGGCTTTGCACTCTCCGTTCCCGGTACGCGCTCGGGTCACGTCTATCTGCACTCGCACATGCTGGCGGTGCGTAAAGATCAGCGCAACAGCGGATTGGGACGGCGCTTGAAACTGCTGCAGCGAGAAGAGGCGCTCGATCGTGGCATCGAGTTGATCGAGTGGACCTTTGATCCGCTCGAGATCAAGAACGCGTATCTCAATATTGAGAAGCTGGGCGCTATCGCGCGGCGTTACAACATCAATCAGTACGGGATTACGTCGTCGCCGCTACAAGGCGGGCTGCCGAGTGATCGCTTGATTGCCGAGTGGTGGTTGAAGTCGAGGCGCGTGGAGACGCTGCTTACGGAGGGAAAAAATCCGCCGTTCGCTCCCGAGCAGGAGATCATTGTGCCGGGGCAGATTTATGAATGGAAGGCCGCGCCGGAAACGCGCCCGCTTGCGCAAAGAGTGCAGGAAGGCAACCGCGAGCGCTTCCTGAGCGTCTTCTCGGATGGTCTGGCGGTGCTGGGCTATGAACGCGACCCGGACGGCAACGGCAAATTTGTTCTCGGACATTGGGATGAGAAGTGGTCGTACGCGTCGCAAGAGTCATAACAAAAATCGGTTTACCACGGAGTCACAAAGGCACGGAGATAACCGCAAATCGCCTTTTATTTTCTGAGCTTTTCTCCGTGTTTCTGCGACTCCGTGGTGAAATAAAGTTATTCCCGAATATTTCCGAACTATGAAAATCGAAGCCATAACCCTCCGCGAAATTCAGATGCCGCTCGTCCACTTTTTCGAGACGAGCTTCAGCCGCCTTTACAGCCGTCGCATTCTGCTGGTCACGGTGCACAGCGAAGGCGTGGATGGATGGGGCGAGAGCGTGGTGGGCGAGGATCCGTATTACAGCAGCGAATGGGTCGAGAGTGCGTGGCCAACCACGCTGGAATATCTGATTCCCGCGTTGCTTGGCCAGCGCATTGAGTCCGCACGCGATTGCGCTGCGCTGTTTGCGAAGGTCACAGGTCACCGGATGTCGAAGGCGGCCCTGGAAAATGCGCTTTGGGATGCCGAGGCTACGCAGAAGCAACTGCCGCTTTGGAAGCTGCTGGGCGGCACGCGGACTGAAATTCCGTGCGGAGTTTCAATTGGAATTCAGGATTCCGTAGAGCAACTGCTGGAAAAAATTCAGACGGAACTTGCAGCCGGGTATCGCCGCATCAAGGTAAAAGTTAAGCCGGGCTGGGACATTAATGTGCTGGAGCGAATCCGCTCGCGCTGGGCCGACATTACGTTGAGTTGTGATGCGAATTCTGCGTACACGCTGGATCAAGTGGAACACTTGCGCGAGTTTGATCAATTCAATCTGTTGATGATCGAGCAACCGCTGTGGAACGATGACATTTATTACCACGCGCGGCTGCAGAAGGAACTGCGGACTGCGCTCTGCCTGGATGAATCCATTATTAACGCGCGCAGCGCGGCCTTTGCCGCGGATAGCGGAGCATGCCGCATCATCAACATTAAAGTCGGGCGAGTCGGTGGCTTCAGTGAAGCGATCAAAGTCCATGATGTAGCGCACTCGCAGAAAATTCCCGTGTGGTGTGGGGGCATGCTAGAAACCGGAATCGGCCGTGCGCACAACATCGCGCTTTCCACGCTGCCAAACTTCTCTTTGCCCGGCGATGTGTCGGCTTCGAAGCGTTACTGGAAGGAAGATATCGTCGATCCCGAAGTCACAGTCTCACCGCAGGGAATGATTGCGATCAGCGACAAGCCGGGCACGGGGTATCGCGTGAAGACCGATCTGATCGAGAAGCTGACGGTGAGAAAAGAAACGCTCCGCGCGAAGTAGACTTGCTATTCCGAAGCAACAACTACGGATGAGGTGTTTTCGCCGCCTCTGTGCTGTGATCGTGGTGTACTTCTGCCTTCAACATCTCCACGCCCTTGGCAAATGGCAGGTTGTCTGGCAGGCGCCGATAGTCGCTGAAGACCTCGTCGGACACCATAGACAGGCTCTTTACCAGCAGAATTTTCCCTTTGATGTCGAGGTGCATGTCGGTGATATCCCAGCTTCCATCACCCAGGTTAGCCTGCTGCACGATGAAGTGACCGCCTTTATCGAGTCGCCCGACAAGTCCCCAGCCGAAATTGATGTCGCGGTAGAGTGTGCCGTCGATCTTGGCCAGGCGCTTAGCCTGCACGTCGATGAGCAGATATCCCTCCATACCGGAGAGCACTTCTTCCACCCGCGAGGGAGGATTGTAGTTGTGATTAGGAGAGAACTTGAGGCGCGCAAGCTGGGCTCCGGGTGATCCCATTGCCTGCGTGCCGGTCACGGTGCCGTCGTATTGATAGACGAAGGCATCGGGCAAAGCTTTTACGATGCGCAGGGTGCGGTCGGCGTCTTCTTTTTCGCGCGCCTGCTTTTTACGGAGCTGATCGGGATTGTTCATCAGCCACGAGAGGTGGCCGTCTTCGGTTTGTTGTTGCTCTGCAGTCAGAGGGTGATCATTGACCGCGACAAGCATCGCCGCCATGGCGTCGTTGGTTTCAACATAGAGCCGCGTCTGCGAACCCTTGGCTGATTGCCGCCGCGAACGGAACATGTGCTTGATAGATGAATTCTTGGCGGCAGCTGCTTCGTTGGCGACCGCGGCTCTCACGAGTTTTTCTGGCGCTTCCTGAGCGGAAGTTGTTTGCGCGAAAGCCAATGCCGGCAGGACGAGGCAGGAAGAGAGAATCATGCCGGCGATTTCGCGCCAAAACACCGATCGTGCACGGCTGACAGTATGCATCAGAAGTTAGTGTAGCAATCTGTCAAGAAGGTTGGCCGCTTGCCGCTTTTGCGCGCGGTTGCGTATAGTCGATGCATAGCGATACGGACATCTGGAAGCGTTCTATATGGTTTCGAGGTTGTCCCCTCGCTGTGTAGCCACCGTCCTTAAGGAGACTGACCATGAGTGCACCGCTGACGACAAACTTGGCGCAGATCGGAAAATCCGTTGTAATCAAAGGCGAACTGTCCGGCAGCGAGGACCTCTACATTGATGGGCAGGTCGAGGGGACCATCGCGCTGAAGGGCAACAGCCTGACCGTGGGACCGAATGGGCAAGTGAAAGCGAGCGTCGAGGCCAAGGGCGTGGTGGTGCAGGGCAAGCTCGAAGGCAACGTGCAGGCGAGCGATCGTGTGGAGCTACGCAAGTCGGCGGTGGTGAATGGCGACATTTCGACGCAGCGCATTTCGATTGAAGAAGGCGCCTATCTTAAAGGCAAAGTTGATATTCAGGGACGGGCCGAAAAGGCCGCAGGAAAGTAACTTCTCGCGGCGGGATATAAGAAGCTAAATTAATGGCATCGGTATCGCAGAACTTCATGAAACTATTTCGCGGCTCATCGAGCGGGTCGGAGACAACGGCGACGCAGGGCTCGCAGAAACTTACCCGCCGCTCCAGCGGGCTGGGCGAACTCGCGCGCGTGTGGGATTCGGAGACCCCGCTCTGCATCCTCGATGTGGGGTCGACCTCGCCGGCGAACATCCGCTATTTCACCGAGCGCGGGCACAGAATTTATAGCGAAGACCTGCTGGTGTCTTCGACCGATCCCGGACTGGCGACGAAGGATGAAGAGGGGAAACCCATCCTCGACAGCCGGAAGTTTCTCGCGGAAAATCTGGTGTATCCCGCGGCGCAGTTCGACGTAGTGCTGTGCTGGAACCTTCCGGACTATCTGGACGAAAGTCTGGTGCGTCCTGTGATGGGGCGGTTGTGGTCGGTCCTGAAGCCGCAGGGCATGCTGCTGGCGTTCTTTCACACCAAAGACGCGGGGCCGGATTCGCCGTGCTACCGCTTTCACATCATCGAGAAAGATGTGCTGGAGATGCAGCGGATCGTGCTGAAGCGCGAGTCGAGACGCGGTCCGACGGGCGCGGTTCACACTGCGGTCAGCGACGGCTTCCAGTTGCAGCGCGTGTTTAATAACCGCCACATCGAGACGCTGTTCCGCGACTTCGCGTCCATTAAGTTCTTCCTGGCGCGGGACAATGTGAGAGAAGTGCTGGTGGTGCGGTAAGTTCAGTTGAAGTGCTTCCAAACCACGACTCCCATCCGAAATAAATAGTGGCTGGAAATCTCCAGCCTTGGTTTGGAGCCGTTCTGGCTCACGGACGCAACCATGTTCTTCATTTCTTCCGGAACATAAGCCCTGCGCACCGATGCGACTCCGTCCACGCGGGAGACGTAGCTGCGCAGCAGGGGAAAACCTGCGTACACCAGAGCCAGATGCAGCGGATGACGGACGAGGTCGTTGATGAGCACGGCGTCGCGGCTTACGCGAAGGGCTTCGTGGATAAACGCGGCAAGTTGATCGGGTTCGAGATGGTGCGCGAAGAGATTGCTGCTGAGCAAATCGAAGCTGGCATCGCGGAAGGGAAGCGCGAGGGCATCGGCGGCTAGGGCGCGACGTCCGGGCTGAAGGTGCGAAGGGGAGACATCGAGGTCCGTAATGTCGAGCGTGATCCCCTGGTGAGCGAGTTGTTGCCCGGCGGTTCGCGGGACTTCGCCGTGTCCAGCCGCGACTTCGAGGAGAGAGAAATGCTTTTTGCCAGTTGCCGAGGCGACGCGCTCGATGAGGGAGCGAGTGGTGGAGATTCCTCCGAACCAGCGGTTGATGCGGTTCAAATCGCCCAGGGATCGTTGGATTTCATGCGGAGGGCAGTCGGGGGAGTCGAGGAGTTCGGGGGTTACGGTGCGGCGCATTCTGGGTGAAGTCTAACAATGTTTGCCGATTCCCGGACGGAGGCAGTCAAGGGCAATCCCCCTAAAGAAATTCCTAAATCGGCACTGAGCTTTCAAAATCAGTAGTGGGTTCTGTGTTTTGGCTACAGGAGAGGCTTAGAACCTTTTCGCGCGGACTGCGTTTAGAGGGTGTTTCCAGTGGGTACTGGACGCCGCCTGCGAAGCGGTCGAGTGGCTTACCAGCCATTAGGGTTCGAATCCCTCACCCTCTGTTGGTCACTCGAGACACATTGAATTTGTCTTGATTTTTTCTTCCGCGGAGTTATCCTGAAGACGCTTCGCAGGCGACGTTCAGTTCGAAAAAGCCCCGGCTCGTTACCGGGGCTTTTCCTATTTAGCGAGTTCAGAGAGCGCATCTAAACCTCTGCCAACTCTTCTTCCAGCAATTGCTTGTTGTAGAGATCGCTGTAGTAACCGTTCAAGGCGAGAAGTTCGTCGTGACTGCCGACTTCCACGATACGACCTCCGTGGAGCACGGCGATGCGGTCGGCGTTGCGGACGGTAGAGACGCGATGCGAGATGAAGATGGTGGTGCGTCCGTGCATTACCGCGCGCAGGTGGTTGAGGATCTTGTCTTCGGTATGGGTGTCGACGCTGGAGAGCGCGTCGTCGAGAATCAGAATCTTCGGATTACGAATCAGCGCGCGAGCGATGGCGGTGCGCTGTTTCTGTCCGCCGGAGAGGGTGATACCGCGCTCGCCGACCACGGTTTCGTAACTCTCGGGGAAAGCTTCGATATCGGCGGCAATGTTGGCGGCTTCGGCTGCATCGTGAATCTGCTGATCGCTAGCGTGATCGACGCCTAGGGCAATGTTTTCGCGGATGCGGTCGCTGAATAGGAAAGTCTCCTGCGGAACGAATCCGATGCTGCGGCGCAGCGATGCGATGGAATATTCGCGGATCGGACGGCCGTCAATCAGGACCATGCCTGGTTCCGCGTCGTAGATGCGGGGAATCAGATCGACCAGCGTAGTTTTTCCTGAGCCGGTGGGCCCGACGATGGCCAGGCTACTGCCGGCGGGAATCCGCAGATTGATGTCGTGCAGAACCTGCTTGCCCTCGTAAGAAAAATTCAGCCGGCGAAATTCGATTTCTCCCGTGAGTTCGCAATCTTTTGCGGAAGCGTCGTCAACGATTTCGGGTTGTTCGTGCATGATTTCGTTGATGCGGCCGAGAGACGCAGTGCCGCGCTGGAAGATGTTGATGACCCAGCCCAGGGCGATAATCGGCCAGGTTAGCTGCACCATGAAGGTCATGAAAGAAGTGAACTGACCGACTGTCATGGTTCCGGAAAGTTGGAGCGTGTTCGTGAGCGATGGAACAGCGGCGCCTGCAACTCCAATCAATGCTCCAACATTGGCGGCGAGAGTTCGGGTTGATTCTCCAATCAGCACTTCACGTCCGCCAAGCCACAGCACGAGCACGACGGCGCAGCCGAGCATGAGTTCCAGCGTCGGCCAAAGCATTCCCATGAGGCGAACGAGTTTGAGGCTGCGGCGAATGTATTCGTCGTTCTCGCGCTCGAAGGCGCGAATCTCGGCATCCTCCTGCACATAGGCGCGAATCAGGCGAGCGCCCGAGAAGTTCTCCTGCGCGCGGGCCGAGATGTCGGAGAACATGGCCTGAATACGTTCAAAGCGGTCGTGAATCTGGCGGCCGAAATACTGGATCACGATGCTGGCGATTGGCAAAGGAAGGAAGGTATAGAACGTAAGCTTCGGGCTGATGGCGATCATGAACGACAATGCGCCGGCGGTATAGACCAGCGTGTTGGCCGAATACATGATCGCGGGGCCCAGCAGCATGCGGACGGCGTTGAGGTCATTGGTCGCCCGGGCCATGATGTCGCCGGTGCGATGCCGCTGGTAGTACGAGTAGGAAAGGCTTTCGAGGCGCTCGAAAAGGGCGTTGCGCAGGTCGAATTCGATGTCGCGGGAGATGCCGATGACGACCCAGCGGGTAAGGAACTGGAAGATACCCTTGGTGATGGCGATGGCCAGAAGATATCCGGCATAGGCGAGCAGTTTGCGGCTGGTCACCCCTTCGCGGAGGTCGTCGGCAGCGTGCCCGATGACGAGCGGAAACAGAATCCAGATGCCGTTGGTAAGCAGGACGCAGACCGCGCCCGCAATAAAGCTCCAGCGATAGCGGCTGAGGTAGGGCAGAAGCGGACGCAGGCGCTTAGGGAACATTCCAGAGGTAGTAGATGAAATTCTAGCAGGCAGGACGCAGGAGTTACGCTAGCGGTCGAGTCAGGGGAAGTGGTGGCCGATCACGCAAGCGCTTGTCCGTTCGAACCAGCGCCAACATCGGCCATCTAAAACGCCGGACTACGCGGCTTCGGCGAATCGGCCGTGGAGAGCGATGCAGTTTTTCAAAGCGTGAAGGGCATACATAGCATCGTCCAGAGCTTCTTCTTCCTGAATGTTGTCGCCGGGTGCCGAGAAAAGTTCGCGAGCACGAACAACGATGGCGCGTTCAGCGGTCTCGATTAAGGAAGGAACACGCTCAACGTTAGCTTCGAGCAGTGCGGCGACATAAAGGGTCTTCCAATTTGCGGGTTGTGTCGGCTGTGGCTGTGACGGCTCTGATTGTGATGGCATAATTGCGCTGGCGGCCATGCTGGTTCTCCTCCCCTTAACGCTTCGAACAAGCTGCTGTTTTACTGTCTTTTCCGTGGGTATGGTGGGAAATTAATCGCCAGTTCGAAGGCGAACAATACAGTCCTTGATGTAGGAAAAGTGAGAAAAGGTGCTGTGAAATGTGAAAAATTTAGATCGGAGAATGAGTAAACGTATACCGCGAGGTTCTCCCGATTCTGAGACGACCTCGCGGCAAGATTTCAGGTTTTACTCTTCCGCAGGAGGAGCCGGCGGAGCATCCTGCATATGTTGCTGCATACGTGCTTGATGTTGAGCTTCCAGCTCTTTCAGCTTGGCCTGTTGGTCGGCCGTCAGAACTTGATACAGCTCATTGTGAATGCGCGTTCTCTGCACGGTCAGCTCGAGTTCGACCTTGGACTGTTGCGCCGCCAGCGTGCGAACTTTGGCCTCGTTGTAGGAACCCTCTTCATACTGGTGAAGCTGCTGCTCGACCTGGTGCGACTGCTCCATCAGCGGCTTCAGCGTGGGACGTTCCTTTTCGAGGATGTCCTTCATCTGTGCCTTTTGGGTGTCGGTCAGATCCAGGTTTTTGGCAAAAAACCCGATCATGTGGAACATGCCGAATTCGTGGCCATGCATGGGTGGCGGAGGCGGCGCATCGGGTGCAGTTTGCGCGTTCGCCAGAGCCGTACCGAACACGACTGCCAGGGCTGCGATCAGAAAACGGTTGCGGATGCTCTTCATCAAAGTGACTCCTCGTGGGATGTGGGCGCTCCCCGATTGCAGGGGTGTTGCTTCTATAGGAGCACGGCAGAAAACGAAATGGCGGTAAAAACTCGGTCAACCGGAGTAAAGTTTTGTCAAACGGGTATGCGTCCTGGGGCGAATTCGATTCTGGGCCGGATTTCACGGCTGCAGGTGACAATTCTTTACCACCGTGCATTTTCTGCCTGATGCACAATGATGGGAGCGACGGAAGATGAGATTAAAAATGGAACGCATACTGGTCATTGACGACGATGTTGAGCTTTGCCACCTGGTCGGGGAATATTTATCGGCCGAAGGATTCACCACCGACTGCGTGCATGACGGCGAGAGCGGCTTAAAGAAAGCCGAGGCTGGCGAGTATCTGCTCGCGGTACTCGACGTCATGCTGCCGGGCATTAACGGATTTGAAGTGCTGCGTCGAATTCGTGCGACGTCGCGTCTGCCCGTATTGCTGCTGACGGCGCGCGGCGAAGATGTCGACCGGATTGTTGGACTGGAGATCGGCGCCGACGATTATCTGCCGAAGCCGTTTAATCCGCGGGAGCTGGTGGCGCGAATTCGTGCGGTCTTGCGCCGCACCCGAACCGATGGCAGTGCGCCCGCGGCACCCGATATTGTGCGCGTGGGCGAAGTGGAACTGGACCCGGCGTCGCGCACGGTCCGCCTCGATGGCAAGCCGGTCGATCTGACTTCCGTTGAGTTTAACCTGTTGGAAGTGCTGTTGCGCGAAGCGGGACGGGTGGTGCCACGCGAGCGGCTGGTGAACGCGGTGCTCAGCCGGAAGTTTTCCCCGTTCGACCGGAGTATCGATATGCACATTAGCAAGGTCCGGAAGAAGCTGGGCGATACCGACAGCGACGAGCACATCAAGACTGTGCGCGGCGTGGGGTATATCTTTGCAAGGCCGCGGGAGAAGGCGAACGTTTAAGAAGTCGTTACCGAGTTAAAAGAGTTCAACATGAAGAGTCTTTTTCTCCGCATCTTTTTGTCGTTCTGGGTGGCGCAGGCGTTGATTATCGTGGCGGCAGTGCTGCTCACGCTCGCCCTGCGGCCGCGGGCGGGAACATGGGAGGCACTGCGCACGGCCACCATGAATGACGCGGTGGCGGCGTACGAACATGGCGGAGACGCGGAGCTGCGGAAATACATGGATGAGCTGGAAGAGACCCAGCACGTCCGCGCGTATCTGTTTAATGAGGAGGGAACCGAGCTTTCCCATCGAAGTCCGCCGGATTGGGCGATTCGCGTAGCCGAAGGCGGACCGCGGGCGCCACGCGACGGATTCATGATTCCGGCGCCACCGGTACAACGGGATTCGCGCTCTTCGTCGGACGGATTGCATCGCTACACGCTGGTAATGGGATTACCACCGGGGCCACGGGTGTTTTTCGGCCCGCGCGGAATGCCGTGGCGCTGGCTGGTGATTGCGGTGGTTTGTACCGGACTGGTCTGCTATTTGCTCTCGTGGTACATGACTAAGCCGATTGTGAGATTGCGCGCGGCGACACGGCAATTGGCCGCCGGCGACCTGACGGCGCGCAGCGGCGCTCCGGCCAACCAGCGCAGCGACGAAATGGCCGCGCTGATGCGGGATTTCGACGCCATGGCGGAAAGATTGGAGATTCTCGTGAAAGCGCAATCACGATTGCTGAACGATATTTCTCACGAATTGCGCTCACCGCTGGCGCGTTTGAATGTGGCCCTGGGACTGGCACGCCAGCGCGCGAATGTCGAAAGCTCGGAGATGCTGGACCGGATCGAACTCGAAGCCGCGCGCCTGAACGAGATGATCGGAAGAATTCTCACGCTGGCGCGGCTGGAAGATGGCGAGCAAAAGGTGCCGCAGACGCCGGTGTCGCTGGATGACATTGTGCTAATGGTTGCGGAAGATGCGGAATTCGAGGCGCAGGCTCGACACTGCCATGTCGGGACGGTGATTTCGGAAGGCGATTGGGCGGTGAGAGGGAATCCGTCGCTGCTTCACAGTGCCGTGGAGAACGTGGTGCGCAATGCCATCCGTTACACGCAAGAGGGAACTTCGGTGGAGATTGAACTGGGCAGCGTAGCCGGCGAAAAAGGTCCGGAGGCATTAGTCGCGGTAAGCGATTCCGGCCCTGGGGTTCCGGAGGATGCGCTGGCAAAGTTATTTGAGCCGTTTTACCGGCTGGATGACTCGCGTGGCCGGCTGACCGGTGGCGCTGGACTGGGTCTGGCGATTACGGAACGGGCCGTGAGGTTCCATGGTGGACGAGTGGTAGCTTTGAACCGCCCCGGCGGTGGGTTGCGGGTGGAGATCCGCTTGCCGCTGGCCACGCGCGGTCAGAGTATGCCGCGTGTGCCGGAGCCGGTAGCCTCGGCATAGATCAACGCGTTTCTTGGTCTTACAAGTTCTCCTTAGCGAAGTTCTGAAGTCTCGCAGGCAACTTCTGAACGTCTGTCTGGTTCCAATTGTCGGTGCGGGAGTTTGCTCTTCCCGCGCTTTCCTGATACATAAATGGGTTGAGATTTTCCCGCATTTGCAGATGGCTAGGAGCTGGCCGACGAGGCGCCGGCGCGCGCACAAGCCTGCATACTGCGTAACCCACAAACGGAGATCAAGCGAAGAATGTCGAAACGATTTGCATGGCTGCTGGGTGCTGGCGCGCTGCTGTTGATCGCTTTTTTAGTGGCTTGCTCGAGCACATATAGCTCTTCGTCCGATGGTCTTTTGGTGGTGAGCAGCCAGGGGTCGGGATTGCTGGAGTCATTCAGCTTCAGCCTCGCTAGTGGGCACGCGCAGGAAATAACCAACTCAGTGAACGATACGGGCAGCGAGACGTGTGTGCTGGCCGGCAATCCTTCGTCCATTGTGCTGGACAAGTCCGGATCCTTCGCTTATGTGATTCTGAGTCAGACTTCGGTCTGCCCGGGCAGCCAGACGGGCATCCAGATATTCACAGTGAACGGGAGCGGAGAGATTGCACCCACGGGCTCTCCGATTACTTTGAATCCGGCGACGGTCGGAGTTTGTGAGTCCGGCAGCAATGGACCACCCACGATTGAGTCGAACATCCCCGTGGTTCCGGTCGACCTGGCTACGGATTCGTTAGGCCAATATTTGTTCGTTGCGAATGCGGCAACCAGCGATGGCAATGGGAATGCGGCACCGGGAGCCGTTTCGGTATTTACGATCAGCAACGGAACCCTGACCGAAGTTTCAGGGTCTCCATTCACGGTGCCCGTGTCCTGCGCTATACCGGCGAACAATTTGACCACTCTGGCGGTGAGCCCGACTGTGTTTCCTGCCGCGGTGAACGGACAGTTGAACGCGGTTTGCGCCGACACTCCTCCTCCGACGGCAGAATATCTGTACGTGACCGATTCCGCGCAGCTCGGCCAGGTTTGGGAGTTCTCGGTTACTTCTTCGGGACAGTTGGTGGCTCCCCCAAATTACGGGGCAGTCCCATCATTTCCGACGGGATCTGTTCCATCCGGCGTAGTCGTCGATCCGTGCAATCGTTTCGTCTACGTTTCCAACAAGGGAGCAAGCAATACGATCAGCGCTTACTCGATCTGCAATGGGAATGCGACGCAATCGCCGTTGTGTCCTGGGGCGAACGTGGGGCTGCCGGATGGTGATGGCAGTCTTCGCACGATTGCAGGCTCTCCGTTCAGCAACATTGGCGCGGCGAACTTTCCGGGGAAAATGGTGATCGACACCTACGGCAACTATCTTTACGTGTTGAACGACACGAACAATATTTCACCATATAAAATCAGTCCGCTAGGCGGAACGATTTCACCCCTGACTCCATCTCCGATCGCAACTGGCCTGGGCAGTACATCCATTGCACTGCGATCAGATGACACCTGGCTCTTCGTGACCAATTTCAACGCTGCAAGCGTATCGCAGTATGCGATGACGCCTTCCAGCGGAACGCTCACGCCAGTGCCGACGATTCCGACGGATAATTATCCTTGGGGCGTAGCGGTGAAGTAAGCGTGGTAGCGGCCTGCTTAGGTCGGAACCCGCAGCAATAGATATCCGCCAATCAAAACGAAGATAAGATCGGGCGACCAGGCGGCGAGCGCGGGTGGGAGCTGGTTCAGGTCGCCCATCGCTTCAAATAAACGCGAAACCACCGTGTAAAACACCGCAATGCCGACGGCAACGGCTACACCGGTGATGGCGCCCTTTTTTCCTGTCGATAACGAAAACGGAATTGCGAGAACCGCCATGATCAGCGTGATCAGCGGATACGACAGTTTCTTGTTGAGTTGTACGCGCAGACGGACCACATCGAACCCGCTTTGCTGCAGATCGCGGATGTAGCGGCGTAGCTCCTCGTAATTCATCTCGGTGTACTGCTTCACTTCCTTCTTAAAATACGAGGGCGTTTCCGGTAAATCGGGGAAGGTCGCGACCTCAAACGGATGGTAGTTCTCGATCGCGGCAACGTTGAGGCCGCGATCCCAGCCTTGCTCATAGACCCAGCGATTCAGATTGTCAGCCCAGTGGGCGCGATCGGCGTGGATGCGGCGCGTGATGGTGAAGCTCGGGCGGTTGAGTTGAAAAACCGTGATATTGCCGAACTGATCGCGGTCGGTATCGAAGAACTGGTAGTAGTAGATGTCGTTGTTCTGGCCGAAAATCCATTTGCGGTCGGCGCGAAGATAAGTTTGCGGAGGCTTGCCCTTAATCTGGTTGTGCAGCGCTTCCTGGCGCTTGTTGGTGTGAGGCAGATAGAACTGGTCAGCCAGGAAAAGGCCTCCGGCCAAAACGGCTGCGGCTCCGACGACGGGTGTGACGATGCGGTAGATGCTCGTTCCCGTCGCTTTAATGGCGGTGATTTCATTGGAGCGCTGCATGAGTCCGAAGGTGACGAGAACGGCCAGCAGCATGACGAGAGGGGCAACGTTATAGAGCAAATAGGGCGTGACGTTGAGCAGGTAGGCCGCAACCACAGTGGCTGGAATCTGGTTGCGGAGAATGTCGCCGAGCAGTTCAAACAAAGTGAAGACCAGGACGAGAACCAGGAACGTGGAAAGAATCATCCCCAGGTAGAGAAAGAAGTCGCGGAGGACGTAGTCATCGAGCAACGTAGGGAAGCTGAAGCTGAACACGCGGCGGCGCGTGGAGGCACGCTCAAAAGCGTTTTCGCGGCGGCCACGGGCGAGGTTGAGGCGTAGCGAGGCTTGCTCGGATTTCTTCCAGATTCGGAAAGAACTCAGTTCGAAGGGACGCTTTTCGGAGCGAAACAGCAGAAACAATCCCAGCGCGAGGAAAACAAGGTCGGCCAGCCAGGCTCCAAACCAAGGAGAGACGCGGCCCTGCCGGGCGAGTGAGACGCCGATCAGAGAAATTGTGTAGTAGACGAAGACGAGCAGGATGGTCAGAACGAAGCCGCCGGACTTGCCACTCTTTTTGGAGGACAGTCCCAGCGGAATTCCGACCAGCGCCAGCACCAGACAAGCCGTCGGCAGCGCGAAACGACGATGATATTCGATGAGATACCAGCGCGCGGAAATGGAATCGGAGCGCGAGGCCTTATCGCGAAGGGCCACGGTACTCATAAGACTTGCGGGCTGCGATTCGTCGCCTTTGCTCTCCGTTGACGGCAGGTCGATGGGAATATCGGTTTGCTGGAAGGTCGAAATCTGATAGTGGTTCGGATCTTTAGGATCGGTTTCGTGCATTGATCCATCGATCAGATGCAGGTGCAAACGGTCCTGGCCTTCACTGACGACGATGCCTTCCTTGGCGAGCGTGATCGTAGGATTGGTCGCGTCGGAGATATCGGCCATGAAGACGTCTTTCCACACGGCTGCGCCCTGCGCGCTCTTGACGTCCTGCACGTAGAGAACGTATTTCGGAAATCCTTCATAGAAGACGCGGGGCTGAACCTCGAAGGAAACTTGCGAACCTTTAAGCGCGTCCTCGAGATGGCCGAGTGCAGCTTGCGCCCGCGGTGCGATATAGAGCCCGTTGGCCATCGCCAGGAACCACGCCCCCAGCACGAAAATCGAGAGCACGCGGAGGAAGCTCCACACACCCATGCCGCTGGCGCGCATGGCGGTGATCTCGCTGTCGGCGGCAAGGCGGCTCAGGCCGATGAGGATGCCGACCAGCACGCTCATGGGCAGCGTGTAGGTGAGCGCGAGTGGCACAGTAAAAAAGAAAATCTCGGCGACGCTGGGCAGCGGCGCGCTGGCGCGGACGACCAGTTCGAGAATGCGCCCGAGGTCCCGGGTGAATAGGACAAAGGTGAAGATGCCCACGCCAATGAGGGCGTGCGCGATGACTTCACGCAAAATATATCGAGTCAGAATGCGCATCGAGGACAGATCCCTCACTGCGTTCGGGATTTCGGCTGTCGGCTCCCTGATCAAAGCGAGGATAGCACGCGGTATTGAGCGCGCCGTTGCGCGCGACCTTCTCCGCACCCACGCCGAGAGAAGGGACTGTGGTAAGATTTCCTTGTTTCCGTGAATGAGGGAATCGTGCTGGCCAAGAAAACCGTTAAGAATCAAATTACGCTGCCCAAAGCGGTGGTGACCCACTTCCGCGGGATCGAATATTTCGACGTGAGCACAGACGGGGAGTGCATCGTCTTGCGTCCGCTGCAACGGAGTCGTGCTGAGGAAGTACGCGCGCGGCTGGCTCAACTCGGCATTGACGAAGCTGACGTGGAAGCTGCGGTTTCTCAGGCGCGCGAAAAGGCGTGAGCCCACGCGTTGTCTTCGACACGACGACGGTAGTTTCCGCGCTTCTGTTTGCGAATGGCCGCGTGGCCTGGCTGCGGCGGCATTGGCGTGAAGGCAGGTGCGTGCCACTGATCTCCCGCGCCACCGCCGCCGAGCTAACGCGGGTTCTGGGTTATCCGAAATTCCGGCTTGCGGCGGATGATGCGCGAGAGCTGCTGGCCGACTACCTTCCTTACTGTGAAACGATCGATATTACGGAACGGTGCGCGACTATTTGCCGCGATACCGCCGATCAGGCCTTCCTGGATCTGGCCGAAAGCGGCAAAGCCGAAGTGCTGGTCAGCGGGGATCAAGACCTGCTGGTGCTCGCTGGACAAACCTCGTTCGCGATTGAAACTCCCGACGACTATCGGCGGAGAATGACCGACAGCGAGTAAAGCATTCGTCCCACGCTACGCCCGTTCGGGATCTACTCACTGCCCCTTGAAGAATAATGCTGCCAACGGCGGTAACGTCAGCTTCAACGAAAATGGCCGTCCATGGGCGGGAACTTCTTCGGCTTGAACGCCGCCCAAATTGCCCATACCGCTGCCGGCGTATTCGCGGGCGTCGCTGTTGAGCATCTCGCGCCAATAGCCGCCGTGGGGAACGCCGATGCGGTAATTGAGGCGCGGCACCGGGGTGAAGTTGAAGATGCCCAGCACGGTTTCGGCGGCTGATTCGCTCTTTCGCAAGAGAGAAATCGTGCTGTTCGCGTTATCGTTGCAATCCACCCACTCGAAGCCGGCCGGATCGTTATCGAAGACGTGCATGGCGGGTTCGTTGCGATAGAAGCGGTTCAGTTGTTCCATCCAGGCCTGCACGCCGCGATGCGTTGGATACTGCAGCACATGCCACTCGAGGCTCGAATCGTGCGCCCACTCGCGGACCTGGCCGAATTCGCAGCCCATGAAGAGCAGCTTCTTTCCCGGCTGGGCGTACATATAGCCGAAAAGCAGACGCAGGTTGGCAAACTTCTGCCACTCGTCGCCGGGCATTTTTCCGATCAACGATCCTTTGCCGTGAACGACTTCATCATGCGAGAGCGGTAGGACAAAATTTTCATGCCACGAATAGAGCATCCGGAAGGTCAGCTTGTCGTGGTGATATTTGCGATGGATGGGATCGTTCTGAAAATACTTAAGCGTGTCATGCATCCATCCCATATCCCACTTTTCGCCGAAGCCGAGGCCGCCGACGTAAATCGGCCTGGAAACCATGGGCCACGATGTCGACTCTTCCGCCGTGGTTTGAATGTCGGGATGCACTTTGTAGGATTCCTGATTGAAGCGGCGAAGGAATTCGATGGCGTCGAGATTTTCGCGTCCGCCGAACTTGTTGGGAATCCATTCGCCCTGCTTGCGGGAATAGTCGAGATAGAGCATCGATGCGACGGCGTCTACGCGCAGGCCGTCGGCGTGATATTTGTCGAACCAGAACATCGCGCTTGAAAGAAGAAAGCTGCGCACCTCGCTGCGGCCGTAATTGAAAATGTAAGTCTTCCAGTCGGGATGAAATCCCTGGCGCGAGTCGGCGTGCTCGTACAGATGTGTGCCGTCGAAGTAGGCGAGGCCGTGGCCATCGGAAGGGAAGTGCGATGGAACCCAGTCAAGAATCACGCCGATGCCGCGCTGGTGCAGGTAGTCGACGAGGTACATGAAATCCTGTGGAGTGCCATAGCGCGAGGTTGGCGCAAAGTAGCCGGTGGTCTGATATCCCCACGAGCCGAAGAAGGGATGCTCCATCACGGGCAGGAATTCGACGTGGGTGAAGCCGAGTTGGTTGACGTAGTCGGCGAGCTTGGGGGCCATCTCGCGATACGAGAGCGAACGGTTGTTGTCGTCGGGCACGCGCATCCATGAGCCGAGGTGGACTTCATAGACGGATTGCGGGGCGCGCAGGGAATTGCGTTCGGCACGCTTCTGCATCCAGTCGTTGTCGTTCCACTGGTAGTCGAGATTCCATATGACGGACGCGGTATGCGGCGGCGTCTCGTGGAGTACGCCGAAGGGATCGGCTTTGTCGATCCGGTAACCGTGATGGATCGATTCAATGTGAAATTTGTAGAGCGCGCCCTGCGTTGCTCCGGGGACGAAGCCTTCCCAAATGCCCGATGAACCGCGCACGCTTAGGCGGTGGGTTTTCGGATCCCATCCGTTGAAGCTGCCGACCACCGAGATCGAGCGTGCGTTCGGCGCCCACACGCTGAAGGTGGTGCCGGCCACGCCATCGTGGGTGGCCGCGTGAGCCCCCATCTTGTCGTAAATGCGATAGTGGCTGCCCTCGTTGAAGAGGTAAAGGTCCTGATCGGTAAGCAGATCGGCGCTGGTCAAGGCGGTTAAAGCGTTTGGGCTCATGAGTCAGATCAGTTTCTGCCGATAAAACGGCGAAGCGCAATTTCCAAGATCGAGATAGTGTACTGAACATCCGCGCGGGCTGGAATAGAGGCGAAACCGCAGTTGTTCCCACCAAGAACCCGGCGCTGCAGCCGAGAGCGCGAAAACCAAGGTAACTTTTCCACCTGATTACCAGTTCAAACCCCTATTTTGCTTATGCTAACGTTGATATTTACCGACTAATCAAGAAGGTTCCAGAGGTTTCTTGGTCCAACGTGTCTTCTGACGATCGCAAACCGGGACTCCACGTTGCGTGGACGACGGTCTCCTACCGGAGCGTCGCGCTGCTGATTATTGCCGGGGCCGGCATTTTCTTTGGCGCCATGTGGTTCACCTTCCCGCAATTTACTCAGTCGAGCCTCAAGAAGGCGGATGACGTTTTTTCCAAGGTATTGGAGCGGGTTGCGGGCATGGCTCCCAAGGCAACCGGCACGGGTGTGATCACTGCGCAGCAGGCGCACTTTACCGCGCTTGACGGCACGGTGCGGGTGAAGAAGGGCAACGGCAACTCCTGGGTTCCGGCGGACTACAACATTCCGCTGGAAAAAGGTGATGTGGTGCAGACCGGGTCCGAGGGCATGGCGAAAGTCGTCTTCAACGACGGCACCAGCTATACCGTGAAGCAGGATTCGCTGATCGTGGTGGAAGAAAACTCGGCGAATGACCAGCAGCAGACCAACGTTTCCGTCGCGGTGAGTACCGGAACCGTGGATCTTTCGACGGCGACGTACAGTTCAGGGTCGCACTCCCAGGTGATTGTCGCCGGCGCCACGGCTTCACTCGCTCCTGAGTCGGCGGCGCAGGTGCATAACGATCCCACTTCCGACCAGCATGAGATCTTGATGAAGAAAGGTACGGGCGAAGTCACGCGTAACGGCGAAACGGTGCAATTGGCCAACTGGGAAAAAGTCAGCTTCCACGGGCAGGGATCGCACTTAGAAAAAGCCAAAGAAACCGGACCGCCGACGCCGATTGCGCCAGCGAATATGGCGCCGTTGTTTTCCGGCGATGCGACCAAGGACGTCGAGTTCACCTGGACCGCGATGACGAATGCCATCGGGTATCGCCTTCGTATATCCCGCAACCCATATTTTTCCTCTACACTGGTTGACAAAAAAGTGACGACAGCGGCGGTAACCGTTTCCGGGCTCGGCGAAGGTGCGTATTACTGGATGGTGCAGTCGTACGACGGTGTCGGCAAGGAATCGGTAGAGAGCGAAAAAAATCGCTTCACGATTATTTCGAAGAGCAAAGAGTCGGAAGCGATTGAACTTGATTTGGATCCGTTTATTCAACACGGGCACGTGATTGAAGTGACAGGGAAGACGCAGAACGGAGCGCGCGTGATGGTAAATGGGAGCGAAGTGCCGATGTTAGGCACGGATGGCTCCTTCCATTACTTCACGCCGCCATTGCCGACTGGAGAAGCCGTGATTACGGTAACGGCGCAGACGGCGCAGGGTGGAGTCAATACGCAGCAGAAGAAGATCATTATTCAGTAGACGCAAGTTTCAAGGTTTCAGAGTTTCAAGGAATTTTGGGCAGACATCGGTTCTTGGATTTGGTTTTTCAACGTTGAAACCTTGGAACACTGAAACTTTGAAACTGTGAATTTTGAAACTTGTAGTTGAGCAGGCTTGACCGACATCCCGTAGAATTAAGGACGCCAGTCATCCCTGACAAAAGATTTAAAGAGGTACCGGGAAGTTCCCGGGGGAATAAAGCGTCCCGTGACGGACGCAGGGAAAAATCTCGCTATGTCGAATAACGGATACTCCAACGGAAACCGCCAGCACAATCTTCGTTCGCTCTTTAGTGTCTTCTCCAGCGATCTTGCGATTGATCTGGGCACCGCCAACACGCTGGTCTACGCTCGCGGCAAAGGCATCGTCGTAAACGAGCCTTCCATCGTCGCCATCAACAAAAATAATGGCGAGGTGGAAGCTGTCGGTAAAGAAGCGAAGGAGATGCTTGGCCGTACGCCAGGCAACATCGTCGCCATCAAGCCGATGAAAGACGGCGTTATCGCGGACTTCAAAGTCACCGAGAAGATGCTGAACTATTTCATCCAGAAGGCGCACAACCGCAAGATGCTGGTGCATCCGCGGATTGTGATCGGCGTCCCTTCGGAGATCACGCAGGTGGAAAAGCGCGCGGTCATGGACTCCGCCTATCGCGCGAAAGCCAGCGAGGTGCATCTCGTCGAACAGGCGATGGTGGCTGCGATTGGCGCAGGCCTGCCGATCACTGAGCCGAGCGGCAACATGGTGGTCGATATCGGCGGCGGCACGACCGACATCGCAGTGATCTCGCTGAGCGGCATCGTATATTCGCGCTCGGTGCGCATGGCCGGCAATCAGATGGATGAAGCGGTCATGAATTATCTGAAACGCAAATACAACCTGCTGATCGGCGAGCGCACCGCGGAACAGATCAAGATGGAAATCGGGTCGGCGCATCAACTCGACAAGCCGATGACCATGGAGATCAAAGGCCGCAACCTGATTGAAGGCGTGCCCAAGACGATCACAGTCGATGACGGCGAAATCCGTGAAGCCTTGAGCGAATGCGTTTCAACCATCATGAATGCGATTCGCGTGGCGCTGGAACGTACACCGCCTGAACTTTCCGCTGACATCAGCGACCGCGGCATCGTGCTCACCGGCGGCGGCGCGCTGCTGAAAAATCTCGATAAGCGCATCCGCGAAGAAACCGGACTGCCGGTTTCGATTGCCGACGATCCGCTGTGCAGCGTGGTGCTGGGCACCGGGAAGATGCTCTCCGACTTCAAGCTGCTGAGGAAGATTTCGATCGAATAGAACCAGTTTCGAGTTTCCAGTTTCTGGTTTCCGGAGAGCCGGAGCCAACTAGAAACTTGAAACCAGAAACTTGAAACTGTCTTATGGAATCCGTATTCGGCCGCTATAAAAATCTGATCTGGCTGGTCATCGTGCTCTTTGTGCAGGTGCTGGGGCTGGCCATGCAGGTCAAGCGCGGCAACGATCAGGAGCACACCCGGCTGATCCGCATCTGGGTCGTCGGCGCCATCACTCCGTTTGAGCGCGGGCTGGTCTGGCTCGAAAACAGCGGCGGCGATATCTGGCACAACTACTTTTATCTGCGCGGCGTGCGCGCCGAAAATCGCCAACTTAAGGAACAGATCGAGCAGATGCGGCTCGAACAGGTGCGCCTGAGCGAGGACGCAGCGCAGGCGCGGCGCCTGCAAAATCTGCTGGCTTTTAAAGAGCAATACATCGACAAGACCGTCGCGGCTCAGGTGATCGGGACCAGTGGAACGGATTCCAATCGCGTAATCTACATCGACAAGGGCGAAAATTCCGGCATCAAGCGCGACATGGCCGTGATTACTTCCGACGGAGTTGTGGGCAAGGTTTCGCTGGTCTTTGCATCGGAGTCGCAAATTTTACTGATCAACGATCAGACGAGCGGCGTTGGTGTGCTGCTGGGCGATGAGCGCACGCAGGGAGTGCTTTCGGGCACCGCGAATGGGCGAGTGGTGCTCAACGATGTGATGAGCGACAACCAGGTTCCTGTGGGCGAAAAGCTGCTCACGAGCGGCGGAGATCGGATTTTCCCCAAGGGATTGCCGGTCGGCACGGTAGCGAAGGTTGGCCGAGGCAAGGATCTATTTTTGAATATCGAGATCAAGCCTGCGGCCGATCTGAGCCGGCTCGAAGAAGTGTTGGTGCTGACCGAGAAACAAGAACGGCAAGCAGTCGCCGACGACAGCGGCCGCAACATGCGCGCCGCGGATATTCTTGCCGCACGATTGCCGTCGGTGCCGGACAAACCGGCGGAGGCTAACGCTGCCGCGGCAGCGGCACCGAAGACCGCGGGTGCTCCGACTCAGCCAGCAGGTACAAACGCTACGTCAAATACGCATGCTCCGAACGCTGCAACGAATGTAGCGCCGCCGTCCACTCAAACGCCTAAGACTTCAGCCACGAATACTTCCGCGAAGCCGCAAACCACGACCGCCAAGCCGGGGAATTCGCAGCCGAAGCCGGCGAAATCCGCTGCGTCCGATCAAGCACCAACACAGTCGTCATCTCCGAATCCACCTTCGAATCAATCCCAGGCGGCTGCGCCCAATACGAACAATCCCAACTAGCGTGCAAATCACTTACACATCAGGAGAGCAGATTGAGGTTTACCGGTTCAGTATTCCGGTGACCATTGGCGTGCCGCTGCTGGCGTTGTTCTTGCAGGCATTTATCCCTCTGCGTTTTCCGAATTTTGCGGTGTACGTGGACCTGCCGCTGCTGGTCACGATTTTCTTTGCCATGGCCCGACGCAATCCGATTTCCGGATTGCTCACCGGATCTGTGATCGGATTGGCGCAGGACATGCTGGGGCACGGTGCCATCGGAATTTATGGTATTGCGAAGACCGTCGTGGGTTACGGAGCTTCTTCGCTGGGCGTGAAACTCGACGTGGAAAACGCCGGCGCCCGCTTCCTGGTCACGCTTGGGTTTTATCTGATCCATTCCGCCGTTTATTTCACGGTAGCGCGCGGCATGGTCAATATGACGCAGACCTGGAGCTGGCTGCACGGAATTCTGGCTGGGCTGGTGAACGCGGTATTGGGCACGGCGCTGTATTTCTTGCTGGACAAGTTTAAGCAGAGAACTTGAGGAACGTCGGTCGTCGCTGGTCGGTCGTGGTTGGCCAGTTCGACCTGAGTTTTACGAACGGATAGTGACCTCAGTTACTACCTCAACCCCCTTGCCGAATCCGCCGCGGCTTACAATGAAGAGAACGCGCAAGTTTAACGACTAAAGACCAACGACTGACTATGTTTGGCCGTGACGAAAAAGTTTCTGCGGTGCGCCTGACGGGGGCGCAGTACCTCATCCTCGGCATTTTCCTGATACTCGCCTATGGATTGTGGCGGCTCCAGGTGATGCAGAGCGATTACTACTCGCTCGCCGCGGAGAAGAACCGGATTCGCAACGTGCCGGTGCTGGCGCCGCGCGGGAAAATTCTTGACCGCAATGGCCGCGTCATCGTCGATAACTACCCATCGTTTTCCGCGCTGCTGCTGCGCGATTCTTCCCGTGATCTTGCCGCCGATGCCGACTTGATCGGCGAGGGGCTGCATATTGATCCCAGCGAAGTGCGTGCGCGTATCCGGCGCTTTGCCGCGATGCCGCAGTACCAGCCGATTTTTCTGAAAGAGGACATCACGCCCGACGAGTTGGCATTCATCGAGGCGCATAAAAACGAACTGCCCGAGTTGGACACGATCATGGTGCACCGCCGGCTGTATCCGCGAAACGGATTCATGTCGCACCTGATCGGTTACGTGGGCGAGGTCAGCGAAGACATGCTGAACCTGCCGCAGTTTGAGCTCTACAGCGCGGGCGACGTCGTCGGCATCTCCGGAGTGGAGCGCCAATACAACAACGTGCTGATGGGGCAAAACGGTTCGCGGCAGGCGCTGGTCGATAGCCACGGACGCGAAGTCGGGCGGCTGGGCGAGACCGAGGCCATCCCCGGCAAACCACTTCGGCTCACGGTTGATATTGATCTGCAGATCGCGGCGGAAGAGGCGTTGGCGGGAAAAAACGGCGCGATCGTGGCAATGGATCCGCATAATGGCGAAATTCTTGCCATGGTCAGCGGACCGTCGTTCGATCCCAATGATTTCGCGGTTCGAGTTTCGCGCGACGAGTGGAACAAGCTGGTGACCGATCCCGACAAGCCGCTGCTGAACAAGGCGATTCAGGCGCAACTGGCGCCGGGTTCGACCTTCAAGATCATTATGTCGGTGGCGGGATGGCAGGAAAACATCGCTCAGACGCTTCATGTGAATTGCGCCGGCAGCGCCGAATTCTACGGGCGCCGCTTCGGCTGTTGGGTGAAGGGCGGACACGGACCAGTCGATCTGGAAAAAGCGATTTACCAGTCGTGCGACGTTTTCTTTTACACGCTGGCGGAAAAGCTCGGCATCGACCGGATTGCGAAATATGCGACACAGTTGGGACTTGGGCAGAAAACAGGAATCGATTTGCCCAACGAAGTGTCCGGCGTAATGCCGTCGGAAGAGTGGAAGATCAAGAATTACAAGCAGAAATGGTTTGCCGGCGAGACGATTTCTGTAGGCATCGGCCAGGGTGCAATTGCGATTACGCCGGTGCAGTTGCTGCGCGCGATCAGCGCAATTTCGATGGGCGGCAAGATGGTTGTGCCGCACGTTGTAAGTCCGGATGTGCTGCCTCCGGGCTACGTCGAGACGGCGAATTATACCGAAGTGAAGAGCGTGGCCATCGATCCGAATGGATGGAATCTGATTACCGACGCCATGTCGCGTGTGTTATTGCCGGAGGGGACTGCGCCCTCCGCTCATGTGCCGGGAATTGATATCGCCGGCAAAACGGGATCGGCGCAGGTCGTTTCTCTGGCTACCCGTGCACGATTCAAGAACGCCGAAGATTTGGCGCAGAATGGATGGTTCGTCGGCTTCACGCCGCGGCGGAATCCGGACATTGTGGTCTGCGTGCTCTTTCAGGGAGGCGAGCACGGCAGGCTAGCAGCGCGGCTGGCGACGCAGGTGATTAAGGCCTACGTCGACAAGCAGCGCACGACTCCGCAAAAGATGGTGGAGAAGCCGAGCGACGGGAAGGTCGACATCGGCGGTTTGTGGACTTCGCCCGACGAACATGGAGAAAAGCTGGAAGGCGGCAGGTTCGACCTGGATCTGCCGAAGCAGCCGATGGCACTGGCGACGGCTGCGCCAGGAATGCAGTAGTACCGAGTCGCGGGTACCGAGTACCGAGAAAATTTGGGTCGGATTTAGAGAGATCGACATGAAGGCTGATCGTCAATCAACGCGGAGGATTTCACTCGGTACTCGATACCGGGTACTGGGTACTCGATGAGCCGTTACGTTTCCTATCGCGATTTCGACTGGATCCTTCTGGGATTCGTGCTGCTCATCTGCGGCCTCGGCGTCATGGAGATTCGCAGCGCGACCGAGCACACGAAGTTCGCCGGTTCGCACATCAAGCAGGTGTACTGGGTGCTGGGCGGGGTGGGCTCGATGTTCCTCATCAGCCTGGTGAACTATCAGGCCCTGCTGGAGCGGATTCATTGGTTCTACATCGCCGGCGTGGCCGCCCTAATGGCTGTGCTGGTCTTTGGAACGAAAGCTCTCGGGGCCAAGCGCTGGATTAAGATGCCGGGCGGAAATCACTTCCAGCCGTCGGAGTGGGTGAAGCTGATCTTAATTCTGGCGGTGGCCAAATATTTTGCCGACATGCGGCAACGGGAGCTGTCCTGGTCCGATTTCCTGAAGGCTGGGGCCATTGTTGGTATCCCGATGCTTCTGGTGCTCAAGCAGCCTGATTTAGGCACGGCACTGACGTATCTACCCATCGCTGCGATGGGCATGTTTCTGGGTGGGTTGCAGTGGCGGCAGGGGCTGACGGTGGCTCTGCTGGCCGTTATGGGCGTCGGAGTGGCGTTTTACGTCCCGCAGGTTCACATTCTCAAGTCGTATCAGAAGCAGCGCTTAACCAGCTATCAGAATCCTGATCTGGATCCGCAGGGATCGGGGTATCAAGTTAAACAATCCATGATCGCCGTGGGTTCGGGTGGGCTTTGGGGCGGGAAAGGCTCGCAAACACATGGCGCTTTTCTGCCGATTCCGCAAACGGACTTCATCTTTGCCGCATTCAGCGAAGAGCATGGATTCGTAGGCGCTCTCGGGGTTCTGCTGTTATACTTCATAGTGCTGATGCGTTTGACCCAGAACGCGCAAACAGCGCCCGACCGCGCTGGCACGTTTGTGGTGATGGGTGTGGTGGCTGTGCTTAGCTTCCATATCCTGGTCAATGTCGGCATGGTGGTTGGCTTTATGCCGGTCACCGGAATACCTCTGCCGCTGATGAGTTATGGCGGGTCTTCCGTGTTGTTCATGTTCCTGGCGTTGGGCATGGTGATGAATGTCCGTATGCGCCGTTTCGTAAACTAGCTTTGCATCATGTTTCGGACCAATAGTTTACGGGGAATGTTGAACGGGGAAGAGTAGAAAAACGCAGTTGCTGCGCAAGCAAGCGCAGCCCCAAAAATATCGATCGCCCTCGCGTTAAGAGGGCAGTTTCACCGGCTACCAGGAGCAGTCACAGGCCGGGCAGGATTGAACGAAGAGACTGAAAAGTAACAGCTGGGCAGGGAACGGCCCCCCGACCAAGGAAACGGTCAGAGAGTGCGGTCACAAACCCCGGCGAAGTTGAAAGCGATACGTGCACATAGTTCCTGAAAACAAGCAACGGACTCGACTGGAGAGGCGAATAAGCGCCTTCTCTGGCCCAGGCCGTCCCCTGTGCGGGGCAGCATCGCAACAGTCTTTCCGGTTTCGAACAATCTTCCCGTCTTTCTTCCTGACTCCACGCCGGTGAAAGCCGTCCGACATTAATAGTCGGCGGACCGGAGTGTTACATGAACAAAGAACTATTTGTCTCCTCTACCCCTCATGAGACCAAAGTGGGGCTGGTGGAAGACGATCTGCTCGCGGAAATCTACCTCGAGCGCGAAAACGAGTACACCTTAGCTGGCTCCATCTACAAAGGGAAAGTCACCCGCGTGCTTCCCGGCATGCAGTCGGCATTCGTCGACATCGGACTGGAGCGTGATGCGTTTCTCTACGTCTCCGACTTCATGGATCTGGAAGAGCACGACGACGATCTGACGGATACCGTCCCGACTGGCCGCGGCGTGCAGGATATGCGCCCGCAACCGGCACACACCGAAGCCACAGCAATTTCTGAAGAAGATGCGACCGAAGGCACGGTCGAAGCCGACCGGCTTGGTGAAGCGTCCCCCGCAGAGGAAAATGGCGGGGACGAAGTTCGTTCGGTCGAGCAATCGTCGGAGCATCAGCCAGCCAGCGGCGGCGAGAATCGTGATCGTGGCAACTGGCGTGGACGCCGTCGGCGTGGCCGCGGCGGACGCCGGGATGGCCGCGACGCGCGTGATGGACGAGGGCCGGATCGCAGCGCAGCGGCTGACAGGGGTCCAGAGCGAGGTCCAGACAGAAGTCCAGACCGAGGCTCGGAACGAACTCCTGAGCGAAGTTCGGAGTCGCGTTTCACGCGGCCCACGGAAAGTCGCCCGGCCGAATCAGCGAGATCCGCTCCTTCGGGGCCGCCTGCCGGATATACCCCGATTCTTCTGCCAGGAGAGTCGATCTCGAAGTATTCACGCCGTGCGCAGGCGCCTGCGGTCGAAGAGCATCACGACGAGCAGCATGCCGAACGACATCAGCGGCATGAGGCGCACGAATCCGTAAGTGGGTTCGTAGAAGAATCTCCAGTTCAAACCGAGCCGGCAGCTGCGACTTTCCCCGAGGACGAGCCAATTTTCGCCGCCAGCGAAGCCGTGGCCGAGCCGTTGCACGAAGAGCATGGAGATACGGTTGTAACCCACGAAGAGGTTGCAGAACCCTCTGCGTCGACTACAACGAACTGGAATCGGGAGTTCCGGCGCGAAGAAGAGACCACGACCCTGCCTGCGCTAGGCTGGCCGGGCGAATCGCTCACGGTTGAAGAGGATGTTGTCTCTGAGCATGACAACGACAACGTCACTCCGATCGCGGAACACGTCGATCATCCTTCCGCACCGCAGGAAATATCGCGGCAAGATGAAAAGCCTGTCTTCGCCGCTCCCGGCACAATCGAAGAAGAGACGATCGACGAAGAAGAAGCGGATGCCGTCCGTTATGAATCTTCTTCTGACGAAGGCTATGACGAATTCGAGGAAGAAATTCAGGCGGGTGGTCCGGGACATTTAAACGGTGATGCCCGCTCGGCGGTTGCTGAAATTCATGCGACCGAGGGAGCCGAAGGTCACGGCGCCGAAGTTCACGCTGCCGAAGAAGACAGCGAAGAGATTGAACTCGAAGAGGCGCAGGCGGAAGCCGAAGCCATGCTCGACGCCGAGGCCCGTGCCAATGGCACGGTGGATGCCCGAGTTGAAGTTCGCGCTCCCGCGGCGACCGCCGGTTACACGCAGCGTGCCCCCAGGCGCGGCGGGAGATACGATCGCCCCGGCTATGAACGTCGTGGCGGGCGCCGCGGAGGCGGCGGCAGCAGCGGTGGCGGACAGCGTTTCCGCCGGCGTGAATCAGCGCCGGTGCCTCTGATCAGCGATCTGCTGAAAGAGGGCCAGGAAATTCTGGTTCAAATCGCCAAAGAACCGATCGGCAAAAAAGGCGCGCGCATCACCAGCCACATCGCGTTGCCCGGACGTTTTCTGGTTTATATGCCAACGGTGAATCACACCGGCGTTTCGCGCAAGATTTCTTCGGAAGAAGAACGCCAGCGTCTGAAGCGCATCATTTTGAGCGAGCGTGAGAACGGACACGGAGGATTTATCGTTCGCACTGCCGCGCAGAACGCAAGTGAAGATGAGCTGCGGGCCGACATCCGCTTCTTGAAGGGATTGTGGCACGATATCAAAACTCGGGCGGAGAGTTCGAAGCCACCGGCGTTGATTTACCACGATCTCAACGTGGTCGAGCGCGTGCTGCGCGATCAGGTCACATCTGACTTCAGCGTGATCTGGGTCGATACCGAAGCGGAGTATGAGCGCATCCTGCGCTTCTTCAACCGCTTCCAGCCGGGGATGGTCAAGCGCGTAAAACTTTATACCAAAGAAGCTCCACTGTTCGAACAGTTCGGCTTGAAAGACGAGATGGATAAAGCGCTCAAGTCAAAGGTTTGGCTGAAGAGCGGCGGCTATATCGTCATCAATCAGACTGAAGCTCTGGTTGCGATCGACATCAACACCGGCAAGTATGTCGGCAAGACGCAGCGGCTCGAAGACACGATCGTGAAGACAAACGTCGACGCGATCAAAGAAATCGTGCGGCAGATCCGGCTGCGCGATCTGGGCGGCATCATCATCATCGACTTCATCGACATGGATGAGCGCCGCAACCGCCAGCGCGTAATGCAGGCGCTCGAAGAGGAACTGCGACACGACCGCGCGCCGTCAAAGACACTGCAGTTCAATGACTTTGGCCTGGTCGCGATTACGCGCAAACGCGTCAAGCAATCGCTGGAACGCACCATTGGCGCGCCCTGTCCGTATTGCGAGTCGACCGGATACGTGAAGTCGGTCACGACCGTCTGCAACGAAATCTACGTAGAGATGCGGAAGATTGCGAAACATCTGGAGCGCGAAGACGTAATGCTACGCGTGCATCCCGATGTGGCCAAGGAACTCAAGGGCAATAACGGAAAGCTGCTGAACGAGATGGAAGAGCTGACCAAGCGCTCCATCATCGTGAAAAGCGATGCGGCGGTGCATCAGGAGCAGTTCGATATTAACTAGCTGTTGGCTGTGGCCATCAGCAACGACCGGGACGGGCGAAAATCGCCCGTCCTTTTGCTTTGGGACCTACCCAACGCGAATGCCATTTATTAATGGGAAATGCCATTATATAATGGCATCCATGACCATCACCCTGACACTCGACAAGGCCGGCCGGGTGGTATTGCCGAAACCGGTTCGCGATGAGATGCAGCTACGAGCAGGCGATTCGCTGGTACTGGAGAGGTCGGAAGATCGCATTGTGCTTCGTCCACGGAGGGGAGGCGCTGGGCTGCACAAGAAGCAGGGAATCTGGGTCTTCAGCACTGGCGAGCCAATTTCGGCGGAGGCGACGGATGAAGTGCAACGGCAGCTTCGCCGCGAGCGCGAACTTAACTTTTTGGGCACTCAACCGGCGCAACCCCCGCGAAAGAAGAAGCGCCGGTGAGATGGTTCTTCGACAGCTCCGTCCTGGTACCGGCACTCTTGCCGGATCATGTACACCATGCTCGCAGCTTCGCCGCCTTTGCCGCTGCGAGCCGCAAAAATGCCGGCTGTGCCGCTCACAGTCTCGCCGAGGTGTACTCGACCCTCACCCGATGCCCCGGAAAGCAACGCCTCAGCGCTGAATCTGCGGCCCTGCTTGTGCGAGAAATTGAGCAAAGACTTACGTTGGTGTGGCTTGACGGTGATGAATATTTTGCCGCCATCAAACGTGTCGCTGCGATGGGAATCGTAGGCGGCGCGGTTTACGACGCACTCATCGCCGCCTGCGCCAGCAAGGCCGATGCCGACGTTGTTTACACATGGAATACCGCACATTTCATGCTGTTGGGCGACGAAGTAGCCCGAAAGGTCCGCACTCCCTAGATCGAGGGTCGATCACCACCCACTTCCGACAAATTGAGAATGCTTTCTAGCTGACGTGCGCGAAGGTGTTGGCGGCGATATCGGTTTGCAGGCGTAGCTTCTGCACGGAATCATGAATGGACCGGCCGGCGACTCCCGAACCTGCCTGTTCGGCGGTCTTGGCTACGCTGCCTGCCTCTTCTGTTGCTGTGCTCGCCATATCGAGAAGCACGACCACTGAGTCGGCGTGCAGCTTCCAGATCGATGACATCTTCTGGCTGCGCTTCAGTTCTTCAAGTTCGGTGCTGATGCGGGCTGAAATTGAAACCAGGCGAATCATCGTGCGGGCGACATCGGCGCGGAGGCTTTTTTCTTCCAGAAACGGCGCGCTGTAGGCATCAGCCTCGGGTTGAGTCAGCGTGAGGTTGAAGAAGCGCATCGGAACGACTTGCCGGTATTTCGGGTCGGCGACGCGAACAAAGACGCGAATCGATTCCTCCACCCGGCGCAGTTTGCTTTCTTCCGCGGCGATCTGCTGCGCGGTGACCATAGGCGGCTGGAATACCACGGGTGCGGGGGCCGTTTTCGCCGCGGCTTTTGCCGGCTTGGCGGCAGCAGCCGAGCCGTTGCCGGCGGTCTTCGTTGCTTGCGCGGCGGGAGTCAGAAGTGAGCGCCGGATCGGAGGCCGGCGGTCCAGCTCTTTTTTCAACTTGGACACACGGCGGAACTTTTCCAGTGTGCTGGTGTACTCGGCCTCCAGCATCTGCTTCTCTTCGATCGCGGCCACATGCTCCACCGTAACTTCCACGCCGTCGACCGTGCTGAGAATCGTGCCGCCCATTTCTTCCAGAGCCTGACCGAAGGTTTTGATCTCGGTGAGCGCCTTGGCGAAGAGTTCGTCGAATTTCTTGCCGAATGCCGCATTATGCGCAGATACGGTGGCCAGCACTCCCGGATGATAGAACGACGAATCCAGCCACTGCTTCAATTCACGCACCCGGCCAATAACTCCAGAATCGATGAGCGCGTTGAAGTCGCGGAAGCGGCTTATCTCTTCGCGTAATGGATCGAAGCGGCGCAGCAGTTGTACGTGCTCCTCGGGCAGGGAAGGCACATCACTGTCAGCCAGGATTTCGATCAGTGCAATTTCAAATGGCGAAAGGGGCAATGCGCCATCGAGCCCGTACCCGCTCTGCTCCCATTGCCCAGGCACGCGCGGATGACGATAGAGAAAAGTCGCGATCAAGTCGGTCTTGTCGCGGTTCACATCGCTCGGCTCACGGCGGCGCACAAAATAGCGCAGCAGCGCTTCTGCAACTTCGGAATCGGTGTCGGGAGTGAGAGCCTGGCGCACCATGGCCGGCGTAATCGCCATATCGAGCAGGTGCAGCCAGCGATACATGCGGGAGAGCGTAGTCGGCAACTCGCCGTCAGAATGGCGCAGTGCGTCCTCGTCGAGGCCGCTCGGAATGGGCACATCGCCGCCGAGCGCGTCCTTCATGAGCTTCTGGTAAAAGCCCTGGACGGTCGCCAAAATGGCTAGTTCAAACCGAAGATCTTCGGCCAAAAATGCCCCCAGACACGTATGATTCTCTGAAACTTTACTAATGTCTAAGTTAAGACGAAAGGTTACCTCTGGTGCAAGTTACCAGCGGAACGAGGCTGCGGCAATGGATGTAGCAGCGCAGAAGGGCATGGACCTTGGTGCAAATACCGTCGTCGGCTTTTGATTGGTGTCAAAAAACTACCGTCTTATTGCCGTAGATAAGTACGCGGTTCTCCACATGCCAGCGCACGGCACGCGAGAGCACAACCTTTTCGAGGTCGCGGCCTTTGCGGATGAGGTCTTCGACTGTGTCGCGGTGGGAGACGCGGACGACGTCCTGCTCGATGATGGGCCCGTCATCGAGGACTTCCGTGACGTAGTGGCTGGTGGCGCCGATTAATTTGACGCCGCGCTCGAATGCCTGATGATAGGGCCGCGCTCCAATGAACGCGGGCAGAAACGAGTGGTGAATGTTGATGATGCGCTGCGGATAGCGGTTGACGAAGTCGTTGGAGAGAATCTGCATATAACGCGCCAGAACCATGAAATCGGGTTGGTGCGCGGCGATCAGCGATTCAATTTTCGCTTCGGCTTCGCGTTTATTGTCTTTTGGAACGGTCACGACGGCGTAAGGAATTTTGTAAAAATCTGCGACCGCCTGGTTGTCAGGATGGTTCGAGATGATCAGCGGAATGTCGCAGTTGAGTTCGCCGCTGCGATGGCGGTAGAGCAGATCGACCAGGCAGTGATCATATTTCGAAACTAGGATGATCATTCGCGGGCGATGCGATGAGAGGGCGAGCGTCCACTGCATCTGGAACTTGGCCGCGGTGGGTTCGAATTGTCTGGCGAAATCGGAGAGGCCGGGCTGCGAAAGGTTGATGTCGAAGTCTTTGGGATCGAATTCGACGCGCATGAGAAACAGGCCAGATTCTTCATCGGCATGTTCGTCCGCATGCAGAATGTTGCCCCCGTGGCGATATACGAAGTCGGCGATGGAGGCGACTTCGCCCTTCTGGTCCGGGCACGAGATGAGTAGGATGGCGGAATTCTTCATGAGGTTATGTGGCGCGTCACTCCTGCCCGCGGGATTTCCGATAGAGTCAGCAAGCGCAAGAATGCCCGCTCCCCACAAACGAAAATACGTAAGCTACTTTTTCAGCTCTTTCAATATCTCTCTCGCAGCGTTCGCCCCGGATCCTCCCGTCAGCCCCGCGCCCGGGTGCGTGCCGCTGCCACACAAATATAAATTCTCGATCGGAGTCTTATACCGAGCCCAATCGAGCAGGGGACGCATGGTGAAGAACTGGTCGAGCGCCAGATCGCCGTGGAAGATTTGTCCTCCGGTTAGGCCGTATTTTTCTTCCAGATCGTGTGGCGTGATGATTTGGTGCGTCAGTATCAACTCCGGCAGATTCGGGGCATATTGCGCCAGCGTTTGCACTACCGTCTGGCCCAGAGCCTTGCGCTGCTGCTCCCAATCGCCCTTGAGCTTATATGGGGCGTACTGCATGTAGATCGACATCACATGTTTGCCATCGGGAGCAAGCGTGGGATCGGTCAGCGAAGGAATCGTGGCTTCCAAATATGGCTGCTTGGAGAAATTCCCGTACTTCGATTCGTCGAAGGCGCGCTCCAGATAGTCAATCTCATTTCCGATGTGAATGCGGCCTTTCAACGCCGAAGCATCGCCATTGAGCTCGGTGAACTTCGGCAACCCCGAAAGCGCAAGATTTACTTTTGCGACCGTGCCGTTTCCGCGATAGTTCTGGAGTTTCTGTACGAAGTCCGGAGACAGATGCGTGGGATCGGTGAGTTTCAGCAGTGTGCGCTTC
>Ga0209006_10000470_pt1 | contig 38442 bp, 31 predicted proteins | sample JacPin_JW_Ref_O2_FD_188567 | JGI IMG/M metagenome (GOLD analysis project Ga0209006, IMG submission 188567) | Forest soil microbial communities from Algoma, Ontario, Canada - Jack Pine, Ontario site 1_JW_Ref_O2 (SPAdes) (version 2) | ecosystem: Environmental > Terrestrial > Soil > Boreal... | reverse complement strand
CCCCCCCCGCCCACCAACGGGCTGAGATATACTCGCCTGTGGAGTTAGGCGGCGTTTCTGAGCGGTGCCGGCGAGGCGGTCGCAGTAAAGGAATTGAAGCCGATGAACCTCATCGAAATCGACCGGCCGGCGCCCATGTTGGCGACCAAAAGCTTCAGTTATCGTGGCGCGCCGCACATCTTGACTTTTTATTCGATCGCTTTGCCACAACCGTCCGATGCATCCCCCGCAGTCGTCGGCAGGATAGAGCACTTCCTGGTCATCCTGGTGGATAGTCCGCAGGGCGTCGGACGCAGGGCATCGATCCTCTGGCGCCACTATTGGTTTAACGACAGGCTCGCCATGCCTCCCACGCGGTTCCATGCTGACGCGGTCTGGCACAGCGCAAGATCGCGCGTCGATATCGTTACTGCGGAAGTTGCGGGAGATGCAGCCTATTGGATCGGCATTTACGAGGTTGATCCGGCAATGCCGCTGAGCGATTTTCCCGCGCCGCTGGATCTCGACGAGGCCGGCACGCTGCGAGACGTTGCCCCACCCGTGGCGCGGATCAGGACGCTCAGCATCGGGTCCATTGACCGCTTCACAGCGTCCATAACAGGCGACGTCATCGAGATTCGCGGGCAACCGAACGAGCCGGTTCTGGTCGACGACAGGCCAGTGAACGAATTTTCCCTGCGGCTGAATTACAACATTGCGACCGGCCAGTGGGTCGATCTGCACGGATCCGGCCGATAGTGTTCGTGAGCCATTCGGGCGCCGCGATGCCGTCGCCGAGAAATGCCGAAGCGCCGCCATCATCTGTGCCGGGGAGCGTGCCTGCCTCCGCGATGGCGGTCACCAGGAACCGCGGTGCTCCGGCACGCGGGTGATCAACGGGAGCGCCGCGACGAGCAGCGCTGCCGCCAACGCGAAGAGCCAGGCCTGGGTGCGCCCGGGGTCCTGGGAGCTGGCGAGAATCGCCGTGTCGATCGAGATCGTGATGATGGTTGCGACCGACATGCACATCGTGCGGAGTGCCGCAAGGGTCGAGGCGTCTTGCGGTGCCAGTTGCAGGCCGGCGTTGCGGCTCGCCGGGTTGTTCGCCCCGCGGCCGGCGCCGACCAGGAAGGCCGAGCCGGCGAGCCAGACATACGGCGTGATGCCCGCCACCGGTGCGAGGGCCAGCAGCAGCATCCCGGTCGCGATGACGAGCGCCCCGACATACATCGGTCGCCGGTAGCCGGTGCGCCGCAAGGCGAATGCACCGGCGATCGAGAAGATGATGGCGGCAGCCCCTTGGGCGACGAGCAAGGTACCGGAGCCGAGCGCGTCGATGCCGTAACGGTCGCTGGCGTAGAGCGGAACGAGCGCGACCACGCCCGAGCTGACGCCACCATAGATGCCGTTGATGAGATTGACCGCGCCGAAGCCCGCCCCGCTGATCAGGCGCGGGGCGATGAACGGGGAGGCCGACCGGTTGATGTGGCGAAAGAACATCCACAGCGCGACGAGCGCGACGGCCAAGGGAATCGCGAACCCAGGCGACCATGCGCGCGCCGGCCCTTCGGCCAGATAGCTGACGGCGAGCATCCCGGCGAGGAGGCCGCCACCGAGCAGCGCCATGCCGGTGACATCCATTCTCGGGTGGTCTTTGCCGATCCGCGAGCGGTCGCGCGGCACGTAGCGCAATGCCATCACGATGACCACGATGCCGATCGGCACGTTGACCAGAAAAATGCCCCGCCAGGTCCAATAGGACACGAACAGCCCGCCGAATATGGGCCCGATCATGGCGCCAATGGAAAAGATGCTGCCGAACAGGCTGACCGCGCGATCGCGCGCGTTGCCGAAGTAATCGACGATGATCTCGGTCGCCGAGGGCGTGAAGCCCGCGCCGCCGGCCGCCTGGAGCCCGCGCAACGCAATGAGCACGTAGATGTTGTCGGCGAGCCCACAGCACAGCGACGCGACCGTGAAGGCGACGACGGAGCCGAGAAAGACCCGGCGGCAGCCGTACTGCGCGCTGAGCTTACCGGAGATCGGCAGCATGACGACGAATCCGAGCGCGTAGGCCGTGATGGTCCACCCGGCCCAGTCGATCGACGTCTGCAGCTCGACTCGCAAGGCATGCAACGCCGTCGCAACGATCGTCGCGTCGATCGACATCATCAGCAACGCGAGGGCGACGATGGTGAAGACCAATCCACGGCGAATGGGCGGACTCGCTGCGCGCGGACTCAGAACGCCGTCGGCCGCGCGGACTTCATGCTGGACATCCATCTGGGTCTCATATCAGTCGGCCGGAGATTGGCATCCGCTCCGCCCATGCGAGCCGGGCATGGCAGGACCGCAAGCGTCCTCGCCAGAAGGGCCGTGACGTCGCCTCAGCGGGTGCACAAACTCCGCCTCATGGTGAGGAGCGCGACCGCAGGCCGCGCGTCTCGAACCATGGGCAAAGCACGTGGTGGCGCCGCTTGCATGCTTGGCCCATCCTTCGAGACGCTCGTCGTCGCTCGGCGACGACGAGCTCCTCAGGATGAGGTTTTCGTGAGGAGGGGGCCGAGACCCTCACCGACAGAAGCAAGCCTTGCCGATACGCTAACGAGGCGCGCGATCAGCCTACGCCGAGCTCGGGGAAATCCTCCTCGCAGAACTCGGCTTCATCGCGTCGGCCCTCGTGGCGCGCCGCGGCCTCGCGACGGCGCAGCTCCACCCGCCTGATCTTGCCCGAGATGGTCTTGGGCAACTCGGCGAACTCGATCCGGCGCACGCGCTTGAAGGGCGCGAGGCCGGTGCGCAGATGGCGGAAGATGGCGAGCGCCGTGGCGCGCTCAGGCGCGTAGCCGGGCGCCAGCGCGATGAAGGCCTTCGGGACGGCGAGCCTGATCGGATCGGGCGAAGGCACCACCGCGGCCTCGGCGACCGCGGCATGCTCGATGAGCACGCTCTCGAGCTCGAACGGGCTGATACGATAGTCCGAGGATTTGAACACGTCGTCGGAGCGCCCGACGTAGGTCAGGTAGCCGTCACGGTCGCGCAGCGCCACGTCACCGGTGTGATAGACGCGGCCGGCGAGCGGCAGCAGCGCCCCGTCATCGCCCTGATAACCCTGCATCAGCCCGAGTGGCCGCGGCTCGAGCCGCAGGCATATCTCGCCTTCCTCCTGCTCCTCGCCGGCGCCGTCGAGGAGCGCCACGCGATAGCCGGGGAGCGGCCGACCCATCGCGCCGGCTTTCACCGGCTGGCCCGGCGGATTGCCGACCTGGGCCGTGGTCTCGGTCTGGCCATAGCCGTCGCGGATGGTGAGCCCCCAGGCGGCCTTCACCCGGGCGATGATCTCCGGATTGAGCGGCTCGCCCGCGCCGACCAGCTCGCGCAGATCGGTCTTCCAGGCGGCGAGGTCCTGCTGAACGAGCATGCGCCATACGGTCGGTGGCGCGCAGAAGGTGGTGACGCCCGCGCGCACGATGGCGTCGAGCAGCCCGCGGGCATCAAAGCGCGGCTGGCTCAGCATGAAGACGCAAGCGCCGGCGTTCCACGGCGCGAAGAAGCAGCTCCAGGCATGCTTGGCCCAGCCGGGCGAGGAGATGTTGAAATGAACGTCGCCGGGCTGCAGCCCGATCCAGTACATGGTCGAGAGATGACCGACCGGATAGCTCTGATGGCTGTGCAGCACCAGCTTCGGCTTCGCCGTGGTGCCCGAGGTGAAGTAGAGCAGCAGCGGATCGTCGGCGCGCGTCTCGCCGTCCGGCGCGAATTCGGCGGCGGCCGCGTAAGATTCGTCGTAGCGGTGCCAGCCGGGCGCGTCGCCGCCGACCGCGATCCGCGTATAGTCGCCGGGCAGCCCGGCGAACTTGGTCACCGCGTCGGCGCCGACGACGACATGGCGGGTGCGGCCGCGCGCGAAGCGGTCGACGAGATCGTTGCGGGTGAGGAGGGTGGTCGCGGGGATGACGACCGCGCCGAGCTTCATCGCCGCCAGCATGCATTCCCACAGCGGCGCCACATTGCCGAGCATCAGCAGGATGCGGTCGCCGCGCGCGACGCCGAGTGCGCGCAGATGGTTGGCGACCCTGCTGCTGCGCTCGGACAGCGCGGCGAAGCTGAGCCTGGTCTCGCTGCCGCCCTCGCTCGCGAGCCACAGCGCCGGCCGGTCATTGCCGCGCGCCATCGCGTCGAAATAATCGAGCGCCCAATTGAACCGGTCGAGCTGCGGCCAGCGGAAATCGCGATAGGCCGTATCGTAGTCTTCGCGGTGCCGCAGCAGAAAGTCGCGCGCCTCGATGAATCGCGCGGCGGTCTCGACCATGCGGCTGCTCCCTGCGACCATATTTTATTTCTGTCCAGCATAGGCCAAGTTCGGGCCGGGACACCAGCCGCCGCCGTATTCTCCGTACCTCACCATCTTGTTCGGAGTAGCCGATGAAACGAGCGCTCATAACCGGGGCCGGACGCGGCATCGGGTTGGCCACAGCGCGACGGTTTGCAGCGGCGGGCTGGCGCGTGCTTTCGCTCGACAAGGAATTCGGATCGGACGTCGTCGGCGAACGCGTCGCATTCGACCTGACGGACACCGCGCGGATTGCGGCGCTGATCGCTTCAATCGGCGATGTCGACACCCTGGTCAATAACGCCGGCGTGCTGCATTGCGATCCGATCGACGCCATTCCGGATGCGCACCGGTCCGAGATTTTGGCCGTGAACCTCGAAGCTCCGGCCGCACTCATCGCGGCTGTGGCGCCCGGCATGAAGGCGCGGCGGAGCGGCCGCATCATCAATGTGAGCTCGGTGTCCGCATTCACCGGTCATCCCGACCTCTGGTACGGGATCACGAAAGCCGGCTTGCTGAACCTGACAAAATCCTGGGCGCGCGCGCTCGGTCCACATGGCGTCTTGGTGAACGCGGTCGCGCCGGGCCCGACCGAAACGCGCATGTACGACCAGCTGCCTCAGTCCCGCCGCGACGACGTCATGCGCTCCGTTTATGCCGGTCGCGCCTGCCAACCGCAGGAGGTCGCCGATGCGATCTTCTGGCTCGGCAGCGATTGTCCCGAGTACATCAACGGGTCGACGCTCGACGTGAACAACGGAAGCTATCCGCGCTGATTCTACGCGCTGCCTTGCCGACATCGCTAGTCGTTTTCCGGACGCGTCACACAGCATCATCGCTTTCCGCTGCAAATCCATCTCGGGCAGATCGATGGGATCGATGCGGCCATCGATCAGAATTGGTCGGCGGAGATACGGCGGGGGTTCGCGACGTTACGACGATGTAGTGTCTACACGCGCCAACTTGCAATACTCAACAACACAAGTTGAATCTCACGACCACCTCATCCTGAGGAGCGTCGCGACAGCGACGCGTCTCGAAGGATGGGCGGCTTGCTTCGGCCGCGCGTGGCATCGCCTCGGCCACCCTCGTCCTTCGAGACGCTTGTCGTCGCAAACGCGACGACAAGCTCCTCAGGATGAGGGTGGGTTCAGCGAAAGTGCCCGACCTTCGACTTCGCGATCTTGGGGCCGCAGTCCGTCGATCTCGAACTCCCTTTTGCTTGAGCGCGGGTTGATGGCGCCGCCGGGCGTGATTCGGGTGAGATGTCGTCGGCAAATGTCTTGAACCTTGATCCAGGTGCCGTTGACGAATGATGTGAGCGCACGCGATCGATTTTGCGCGCGTGCGATCGGCTCATTGACGCCCGAGAGCGAATCAAGCGCGAATCGAGAGTGCGGTCGGGGGGTAGACGCATGGGCACGGCGAAGAGGCTCGTTTTGATCGCCGTGGGCTACGCGCTCGCGGTCGCCGGCGGCCTCGCGGCCGTCGCCGTCAACGAGTGGCACATGCCGGCCGACATCGCCCAGACCTCGCCCGGCATGGTCGCCTTCGGCGATATGATCCTGTTGCTGCTGGCCACCAGCTTCTTGAGCCTCGCGCCGACATGGTTCTTGCTCAAGCTGTTCGTCGCAAAGGCTCCGCGTGCCCTGCTGGCCATCGAGTTGCTGATGGCCGCGATCGGGCCGGCCAGCTGGCTGGCGCTTCTCTCGCTCGCGGGCGGCCCGCCCGTGCCGCACGAGCCGACGGCCGCCGAGCAACTGCTCGGCCTCTTTATCGCCTTCGGCGCCATCCCGCGCATCGTCGCCGGCCCAGTCCTCGTGGTGATCGAGGCAGTGACATTCCTCATGATCCGCGGGCGCCTTGCGCGCGCGCTCCTGGCAACGGCGATGGTGATGGACCTCGTGCCGCTCGGCCTGTTCGCGCTGCACATGGCGAGCCGTCACTAGGCGTCCGGCGCATCGAGCGAGGCCAGCACCTGGGCTCATGATTGAAGGCTATCTTGGGCGAGCAATTGCCCAATCCCTCCGGCTCGCGCATGATCCGATCAGGCGGGATCGGATCATGACAACAATCAGGCGTGCGCGGCGGGTGAGCTTGATCAAGCACGGTATGCTCATCGCTGGGGCAATGTTGGCCGGGGTCGCGACCGCGGAGACGCCGGAACAGCGTCAGGCCTGCACGGACGACGCCTTCCAATTCTGCTCGGACGCGATTCCCGACCGGGAGCGCGTGTTCGCCTGCCTCGCCGCGAAGAGGAATGTGATCTCGCCGCTGTGCCGTGAGGGGATGGCGGCCTTCCTGCCGCCGGAACCGCCCCCTGCCGTGCAGCGGGTGAGCAAGGTTCCACGCAAGATCAAGGTCGATATCAAGACCAAGACCAAGCTCAAGACCAAAACAAAGCCGAGCACCAAGAAGGCCGGAGCGCCGCTGAGCCTGACGCCGAAGGGCTTCTGACCAACAAGAGCGGCGACAACCATCCGGTCCATCTGCACCGGCATACGTTCGAGGTGACCAAGGTCGGCAACAGGCCGATTGCGGGGCTGATGAAGGACACGATCAACATGACCCGCTACAGCAGCGTCGAGATCGACTTCATCGCTGACGAGCCCGGGCCGCTCGTCGTCCCGGCGCACCCGACACGAGAGGCCGCCCCGCAACCCTTGAAGGTGTCGGCCAGCCACGTCCTTATCGCCACATGGCCAAGACGTGAATGCCCGGCACAAGGCCGGGCATGACGCCGCAATTCAAACCGGGCGGAACTTGTGTCAGTTGAGATGGAGGAGGCCGAGCAGGTCGAACTGATAATTGATGCCGACCCGCACCATGTCGCCGCGCTCCAGCACGTGCACGGAACTTCCGCCAGCGACTGACGTCGGCATGTATTGGATAGCGTTGCCGAGATCGAAATGCAGATACTCGATCTTGGCCGACCAGTGCGGGAGGAACATCTTCTCCACGCCGACGCCGGCAACCCAGCCGGTGCGCCATTCCTCATTGCAGCTGTTGCCGCCGCCAACACCCACACCGATCGGCACCGGGCCGCAAGGATTCTGCCCGGCATTGACGCGGGCGAACGCTGCGCCGGCCGTGCCGAACAGCAGCCAGCCGTTGAAATCGTAGCCGGCCCGCATCCGCTCGGTCGAGAAGTCCTTGATCTTGGTGAAGCAGGTGGTGCCGCCGTTGATGCTGCACAGGCCCAAGGGCGGACCCGCGGTTGTGAGAGTGCCCTTGATGTCGGCCCAGTCGAGATCGCTCTCGAAGCCGAGCACCACCCGGCCGGCCTGCCAGTTGCCGCCGTAGGTGATGCCCGCCATCCCGCCGCTTTGATGAAACTGGCCCGTCGTGACCCCGAACACATCCGTGTGGTCCGTGGTGGCCCAGCCATAGCCGCCGTTGATGCCGATATAGGTGCCGGTCCAGGTCGGCGCGATGATCGGCGCCGGGGGCGCCTTGAGCGGCATGTCGGCCGCGACCGCTGTGCCAGCCGCAAGCGCGGCAACCAGCCCACCCCACACAAATGCTTTCATCGAGCTCCCCCGTCCTTGACCGGACTCGCCATATTAATATTTAGCACGATCGCACCGGGGCTGCTGTCTCCTTTTCGCCACACCTTTCCACCGAATCGATGAGACGTCGGGCCGCAGGGACTATTGCATAGGCTTGCACGGTGCGCGGGAACTTGCGCTCCCTCTCGCCCGTCGCAGGAGGATTGGGGTGAGGGGTGCGTCCACCAACGCCGAATCCGCGACGCGCGCAAAGACCCCTTGACCCCTCTCCCGCATCCGAAATCAGGCCTGCCCGATTTCGCGGGCCGACCGGCGTCAGCGCCAATAGCGGCGTGCGACCCGATAGAGGTGATGGCCGCCGTAGCGCCGCGCGGCGAGGCGCACGCCTGCCGCTCCGGGGATCCATTGCGCACGGGCGTTCAGCATGCGCCCGGTGTCGACATGGCCGCAATCATGGAAGCTGCAGCCGTCGCGCAGGCCGTGCGCCGCGATGATCGAGCTCGCGTGGTACATGATGCCGGCGCCGGGCGCGACCACGTTGCGGCTGAGCTGGGCGAAATCGCACGCCTCGCCGGTGTGGTGCAGCGAGCCCGGCATGTGGCCCGACGCAAGGCAGGTGACGTGGCCGCGAAAGCCGTCTGCCACGAGGTCGGCAATGAGATCGCGCATCGGGCCGGCGATGCCGGCCGCGACGGTGATCGGGTTCGCGGCGGTCTCGATGGTGACCGTGCCGCCGCCGGTGCGGCGATCCGCGCGCTCGTATGCGGGTTGCGACCACGACGGCGAGGCTTCCGCGCGGTGGCGCGCATAGGTGCGCGTCGCATAGGTGCGCGTCGCATAGGTGCGCGTCGCATAGGTGCGCGCATATGCGCGCGGCGATCCGCGGCGGCTCAGGAGCACGCGACGCGGCGCGCCGGCGTGCGACGCCCGGCTCGTCGCCGGCGTGGACGTGCAGATGCGGTCGTTGCAGTTGATCGCGGACGACGCGCCCGCATTTGGACGCGCACTCGCCGACACGCAGGACGTGACGACAATCATCGAGGCACAATAAAGCACGCTACGCATAAGATGTTCTCCGCGTTGGCTCCCCCCAATGCGGTCGCATTCCAATCGATGTTTACGGCCCCACCCGCAATCGCCGATTCGGCCGCGCCGGAAGTAAGTCGGCGGAAGTGGTCGAAATGCGACGCGATGATGATCATTTTGCGAGTCAGATGTGCGGCGGAACTCGCGCTGCGTCGATCAGGTTATGGTCAGTCGCGTGCGGGTCGCGACAGCGAGCACATGCTACGTGCGCACGAGACTCAACGGTGCGCGGCGCGTGGGTGGCGGCGCGGCGGGTGCAACGCCTCGAGTCGGCGCAGCGCCTCGGGGCCGTCGCGATGGAGAACGAAGCACGCATAGTAGAGGTCGGCCGGAAGCGTCGGGCTGGTCGCGTAGCGATCGACCGGCAGGAGATCTTCCTTATCGCTCCTGTCAGTCGCGCCAGCGAGGCCTCTCGGTGAAATCGAATGGCTCAAACCGCGCGCCCGCCCGCGGACCAAATTGCGCGGACGGGCTGGAGCGTCTTGGTTGCGACCGTCACTCGGCCGCGTGCCTATAGGTTTGATGGCGTGACGCGACGAAGCCTTGTCCGCTTTGGCTCGTCAGCGGCCGACGTCACGCGGTGGTGCAATGTCGGGAAGGCCGAGGATCGGACATCCAGATGGACAGAGCGTCAGTGCGTTACCCAATGGCAATGCGGCGAACCATCATAGTTGACGATTGGGCCACAGACCCACACTCTCACCGCGGGCTTGAGCTTCGGGCCGTGCCCGTTCGGCGTGAAGTACTGGTTGCTGGCGCCGACGTTCGTGTTGCTGATATTGCCGCCGACGCGGGCGCTGGTGATATGGCCGGCCGAGACATTGTTCGTCAGCGAGGCGGCCGAAACGGGCGAGGATACCGCCCCGGCAAGCACGGCGGCCAAGGCGAGAGCAGACGCGGACAAAAGCTTCAACATTGGCGATCTCCGGTGGATGTCGAGCAGCGGTCGAGAGACGAACGGATCGAAGGGCGCGCTGCGACTCGCAAATTCCGTTCACTGAGTTGTCGCAGAACTGCGTCGCGAAGTTCATGCGGCTTCAAGGTCCATGGATAATAAAAGCTTGCGGCCGGCACAATGCAAGTGCGGCTTTACATTGCGTGCGCAAGTAAAACTAGGACTCAGAGGAATAACCAGGACTCCGAGGAACTCCGCGACGGACGGTTGACCGGCAGTCTGGCCTTGCGCAGCAGGTTCTTGAATAAGCTATCGACCGTGCGCCCGTACGGCCACCGAATGCGGATCGCATCAATTGGCCGGCGACGCCGCCCGCAGGAACTGCATCGCCGCTTCGGCGGCCTCGACCCCGGTGCGGAAGGCGCCGTGCGCGGTCGAGTAGTCGTGCGTCGAGGTCGCCTCGCCGGCGAAGAACAGGCGATCGTCGACGCTCGCGGCGAGCACCGCGCGGGCGCCGGCGTCGCCCGGCCGCGCGAACGAATAGGCGCCGAGCGCATACGGGTCGCGGCCCCAGGCGGAGCCGAACAGCGGCCGCAGGCGCTTGCGGATATCGTTGCCGAGATGGGCCGCGATATCATCGATCGCCTGGCGCGCGAAGGCGTCGCCGTCCGCGTTCTCGAGCTCGCGCGCGAGCGACCCGCCGAAATAGCATTCGATCACCGGCCGGCCGAACGGACGCAGCTGATAGCTGCCGGTGAGCCGGTCGGTCGCGCCGAACAGGCGCGTCTCGACCGGGATGTCGTCGGCCGCGTCGATGTGCAGGAAGAGCTTGTCGTCGAGGCCGAGCGGCAGCGCGGCGGCGGCCGCGAGCTTGTCGGGCAGCGCCGGCCGCAAGCGCGGCGTCTCGCGCGCGAGCATGCTGGTCGGCACCGCGATGATGACGGCGCATGCGGTGAGCGCGCCGCGCGGCGTCTCGACGCGCAGCCGGGCGCCCGCATGGTCGACCAGCGTCGCCGGGCATTCGAGCCGCACGTCGAGCGGCGCCGCGAAGGCCTCGACCAGCGCCCCGTAGCCCTCCGCCACGCGCCAGTTCTCGCCGCTGTCGTGATAATTGTTGAGATCGTGCACCGAGACCTGATCGAGCTCGATACCGCTGATGTAGGTGCTCAGCGAGTTGATGAGCGCATTCCAGCGGTTGCCGGGCTCGAGGAAATCCGATGCCGGCCGGTCGGGCGGCGCCAGATCGGCGGCATGCAGGCGGGAGAAGAAGCGGTCGGAGGCGACGCGGAAGTCGGCGAGGTCGGCGGGGGCAAAGCCGATGGTGCGCCGGCGCGCGCCCCAGGGCGGCGGCGTGCGGTCGAGCGTGAAGCCGGCCGTCGCGGCGACGGCGGCCCATTCGTTCTCGTCGGCGGAGTGCAGCCAGCCGCAGCCGAGATCGAGCGGAACGCCGGCGCCGCGCATCGTCCAGGCGCGTCCGCCGACACGGTTGCGCGCCTCCAGCACCACGACCGGAATATCGGCGTCCGCGAGCCGGCGCGCCGCCGCGACGCCGGCCGCGCCGGCCCCGATCACGACCACGTCCGTTTCATGCATGTCATCACCGCCACGACAAGAGCCCGCATTATATAGGGTCGCGGACGGCCGGTGGCCCGGGGCGGGGTGGGCGCGCGGATCGGCGACGTCCGCTTGCAGATGACCGCGCCGCGAACGATCTTAATCCCGGCTCGGGTCTGCTCCGATGCGTTTCCACGTCATGCCCGCGCGCTTGTCGCGGGAATCCGCGTCTTCCGTCGCAATCTCGGCAAGCAAGACATGGATGGCCGGGACAAGCCCGGGCCATGACGATCGCTGATAGGGATTCCCTGACCGACCGCCGCGAAACCGCGTCAGCCTACGCGGCCCGCACCGTATCGACGAACTTCGCCACCTCCGCCTTGAGCTGGTGGCTCTCGGTGGCGAGCGACTGCGCCGAGGCCAGCACCTGCTCGGCGGCCGAGCCGGTCTCGGCGGCGCCGCGGGTGACCTCGGTGATGTTGCCGGTCACCTGCGCGGTGCCGTGCGCCGCCTGCTGGACGTTGCGGGCGATCTCCTGGGTCGAGGCACCCTGCTCCTCGACGGCGGCCGCGACCGTGGTCGCGATCTGCGAGATGCGGGAGATGATCTCGCTGATCTCCTTGATGGCGGCGACCGACTCCTGCGTCGCGGTCTGCATGCCGGCGATCTGGCTGCGGATCTCGTCGGTCGCCTTGGCGGTCTGCGCGGCGAGCTGCTTGACCTCCTGGGCGACCACCGCAAACCCCTTGCCGGCGGCGCCCGCGCGGGCAGCCTCGATCGTGGCGTTGAGCGCGAGCAGGTTGGTCTGCTCGGCGATCGCGGTGATCAGCTTGACGACGTCGCCGATGCGGCCGGCGGCCTGCGAGAGCTGCGAGATGCGGGCATCGGTCTTGCCGGCCTGGACGACCGCCTCGTCGGCGATGCGATTCGATTCCTGCACCTGCCGGCTGATCTCGCCGACCGATGCCGCCATCTCGTCGGTGGCACTCGCCACCGACTGCACGTTGGTCGAGGATTCCTCCGACGCCGAGGCGACCGCGGCGGAGAGCTGCTGGGTGGTCTCGGCGGTCTTGCTCATCGAGCCGGCGGCGGATTCGAGCTCCATCGAGGTGGTCGACACCGTATCGACGATCTTGCCGACGGCGCGCTCGAATTCGTCGGCGAGCCGGCCCATGGCCGCCTTGCGCTCGGCCTCGGCCTTTTCGCGGGCCACCTTGCGTTCCTCGCCGGCGCGCGCTTCCGTGTCGAGCTTCTCGGCGGCGGCGCGCGCATCGGCTTGCTTGGTGGCGATCGCGTGGCGGCGGAAGGTCAGCATGGAGAAGACCGCAGAGGCGATCAGCACCAGCATCACGAACAGCCCGACGCCGAGGCCGACGCGGTTCGAGCGGCTCATGTCGGCGACGACCGACGTCTCGGCCTGCTGCGCGATCTTATCGGCGGCGGTCGAGATCTTGGCGATCACGTCCTCGAGCTCGGCGCGCAGCGGTCCGTTGCGCTCGCGTTCGATCTTGAGATAGGTGTCGTAGGATTCCTTGGTGCCGTCGATCACGTCGTTCATCTTCTGCACGAGATCGAGCAGGCCGTCGATCGCGGCGAGCGACGTCGCGTCCTTGGTCTCGCTGCGCGCGCGCTGCAGCTCGATATAGACCTTGTCGGCGGCCTGATACATCTTGCCGAGCACGACCGGCTCCTGCAGCGCCGCATAGCGCCAGTAGGCGACATTGGTGTCGAGCATCGCGGTCGCGGCGTCGCGCATGCGCGGCTCGGCGTTGGCGCTGCCCTTGATCTCGGGCAGCGCGAGCGCCGCCTGCATCGCCTGGTTCCACTTGATGATCAGGTCGGACTGGCGATCCTGCAGCTTGACGATGTCGAAATGGGTCTTTGCCATGTCGAGGCTGATCGACATGAACTCGCCGAGCTTGGCGGAGAACTGCTCGAGCCGCGCGCGATTGTCGGGATCGACCGCATTGTCGGCGGCGGCCTTGGCGTGCGCGAGCGCCTCGGCGCCCGAGGCTTTCATGTCCTCGAAGGCCTTCTGCGACTCGCTGAGGCTATGGGCGAGCACGATATTGCGGCGCTGGATCTGGCCGCGCAGATAGCTCTGATCGGCGAGCAGCACTTCCTTGACGACGGCGTTCTGGTTGCGGCTCGACGCATCGGCGCTGGCGATCGAGCCGTTGCTCCATTGCGCGTTGAGGATCATGCCGGCGACCAGCAGCACGCCGATGGCGGCCGACGCGATCAGCTTGGCGTACAGGTTCTTGAAGACGCGGAAGATTCGAAACATGCGGCGGCCCACCCGTGCATACGCCTCGCGCATATCCTGAGCGGCGAACCGGGGTCACCCCGGGTCTAGTCGGGAACAGGCTTTCGCCGGGATATGCGCGGGGCCATTCGGCCCGCGACACCTTTAGGGTGCGAATCGTTAATTGCCGGTTCGCACTGGCGGCTTTTCGCCGCCGCGCCGAGGCCGGCCTGCGGCGAATTGTCGTTTCCGATCAACCCGTAATGCGTGTCGGACGAACCCGCCACACCGCAACCCGAAGGCGCGCGCAGGCGCGCTCGGTTTTGTTACTCGGTCTTGCCGATCTGGTTGAGCTTGGCGCGGATTGCATCGATGTCGAGGTCGCCGCTCGGCTTGTCCGCAGGCTCGGCCTCCTCGGCCGCAGGCTTGGCGGTCGTCACCTCGGCGGGCAGCAGCGTGACGCCGTGATCGGGCTCCGCCGGCTTTTCCTTGGCGGCGCGATGGACCTCGAGGTCGAGATCGATCTGCGAGCACAAGCCGAGCGTGACGGGATCGAGCGGCGAGAGGGTCGCGGCGTTCCAATGGGTGCGCTCGCGGATCGCCTGGATCGTCGACTTGGTGGTGCCGACGAGGCGCATGATCTGGCTGTCCTTGAGCTCGGGATGGTTGCGCACCAGCCAGAGGATCGCGTTCGGCCGGTCCTGGCGGCGCGACACCGGCGTATAGCGCGGGCCCTTCTTGCGCTTGGCCTCGGGCAGGCGGACCTTGGCGTCGGCAAGCTTCAACCGGCGCTGCGGATCGGCCTCGGCCTTCTCGATCTCCTCGCGGGTGAGCTGGCCGGTCTGGATCGGATCGAGGCCCTTGATGCCCTGGGCGGCGTCGCCGTCGGCGACCGCCTTCACTTCCAGCGGGTGCAGCTTGCAGAAATCGGCAATCTGGTCGAACGACAGCGCGGTGTTCTCCACCAGCCATACGGCGGTGGCTTTCGGCATCAACGGCTGGACTGCCATGGCGGACCTCCGGAAGAATTTCCTTCCCTCGCCTCCCCGGACTCGAAAACGTTCTTCGGCTTCGCCCGCCCTCGCGGGCGAAGCAGGTGTCATCGGGGATGACGGGAATACGGGCATCATATAGGCAATGAGGGCCGGTGTATGCAATCCCTGTGCGGCGCGGCCGACCTTGACAGGCCGGGCGCCCTGGCCCATGTCCCGGTAATAAATTGAAGGCACCATGAACAAAAGCGAACAAATGTCCGCCTCAGCGGCCGAAAAGCCCGTGCTCGACGTCATGCTCTGCTCGCCGCGCGGTTTTTGCGCCGGCGTGGTGCGGGCGATCGAGACGGTGGAGCGGGCACTCGCTCTCTACGGCGCCCCCGTTTATGTCCGCCACGAGATCGTCCACAACCGCTATGTGGTCGACAGCCTGCGCGCCAAAGGGGCGATTTTCGTCGAGGATCTGGCGGAGGTTCCCGATACCGGCGCGCCGGTCGTCTTTTCGGCCCATGGGGTGTCGAAAACGGTGCCCCAGGAGGCCAAGCGCCGCCGCTTCTTCACCCTCGACGCGACCTGCCCGCTCGTCACCAAGGTCCATCGCGAAACCGAGATCCATCATCGCCGCGGACGCGAAATCCTGCTGATCGGCCATGACGGCCATCCCGAGGTGGTCGGCACCATGGGCCAGCTTCCGACCGGCGCGGTGCGGCTGATCGAGACCGTCGAGGATGCGGCGACCTTCGAGCCGAAGGACTCAGGGAATCTCGCTTACGTGACGCAGACGACGCTGTCGATGGACGATGCGGCCGAGATCGTCGCCAAGCTCAAGGAACGGTTCCCGAAGATCATCGGGCCGCACAAGGACGACATCTGCTACGCCACGACGAACCGCCAGGAGGCGGTGAAGAAAGTCGCGCATATCGTCGACGCGATGATCGTGGTCGGCTCTCCCAACTCGTCGAACTCGCAGCGGCTCAAGGAAGTCGCCGAGCGCAACGGCTGCCCCTATGCGGTGCTGCTCCAGCGCGCCGAGGACATCGACTGGGAGCGGCTCGCGACCGCAAAACAGCTCGGCATCACGGCGGGCGCTTCCGCCCCGGAGGTGCTGGTCGAGGAGATCCTCGACGCGCTCGCCAAGCGCTACACGCTGCGCATCGAGACCGTCACGGCCGCCGAGGAGGACGTATTCTTCCCGCTGCCGCGGCCCCTGCGCGACATCGCGGCGGCCGAGTAGGGCGCCTTCGCGGCTTTCGAAGCTTCTCACCCGCCGGTCGATCCATGGCCGTCTACACCGATGTCGCGGCCGAGGAGCTTGGCGCTTTCCTGAGCGCCTATGAGCTCGGCGATCTTCTCGCCTACAAGGGCATCGCCGAGGGCGTCGAGAACTCGAATTTCCTGCTCCATACGAGCGGCGGCTATTTCATCCTCACGCTCTACGAGAAGCGCGTCGCGGCCGCCGACCTCCCGTTTTTTCTCGGCCTGATGGAGCATCTCGCGGCGCGCGGGCTCAACTGCCCGCAGCCGGTGAAGAACCGTGCCGGCGAGACGCTCGGCCGGCTCGCCGGGCGTCCGGCCGCGATCGTCACGTTCCTCGACGGCATGTGGATCAGGCGGCCGAGCGCGGCCCATTGCGCCGGCCTCGGCCGCGCGCTCGCCGAGCTGCATCTTGCGGGCGCGGATTTCGCCATGCGGCGGCAAAATGCGCTCGCGGTCGACGGCTGGCGCGCGCTCCATGAAACCGCGAAGTCGCGCGCCGACGGCGTGCAGGCGGGACTTGCCGCCGCGATCACGGCCGAGCTCGACGTGCTCGCGGCGCGCTGGCCGCGCGACCTGCCGCAGGGCGTAATCCACGCGGATCTTTTTCCCGACAACGTCTTCTTTCTCGGCGAGAAGCTGTCGGGCCTGATCGACTTCTACTTTGCCTGCACGGATACGCTCGCCTACGACGTGGCGATCTGCCTCAATGCCTGGTGCTTCGAGGCGGACCATTCCTACAACGTCACCAAGGGCCGCGCGCTGCTCGCCGCCTATGCGGGCAGGCGGCCGCTGTCGGCCGCCGAGCTCGATACCTTGCCGCTGCTCGCGCGCGGCGCCGCCACGCGCTTCCTGCTCACGCGCCTCGTCGACTGGCTCAACGTGCCGGCGGGCGCGCTGGTCAAGCCGAAGGACCCGCTCGAATATTACCGCAAGCTGCGTTTCCATCAGGCGATCGCGAGCGTGCGCGACTACGGAATCGATTAGCGCGTGATCCCGAAAAAGCCTGCCCCGACCTGATCGGGGGGACGCCGGTTTTCGGACAAGATCGCGCGCCAAGAATGGGAGAGAAACGCGTGACCGAAGGCCGCGTCATCATCCACACCGACGGCGCCTGCTCGGGCAATCCGGGGCCGGGCGGCTTCGGCGCGGTCCTGCAATGGGGCGATCATACCCGCGAAATCAAGGGCGGCGAGCCGCACACCACCAACAACCGCATGGAGCTGATGGGCGCGATCGCGGCGCTGGAAACGCTCAAGCGGCCCGTCACGGTCGACCTGCACACCGACAGCCAGTATCTGCGCAACGGCATCATGACGTGGATCAAGGGGTGGAAGCGCAACGGCTGGAAGACCGCAGACAAGAAGCCGGTGAAGAACGTGGATCTCTGGCAGCGGCTCGACGCCGCCCTCGCGCATCACACGGTGCACTGGCACTGGGTGCGCGGCCACGCCGGCCACGACCTCAACGAGCGCGCCGACGAGCTGGCGCGCTCGGCGATCGCGGAGATGCGGGCGGCGGAGCGGGGATAACGAAAATATCGTGCCCCGGACGCGCTGCAGCACGAAGTGCTGCCGCGCAGATCCGGGGCCCATATCCAGGACCGAGCTCGCGGCATGGGTCCCGGGTCTGCAGCGCAGCGTTACACGCTGCGCTGCGCCCGGGACACGAGGCCTGATTACAGCTGCTTGAGCAGCGCGTCGGCGCCGGAGACGTCTGCCTTGCCGGGCGCTTCCTCGAGGTTGATCGACTTCACCACGCCGTCGTCGACCAGCATGGAGTAGCGCTTCGAGCGGATTCCGAGACCGTTGCCCGACGCATCGAGCGTCATGTCGATCGCCTTGGCGAAGTCACCGTTGCCGTCGGCCAGGAACTCGATCGAGTCCGCGCCGCTCGCCTTCTTCCAGGCGTCCATGACGAAGCCGTCGTTGACCGCGGTGACCGCGATCGTATCGACGCCCTTCGCCTTGATGGCGTCGGCATTCTTCACGAAGCCCGGCAGGTGGTTCTTGTGGCAGGTCGGCGTGAAGGCGCCGGGCACCGCGAACAGGACGACCTTCTTGCCCTTGAACACCTCGTCGGTGGTCTTCCAGCCCGGCCCTTCGGCCGTCATCACGCGGAATTTCGCTTCCGGAAGGCGATCGCCGACCTTGATGGCCATGGGGGATCCTCTCTCATGTCAGGGGGTGAAAAATCGGTTGATCGATAGGGGCGCTAAATTAGCCCGCCCGAACAATTAGTCGAGAGGGGCTTTGACCTCAATGGCGCCGGCGCCGGACGTGAGCGTGAAGGTCAGCACGGCGCCATCGGCCTTGGCGCCGGGCGGCACGCCGTCGACCAGGAAGGCAAAGCGGTGCAGGCCGGCGGGCGCGTCGGCGACCGGCTCGGGCACCGGCAAGGCCCAATCGGGCGTCGGCCCTTCGGCGAACAGGTCGACCGGCGCGGGGCCGGCGACCTCGACGACGACGCGCGGATGGGCGCCGCTGCCTTCGCGCCGCACCGACCGCACCGTGAGCGGCGCGTTGTCGCCGAGCTTCGCGGGCTTAGGGACAAGCGCCTCGGCGGCCGCGAGCGCGACGTCGAGCGCGGAGGCCTTGCGGTCGAGCGCAAGCTCGGCCTTGGCATCCTTCGGGATGCAGATGTCGTGGCACACGGCGTAGTCGAGCTTGAGACTGAGCTCGACCGGCTTCTCCGCATCCTGTGCGACGACGCGCAGCGGGAAGATCACGCCATCCTGGTAGACGATCGTGGTGCCGCTCTCGTCGTGCGCGCGATGCGGCGCCGGCCACGCGACCGTGACCGACTTCACGTTGCGCGAACCGGAAAAGTCGAAGCGCGGCGGCACGCCCGAGTCGCCCGGATAGCGCCAGTAGGTCTTCCAGCCGGGCGCGAGCCTTATCTCCACGCCCGCGCGCAGCGTGCCGCCATGATCCGGGTTGCCGGCGATCAGGCGCGCGCCCGAGCGCGCATCCTCGTCCCAAGGCGACGCATCGGCCGCATGCGCGGCGCCGGCCGGCATGGCGCACGCAACGATGACACAGGTCGATGTGACCCGTGCCAATATGACAATCGACGCCGGCGTCGGCTGGAACCGTTGCCGCAATGTGGATGCAATCATATTTGAACGTTTAGCGACCGCGCTGCGTTGCGGCCACTGAAATAGTCGTGAACCGGGTGGATGCTGGGTCGTTTGATCAACCGGGGCTGTCAGGTTAACCTTTTGCCATGAAAGCCGCGAAGAAGACCTCGTCGGATGGGCCCAAGCGGGGCTACCTGGACGGACAGATGCTGATCGCCATGCCGAGCATGCGCGACGAGCGGTTCTCCCGCAGCCTGATCTATGTCTGCGCCCATTCGTCCGAGGGCGCCATGGGCATCATCGTCAACCAGCTTGCCGCCAACGTGAATTTTCCCGACCTCTTGGTGCAGCTGGAGGTCATTCCGGCGGCCGACCTGATCCAGCTGCCGCAGCGCGCCGGGACCGTGAAGGTGCTCAAGGGCGGCCCGGTCGAAACCGGCCGCGGTTTCGTGCTGCACTCGGCCGATTTCTTCATCGAGAACTCGACCCTGCCGATCGACGACGGGATCTGCCTCACGGCGACGCTCGACATCCTCAAGGCGATCGCGCGCGGCGATGGCCCGGCCTCGGCCGTGCTCGCGCTCGGCTACGCGGGCTGGGCGCCCGGGCAGCTGGAGAACGAGATCCAGGAGAACGGCTGGCTGCATTGCACGGCCGACGCCGACCTCATCTTCGGCACCGACAACGACGGCAAGTACGAGAAGGCGCTCAAGAAGCTCGGCATCGACCTCGGCATGCTGTCGAGCGAAGCCGGGCACGCGTAAGCGCGGCGCCGCCGATCGCATTTCAAATTAAGCGTGCAAAAGTCGCAAGATGCAAGGAAATGCAACCCTGCGCTGCGCATTGCCGGAACTTGCCGCATAAACGATTGTGACATCTTTTTTCCCTAAGTTCGGGCCCGGCATCAGCCGGTCCGAAGCGACGCGGCGGGCTCGTCAAGGTGCCGAGTGGGGAGGACAGCTGGCGAGTAATTGGAACTCCGATCGAGTTTGCGGCTCGTATGGTCGTCTCACGGTTTGCCGATTAATCGCGATTGCCAACCTCGGTCAGGATGACCATGGATTCACGCTCGTCAGCCCGGAAGGGGGGCGCTGAGGACAGGGACCGTTTTGCCGCCTCCGGTCGGGCGAGCTCTCGGCCGGTCACCCTGCTGATCGCCGGTGCCGCCACGTTGATCGTGGCGATCGCCTGCGGCACCGCGTCGATGATCTCGAATGTGCGCAATCGCGCCCTTATCGACAGCGAACGCGAGTTGCAGAACATCGCGCTGGTCCTTGCGGCGCAGACCGATCGCATCTTCGATGCGGCCGAGCGGGTGCAAATCGACTTGATCGAGAGCTTCAAGGCCCGCGGAATCGGGTCGAGCGAGGACTTCGAACGAAAATGGTCGGGATACGACGTCCATTTGCTCCTCAAGGACAAGATCGTGGGGTTGCCGTATGTCGGCACCTTCTCGCTGTTCAACGCCGACGGAAAACTGTTCAACTTCTCCCGTTCATGGCCGACACCACCGATCAATGTCGCAGACCGTGACTTCTTCATCGCACTCAAGTCCAATCCGCGGCTGACCTCCTTCGTCAGTCGACCGATACCCAATCGAGCCACCGGAACCTGGGTCGTCCAGATCGCGCGCAGGGTTTCGGGCCCGAACGGCGAATTCATCGGCCTGGCGACAGCCGCCATAGAGCTGCAGACCATCGAGCAATTTTTTGCCAGCATCGCGCTTGGACCGGACAGCTCGATCAGCCTCTTTCACAGCGATGGCGAGCTGCTTGCGCGATACCCGCATGTCGATTCTTTCGTCGGGCGCCCCTTTCCGGACGAGAACCTCCAGACGCTGACGCCGGACGTCGATCATGGCGTGGCACGCCGAGCAGGCACGGTTCGCGGCGCGGAGGATCGCATCATTGTTACGCACCGCGTGGCTCATTTTCCGCTCGTCGTCAGCGCAGGCACGACCGTCGCGGCAGCGCTTGCGGGTTGGCGAAGGGAGGAAATGTTCCTCGCCGGCGCGGCAGGCCTGATGGCGTTCATGATTGCCGCCATCGCCTTCCTCATCGTCAGGCTGTTGCTGCGCGGCGAAAGGCGATTTCAACGACACCTCGAAGAGCAAAGACAGCACCTCGACACGGCCATCAGCAACATGTCGCAGGGCTTCTTGATGTTCGATTCGTCCAAGCGACTCGTGATTTGCAATCGGCGTTACATCGAGATGTACGGCCTCTCGGCCGATGTGGTCAGGCCCGGACGCACGTTTCGCGAACTCATTTGTCATCGCAAGGAGACGGGCAGTTTCCTGGGCAACGTAGAGGAACATTGCGCCGACCTTGATTCCCGCCTCGCCCGGGGCACCACCACGAGCCTCGTGGTCGAGGTTGCCGACGGACGCTCGATTCATGTCGTGAACCAGCCGATGGCGGGCGGCGGATGGGTGGTGACGCACGAGGACATCACCGAGCGCCGGCATGCCGAGAAGGAGCGCGATCGAAACCGGGAATTCCTGGACCTCATCATCGAGAACGTGCCCGCACCGATCTTCGTGAAGGAAGCCGCGGATCTGCGCTACGTGCTGGTCAATCGCGCCGGCGAGAATTTCTGGGGGATCGCTCGCACAGACATGATCGGCAAGGCCGCCGCGGATATTTTCCCCGCGGAGGAAGCCAAGCTGATCGACGCGCGTGACGAGCACCTGCTGCAGTCGGATCAGCCCTCCTTCGACGAGCGGCAGATTCGCACGCCGCGCAACGGCTTGCGGAGCATCGTATCGAGGCGACTCACGATTCGCGGCGACGATGGGAAGCCGAAATATCTGATCGGCCTCATCGAGGACGTTACCGAGCGCAAGCAGGCGGAAGACAAGATTCGCCGCACGCAGAAGTTCCTCGACGCCGTCGTTGAGAACGTCCCGACGACGATTCTCGTGAAAGATGCCCAGGATTTGCGGTACGTCATGATCAACCGGGCCGGCGAGAAGCTGTTCGGCATCCCGCGCGACGAGATCGTCGGCAAGAAGGACGACGAGATATTTCCCGACGGACATGCCGCCGCCCTCATGGGTCGGGACATGGACATGGTGCGCTCCGGCGAGCCGCTGACCAACGGCGAGCATTCGCTCCACACCCCCGGCAATGGCGTGCGCATCATCACGTCGAAGCGGGTCGCACTCTCGGGCGATGACGGCGGCCCGCAATATCTGCTGGCCGTCATCGAGGACAATACGGAGCGCGCGCATGCGGATGCGCGGATCGCGCATATGGCGCATCATGACGCGCTGACCGGCCTCGCCAATCGCGCGCTCTTTTCCGAGAGAATCGAGGAAGCCAGGGCCCGCCTGCGCCGCCGCGGCGAAGGATTCGCGGTCTTCATGCTCGATCTCGACGGGTTCAAGGACGTCAACGATTCGCTCGGACATCCGGCCGGCGATGCGCTCCTCAAGGAAATGGGGCAGCGCCTGAAATCGGCGCTGCGCGAGACCGACGTGCTGGCGCGCTTCGGCGGCGACGAATTCGCGATCATCCAGTCGGGCGAGGATAATCGACGGGTCGGCGCGGTCGCGCTGGCGGCCAGAATTCTCGAGATCGTGAGCAAACCTGTCGATCTTGCCGGCAACAAGGTGAGCATTGCCACGAGCATCGGCGTAGCGCTCGCACCCGAGGACGGAGACGAGCCCGAGGAGCTTCTGAAGAAGGCCGACCTTGCGCTTTACCGAACGAAGTCCGAAGGTCGCAACGGCTTCCACTTCTTTGATGCGGAGATGACCGTAGAGGCCGACGCGCGATACCGGATGAGAAACGAAATGCGCGACGCAATAGCGCGCCAAGAGTTCGAGCTGCATTATCAGCCGGTGTTCGACGCGAAGACGCGGGAGCCGTGCGGCGTGGAAGCGCTGATGCGCTGGCGTCATCCGGTCAAGGGGCTCCTTTATCCCGACCGTTTCATCCCGCTCGCGGAGGAGTCCGGTCTCATCGTGCCACTGGGACAATGGACGCTGGAGAAAGCGTGTATGGATGCGGCGTCGTGGCCGGAGCATATCAAGGTGGCGGTCAATCTGTCGGCCGTGCAATTCGGTAAAGCGGGTCTGTTCGAAGTCATACTGTGCGCGCTGGTGGACTCCGGGTTGGCGCCGGCGCGATTGGAGCTGGAGATCACCGAATCGGTTCTGCTCGAAAACGATGCGGACTGTCGGGCCATGCTGCAGCAGCTCAAGAACATCGGCGTTTCCATCGTGCTCGACGACTTCGGTCAGGGCTATTCGTCGCTTGGATATCTGACGACGTTCCCGGTCGACAAGATCAAGATCGACAAGGCGTTCACGCAGGGCCTTTCGAAGCGCGTCGAATGCACCGCCATCGTTGCGTCGGTGCTCACGCTCGCACGCGGTCTCAATATTGCCACGACGGCCGAAGGGGTCGAAACGGAGGAGCAACTCGACTTGCTGCGCGCCGCGGGAGTCGATTTCGTCCAGGGCTACCTGCTCGGTCGCGCCGTCCCGGTTTCCGCGCTGGACTTTTCTCGCGCCCGGGCGGACGGGCGGGCCATGCAGGTCGCATGAGGCTGCGGTCCACCATGATCAATTGCTGTCGTTTGGCGCATGTCCTTATCGGCGAACCGGCAGCCATCCCGCATCAAATGCGGGGCAGGCTTTCGCCGGAACAGGCTCTACCCGCCGAAACGCCGCATCGCGGAGCAAGATGATGAACGGGCAGCGAGACTTGATCGACGAGCTCGAGGATGCGTTTGCGCGCCACGACATCGGGCGGCGCGCCGAGACGCTTCAGCGCGTGACCGACCTGTTCGTTTCGGCGGCGGCCAAATATTCCCCCGAGCAGATCGCCCTGTTCGACGAGGTCATGAGCCGCCTCGTGGCGCAAATCGAGACTTCCGCGCGCGCCGCCTTCGGCCGCCGCCTGGCAACGATCCCCGATGCGCCACCCAACCTCATCCGCGCGTTGGCGCTCGACGATACGATCGAGGTGGCGGAACCGGTTCTTCTGCACTCCGAGCGGCTCGACGACATGACCCTGGTCGAGAGCGCGCTGACCAAGAGTCCTGATCACCTGATGGCGATTTCGCGTCGCAAGACGCTCCCCGAGCCGGTGACCGATGTGCTCGTCGAGCGCGGAAATAAGGACGTCGCATTGAGCACCGCCAAGAATCGCGGCGCCAAGTTTTCCGAATTCGGCTATTCGACGCTCGTTCGACGCTCGCAAGAAGACGACGGCCTCGCGCTCACCGTCTGGCTGCGGCCGGAAACTCCCCGGCAGCATATGCTGCAATTGTTCGCGCGCGCCTCCCAATCCGTGCGCGCGACGCTCGAGGCGGCGGATCCGCGCAAAGGCGGCCTGATCCGCGCCATGGTCGCGAATGCGTCGGATGAAATCCAAAGCAAGGTCCGCAACACGGACTCCGGTTACGCGTCCGCGCGCGCCTCCGTGGAGGCTTTGCACGCAGCAGGCGGTCTGGGCGAGGCGCAATTGGCGGCTTTTGCGCGCGCCGGGAAGTTCGACGAAACGGCGATTGCCTTGTCGATCATGACCGATCTTTCCATTGGCGTGATCGAACGCGCGATGGTCAATGATCGGCCCGAGCAGATTTTCGTCCTCGCCAAGGCGATCGGGCTCGCATGGGAGACCACCGAGGCGATTCTGCTGCTGCAGGCCGGACCCGAGAGCAAATTGCCGCGCGACCTCCTCGCCTGTCGGGCGACTTTCGCGCGGCTCCAGGTGGTGACGGCGACGAAGGCCATTCAATTCTATCGGCTGCGCGAGCAGGCGGCAGGCTCTCGATCCGGGTGATCAGCCCTGGAACCGCGGGAAACGACGCCGGGCACGCGTGCGCGAATCATTTGACCCGCGTGGGCAGCCGCGAAGGTGCGGTCGCGACCCTACGACTCGATCACTGCGCCATGCAGGCCTGCGCCGGAGGATTGCTGGGCACGTCCGTATGGTTGGTCGCCATGTAGCTCGCGAAGGTGTTGTTGGCGTAAGTGTCGGCCGCCGGCAAGGCGGCCGACCAGAGGCCGTTGCAGGCATTCTGCCGGCAGTTGCCGCCGAGCGTGCTCATCTTGCTCGTCTCGAGCGGACAGGTGCACGTCGCCTTCGACGTATCGTCCTTGTCGACGACACAGGGCGAGCCGTAGCACCAGGCCCAAGTCGTCCTGTCGCAGCTCAGCGTGTTGCTCAGCCCGTTCAAGGCGGTCTGGTTGAAGGCGTTGGAGTAGGTCGACACGATATAGGTACGGCCGCGCTGCGTGACGGGCGCGCGCGAGCTGCACGACATCTTTGCCGGTCCCATCGACCAGCCCTTGAGCACCTCGCAGCTGCACACCGCCTGATCGATCGAATAGGCGCCCGTCGCGCTGTCATACGCGACGGTTTCGGTGCACGGCGCCTTGATGCACAGTGCGTAGACCCCGTGGCAGAACACGGGCTGCTGGCCCTGCAGCCCGGCGAGCGTGCCCTCGCCGTCGCCCGGCGCCGCCGCCGCCCAAGCCGGGAACACGAGGACCGCAGCTATCAACGCGATTCTTCCAATGCGCATGCCCGCCTCCCCTGCGGAAAAGAACGAGCGTATACTAAAATCGAGCGCGTGAAAGTAGCATCACGGCGATATCGGGGGATCACGGATCAGATTTCAGGATCGCGTTTGATATCTGATCCCCGATTACCGATCCCTGGTCAGCGCACGGTTTCGAGCCGTTCGCTGGTGATCATCGCGCGCGCCTGCTCGGCCGACATCGGCTCGCCGAAGGCGAAGCCCTGCGCGTATTCGCAGCCGAGCTGGTAGAGCTCGACGGCGTCGGAGTCGGTCTCGGCGCCTTCCGCCACCACTTCCATGCCGAGGTCGTGGGCGAGCGAGATGATCGAGCGCAGGATCACCGGGCGCTTGCCCTTGGCGCCGGTGCGCACGAACGACTGGTCGATCTTGATGGTGTCGAACGGAAAGCGCTGCAGATAGGACAGCGACGAGTGGCCGGTGCCGAAATCGTCGAGGGCGAGCCCGGCGCCGAGCTCCTTCATGCGTTGCAGCATCTGCGCCGCAAGCTCCGGGTTCTCCATCACCAGCGACTCGGTCAGCTCGAGCTTGAGCGTGCCGCGCGCGAGGCCGGAGCGGGCAAGCACGGTGCGCAGGTCGTGGATCAGGTCGTGGCGCAGCAACTGGCGCGACGAGACGTTGACGCTCGCGAACAGCGGCGCGCGGCCGCCGCGCGCCGCGCGCTGCCAGATGCCGAGCTGGCGGGCGGTGCGCTCGAGCACGAACAGGCCGAGATCGACGATGAGCCCGATCTCCTCCGCGACCGAGATGAACTCGGACGGCGACATGCGGCCCATCTTGGGGTGGTCCCAGCGCGCGAGCGCCTCGAAGCCGGCGACCGAGCGGTCTTCCAGCCGCACGATCGGCTGGTAGAGGATGGTGATCTCCTCGCGCTCGAGCGCGCGGCGCAGCTCGGATTCGATGGTCAACCGGTCGGTCTTGCGCGCGCGCATCGCCGGCTTGAACACCTCGATGCGGTCGCCGCCGATGCGCTTGGCGTGATACATCGCGAGCTCGGCGTCCTTGAGCACTTCCTCGTTGCGATGCGGCTGGCCGTCGGCGAGCGCGAGGCCGACCGAGGCGGTGAGGAAGATTTCGCGATCGTTGAAGCTGATCGGCGAGCGCAGGGCCTTGCGCAGCGTTTCCGCGAAAGCGATGATGCGCTGCGGCTCCTTCTCGGACAGCAGGATCAGGCTGAACTGGTCGCCCGACAGGCGGGCGAGCGTGTCCTGCGGCTTGAGCAGGCGGGCGAGCCGGCGCGCCAGCGTGAGCAGGATCGAGTCGCCGACCGCCATGCCGACCGAATCGTTGACCTGCTTGAAGCGGTCGAGGTCGATCACCATCACGGTCGGCTTGATGGCGGGGTCGGCCTTGGCGAAGGCGAGCACCGCCTCGAGTCGGTCGAGGAAGAGCTGGCGGTTGGGCAGGCCGGTGAGGTTGTCGTGCACCGCGTCGTGCAACAGGCGCTCCTCGGCGGTCTTGATCTCGGTCACGTCGGTGAGGGTGCCGACGAGGCGCACGACCTCGCCGTCCGAGCCGACCACCGGCCGCGCCTTGAGGGCGAACCACAGATAGTGCCCGTCCGGCGTGCGCAGGCGGAAATCCTCCACCAGCCGGCCGCGCCGCTGCTCCAGCACGCCGTCGAGGGCGGCGCGGAAACGGTCGCGGTCGAGCGGGTGCAGCACCTCGAGCCAGCCCGACGCCGCCCCTTCGAGGGTGCCGCGCTTGAGGCCGAGCGCGGCCTCGGTCTCGGGACTGGTGAACACCTTGTCGGCCGACACGTCCCAGTCCCAGATCATGTCGCCGGCGCCGGTGAGCGCGAGCGCGCGGCGTTCGACGTCGGAAACGATGCCGTGCGTGATGCCGCCCGCGAACGCGTGCTGCATCACCGTGAAACCGATCAGCATGACGATCAGCACGAGCCCGCCGAGGAGGGCCGGGGCGACGATGTCGTTGTTGATGACGCCCGAGACCGTGAGGCCGGCCGCGATGACCCAGACGAGCAGCAGGAACCAGGTCGGGATCAGCAGCACCGCGCGGTCGTAGCCGTGGGTGGCGAGGAAGATGATCAGCGAGAAGCCCGCGATGGCAACGAGCAGCAGCGACAGGCGTGCGATGCCAGACGCGACCGCGGGGTCGAACATCGCGACCGCGACGAGCGCGCCGAGAAAGACGAGCCAGCCGATGGTGATGTGCGCATAGCGCACGTGCCAGCGATTGAGATTGAGATAGGCGAACAGGAAGACGAGCAACGTCGCCGCGAGGATCGCCTCGCCGGAGGCGCGCCAGATGCGCTCGACCTCGGGCGACATGTCGAACACCTTGCCCCAGAATCCGAAATCGACGCCGATATAGACGAGCACCGACCAGCCGAGCGCGGCGGCGGCGGGAAACATCACGCTGCCCTTGACCACGAACAGGATGGTGAGAAACAGCGCGAGCAGGCCGGCGATGCCGATGACGATGCCGTGGTAGAGCGTGAAGCTGTTGACCTTGTCCTTGTACGCGTCGGGCTCCCACAGATAGATTTGCGGCAGCTTGTCGGTGCGCAACTCGGCGACGAAGGTGATGACCGCGCCGGGATCGAGCGTGACGCGGAAGATGTCGGCGGTCGCGCTGTCCTGGCGATCCGGACGATCGCCCGAGCTCGGCGTGATCTCGACGACACGCGAGAGGCCGAGGTCGGGCCAAAACAGGCCGGAGCCGGCCATCTGATAGTGCGGCACGACGATCAGCCGGTCGATCTGCTGGTCGCCCGTGTTGGCGAGCGCGAACACGGCCCAGTTGGTGCCGGCCTCACGCGCCCGCACCTCGATGCGGCGCACGATGCCGTCGGAGCCGGGCGCCGTAGACACCGTGATGCGATCGCCGTTGCCGGCATGCCGCTCGACCATGTCGCCAAGATCGATGGCAGAATTCTCCGGGCGCACGTTCACGGCCTCGACGGCGTGAGCGGGCGCACCGATCAACGACGTGACGACGGCCGCCGCCAGGAGGACGGCCCGCAGAAAACGCAAGAGACGACCTCCTACCCCCAAAATCGCGCCACGCCTCGGCACACACCCCCGCCGGATGTCGCGGGCCCAAGCAATCCATTCACTTTGTGCCGATTTCGCGGCTGGTGCCGCAATCCGGCCGCAACCCTGCGCCGGGTCATTCGACGTTCCCCCAATTGAACTACCCGGCGGGAACGATAAGCGCAAGAATTTCAATGGTTAACGCCACATGCCGCGAGCCCGCCGCGGCCGAGATATGATCCCCGCCGCGATTGAGATGCGCTATGGTCTCCCCGCACGGACCCCGTCCCGCCGCGCCCGGAATCCTTCGCTCAACGATGGCTCGAAAGATCGACTGGGAAAGCCAGATCGGCCGCCGCTTGCGGCTGCGCGACCTGCATGTGTTCTTTACCGTCGTGCAGTGCGGGAGCATGGCCAAGGCGGCGGCCGCGCTCGGCGTGTCGCAGCCGGCGGTCTCGGAGGTGATCGCCGATCTCGAGCAGGTGCTCGGCGTGCGGCTGCTCGACCGCAGCCCGCACGGGGTCGAAGCGACCATGTACGGGCGCGCGCTGCTCAAGGGCGGCACCGCGGCGTTCGACGAGCTGCGGCAATGCATCAAGCAGATCGAGTTTCTCGGCGACAAGCAGGTCGGCGAGCTGCGCATCGGCTGTCCGGAGTCGTTTGCCGCCTCGGTCCTGCCGACGGTGATCCGGCGCTTCTGCGAGCACTACCCCAACGTCACCTTGTCGGTGAACGAGTCGCCGGCCGCCCATTGGCCGGAGCTGCGCGAGCGGCGCATCGATCTCGTGATCGAGCGCCTGCCGCGGCCGCTCGGCAGGGAAGCCGACGATCTCAACATCGAGGCGCTGTTCAACGACGAGGTCGCGATCGCGGCCGGGCTCGACAGCCGGTGGGCAGGCCGCGGCAAGATCGAGATCCGCGAGCTGGTCGACGAGCCGTGGATTCTGCTGCCGGCCGACTCGTGGAATTACATGATGGTTGCGCAAGCCTATCGCGACGCCGGCCTGCCCCCACCCAAGGTCAGGCTGTCGACCTTCTCGATCCACTTGCGCGTCGGCCTGCTGGCGGGCAGCCGCTTCCTCACCGTCGTTCCGCGCTCGGTGCTGGGGATCAACGGCGATCGCTATCCGGTCGCGATCCTGCCGATTGACCTGCCGCCGCCGCCGCGCACCTGGCCGGTCGTCGCCGCGACCTTGAAGAACCGGACCTTGAGTCCGGTGGTCGACGAATTCGTCAAGCACCTGCGCGACTATGTGAATTCCCCCGAGTCGGGGCTCGAGCCGGCAAAGAAGCTCTAGTCGCGGTAGCCGCGTGTGACAACCGTGCCAACGCTCGCTATCTTTGCGCCGGAGACAGACGATGCCAGCCATCGATGAAGACGACCGGCCGAAGAAGAAGATCACCCACGAGATCGGGCAGGATCTGACGCTGCTGTCGGTCCAGGAACTGGCGGACCGGATCACGCTGCTCAAGGAGGAGATCGCCCGGCTCGATCAGGAACGGGCGAAGAAGCAGGTCTCGCGTTCGGCCGCTGATCAATTCTTCAAGAAGTAGTCGGGTACGCATTGGCTGCTCGTTGGCGCCCGTCCCGCGGTCGGGCGTCGGTTGCAGCCCAATTCCTCAATAAAATCGGTGCCATCGTACTCTTAATCTTAACCTTCGATTAAGCTTTCTCCTTCATTACTGGGGTTGTCCATCTTCTGGACACCGAGTGGCTCCTGTCCACTCTGTTTGACGCCTCCCTGTTATCACTTCGAGCCGCCGGCAACGGCGGCTCTTTTTTTGGCTGCAGGCGGCCGCGGCTGTCTCGTTTTGGAGCAGCCCGAAGCTTGGCAACCATATCTTTACCTTTTCGTAACCGATGCTGGACAGGTCGGGAATGGCGGGCTCATATGGCTGCTTCCGGGTGGGGCGTGAGGCCAAATGGCAGAGAAACTGGTCGACGAGCAGCCGGTATCGTTCGGTGCGCGGCTCGCGGCGTCGCAGTCGTTTTCGGCGCTCTTTCGTGACGGCATGAAGCTCGTCGAGGAGACCGCGTCCTATCTCGACGGCCCCGGTCGCAAGGACTCCAAACGGCTCGAGCGCGGCGCCGCGCTCTCCTATGCGACCGAGAGCATGCGGCTCACGACGCGGCTGATGCAGCTTGCCTCCTGGCTGCTGCTGCATCGCGCCGTCAACGAAGGCGAGATGTCGCTCGCCCAGGCGAACAAGGAAAAGACCAAGGTCAAGCTCGCGGCCGGCGAGCCGATCGATCCGAACGCCGTCAAGGCCCTGCCCGAGAAGCTGCGCGTGCTGATCGAGCGTGCCCAGAAGCTGCACGACGACGTGCGCCGGCTCGATGCCACCATCCACGCGCCAGACGAGCCGATCACGGGGGTCAATCCGATCGATCGCCAGATGGGGCTGCTACGCGCGGCCTTCGAGCGCAACGAGCACTGAAGCGTTTCCACCTCATGCCCGGCCCTTGCCGTGCGAAGAACGGCGTCGCTTCGCACACCTATGTGCCGGGGCATCCACGTCTTCGCGAGTGGCAAGGAAGACGTGGATGGCCGGGACAGGCCCGGCCAAGCCCGGCCATGACGCCAGCCCAATCAAAAAAGCCCCCGCCGAGCGGGGGCTTTTTCTTGTATGCCGGCCGCGCAGGCGGCCTACTTCTTGATGCCGAGGCCGGAGAACTTCTTCTGGAAGCGGGAGAGACGGCCGCCGCGGTCGACCAACTGCTGGCTGCCGCCGGTCCAGGCCGGATGCGACTTGGGGTCGATGTCGAGGTGCATCGTGTCCCCCTCCTTGCCCCAGGTGGTGCGAGTGGTGAACTCGGTGCCGTCGGTCATGATGATCTTGACGGTATGATAATCGGGATGTGTATCGGCTTTCATGGCTGACGCTCATTGACGCTCTTGTGCGCCGGGCAGTTTGGTTCGAAACGGGCGGAAGTCGCGGTCGTATACATCAGGGCCCTGGCCGAAACAAGGTGGCGGCCAATCTGCCGATTGTTTTGGCGCCGTGGGCGGCGCATTCTCCCGCCACCCCCGGACACGCCGCGAACGGCATGAAGAACAGCAAGTTCGATGAATGACGTGACCGCAACCGACGCAATTGCCGCCGTGCGGGCCGCTCCCACGGACGCGGCCGCCGCTGCGCCGGCAGCGCCGCGCGGCAAGTTGCGTCCGCTCATGGGCCTCATGCCGTTCATGGCGCGCTACAAGGGCCGCGCCGCGCTCGCGCTCGTCGCGCTGGTGGTCGCCTCGCTGGCGACGCTCGCGGTGCCGATCGCGGTGCGCCGCATGATCGATCAGGGCTTCTCGGCCGAGCGGGTCGGGCTGATCGACCAGTATTTCGCCGTGATGATCGCCGTGGTCGCCGTGCTCGCCCTCGCAAGTGCGTCGCGCTACTACCTCGTGACGACGATCGGCGAGCGGGTGGTTGCCGATGTGCGCCGGGCGGTGTTCGACCGCCTCACCCAGCTCTCGGCCGATTTCTACGATACCGCGAAGTCGGGCGAGCTGATCTCGCGCCTCACCGCCGACACCACCCAGATCAAGTCCGCGGTCGGCTCCTCGGTGTCGGTCGCGCTGCGCAACATCGTGCTGTTCTTCGGCTCGGCCGCCATGATGGTGGTGACGAGCCCGCGCCTCTCCCTCTTCGTGTTTTTTGCGATCCCGGTGATCGTCCTGCCGCTGGTCGCGTTCGGCCGGCTGGTGCGCCGGCGCTCGCGCACCGCGCAGGACACGCTCGCCGACGCCTCCGCCTACGCGGCCGAGCTCATCGGCGCGGTGCGCACCCTGCAGGCCTTCACCAACGAGCGGCTCGCCGACACGCGCTTTGCCGCCGCGGTCGAGCGCGCCTACCAGGCGGCCATCAATTCCACGCGGGCGCGCGCGATCCTCACCGCGATCATCATCTTTCTCGCCTCCGCGAGCGTCGTCGTCATCCTGTGGGTCGGCGCCAAGGACGTGCTGGCCGGCCGGGTGACGGCCGGGACGCTGAGCCAGTTCGTGCTGTTCGCCGTCTTTGCGGCCTCCGGTCTCGGCCAGCTCAGCGAGGTGTGGGGCGAAATCTCGCAGGCCGCCGGCTCGGCCGAACGGCTCGGCGAGCTGCTCGCGGTGGTGCCGGCCATCCAGGCGCCGGCCACGCCGCTGCCGCTGCCGTCGCCGCCGCGCGGCGAGGTCGCCTTCGACCATGTGCGCTTCGCCTATCCGACGCGGCCGCAGGCGTTCGTGCTCGACGGCATTTCGTTCGCGGTGCGGGCGGGCGAGCGCGTTGCCATCGTCGGGCCCTCGGGCGCGGGCAAGAGCACGGTCTTCCACCTGCTGCTGCGCTTCTACGATCCGGCCGCCGGCGCCGTCACGTTCGACGGCGTGCGGGTCGGCGCCGCCGATCCGCACGAGCTGCGCGCGCGCATCGCGCTGGTGCCGCAGGACGTCGCGATCTTCGCCGCCACCATCGCCGACAACATCCGCTTCGGCCGCACGGACGCGAGCGAGGCCGACGTCGCGCACGCGGCGGAGCAGGCGGCCGCCGCCGAGTTCATCCGGCGCCTGCCGCAGGGTTTCGACACCATGATCGGCGAGCGCGGCGTGACGCTTTCGGGCGGCCAGCGCCAGCGCCTCGCGATCGCGCGCGCGATCCTGCGCGCGGCGCCGCTCCTCTTGCTCGACGAGGCGACCTCCTCGCTCGACGCCGAGAGCGAGACGGCGGTGCAGTCCGCGCTCGCGCGCCTGATGGCTGGCCGCACCACGATCGTGATCGCGCATCGGCTGGCGACCGTGCTCGAGTGCGATCGCATTCTGGTGATGGACCACGGCCGTATCGTCGAGGAGGGCACGCACGAGAAGCTGGCCGCCGCCGGCGGGCTCTACGCGCGGCTGGCCAAGCTGCAGTTTCAGGGGACATAGGCTGTAGCCCGCATGGAGGCGCACAGCGCCGTAATGCGGGATCTGGTCTATCAGCTCGAACGCCTGGCCCCGCATTCCGCTTCGCTCATCCGGGCTACGGCCTCCAGCTCATTCTGTGCAGCGGTGCGCCCGACCGCGGGTTCGCGTCGGCGCCGGTGATGACGAACCCGTGCTTCGCGTAGAAGCGGATGGCGCGGGCGTTGTCCTGGTTGACGAGAAGATCGAGGCCGCGCGGGGCGATGCGCTTCGCCTCGTCGATGAGCGCGCTCGCAAGCGGCGAGCCCCAGGCTTCGGGCGCGACCACGATCTGGTCGAGATAGCCGGTCGCCGGATCGACCGTCACGAAGCCGCGCATCGCGCCGTCGCTCTCCGCGACGGTGATGACGGCGCAGGGCACGAGCTCGTCGCGCCAGCGCGCCCGCCACCAATCCACGCGGGTGGCAAAATCGAGATGCGGATAGGCGCGCTGCCAGGTGCGCCGCCACAGCTCGACCGCCGCGTCCTCGTCGGCCTCGGCGTAGCGGCGCAGGGTGAAATGCGAGGGAGTCATCGTGTCCCGGACGCGTCGAGCGAGGGGTTAGGCATGATCCCGAAAAGTGGCCACCGGTTTTCGGAAAGGATCATGCCCGTAGAACACGCGGAACGCGATCCGGGACCCAGCGAAAAAAGCGCGATGCACAATATTGAAATTGGGGCGGCTAGGTTGTTGCCCCTGGGTCCCGGATCGGCGCGACCGCGGCGCGGTCGCTTGTCCGGGACACGAGAGCTTATCTTTCCGTCAGCTTGAGCTCGATGCGGCGGTTCTTGCGATAGGCGTCTTCGCTATTGCCGGTGTCGAGCGGCTGGAACTCGCCGAAGCCGGCGGCGACGAGATGTTGCGGCGAGATGCCCTTGGCGATCAGGTACTGCACGACCGAGATCGCGCGCGCTGACGACAGCGCCCAGTTCGACGGAAACTGCGAGCTCGCGATCGGTCGCACATCGGTATGCCCGTCGACCCGCAGCACCCAGGCGATGTCGCTCGGGATCTGCTTTTCCAGATCCGTGAGCACGCCGGCGATCTTGTCGATCTCGGCCTTGCCCTCCGGCCGCAGCGTCGCCTGGCCGGGGTCGAAGAAGACCTCCGACTGGAAGACGAAGCGGTCGCCGACGATGCGGATGTCGGGCCGCTCGCCGAGGATCGCGCGCAGGCGCCCGAAGAAATCCGAACGATAGCGCGAGAGCTCCTGCACGCGCTGGGCCAGGGCGACGTTGAGGCGCTGGCCGAGGTCGGCGAGCTTTTCCTGCGAGGCCTGGTCGTTCTTCTGGCTGATATCGAGCGCCGCCTGCACGGCGCCGAGCTGGCGGCGCAGCGCCTCGATCTGCTGGGTGAGCACCTCGACCTCGGCGAGCGCCCGGGCGTTGATCTGCTTCTGCGAGTCGAGCGCACCGGCGAGATCGTTGACCCGATTCTGCGCCGCCGAAGCGGCGCCCGTCGCGGCGCCGGCGGCCTGCGCCGCATCCTTGAGCCGGTCGCGCTCGCTCTCGGCGCCGGCGAGGCTCGCGCGCATCCGGGTCAAGTCGTCCTCGAGCGAGACTTTGCTCGATTTCTCCAGCGCCAGCTCGTCGGTCAGCGTCGCGACCAGCTTGTTGAGCCTTGTCAGCGCCGTGTCCTTGCCGGCCACCTCCTGCGACAGGAAGAACTGCACCGTGACGAAGACGGTGAGCAGGAAGATGACGCCCAGGACGAGCGTCGACAGCGCGTCGACGAAGCCGGGCCAGTAGTTGATGCCGCTGTCGCGGCGGGTGCGGGCAAGCGCCATCGATCTCCGCTCACATCTTCTGCGTTTCGCGCACGAGAATCTCGAGCAGCTTGCGGACGTCGTGGTGCTGCTCGGCCTGGGCATCGACCCAGTCGCGGATCATCTGCTGCTCGGTGCGCATGTGGTGAATGAGGCCCTGCAGCGACTCGGCGAGGTTGACGATCGCCGCATTCGCCTGCTTGCCGCCGCCATCGGCGATCGATTCGCGCAACCGCTCGATCGCGGCGCGCAGCTCGCCGCCGAGCGCTACGCCCGCCGCCGAGCCGGCCGGGGTCTCGACGCCGAGGTCGCGCACCGTGGTGGCGAGCCAGTCCTCGAGATCGGTGTAGAAGCGGTTCTGCGCCTGGCTGGTCTGCAGGTCGAGAAAGCCGAGGATCAGCGATCCGGCAAGGCCGAACAGCGAGGACGAGAACGAAATTCCCATGCCGCCGAGCGGGGCGGCAAGCCCCTCCTTGAGCGCGTCGAACATCTGGCCGGCGTCGCCGCCCACCTTGAGCCCCTGGATCACGGTTTTCACCGAGGTGACGGTTTCGATCAGGCCCCAGAAGGTGCCGAGCAGGCCGAGGAAGACCAGGAGTCCCGTCATGTAGCGCGAGATGTCGCGCGCCTCGTCGAGCCGGTTCGCGATCGAATCCATGAGGGTGCGCATGGTCTGCGGCGACATCGACGTGCGGCCCATGCGGTCGCCGAGCATCGTCGCCATGGGGGCGAGCAGGGTGGGCGAGCGCTCGACCGCGAGCCCCGGATCGGCGAGGCGGAAGCTGTTGACCCAGGCGACCTCGGGAAACAGGCGGATCACCTGGCGGAACGCGAATATGATGCCGATCATGAGCACGATGATGATCAGCGAGTTCAATCCCGGATTGGCCTCGAACGCATTCAATATCTGCTGGTAGAGAATGACGCCGATGAGCGCGGCGAGAATGAGAAACAGCAGCATCCGGACGAGAAATATCCGGGGCGAGCTGACCTTGAACGGGTCGATATCGTGATCGTTCTGCGCCATCGTCGTTCCGTCACCGGGCGTTCGCGCGTCGGGTGCATTGTCGGAGCATGATCTTTTCCGAAAACCGGTATCCACTTTTCGGGATCATGCTCAGGCTCCCCGCGGCTCGGGTCAACCGCTGCGGCACGCGCGGCGAGCGAACCGGCCTGCGCCCCTGGCTGCGGGACGTGCCGCCGTAAGACCCATGTAAATATGGCACAGCCGCGGCGGAAGGTAACCTGACGCTATGGCGATATCACGTCGTTGTGGTCGTATGGCTCACACGCGGGCGGCCGCCCGGATCAGCGCCAGCAACTCGCGCTGCATGGTCTCGTTGCCGGCAATGATTTCGCCCTTGGCGAAGATGTCTTCGCCCCCGTCGAGGTCGCTCACGAACCCGCCCGCCTCGCGCACCAGGAGCAGCCCTGCCGCCATGTCCCAGGGCGACAGGTTGCGTTCCCAGAAGGCGTCGAGACGTCCGGCCGCAACCCAGGCGAGATCGAGCGCGGCGGCGCCGAAGCGGCGGATACCGGCGACCTTGTCCTGGATGCCGGCGAATTCCTTGCGAAACAGCGCAAGATCGCCGCGGCCGAGATGTGGCAATCCGCACGCCACGACCGCCTCGGCCAGCCGCCGACGCGCCGCGACGCGCATCCGCTGATCATTGAGAAACGCGCCCTTGCCGCGCTCGGCGACGAACAGCTCCTCGTTTGCTGGATTGTAGACGATGCCGGCGACGATCGTGCCCGCGCGCTCGAGCGCGATCGAGATGGCGAATTGCGGAATGCCGTGCAGGAAGTTGGTGGTGCCGTCGAGCGGATCGACGATCCAGCGATGGGTCTTGTCGGAGCCTTCCTGGTGGCCGCCTTCCTCGCCGAGAAAGCCGTAACCGGGACGCGCCTTGGCGAGCTCGGCGCGCAGCACCTCCTCGGCGCGGCGATCGGCGGAGGAAACGAAATTGGCCGGGCCCTTGAGGGAGACCTGCAGTTTCTCGATTTCGCCGAAGTCGCGCTTGAGGCCGCGCGCAGCCTTGCGCGCGGCGGCCACCATGACGTTGAGGAGAGCAGAGCGGAGCATGGGCGCGCTGCTTACACGGGCCGGAGCGCGAGCGCCACCCTCGCGGAGGCAAACAGCGCGCTACGAATGGCTCAGCTTGATGACGTCGAGCCAGGGCTTGGCGGCTTTCTCGCCGGCCGCGCGGACCTCGGGGGTCTGCTTGGCCACATAATCGTCGAGGTCGGGGTCGCTCGCGCCGCCCGCCTTGGCGATGAGGTGCCACTTGGTTGCCTCGACCGGGTCGGGCGCCGTCACGCCACGACCGGCCGCGAGCACGCGCGCCAATCGGTCCTGCGCGATCGGACTGCCGCGCATCGCGGCCTTGCGCAGGAGCGCGACCGCGCCCGGCTCGTCCTTGGCAACGCCGGTGCCGTTGAACAGTGCGATCGCGTATTCGACCTCGGCGTCCAGCAGATCCGCCTGCGCCGCAAGCCCCATCAGGCGCGTCGCCTCCTGGGTGTTCTGCGCCACGCCGTGGCCGTCCTTGTAGAGGGTTGCCAGCGCGAATTGCGCTTCTGGATTTCCGGCTTTCGCGGCCATCTGGAAAAGCTGGGCGGCGCGCGGAACGTCCTGCGGGAACTGCTGCCCCTCGAGATAGAGGAGCCCGAGGTCGTAGGCCGCGGCCGCATGGCCGAGCTTTGCGGCCTCGGCCAAGAGGCGGGTAGCCTCGGCGGAATCGCGCGGTCCGCCCCGGCCGCCGAGGCGAAACATGGCGAGCGCGAACATCGCCTCGCGGTCGCCGCGCTCAGCCGCGAGCGAGTACCATTTGACCGCCTCGAGGTCGTTGTTGGGCACGCCGAGCCCGTTGGCGTAAAGCTCGGCGAGCAGCGTCATGGATTTGGCATCGCCCTTCTCGTTGATGCGCTTCGTCGCCTCCGCGAAGGCTGTCAGGTAATGGCCTTCCTGATAGGCGCCGAAGGCGAGATCCGGCTCGTGCCCCGCGCTTGCGGCCGGCGCCTGTGCGGCTGGGGCGGGGGCGGCCGGCGCTGGCCGCACCTTCGTCGACTTGATGCGCCGCGGAGCCTCCGGATGCGCCGGGTGTGTGGGTTTGGCGGTACTCGCGGGGGGCGTGGCGGGCGGCGCGATCATTCGCGGTAACGCTGCCGCGCGCGCGGCGCAAGCCGCGGCTCGCGGCGGGCGCGGCGACTCGTCGGGCACCCGCACTGCGGCCGCCCCGCCGCCGGAAGGACGCGCGAACGGCGTGACCGCCGCGATCGGGCACATCAG
>Ga0209006_10000469_pt1 | contig 38579 bp, 35 predicted proteins | sample JacPin_JW_Ref_O2_FD_188567 | JGI IMG/M metagenome (GOLD analysis project Ga0209006, IMG submission 188567) | Forest soil microbial communities from Algoma, Ontario, Canada - Jack Pine, Ontario site 1_JW_Ref_O2 (SPAdes) (version 2) | ecosystem: Environmental > Terrestrial > Soil > Boreal... | reverse complement strand
GTTTCCCAGAGCAGTTTGCCCGTCTGGTCGTCGTAAGCGCGAAAGAATCGATCGATAGATCCGTTGAAGATCACCCCGCCGGCCGTATCCAGCGCGCCGCTCGACACGGGCGCGCGATGGCGCTCGGTCCACAGCACTTCGCGCGTCACCATGTTGACAGCTTCCACCCGGCCATACTTGCCGTCCGAATCCGGACGAGGCCGCACGGTGGGGCGAACACCCGTGGACAACAGGGTCCGGCTTCCGTCGGTAACCGGCACCAGATCCATACACGCCTCAACCAGCGGGATATAGAGAACCTTCGTTTCGGGATTGTACGAACTCGGCAGCCAGCTCTTGGCGCCGTCCGCATGAGGGCAGACCATGTGCGCTTGCCCGTCGCCTGGCAGCGTTTGTGGATTGATGGTTTTCTTGCCAGTGACAGGATCAATTGAGGAAACGATGTTTTGCAGGCCCAGGTCCTTCGAGTAGATCCACTTTCCCGTTTCAGCGTCGAGGATATCGTAGGTGGCCTGCTTGCCTGAAGTCATGATCACCGGACGAACCACGCCATTAACCGGCATGCGCACGACCTGACGTTCAAAAACCCAGTCCAGGTCCCACTGATCGTTGGGCAGGTGCTGGTAATACCAGACGAGCTTGCCTGTTTCGGGATTGATCGCGAGCGTGCAGTCCGTATACAGACCATCGGTATTAGCCCCCGGCCTCACGGGCTTGGCCAGCAAAGCCGTGTCATAGGTCTGCGCCACGCCGAAGAACGCCAGGTTCAGCGCGGAGTCGTAACTGCCCGCGATCCAGACCGAGCCGCCGTTGCGCTCCTCGGCTGTGTGATCGTTCCAGGTATCGCCGCCGGGCTCGCCGGGCTGCGCGATGGTGTTGAATCGCCAGGCGAGGTTGCCGGTTTCAGCGTCGAGGGCGACGATGTAGTTCTTCCCGCCGACGTGGCCACTGGTTCCGATCATCACCTTGCCTTTGGCGACCAGCGGACCGCCTGAGAGGCCGAAGCCCCGTTCCTCAGTCAGCGGCTGATCCCAGACCACCCTGCCGGTCTTCACATCAAGTGCCACTACGTGGACGTCGGAAGTCCCCATATACACTTTGTTCCCATAGATGGCTATGGCGCGTTTGTTGCCCGCGTTCACACCCGGAGGCAACAGCCGCGCATACTGCCAGAGCAGGTCGCCGGTGGCGGCATCCAGCGCTTCGAGTTTGTCGCCGGGGCTGTGCAGGAACATCACGCCGTCATGCACCAGAGGCGTGGCTTCATTGGCGCCGGGGGAAAGCGTCCAGGTCCACGCGACGCGCAGATTATTCACATTCGATTTCGTAATTTCCTTCAGCGGGCTGAATCCCTGATAATCGAAACCGCGGCGCCACGTCAGCCACTCGCCTGTGGGCGGGTTTTGCAGCAACGCGTCGGTGACAGGAGTGATTTTATCGAGAGGGTTCGCCTTCTTCGGCGCGGGGGGAAGCTTCACGCCGGCCGATAAGCCGCCGCCCCGCCTGGCGCGCCCTCCCGGCGGAGCGGGAATCGTCACGGAAGCGAGCGCCAGCGCATCGGATGGGAACTCTTTCCGTCCGGTCGCAAAACCATTCTGCTGGAGCACATAAGCGATGATCCGCGCGTACTCGGCGCCGCCCAGGCTTCCGGGATTGTTCGGCGGCATCTTCGTGCTCACATAAGTGAACAAATCGGCCGCAGGTTTCCCGGCGTATTTGCCAAGAAAAGCCGCGCCGCGGAGCGGAGGACCCGAGTTGCCGTCATCGACGCTCGCGCCGTGGCAACTGGCGCAGTTTTGCGCGTATGCCGCTTTCCCCGCGACCGCTTGTGCCGACGTGAATAGCGCCTCGGCCGGCGGTTCCGCATCGCGCCCTGGACCCGCGGGGGCCTGAGCGTGCAGCGTGGCGGGTGATCCAACCGCGATCAGAACTGCGACTGCTCCACACCAGGCTGCCGCTCGCCATTTGTTGTGAGGATTTGTGGATGTCATGCTGGTTCCCTCCATAGCTGAACGCTAACTGCCAAATTGTACTACTGTACTGCATCGTCGCGACGATACTGGGCGCCGATAATTTACGCGGATCGGGAGGGCCGACCGGACCTCAGCGATCTCGTGCTCTGAGTTCTACAATCAAGTTCTAAGGGAAACTGGCACGAAAGCGAAAATTCCAAGCGATCGGCAGCAGCGAGTCGAGAGGCTAGCCGCTCCGCTACACTCCAGCATTCCAGACGAAGCGAGCCATGACGCGCCACTATTTTGGAATGAAATGGAATGAGAACGCCGAAGGAAGCTTTGTAAGCTATTTATTTTGTGGTGGCCAGGGACGGAGTCGAACCGCCGACGCCAGCCTTTTCAGGGCTGGCTCCATTCACTTCTATCTCGCTGATTTCAATAACCCGCAATCTCATTTTCTCCGCGAATTCTGCTCGATTTTTGCAACAACTTTGGAACAAGTTTTGGACCAGCCTAATCCGCTGCCCCCGAGCTACGAAGTCGGCTCAGTTTCTGTACTACCTTGCGTTGGGACTCGGGAATCAATTGCTGATAGATGTCGAGCGTCGTGCTCGCCCGGCTATGACGCATCAATGCCTGAGCGTCCTTCACATCCGCGCCTGCCAGTTTGAGCCAGGTCGCAAATGAGGTGCGCAGCACCCGCCAGTTCACCCATCCGATCTTCAGTTCCCTCGCCGCTGGTTTGATATGCCGAACCAGGATGTTGTTGTCCCTCATTGGCGCTCCTGTACGGAGCGACTGGACCACCAAATCATCCGGCCCGTCGGATTTCACCACCCGGTAGTGCCTCACGGCGCGGCCGGCTTGCACTTGCACTTCGAGGCTCTTGAGCCCCATGATCCGCTCAATCACGCACGCGTTCACTGGCACGGTCGCGCTACTGGACTCGCTTTTTGGCGCGCCCCAGTCGCCCCGGCAGTACCGCTCCTCAATCGATTGAATCGTCGTGGACATTCCGCCAACGCAGTCCCACCAGTTCGCTAACCCGCAAGCCCGTATACACGACAACGTGGACCATGCTGGCGTAGGGCTCTCGAATTCGCGCCACCAGCGCTTCGAACTGCTCCGGCGTCACGTAGGGTTTCGACTTCTTCCTCCTTTTCGGAGTGGGAAGCTTGATACCCTCGACCGGGTTCTTAACCAGGAACCCGTACTGCACAGGCGCTCGCAAGCACGTCACGAATTTTATCCTTCGATGCGTGCTCAAGAGCGGAAGACGCCATGCCGGAAAAATACCGCTGCACCGAAAGCGCAGTGATATCTCTCAAGCACAGCTCGCCAAAGGCAGGGGTCAAGTAGTTCTTGAGAACCCCCTCATAGCGACCCTGTGTGCTAGCTGCCATCAGCGGAATCACGATCGGCTTATATACCTCAGTAATGAAATCCTGAAATCTGGTCGCAGAACCGATAGTTTGAAGTCGCTGGTTCAGGGGCCGCAAGGCTTCGGCTGCGATTTTGTTGACCTCTCGAACCGGCATCGATGCCGGCGCAAGTTTTATCCTCTTTCGCCTTCGCTGATTTCCTCCTTCTTTGAAATCGTCCTGCCATACCAACAAAAACCACCATCTCCCTTCGCGCTTCGGCGTCGGGTCTTGAATCCTTCGCGCGAGCCTTTCTCTCGAAATCTCCCTTCGAGGGCTTGCTGGAAACTGACTTGCTCGTGACGATAGCATGCCTGGCCTAGCTTCTGTGATGTTTCTGCAGGAGCCCACGAGAGCATTGCTAGCGCGAAGGGGATTTATCGACAGTTATCGCAGAAAGGACGCTGTAACTTGAGCTCCACACGGTCAATCTGCCGGGGCCACATGTACTTGCTTTTTCAGCTTCTCTGCCATTTCCGCGATCATCGCGGCGTTTAGCGGCTTCATCGTTGCTTCCAGTTCCTCCAAAGTAGTGGCCAGCGCTGTCTGACACTCCTCAACGGCTCCCGAATCAGAGCGCCGAATCATTGCAATTGCCTTCCTCAGTTTGGCGTCAAGAGGCTGCCACACTTCGGACAGCTTTAGAAGGAGGTCCGGATCGATCAATCCGAGCCATACATTCGGATTGTCCAGCTTGGCTTCCAACGCGTCGCGGTGCATCAGATTTAGTTCGCCTTCCAAACCGGTCGCGAATCCCTTGATAGCGTCCGCCTTCAGAACCTTGCTGACTGTAGTTGAGTATTCGCTTTGTTGCTCCAGGAATAGCGAGCGAAAGCGGCAGACCAGTTCTAAGCCTTTCAAGAGAATGGTCGTGGTAGGGTCGCCGAACTCCTGGCGTCTCAGCTCAACGAAATATAGATTGAATTCCCGGTCACCATTAAAGTACCTGGTTCCTGTGGTGAGGATAACGCGAAACGCGTTCTTCTCATCGTACGACACGACAACCTGACTGTTATCCTTCTGCAGTTGATTCTGCAGAGAGAACTTGACGACCTTCGTAATGGCGTCTATCCATGAGTCGAGGTACTTGTTCGGCTTCTGTTGTCGAAATGCGCTCCACGTGGTCTCGACGCTCGGCAGACCAAAAATGGACATTGGGTTTCCAGCGCCCACGGGCACAAGAAGCGCGGTGTCCGGAAGATCCTCGCCCGCCGCGTCCAGCGCGTCATCGCTGGCCTTGAGCGTAATTTGCAGTTGAGGTTTGAGAGTCGATTCCGAGTCCAGCGTTGTCTTCAGATGGTTGAAAACTGCCAACCGCATCTTCTTAACAAGACCAGGTAAGTCCCGTTGATCGTCGCTTTGACTGATTTTCGAAGCGCCTTGGTTCTCGCGAAAGTTGTCTACCAACCGCTGGAAATCCCGGAGGCATCTGACAGCAGAGTCATCGAAATCGATTCTCTGGAGCCTGGCTTTGTATTCACCGACAGTCATGTTCATGGTCGTACGCGAGATTCCGATGTCAATTCCTTGTTTGTCGGCAGCCGTGTCGGGGGGTTGTTCCAGGTAAATAGGTACGATCAGACGTGGGAAATCCGGTCTTGCTTCGCTTTCCATAGCGCGAATAAAATAGCCAAGTTCCAGGCCAGGGAAGGCGAACGCCGACTTCAGGATCGCCGAATGGACGACCACCAGGACGTTGGTCTCGTCGAGCCGGCTCTTGATCTCCTCCTGAAAACTAACGCCAAACGGTAGTGCGACATCCATGAAAACCACAGCCGCTGGCCCCGTTGCGCTCTGAATGGCATCTCTGATGGCAACGGCTATGTTGTAATTTTCCCGGGCGTAGCTAATGAAGAACCGAAAGGGTTGCGGCTTACACTCGACGTTTGGTTTAACGCCAGTACTAGACCCCATAAATGTGCCTCCTACGAGTGTCCTTAAGACAAAACCGGCTATTCTCTGCCTTCGGTAATAGATGGAATTTATCATAAATGCGTCAGCAAGTCACCGCCACTCGTTTGCAGGTCGTTTGCAGAGTATCGTAGTGCGCACCCACGTCATTTGTAGTAGCCCGAAGACTTCTGGGGCAGCAGGGGTCCATTTAATGTCGAGACCAGCCCTTGCCCCGAGTTAATATGTTTCACCCCTCGGCCGTGGCTTTCCCTCGGGGATCACCCAAAAGCGGCCAATGAGGGTCATTTGATTTCGGGTGACCACCGAGGGCTTTACACTCGACCACATGGGCCACTATCCTCATGGCTTACAAGGTCGGCACTGGCAAGACTTCGATGTCCCGGCGAGCCGCTTCGTTCAAAAATTGCTCGGTGATATCGTCGGGTCCACGGGACTGACGATCCCAGACAACAACAGCCACTACCCTCAGGTCTAGCTTGCGACCAAGTGAGACGGCCTCATCGAGAATGGCGTAGTTGGTGGCAACATAAGCGTCCGAATCTTGTTCGGGACGGCCGAGTACGACAAGGTCATTTTGATCTTCGACTTTGTCTAGCGCCCTATCATAGCTCGTGCCCCAATCGCCCGGCCGATCTACAACCGATGTTCGGCGGAAAATGTCGCGCGAGAATGGAAGAACGACTCGCCTTCGCATCTGCAGGCGCTCGGCCGCCTCCAGCGCCAGAAGATCCGCGCCACAAGCTCCGGAACACACCAGAGCAGTAGCTTTTCGCGCCTCAAATAAGCGCAGAATTCGATCCCTTACTGAGTCCACATTCTCCGGCGGGAACCGGCTCGGCGTCGCACCTGGCGCGTCCACTCGCCTTCCCGCTAACGCGATTACAACAGGGACACGATCAAAATCGCTGGAAGTGGGCATCCTTGACTTCCTTTTCGGCCACAGCTTTTCCAACCGCTTGCATTTGAGAAATATGATCCACCGAATCGAGTGCTTGAACGTCTTCCGGTCTGATGCCGCTGGCGCCCAGTCCGAGAAGATTTAACCCTTCCTCGGTAAGCTCGCCGTTATATCGCATGTACGTGAACAGCTTCGGTGTAACCGGTCCACCCTTGCCCTGCATATCGCCAACTTCGCGGTCGAGCACATGCCCTGTCAGGCAATCGCCAAATGTTCGACAGAGAAAATCCTGTTCGTTTAACGCAGCATACATGAGCGCCGACGGTATGGAGCCCGCGTTGTAGAGCAGGTTCATGTCGCCTGGCTGGAGGTTTGCATTTGCCCGCGGACTTGTCCCGGTGCCAACCGAGACCAGCAGCATGCGATCTACACCAACTGACCATTGCAGATTATAGGGTTGCACGGTAGCCATCAAGAAAAGCTGAAATGCCGGGTTATTGTACATTGTGACGCCGCCATCGACAAACAAAAAGCTATGATCGCCTACTTGTACTAACTCCGGTGGGAAATATGTCGGGGCTGCCGTGCTGGCGCGCACCAATTGCCACAATGGGAGGTTCAAATTACAGTCTTGTCTCCCCGAGTTGTTGTAATGTGCGCCCGGATTACTACAGATGGGCCAAGGCGAATCAGTCGTGGCGTTTCGCATCACCATCATGAGGGGGGTCCGCAGACGATCGGAGCCCAACGTCGTCGTGGAGCCGAATACCTGCTGTAACTGGGTAGCCAGACGGTCCTGTTCAAACTTGTAATGGAAGCGTCGCAGCATGCCCGCCCTACTGAACATCCGGACCGCTCGTAACATAGAACTGGCGGACATCGTCGACGCTCATGCCTACAGACAGACAGGCTGCAATGATCGCGCCCGTGCTGGTACCCGCCACATAGTCGAAGTAATCCGCGAGAACTGCATCCGAGCCTAGTTTGGCGCGCACAATACTTTCGATCGCGGCCAGGATCTCGAGCGTAATTACGCCCCGAATGCCGCCACCATCCAGTGCGAGCAACTTCTTCTGCTCCGTCCGCTGTAGCTTGTCTCGAAACGTCTTCTTTTCTGGGAGGCACGGAACGCATGGTCTGTTTGGCCAAGGAGCGGGGAGCCCGGGTCATTCAATCGAAGGCGGGATCGTAATCCCGCGCCATGTTGGTGAAGCGGGATAGCCGCCTCACTCCTTCTCCAGGGGCTCCGTAGATTCCATCGCGGATTGACTGTGTTCTTCCTCCGCGATCTCTTCCAGCTTTCGCGCCATCTCTCGCATCAGTAGCGTGTTCTCGGGCCTGATGGCGTTTTCCATCTCTTCCAATACGCCTGCCAGCTCCTGACGTAATGGCATTAGCGCAGTCGGCTGTGCCTTTGCAACGGCAATCTTGGCGATGATTTCGCGAAGCTTCAGTTCCCTGGGCCGATACTCGTCCCCCATCGTTTTGATGTGCTCCCAAGTCACAAACTTACGCCAGACCTTGGGTTCGTCCAGTCCCGCATCACGAGCATCTTTTCGTAAGAAACTCAGCTCTTTCAGCAGCCTGCTGGCCAAATCCGTAAAACGGTCGATGTTACTGGCCAGGATATTTTGACTAGAGAATTCGCTGTCGGTCTCCAGAAACATGAAGCGGAAACGGCAGACCAGCTCCAAGCCCTTCAACAGCTTTGACGTACCCTCATCGCCGTAGTCCGTCCGATGAAGCAACTCAACAAAATAGACACTGAATTCGCGGTAGTCATCGTAAAACCTGGTGGCTGTTGTCAGAATAACCCGATAGGCCTTTACCTCATCGCTGGATAATATGATCTGGCTATTGTCCACATTGACACGGTCCGGGAATGACGACATCACCACGCTCGTAATAGCCTCACGCCATGAATCGCAGAATCGATTATCGGCTGTGGACGAGAGGAACTTGTCCCACATGATCGGTTCATCCTGAAGACCGAAAATCGCCATCGGCGTGCCCGCGCGCTTAGGGACGAGCTCCGCGTCTGGTGGTAAGTTGTCGATGGCCTGCTCGAGGGCCGAACCTTTTACCCGGATCGTGATCTGTTTCTGCGGCTCGACAATGGTCTCGACGGTCCCTTTCAGGTACCGGAAGATGGCGAGCTTCAAGTTTCGGACGCAGGCGGCGGGGTCTTGCTCAGGCTTCTTCTGGGGCCTGGGAAATCCGGTCTCCTCCACGATCCGTCCCACTTCCGCCTGCCACTTCTCAAGGAGCAGCGCGATCGGCTCATCCGGTCGTACCACGAGCTGCGACTCAAACTGTACCTCGGTCAACTCTAGTTTGTCGCGCCCCAGACCCAAAGGAATGCCTTGCTCTTCGGCCGATATCGCCGGCGGGTTATCCAGGTAAAGAGCAATCTTCAGCCGTCCTGCAGTCGTTTCCATTACGTGATCGAAATAGCCGACCTCCCAGCCTGTGTAGCCATGGCTCTGCTTCTCGGCACCCGTATACACGATGATGAAAACGTCTGTCTTCTGCAACTTCGATTCGATCTGCTTTTTGAAGGCAAGGCCCGGCTGCAGAAACCACTTGTCGAGATTTACTTCGGCGAAAAAATCGCCTAGGGCGAGCTTTAGACAGGTACCGATAGCCGCCGCAATAGGAAGATCTTCCGATGCATAACTGATAAATATCCGGAAAACGCGGGGTTCTATCCCGGGTTGTACGTCGGCGCCCATTTGGTCTCCTCGGTTCTCAGAGCGGGAAGTAAAGCGAACGTAGTTTCAACCGCCGAACTCAGAACATCGTTGACTTGTGAGGAAGTGTATCGGAAATAGGCTCGCGCCGCAAGCTAGCCGAAAGACATATCGATAACGAACAGCCCCGATGAATTCGGCATGCAGTTTGGTGTATCTTCATGAAGATTGATGTCCTACAGCGCCTTCATTTCGTATAGCCATGAGGCCGACAGTACAATTGCAGCGGCCCTTCAGTCGGCGCTACATCGCTTTGCCAAGCCTTGGTACAAACTGCGCGCTCTGCACATTTTTAGGGATCAAACCAATCTGGCGGTAAATCCCGCTCTCTGGTCCAGTATTCGCGAGGCGCTGGACCAGTCGTCGTTCTTCATCCTGCTGGCTTCGCCCGAATCGGCCGGCTCGCCGTGGGTTGCGAAAGAAGCGGAATATTGGGCCGCGCGGAATGGGACGTCGCACATCCTGATCGTCCTTACCGGCGGCGCGTTGGCGTGGGATCAATCCGCGGCGGCATTCACCTCCCAGAGCACGAACGCCCTTCCCCTAGGCCTTTTTCACTCGTTTTCCGAGGAACCTCTGTTCCTGGATCTGCGCTGGGCGCGTGACAGAAACGCGCGCCTCCGCTTGCGCGAGCCCCGCTTTCACGAAGCGATCCTCCAACTGGCTTCCACGCTGCACAACCGGCCCAAAGACGAGCTCGACGGAGCGGATATTCGCACCCAGCGGCACGCCCGCCTGGTGGCTGCTTCGGGCCTCCTGGCGCTTCTACTCATCGCACTTTTCGCGCTGCGTCAAACCCGCGTGAGCCGTGAGGAATCCACCCAAAATCTTGCCGCACGCCTAGCCGCTGACTCCGCGAAGGTCCTGGCCGACAGTCCGGACCGGGCTCGCGAGGCCGCGCTGCTGGCCATCGAATCCACACGTCTTAACCCGTCATTTGAGGGAAATCAGGCGCTCCGGTCGGCGGTTGCCGTTTTACCCGGTGCCCCTCAGTTCTATGCGCCCGAAGACGCAAGCCCGGCCGACCGGGTTCGCGACGTGGTCTTCTCGCCCGACGGCGCGCTCCTCGCCGTGGCGCGCGACGACGGTTCCACTCAAGTGATCGATGTCGTGAATCACAAACCGCTCGGATATTTCATGCCCGACGATCAGCCCGCGGCTAGTATCAATGTGCAAGTCGGCCATCCAGCCGATTCGCTGGACAACGATGCAGCCGTTAGCGTAGCGTTCAACTCCACCGGCGCGTTGCTGGCGTCTGGCGGTCGCGATGGCGTTGCTCACATTTGGGCTCTGTCCAGCGGGCGGGAATTGTTGCGGGTTCTGTACGGCGCGCCAGTCTCGCAAATAGCTTTTCGACCCGGGCTTGATCAAGTTGTTACTGCGAGCGACGATGGTCACGTCCGAATCTTGGATGTCACCCACGCCACCACGTTGGCCGATTTTCAATGCCCGGACAAAGCCGTTTCCGCCTCTTTCAGCCCCGGCGGCAACCTTGTGGCCGCCCTATCTTCAGACGGCGCGCTTTCACTTTTTGATCCCGAGCGTAAGAAACTTCTGCGTACCCTGGCCGGTGGTGAAGCCGCGTTCAACCTGGCATTCAGCAGTGACGGAAAGCGCGTGGCCACTTCCAGCGGCGATTTTGCCTTTGCCTGGGATGTAAGTACCGGCCAACAATTGTTGAAGGCCACACACGCCGCTTCGTCGGAAACACTCACACCGCAGCAATGGATCGTCGACGTCGCTATCAGTCCGGACGGCAAGTTGCTGGCTTATGCGGCGCGGGGCGACAAATTCGCGCACGTTTGGAATATCGAGACCGGCCGTCAGGTTCTTCAACTCAAACATGGAACTTCCGTGGCCGCAGTGGCCTTCAACGCAGACGGAACGAAGCTGGGCACCGGCTCGTACGATGGCACGGCGCGCGTCTGGGAACTGCCGTCTGGTAGCGAAGTGGAGCGCGTCTCACAGTCCGGCGGCTCCGAAGTTGTGACTTTCAGCCCTAAGAACGATCGCTTCGCCGCCGGCGGCGTGGACGGCTCGGTTTCGGTTGCCGAGATCCATCGCGCAGATCGCCCCGCGGCCTTCGATCTGCCTTCCGAAGTTCGGAGCGTCGCCTTCAGTCCGGATGGCCAGCGCGTCGCGATAGGCTCACGCTCAACGCACTCGTCGCCCTTTCTGAGAATCGCCGACCTGGCCGAGAATATTGTGCGCGACATCGAATTCCACGGCGCGCCGGTGATCGACCGGCTGTTCTTCCTTAATTCCAATCAGGTAATTGCCCAATGGAGCGACAAGCTATTCCTCATTGCCATCGATAAGTCATTGGCAACATCTTTACCGGACATTCCCGGGGACAAGCGGATCGATTCCACAGGCCATGAGTTCGCGGTCCAGCGGGATGGCGTTAGCAAGCTGTATACGCTACCAGGCCTTCAGCAGACCGCATCGATAGCAGCGCCTAACTCGTCGTTGCTTCGCACCAGTGCCGGAGGCAAACTGTTGGCGTTCGAGACAAACCAACCCCCGCATGACTTTTTTGTCGATATCTGGAACGTTGCCGGTAAGGCTCGCGTCAGCCGCATTCACTTGCCCGCTGAATTGACGCACCTCGCGTTCAATCCGTCCGGCACCATCCTGTTTACCGCGGAAAGCGAAAATCTGCAGTCCTGGGGGATACCATCCGGCAAACGAATATCTTCCATCGTCGCTGACGGCGAGATTGACGCAATAGTTCCCGATCCCTCCGGCGCCCACTTCGCCGTAATCACTCACGGACGTCTCACCGTTTGGGATGCCGCCACCGGCGCTCATTTGGGGCAGCTTCCCGACACGGGATATCTTCGTGCCGCGGCGTTCAGTCCTGACGGCCGTTATCTGCTCACCGGCTACGATGAACGACTGGCCGCGGTCTGGCTGTGGCGCTCGGCTGATTTGCGGGACCAGGCATGCACGCACCTGACCGCCAATTTTTCGCACGATGAATGGGCGCATTGGTTTCCCCAACAACCCTATCGCCAGGTCTGTCCCAATCTGCCGGCCGCAAAATGAGCGGCTCATTTCCCGCTAGTGCCCGGCCAGCTTCGCTAATCCTGCTGCGTAGGTATCGAGAGAATGCTGCTGGGCGAAATCGAATTGATTGTCCGTGCCCACAACATCCACCTCTGTTCCGATGTGCTGATACAGCGGTGGAATGGGAACCTTGGGCACGAGATCGCTCGGGTTCACGACGCGCATCACGTTAGCGGAAGGCGGGAGTCCATGGACGGGAGAGAACACCGCAGGACCCGCAAAGGTCCAGGTGGGGGCCTCGGGATGCTGAACGCCCATGATCAACGCGACCGCTGCCCCCAGACTGTGCCCAGTGATGTAGACTCGCGCGTTGGCCGCGGACGCCGTGTCCCAGGCCTTCTGCAGGCTCGCCGAGATGGAGTTCCAAACGTCGTCAAAACCTTGATGCATCCACCACTGCCCGTGGGCCACCGGTTGGGCGATGGCACGGAAGTCTTCCAGCCACTGGTGTTGCGTATCGGTGCCACGGATGGCGATCACCGAGACATCGTCCTTGCGTGCGACGACGCCCCACTTGGTATCTTCGGAGATGACTATTTTCGCCAGTCCGGACGCCGTTTCACGATCGATAGCGGATTGGTCCGCCGTAATAACGCCAGTCTGCTGCCAGCCCGCGGGCAATGTCAGCGCTTGTGCCCAGGACAGTTGGTAGGCCGTGGTGTTCAGGGCCACAAGAACGTCACGAGCGAAAACAGCATCAAAGGCCATGGAAGACTGCGGAGTCATAATCGAGTTCAACCTCCATCGGTGGGCTAAGCCGTCAATACTTGTGGATAGTAGAGATTCGCACATTGGAGCCCAGCTTGGCCCGCGTTTGCGACCACGATTGCCGCGTTCGAGAACAGAGTAAAGTTAGCTTGGTTTCGTGGGACCACACCCGGATTGCCGGCTTCGTTCATCTTGCATTGCGCCGCTGCCGTGTTGAAATCAAGCCTTTGACATGCCGCGCGAAAGCTAGGAAAGTTCCCGGGGCCGGCCGGCCCCATGGCCCATGCCATGCTCAGCAATCCCAACTGCGCATCGGCCGGCCAGGTTTCGAAATCCTGAAACCACGCCTGGCGTTTCAAGAAGCTTTCATTTTTGGTTAACCTGTCGGATATTAATGAATCGATCGCATCGTCACTCAACTCCAATTGCGTGATGGCTTCGCAGGCCTTGTATCCACGGGTCTTAAGGCTCGGGTCGTTCTTCAGTGTCTGCCACTCCGCGGCAATTTGATCGCTGGTGGCGGCAGCTCCCGGAGTGGCAATTCCGGGCTGGTTCTTGAAACGAAAGGGCAGCGCCTGAGCGGCTAATACCGGATCCACAAGGTTGCCAACTCCCACCGTTACCAGCCCTAGCACGTCCAGGTACATGAATGCGATGCGCCCTTCGAACTTCGCGCTAAATGCTGGAAAACCGAATTGGACGACGGGATACATGGCGTGTCCCTTTCACTTGCGATCCGGGCTAAATTTGGGCAAGCTTGCTTCGTCCAGTTTGCCTCGGGTTCCACAATAGACGGGCGCACACTGAGAACCTTCATCCTTGAGCAAGACGCGCTGATTCTCGAAAAACAGATTCAACCTGCACGGCCTGTTCGTATCCAGGCCATCCGCCAGTATGGCGACGTGATCCCCGCTCCATTGGCCCTCTTTGTTCAAGTGACAACTGTGGCCGTTGGAATAATACAGTTTGAGATTTACCGCGATTTGGCCGTTGGCCTTTTCCGTAACTCGAATGGAATCGTGGCCGGCCACAGGTTGCCCGTAGACTCCAAAGACGCTTTTGCTGGGACGGGGCAGGCCTTGGCCGACAACCGGAAATGAACTCAACGCACTAATCACGCTACATGTAAACCATAAATGCGCCAGAGTGCGAGGAAGGTTTAGCATCTGAATAACTTTTGGTCCGAACTTGCGTAGCGGCCCGATTCTATGAACACGTTACGCGAACTCTTCCTCGACGGCAAGACCTTTCTTTGGAGAATACCCGAAATGTAGGATTGCTCTCGGGGCGGTCTGGCGTTAGAATGGTCCGCAACAAACTGTGAGCATGGATCGTTCAAGCCCGTGCTCTGTGATCGAAACTATGAGACACGAGAAGTCCAGGTTTGCGCAGGGTGGCTTGGCGGCGTGCACGCTTGCCTTTTGCGTGCTCACCATAGGATGTCCGGAGCAGAACAACTCTTCGTCGAAGTATCCGGATCCGAAAGCGAGGTTTGCGAATTATACCCAGACCTGTGATGGAATCCCGGGAAACCTCCCTGATCACTTCGGCTATTACCTCTCGGACCAACAAAAAGCGGGAGCCTGCACGTGGTATTTGTGGCCGGGCGGAGACCCGCTGCGTGCGCAAGGGAGTCCGGAAAACGCGCGCGGCAACCCGCGATTCTGGCGTCTGACGGAGAAGAAGCTCTGGCTCGTCTCGAAACTTGCCGACCTTCCGATTGACGTAGCGTTCCTCCGCTATGTAACCAATACACCGCGGGCTCAGCGCTTTCAGAAGCTGGGAGCCATCAATGATCCTGGCTGCAAAGCGGCGGCTAAGCCCGACGCGTACGGCCTGAAGCTGGACGACTGCACCGATCCGTATTCCAGCGGCATCATGGGAATCCGTCTCTTTCCCAATCCCGACTTCAATCCGGCGGTCTGGAACGCGGATAAATTCCTCAATTTCGATCCGCGTATCGAACCTCCTTACCTGGCTGGCCTCACCTGCGGCGTTTGTCACATTTCGTTCAACCCCACCAAGCCGCCAGCCGATCCCGAGAATCCGACGTGGGACAATCTGGCGCCTGCCATCGGCAATCAGTATTTGCATGAAGGTGAGATGTTCAAGGGCAGGCTAACGCGGAATAATTTTGTATATTGGGTCTTCGATACGCAGCAACCGGGGACCTCCGATACCAGCCGGATCAGTACGGATTTCATAAACAACCCCAACGCTATCAATTCCATCTGGTATATTCTCTCGGCGCGTCCGAAGCACGCCGAGCTCATGAACGACGGCACCACTCAGGAGGTGCCGCACATCCTGAAAGACGGCTCGGACTCGATCGGGGCCGCGGGCGCAGCGTTGCGCGTATACGTCAACATCGGCACTTGCCCCGATTACCGCATGAGCCTGGAAGACACTTATATGGGACTTCTCAGACCCTTGCCGCTAAGCTCCGACGCAAAGAATCCGACTGTGCAGCATCCGTTCGATCTGAATAAAGCGCAGCAGGATTGCGTCGACTGGCAGTTAACCTCGGCGCGCATGACCAACGCGGCGAATTTTCTGGATGCGAATCAGCCTTATTACCTGAAAGATTCACCGGGCGGAACTGCGCTTATGACAAGCGACCCGGCCATCCTGGATCTGGGCAAGACGGTGTTTGGCGAGCAGTGCGCCCGCTGCCATTCGAGCAAACTGCCGCCGGAAGTGGCCCAGGGCGGGATGGACAAGCATTCTCCGCAAGCCAGCGCCGCGTGGGTGAAGCTGGTGAAGACGCCGGACTTCCTGGTTAAGAATTTCCTGTCGGACGATGACCGGTACCCTCTGGTGTCGAGCGATCCCCGGATGGCCATCGGCACGCATTCCGATCGTGCACTCGGCACCAATCCCGACACCGGCCATATCTGGCAGAATTTCTCCTCGGTGACTTTCAAACAACTGCCAACGCCGGGCCAACTGCTGCTCGAGAATCCATTCGATCAGACCAAAAAGATTACGTACCAGATCCCGCAGGGCGGTGGCGGCTACTATCGCACTCCATCGCTGATCAACGTATGGGCCACGGCGCCGTTCTTTCATAACAATATGCTTGGCACGTTTACCGGCGATCCTTCCGTGAAGGGCCGGATGGACGCCTATCAGGATGCAGCGGAGAAGCTGTTATGGCCAGAAAAGCGCAACGGTTTAGCCACGATCAAAGTGACGGGCACTGATTCTGTTCTGAACGTAGGAGCCATCACGATTCGGATTCCGGCCGGAACTCCGGTGGATCTGTTAGCCAATATCAACGTGTATGCCGCGCTGCAGCCGGGCCAAGTGCTGGAAACGTTGAGCCAGTTGAGCCAACATCCGGAGTTATTGGTGCGTTTGGTTCAGGCATTGAAGAACCGGGGCCAATTCGACCAGCAACTGCAGGCGTTCCTCCCGCTGCTGCTGGCGGCGAGCCAATCGCCCGATTTCATCCAGGATCACGGGCACACGTTCGGCGCTGAGTTGCCGGACGATCAGAAGCGGGCGCTCATCGAGTACATGAAAACGTTTTAGCGGAGGTCGGTTTACGACTGCGGATCAAGACGTCATCTTTCAGCCGCTGAAATTCCGCAACCTGACGGTGAAGAACCGCCTGTTCCGATCCAACGTTGCGGGCCGCTTCGACAATTACGACGGCTCGGGTACGCAGACGCGCATCAACTGGGAAGAGTCGTTCGCGCGCGGAGGCGTGGGAGCGATTATTTCGTCGTTTGTTCCGGTGCATATCCAGGGGCGAATTCTCCCCAACTACGCCATGATCGACGGCGAAGATAAAATTCCGTTCTGGCGAGCGGTGGGCGAAGCCGTGCACCGGCACGATTGTAAGTTTCTATTGCAGCTGAGCCACGGAGGAAGACAACGGGATAACCCGGGAATTGAGAACTTCCGCGGGAAAGGCTTGTCTTCCACCAGCAGCATGGATACTTTTCATGGGTTGCTTTGCGAGGCAATGACGCTCCAGCAGATCAAAGATACCATTCGTTACTTCGCGGACGGCGCGCGGCGGGCGCGGGAAGCCGGGCTGGATGGGGTGGAGCTGCACGCCTCGCACGGATACCTGATTACGCAGTTCCTGAGCTCGGCAATCAACGATCGCAAGGATGAATACGGTGGAAGCCTGCGGAATCGAGCGGCGTTTCTGCTCGAGATTATTCAGGCCATCCGCAAGGAAGTGGGAACCGATTACCATTTGCAGGCGAAATTGAATGCGGTGGATTTCGGTAACGCGCTCTATCCCTGGGAGAAGAAGGGCAACACGCTGGAAGAAGGAGTCGCGGTTGCGAAGTGGGCGGAAGAGGCAGGGGTAGACGCGATCCATACTTCGATCGGCAGCATGTTCCCGCACCCGCTGCTGCCACCAGGCGGTTTCCCGCCGGACGAACTGAACTGGTGGTACGGCAGCATGATCTCGAGCGGGGTCCGTGGATATTTCAACTACACCATGTTCCACTTCCGCCTGCTGCGTCCGATTTTCTCGTTTTTCTGGGGACGCACGAAGAAAGACCATCCGGTGGAGGCTGTGAGCTCGGAATACTCCAGGGAGATCAAGAAGAACGTCAGCGTTCCGATTATTAACACGGGCGGATATCAAGACGGGCGAGTGATCAGGCGGGTAATCTCGGAAGGCTACACCGATGCTGTTTCGATTGCCAGGCCGCTGATCGCCAATCGGAACCTGCCGGAAATTCTGGAATCGGGGCAGAACCTTCCGGATAAGCCATGCTCGTTTTGCAATCGTTGTTTAGTGAACGCCATCGTCAATCCGTTGGGATGTTATGACGTGCGTCGGTTTGAAGGCGACCACGATGCAATGGTGGCGAAGATCCTGGAAGTTTTTCACCCATCGCAATTTTCTGTGACGCAGTGAGGAACTGCACGGCATGCCCGATGAAATGATCATCAAGACCGCCGAAGGAAATCTGGTCGATGCAGTCTATTCCAGCCCGGTGGACGAATGGCAGCATCGCGCTCGCGGCTTAGTGGTGCTGATCGTGGTAATTGTGATCGTGCTGATCGCTCTTTATGCGGCATGGTATTTCGGACGGGACCGCTCGCGCGCATACTCCGATATCCAGGAGCATTTCAAATATGGATCCATTGGAAGCGAGCCCGGAGGAACGATCTTTGATCCAGTGGGCGGCGTGCTTCCGCCCTACCTGGTGTTCAAAACCTTGCCACAAGTTTGCCCGGACAAACTGCCGGGCGGCTACGCGTCGTTAGGACTGGTGTATGAGCCGAATCACGATATGCCGGTTGGCGTATCGCGGCGTTGGCGTCTGGGAACGGAGCAGGTGGGCCTGAACTGCGCGGTATGCCATACGGGAACGGTGCGAGAAAAGGCGGATAGCCAGCCGATGATTGTGCTGGGCATGCCCGCGCATCAACTGGATCTGGAGCGGATGTTCCAGTTCATTATCTCGTGCAGTCTGGATGCCCGGTTGACTGCCAGTAACGTAATCCAAAAGGCGCAAGAGAGCGGCGAACATGTGGGCCTGCTGCAAAAGCTTCTGCTGCACGTCGCGCTGATTCAGCGGCTCAAGATGGCCACCCTCGAATTGCAGAATCGCATGGGCTACGCGTTAAGTGGATCTTTGCCGGCCTGGGGCCGGGGCCGCGTGGATACCTTCAATCCATACAAGGCGCTGCAATTCAACTGGGCGCTGGACCAACTTCCACACGACGAGTTGATCGGCGCTTCCGATTTCCCGTCGCTTTGGAACCAGCAGCCGCGAGAAGGAATGCATCTCCATTGGGACGGAAACAATACCTCGGTGGACGAGCGAAATCTGAGCGCTTCGCTGGGGGCGGGAGTGACCCCGGTAACCGTGGACCACGCCAGCCTGCAACGCATTCACGATTGGATCTGGACGTTGCCGCCACCCCGCTATCCGTTCTCCATCGATCAGGCAAAAAGTATGCGAGGAAAGGCGATCTTCGAACAGCAATGCGCGGGATGTCATAGCTTCGGAGGTAACAAGACAGGAACGGTGGAGCCGCTTGCCTCGGTAAATACGGACCCTTACCGCCTGAATTCGTACACCTATATCTTCAGTGTCAATCAGGCGAATCTGTACCCGGAAAGCCAGTACCGGTTTACGCACTTCAGCAAGACGGACGGATACGCGAATCAGCCGCTGGATGGGGTTTGGGCGCGCGCTCCCTATCTGCACAACGGTTCCGTGCCAACGTTGATGGATTTGCTCGAGGATCCGGGGAATCGTCCCAAGCAATTCGTGCGGGGCTATGATGTTTACGATCAACAGAAAGCCGGATTCGTATATGACACGCCCGGCGCCCGAGCGGCCGGATCGCTTTACGACACCACCATTCCAGGGAACGGCAACGGTGGGCATCTGTGGGGGACTACGCTTCCAGCCGATCAGAAACGGGATCTGATCGAGTTTATGAAAACTCTGTAGCAGCCACATCCTTATGAACAACTACGCGACATGGTTCGGGCGAGTGGTCTGGGTGGGCATTCTTGCGAATTTCGCGCTGGCGCTGCCGACGCTGTTCCTGCCCGACGAAATGCTGGCGATGATGTCGCTTCCATCGGCGTCGCCGGGAATGTGGCCCAGCTTCGCGGCCCTGCTGCTGATGTTGCTAAGCCTGTTCTACATACCCGCGGCCAAGCCGTTGCGATATCCGCCGGTAGCATGGCTGGCAGTGATGGCGCGGTTAGCGGGCGTGACCTTTTTCTGCATATTCAATCGCGACTACTTCATGTTCGGGCTGTTCGATCTGGTCTTTTTTATTCCCGAATCCATCCTGCTGACTCTGGCGATCCGGGAGGCGGAGAAAACCGTTCGAGGCGGCGCAGCGGGCCGAAACATCGCCGAGGCAACGCCGGGAACCAACATGCCGCCCTTGGGCGCAGGCAGGTGGAAGATGCGCCTGGTAGCCGTCGCGATCGTATTGATTGTGATCGGTGCCGGCCTCACATATTACGAGTTTTTCCGCACGCTACCGCCGCCCTATTTTGCGTCCGAAGAGGAGCATTTTCTATACGGCTCCATCGGTACCGAAGCTACAGCGGGCGTGCCGTATTGGATCTGGCTGGTGCTGCCGCGCATCTTTCCGGACAAGCTGCCCTATGCGGGCGGATATGAATCGCTCGGGATCGTGTCGCAGGAAGGGCGCGATTTGCCGATCGGATTTTCGAAGCAGACCATCGGCATCGAGCGCGTCGGAATCAATTGCGCGTTCTGCCATACAGCCACCTATCGCGTGCATGCCGGCGACAAGCCGGTGGTTGTGCCCGCGGCGCCCGGCCACACCACCAGTCCGCAAGACTATTTGCGATTTCTGTTTGCCTGCGCGGCTGATCCGCGTTTCAACTCCAGCACCATCATGGCCGAGATTGCGAAGAACTATTCGCTATCGTTTCTGGACAAGCTCACATACCGATTCGCGCTAATTCCGTTTACGAAGCTTACGCTGCTGCGCCAACAGAACGAATACCAGCAATACGGCTGGATGAAGAATAATCCGCGCTGGGGTAATGGGCGCATCGATCCGTTCAACCCAGTGAAATATCGGGTGCTGAATCAGCCCGTGGATGGCAGTATCGGCAATTCGGACATGGTTCCACTATGGAATCTCGCCGCGCACGATGGCTATTCGTTCCACTGGGATGGTTTGAATACCAGTCTGCAGGAAGTGGTGATCTCTTCGGCCATTGGAGACGGAACGCCGCCTGAATGGGTGGATCAGGATTGGAAAAAGTCCGGCACGGATTCGAGCCTGAAGAGAATCATGCACTACATCAGTTATGTGCAGCCTCCGAAGTTTCCGTTTCCTGTGGACGCGGCATTGGCGGCGCGCGGTAAAGAGATTTATATACAACAATGCGCGGCATGTCATGCCAGCGGCGGGGTACGCACCGGGCGCGTGCAGTCGGTTGACGATCCCATGCTTCAAACCGATCGGCATCGGATCGACATGTGGACCCAGAATTCCGCTACCGCGTACAACAATTACGGAGCGGGGCATTTCTGGAAGCTGAGCCACTTCGTAAAGCAGAACGGTTATGTTAACGTGCCACTCGAAGGATTGTGGCTGCGCGGGCCGTATCTCCACAACGGTTCAGTTCCCACTCTGGCCGATCTGCTGGAGGAGCCGGCTCAGAGGCCGAAGCTGTTTTTTCGCGGATATGATGTGCTCGATCCGGAAAGGGTCGGCTTTGTTTCCAAAGGTCCGGAAGCCGAGCGCGTCGGCTTCCGCTATGACACCAGCGTGGTCGGCAACAGCAACGGCGGCCATTTATGGGGCACCACGGTCAGCGCGGACGACAAGCACGCGATGATCGAGTACCTGAAGACGTTGTAAGCGAGTTCGTCAGTTGCCACCGGCAGCGATCGCCACCTCTGGGGGCCTCACCACGTTGACGATCTGATAGCCCGCGGCGAGAGTGCCTTTGGGCGAGTCCGCATAGGTCAGGTTCTGCGGACGCCAGCTCGCTTCGTCCGCGCAACGCACCATTACGCTGTTCGCGATAGATGAATCTTTGTCGATGTCGCGTCTTTTGGGGAATCCGCAGAAGACCTTCCACGATTCGTGAAACTTATCGACAGCTAGCGCCGGATCGAGCGGCAACGTGTTTTGTTTCAGGACCGCCGGATCGAACTGGAGGCCCGCCGCACTGGCTTTGGACATCATCCAGCCCAGTGTTATATCGGAGAGCGCGGTTGTTCCCGACAGGTCGTCGGGTTCTCCGCCACCTACATCGCTGTGGGCTCCGGTAAACCAAACTTGTTCGAGCGTTTGACCAGGCGCGGCCGGCCCTTTCCAGAGTGTGGCCGGAAACTGAGCGCGACGCTCGTCGATGGCCAGCGCATGACAGGCATTCTTAATGCCTGGATGCAGGTTGGTGTCGAGAAAACCGTAGGCGATGGGGTCAATGCCCCCAATGGCCGAAGGTATTCCAAGTGAACCGACAGTATCCCAAACCCCAACCATCGTGATCTCCGGCTGGACGAGGTTGCAGTTCGCCAATTTCTTCAGTTTATCGGCACGGTTCGCTTTGTCGCGATACGCATCAAACGCGGTATTGACCATGTCGTCCGTGAAATCCTGAGTGGGGAGACCGCAAGCCATGATCATGCCAGCTAAACTGCGCGCCGTGAACGCGCCACGGCTGAAGCCAAAAATATATAGCGCATCGCCAGCTTCGTAAACGTGGGCGATCTTGGTGTAGCCATCCTTAATCTTCTGCCAAAGACCAGTTCCGAATGCGCCACCCACCAGTTTGAGAATCGGATCGCCGCTGGCCCCGACTCCGTCATCGTACAACGGCATCTGAGTGGCGCTGGTCGTGATCGCCTTATATAGTTTGTAAACGTTAGTGTGACTTGCTGAACTATCCCAAGTACCATCCGCGCAAAAAACAATCCGCTTACTCATATTTCCCGGCCTCCGACGGTGCGGCGATTATATCAAAAGTTGCCGCGAATTGAGCTAGTACTTAGTATGAATATTCGGGTAACCATTTAGTCACCTTGAGGCCCCCAAGCCCTGGCTGCCTGCGGAAAGTGTAAGGGTTATTGCGGGGGTGACTAATCTTGCCGAAGCGCCTTGCGAACCTGCCGCCCAGAAGAGACAGACCAGTCCCCACGGCTCCTCGAACCGGGCCTTGCTGGTGCCAACTACTTTCGCCATTTTCTTCTGCAGATTCGCGCGCTCTGTTGCAAAGACGGGGTCGCTTTTCAGCGACACCGGATTTCGGCCTGCCAGAAACGCAATCATCGACTGTAGCGATTCCCCGGCGTCCAGCATGCCGGAGGCCCACCATGTGATGTCGTACATGTCGCCGATGAGCTGCGACAGGATGGCCTGATAGTTTGGATTTGCCGTCGTAATCCCGGCCACCTGCGCCAGTTGCGGCGATGCGCCCACTGCCAGCGCTTGCGGCCACTGCTGGTCCAGCAGCGCGTAGCGGTATCGGTCGAAAGGTTCAGTTTGGTCGTTCAACAGCGCCATCATGGCGCGCCGTCCGTTGTCGAGGTAATACGCTTCCGGACGGAGGCTACCTTGCTCATCGAAAAACATGGAGCGGCATTGAGCGTCAGTCATGGCAGTGCGCAGAAGGCAAGTTGAGAAACCCTGGACTTGTGGGCCCGCCAGAAGCTGCTGTCTTTCACTCGCAGTGATGAGATTGAGCGCCGCTAGCCAGTTGAGATAATCAATCATCACGCCGGCGTTGGTATTTTGGTTGAGCGCGAAATGGAAGCTCTGGCTGGTGAGATTAAATGCCTCCACTGCACCACTGGCTTTATACGCCGCAGTGACAAGCAGCGATTCGAACATCGCCTTCCTCACCCTCTCCTGCCGCTTGGGAGGTTCGACAATAGCCTGAATTTGCGTTCCGGTTACCGAGTCGGCAATCGTAAGGTCGCCCGTAACGGGGTCCTGGATCACTTTGCTGCCCCGAACCAGATCGGATAACGACAGAACGTTCAGCAGACCCAGCAGATTGATCTTGAACGACACTTCTTTCTTTGTGGAAGTCGAAAAGACGCTGCTGATCATTTTCACCCCGGCGGCTATGGTTCCGTCGGCTTTTATCCCGCTTTCCAGTGCCGTCAAATCTGAAAGGTTGCCTTTAAGCGCCCGTTGGAGCGCCTGGGTGGCCACTGGATCGCGCAGCGCCACCTCCAGATCCACCTGGTATTGAAACGCCGCCTGATCGTCGCGAACCAGCGCGAGCGCGTCATCGAAAGACGCCTGCAGACTGTGATCAATCGAGCTTTTTATCGCGTCGCTCAACGTCTGCGACTCATCGGCCGTCAAGCCGCCCTGCAACAACTGGCTGTTGTCGGTTTTAGGGTCGATGGCTCCCAACCAGCGGGCAATCAGGTCCGCTCCGGTATCGTTCTTTTTGACGGCGATGCCTCCTGAGGCGTTGAAGTCGGTCTTGAGCGTCGTTCCTTTGCGCTTTAAGAAGCTCAGCTCGACGATGTTCGTATCCAGCCGGCGCGCCCGCACCTGGTAGGAGCCGCTGATCATGAATGAGACGGTCAGGCCGGCTATCAAGCCATCCCGAACCGTGATCGTGCCTGCGTTCAGCGGCAGATTCACGGACGCCAGCGGATTGGGGGCTGCCGTGACTTGGACCCCACCGGAGACTGTGAGGCTGCCGGTGCCGGAAACGGTGCAAACATCGTTCGGCTGCAATTTGCTCAGATCGCTCAGATCACCGGGAATTACGTAATTCGATATCGCCTGCGCAAAAGCGTCGCCCAGGGTGGGTTGATTCGCGCCGCTGGCCGGGAATGCGCGCCAGTACGCCAGATTCACTTCGCTATTGCTTTCGAACCCAAAGGTGAGGTCGCCCGACGTTCCGCTGACATTTACCTCCAGTGACCCGTCGAGGGTCAGTCCCACATAGGCGACATTGGGAGGCACCGTCGCGGCAACCACGAATTGTTCGTCATCGAAGAGGTTACTGCCGGCTTTTGCATTTACCTCAACGGCAACCTGCGCTTCCGGCGTGACATCGATTTCCGGATTCGCGCCGCCCAGTTGAAACTTGTATCCCACTTTGAGGTGCGCTTGCAAGGGCTGCGGAGTGATCTGGCCGATCAATTGGTCTTTGTGCTGCAGGAAATCCGGGAACACCACCAAATGCAGGGCTTCGGATTTCAAGTACTTGAACAATGCAGTGCCTGACGTCCAGTTGACCGGCACGGGAACCGGATTATTGAAGTTGTCGGTCAGAGAGAAGGTCGACATGTCCGTTCAGAACTCCTTACAGCCGGGCTTGTTGCCGCAGTGGTGAATCAATTATATAAGCTGGAGGTTTCGAAAGCCCGTCGCAAAACGCAAGGTTTGACTTCTCACGGCGAAGGAAATATCTTTGCAAGTACTTTGGCCTTAGACTGAATCACTGGAAGGAAAACGCCATGTTCAATTCGAGTGTTCTGGATGTCGCAGTCGGCTTGATTTTCGTTTATCTACTGTTGGGGCTGATGTGCACCACAGTGAACGAGTGGCTCGCGCAGCTTTTCGACACCCGCGCGGCGACCCTAAAAGAGGGAATTCGCCGGCTGCTGCACGCCCCGCCGGACGGCACGTACCTGATCAGGCCCACGGACATTAACGTGGCGGCGCTGGTGAAGAGATTCAATCAAGTGAATGACAAGCTCACCTTGGCGGTTGGGCCGTTCGACGCGGTCCTGCAATCCAGTTTGGATCAATTCAAAACGGCCCTCGCTGCCAGCCCCGACGCGCCACTTCCAGCAGGTTTAGCCGCTGCACTGGCGGACAAACTCAGCATGGCCTTGAGCCAGCCCGAGCTGCATCAAAAGATCGACGACAGCAAGGTCACGCCGGAGACCAAGGCTGAGATCGCGAAGCAACCCAAGGGCAACGATCTATTACGTGTCAACCGGGCACTGCTAAGCGAAGCATATCCGGATGAGATTACCTCCCTCTCCGATGCTTTCTACGGCCACCCGCTGATCAAGTCTTTGAGCAAGCCCGGCAAGCATCCGTCCTACGTTCCTTCGAAGACATTCGCGCTCGCGCTGCTCGACATTTTTGCCAAGGGCCAGGCCATGACTGGAACGGCGGAGCAGAGACTCGCGCAGATCAAGGCATCCATCTGCGGCCTGCCGGATAGCGACGTGAAGAAGTCGCTCCAAGCTCTTCTCATGAATGGGTGTGACTCAGTGGAAAAGGTGGAAGAGAAGCTCCAAGGATGGTTTAGCGATTCTATGGATCGCGTATCGGGATGGTACAAGAATAGGGTCCAGGTTTGGACCGTGGTGATCGCGAGCCTGGTTACGATCCTGGTGAACGCGGACACCATCCAGATCGCGCAGAAACTGATGATTAATCCGGCGCTGCGCGACAAAATCGCGCAGGAAGCCAAGAACGCTCAAGGACCAAGCGTGGACCCAAGCGCGCCAACGCTGACCGCGCGTCAAAAAGCCGACCTGAGCAGCTTGACTGGATGGACCGACGATTTCCGGATCTTTCATCGGCTGGAGGCGTGCGCAGATCAAAGCCTGCGTGGCGCCAGCCTGAGTGAAGAGAACTGCAGATCCGAATCAGAACGGGAGGTAAGAGCCAACCCGAATCAAAGGTTTGTCGACGCGTGGTACAGCGATGCGTTTCCCGGCATGCGCCTGCTAAGCGGTCTCTCGTTTCCTTGGCTTTGGACCGTAGTTCCAACGCACCTGGTGGGTTGGATTCTAAGCGCGATCGCTGCTTCCTTGGGAGCGCCATTTTGGTTCGACACGCTGAACAAGTTCATGAACGTTCGCGCGGCCGGAACCTCGCCCACCGAGAAGGGCAGCGACAAATCCAAGGTATAAAGCGGCGTCTCTCTTTACAGAGTCGCGTGCAGCTCTTCTATCCGATGCTGAACGCCGGGACGATCTTCGCGTGGGGTGAAAATTCGCCATTGCATAAGTGGGCTGTCGGTTCAACGGGAAAACTAACTTATGTCGCTCAAAGCCACCAGTACGCGAGCGTGGAAATTCGGGGAGACGCTCCCGGCGATGCATGCTCAAGTAGTGAACGGCCGCGTGCTGGTTTTATGATCCGTACATCCCGCCGCGGAAGGATCGCTAAAGGTCCCGTGGAATTCGCAACGCTGGGGCAGTTTCTGTTCAACAAGAGTAATCCGGTGATTGACGGAGACCAACTCTATGTGCCGAATTACACTGGCGGAGTGGATCTCTATCGAGTAGTGCACAATAATAGCGCTCAATACTTCTTTTATCGCGGTATGCTGTCCTTTTACCGAGGTGCCCATGAGCCAAAACGTATCCGATTACGAACAACAAGCGCGCCGCTATCTCGCCTCTCGAGCGCCAGTGGATCCGAGCGCATTGCTCGCCCTCGCGAAGTCAATCAGAGAAGAAGACAACAATCTCGAATACTCCAGGCGCCTCCTGGACAAAGCGTTTGACGCCTTAGACGCGAACACCCTCCAGACAATGCGCTTTCAGATCGTCCGCGATCTTGTGATCTGTACCTATAAGAGCCCCGACTTACCACCCGATGAGCGTTTCAAGAAGGCCGAATCGCTGGGTCTTCGGTTGCTGAACGAGCAACTAACGCCGGCTCAGTCTCAAGACATGCTCGGCATCATGGGATCGATTTGGAAGCAGAGGTGGCGCGTATATGGTCTGCGCGAGCACCTGGAACACTCTCTGAGGTTCTATAAGCAGGGCATGTCGATGGGATTGGAAATGGATCGCGGATACACGGCGATCAACGCCGCGTTTGTTTTGGATCTGCTGGCCCGTGCGGGGGAGCCTCAGAATGCCGCATCCCTGATGTCGGAAGCAGCCGAAATCCGTGGAAAGGTCCGCGACGTTCTCGTGGAAATGCAAGCCAAGGATACAGGGCTTCGGGAAGATTTTTGGTTCATGGCCACTCTTGGCGAAGCTTACCTGGGTCTAAGAAATTTCGATCGGGCGATTCAGTTCATGGGTCTGGCCGGGAAGAATCTGCCGGCCCTGTGGAAGATTGAATCCACCGCCCGGCAAGCCGCCGAGGTAGCGCGTTTCATCGCTCTGGACTCAGGCATCGCCCTGGAGAAGATCGTAGATTCGGATCCGTGGAAGGCCGTTCAGGCCCTGGTGGGAGGGAACTCGGAGGCCGCTCTTTCGTTCCTGCTCGGCAAAGTCGGGCTGGCCCTTTCCGGCGGGGGATTCCGGGCTTCGCTGTTCCACATCGGTGTCCTGGCCCGTTTAGCGGAACTCGACGTTCTTAGGCATGTCGAAGTTCTGTCGTGCGTATCGGGAGGCTCCATCATCGGAGCCTATTACTATCTGGAGCTGCGGAACAAACTGCAACAAAAGGCGGACACGCCTGTCGGTTCGAAGGAAGCGCTTGATCAAGAGGACTATCTCGAGATCGTCCGGAATATCGAACGCAACTTTCTGGCCGGCATTCAGCGAAATATCCGGCTCCGGATGTTAATGGAGTTTGGATCGAACCTCCAGGTACTCACCAGCCGCCACTCCTCGATGACGGAAAGGCTGGCTCGGTTGTATGACCGCGAACTATACGCTCAGATTGCGGACGAATATAAGGGCCAGCGCCGGGGCCTATCCGATCTCTTGATCCGTCCCAAGGGAGCAGCGCCCACTTTTCATCCCAAGTACAACAACTGGACCCGCCGCCACAAAATCCCCATTCTTATCCTGAACTCCACCACGTTGAACACGTGCCACAACTGGCAGTTTACTAGTACGTTCATGGGTGAGCCTCCGGCGCGCGGAATTCAGGCGGACATTGATGCCAACGACCGGTTTCGGCGCATGTATCTCTCAGAGGCGCCGCCTGGCTACCGTGAAACTATCGAGACGCCGGACGGGAAGCCTATTCAGAAGTCGAGGCTGAAACTAAGCGACGCCGTGGCTGCTTCAGCATGCGTTCCGGCCTTGTTTGATCCTCTGGTCCTGGACGATCTCTACGGAACGACCTACGATCCCGCCCGGCCAATCCAATATGTTCCGCGATTGGTAGATGGTGGCGTTTATGATAACCAGGGCGTCTCCAGCTTGCTGGAACAGGACTGCACAGTCCTCCTCGTCAGCGACGCATGCGGTCAAACCGGAGTTGCACTGGACCCCGGCGGGAGCCGCCTTCAAGTCCTGCAGCGCTCCAACAATATCCTGATGGCGAGGGTTCGGGAGGCGCAATACCAACAGCTGGCGAGTTTGCGGGATGCCAAGGCTCTTCGGGGTCTCATGTATGTGCATCTGAAAAAAGAGCTGGAGAGTACTCCGGTGGACTGGATTGACTGTCCCGATCGAAGCGCTAACGTCACCCCCGGCGTACTCACCAGTTATGGCATGCGTCGCGATGTGCAGCTCTTGCTGGCGCGAGTTCGCACCGACCTGGATTCTTTTTCCAACTGTGAGGCAGATGCGCTTATGCTGAGCGGCTACCTGATGACGAAAAGTGATTTCAACGCCTGTATCAGTGGCTTTCCAGTGAACGATTGCGGTCCGCAAGCGTGGACGTTCAGGCAGATTGAGAGCATTGCGACCGACTCGAACTCCAGCGCGGACACGGCTGCGCTGCGCAATGCTCTGACTGTAGCGGAACAAATCACGTTCAAGCCCTTCCGCACCTTCAAGCACCTGAATTGGGGGCTTGCCATTGTTGGTTTGCTAATGCTCTTGATGCTCGCTTTTCTTTGCCGCCGGTTTTGGGGGGCTCCCACGCGAACCGTGGCCGTCCCCATCGGCAAGACCATTCTTACTACCGCCACCGTCCTCGTGATCCTTGGGTTGCTTCGCTGGGCCCTAACCCGCCTGCTGCGTTATCGCAATGCATTTGGTCAAATACTGCTTTCTATCGCCATGTGTATATTTGGGTGGGTTCTGTTGCGGATACATCTTGGCGTGTGGGAACCCATCTATCTCCGGTACGGGCCGAAATACCGAAGTTGAACCGCTGAGACAAGTCTCCAATCCGCATCCTGTCGAGGCACGCTATCCCAACCGTTTCCCATGATGGAACGTCCCTATTTAAAAGTTGCGGACACTACATCCTTGCAGTTTGCATGGGATTATCAGTGCTTTTGAGCCGCGACGGTTCCCGGCTGTATGAACTCGACGGCTGCGCTGCAATTTGTGCGGCGAAGTGTTCACCGCCCAAGAGCTGGAAGGCGTGGGTCCAGAAAAGTACGACGAGACCACGGCGGCCATGATCGCGCGGCTGAAGTATGGCAGCGGAATGCCGTTTTATCGGTTGGAAAAGCTGGAACATTTACTGGGGATTCCGTTACCGGCTTCCACGCAGTGGGAGAACGTGGAAGAAGCTGCGGAGCTAATCAAGGCCGCGCGTGCCTACCGTACGCACGTGGCCAGCCTTCCCAACTAGATCGACGATGGCCCATCGGTCTTCCCTTCGCTGAATCCTTTCGCATCGCAAGTTCACCACTTCAGAGCGTCGGAGACCACATGCGAGAAGAAGGGAAAGCATGGCGGCGTCTCGCTTTCCTCGAAGCTCTTTCGGCGATATCGCCCCTAAAGCTCATCTCCCTGCTTGACGGTCAGCCAGTTGCCGACCCGCGGTCCGATCTGGCGAACTCCTTTCACCCGCCGAATTGCGGCGGCCACGTCTGGACTGAGGATACCGTGGTCCACCGCCTCATATGCCAATCTCCTGACCGCTGCCAGTCGGACATTAATCGTCGCTTGCGGCAAGCGGCTTCTTCTCCAAGAATGTCCGATATTGAAGGACCACCGTACGGTTAAATGCGAGCCGCGCTGCCGAGCAGTACCAGGCGATGAACTCAGTCATCGCATAATCATATGAGCGGCGGGATTGGATGGATTCGAGGGTATTCAGAACCGCGTTCTTAGACTGCTCCAGTTCCGGAAGGCGGGCCGTCGGGGCTAGAAATGCTTGTTTGTTGCGACTTGTCATTGGTGCGGCCTCCATGCCGCCATCATCAGCTTGTCCACTTAGGCCCGGCGCTTGGATGCTAGAAGGTGGCCGCCCGAGGGTGTAAAGTGGAGGAGGTACGCTTATGCCTTCAGTCGAAATAACGACACCATTCCCGTCGATCGAAGAGACCGCTGAGCGTGCTGGAGTGTCGCCTTCACGAGCGCGAGAAATTGTCGATTTGGCAGAGGGGATTTCTGGCGAGGTTGTCCGTTCGGGTGGCCAGCGCGCCGATGGGCGCCGCACCGCCAAGAAGAGCAAAGGCATCCGAAAACGTGCGGGAAAGACAACCCGGTCTAAGAAGTAAGGAAGACGACAACTCGGATGTCGACGTCTTCCTCAACATTCCCTACGACCCATATTTCGTCGATCTGTTTCTCGCGTACACTGCTGGGCTAACATCACTCGGTTTGTTCCCCAGAGCAACACTCGAAATTGCGGGCGGCGAACGTCGCCTCGACCGCACGTTGGATCTAATTCAACGCTGCCGCTATTCGCTGCACGATCTTTCTCGGGTGCAGGTCGATGCCGGCCCGTCAGCAACACCTCGTTTCAACATGCCTTTCGAACTCGGCTTGGCTGTTGCGTGGCAACGGGCTGAGCCGAGAAGACACACGTGGTTTGTCTTCGAGGCTAAGACCCGCCGGATTGAACGATCATTGAGCGACTTAAGCGGCACTGATGTCTACATCCATCATGGCCGTCCGTCTGGCATCTTCAGCGAACTGACAAATGCGTTCGTCCGTTCTCAACGGCAGCCGAGCGTCGACCAGATGAAGCTCGTTTACAAGGGGCTACGTGAAGGGCTGCCAAAGCTAATGCGAAATGCGGGCACGAAGTCAGCGTTCAAGGCACGTGTGTTCGATGATCTGCGAGTGTTGGCGCGAGCGTTGAGTGAGCGCCACATGAAATTAAGGTAGGTTCAGGGCGCAGGCTACCCGATGGTTAGGTGATCCAAGGGGATTTCGCGCCACCTATGTCTGACGCGCTTGCCAAACCACTGCCTCGGGCCATTCTCCGAGTGTCTGACGATCCCCTCAGAACGGCATTTCCGTTTCAGGAGCAATCAATCGCCACTGTCACCCGCGTTCCTGTCGGCTTCACGGTGCATTGCAGCCAGGAGAGAATGGCACGAATGCCGCAGCCCAAGTACACCTCGAGAAATTCTCGAAGGCGTGGTACGAACGGCGGAAAAATCGATATCTTCCGGGACCAGACCGACCTTTCACTGACTCCTCATGTCTGGCCAACGATCGAGGAGGCCTTGTTGGACTCTGAATACTTTTTGCTTCTCGCATCTCCGGCCGCGTCCCATTCTCAATGGGTTGCTCGAGAGAATTAAATCAATCACGCGGGCGGTCGAATCGAAACTTGCGGTGGCGAGATAGCGCCCATCGGGACTGAACGCCACCGCATGCACAGGCGCGTCATGCGTAAAGCGCTATACCTCCGCGCCGTCCGCCACGGAAAACCGTGTAGACTTCATCGCCATGCCGGAGTCTCGCTACCTCGCTCTTGGAGGGCCGAAACAAGTGGTGATGGATTTATACGAGTACACGAGACTTACGATACGCTGTTGTCGATCCGATTCAGCTCCGACGGCTCGGGCCTTGCGTATGGCGGATGGAGAGATGGCGACCGTGATTCGGGCGATGGCCTTTCGAGACGATGGTCGATCGCTGGCCGTACTGAGCAATGACCAGAAGGTGAACGTATACGAGGTGCCTGGCGGGACACTGCAGGCAGTGATACCGCTAACTTCGCCCGGAGTCGACATCTCGTTCAACGCGTCAGGTACCAAACCCGGTATCTGGACGCGACAGCGCTCAGAGATCGTCTACAGGGAAGAAATAATGGGTACAGGGGATTTGATGAAGGCTGGGTGTGAGATGGTGAGACGGAATATGTCCCATGAAGCGTGGAAGCGATATTTTCCAGATCAGCCAATGCAGGGCAACGTGTGAGAACGTCAAGCGCGCGTGAGGAATAGGCGGGTGCTCGGCGAGGCGAGGCTCGCACAGACCCCCTTTTGGACTGGATTGCCCTCTATGTAAACGACAATAGAACTCGTGGATGCCGCAGAAAGTAATGTCAAGCATCCCAACCTGTTTCCCCGCGCCACCTGGGATCCAACGAATTGGCAGGAACCGCAGGGGATGGGTTTCTATGGCTGGCGGTTTGAGAATAGGGATGAGAACCTGGATCGATGGTTAGGCGCGATCTTCGAATGGGACGAGATGGGCGCTGGTGTACCAGATCGCGTAATCGGCACGGTTACTCCCGGTAACTCGCAGATCATCATCATCGGCATTGAGTCGCCGAACGGTAATGCGACGATTGAGTTTCGTTCTAAAACTGGCAACAGTTACGGTAACAGCGCCCCTGGGCTGCAATACGCTAAACAACCAGGGGCCAAATCGAGGTGGCAGATGGAGCACACAAATGCCACGGCGGTTGATGTTGTTGGACGAATCTCTGCGCCTCATATTACATTCGAAGCTCAAGACGAAGTGCGTCCCGAGGATTTTGAACTTGGACCCGCTTGATTCGGGCCACGTCAATACAGCCGACGCTGCCAATCCGGCCTCCACGCCTCAACCAGCCTAAACGGAGCGCCACACGGGCACCTGTCCGAGAATCAACGCTGTAGGCTGCGATGTGTACCTCGCCGACGCAAATGCCCAACTTTTCTGCTAGCTCTGGGAGCTCGTTGCGGAACTAGACTTCGGGCAGGTGACCCGCACTCCAGGCTCGCCGACGTGGCTTCGGCGATTTGGGGGGTGGGTCGGCGGATGGACACGGCACAAGTTTCGTTTCGTCGTCATGCTCGTCCGAGTTGGCGCGTCCAAGAGCTGCGGATAATGTGAATTGTCGGGGCGTCGTGCCTTGGCAGGGCACGCGCATAGCCGACAAACCGTCAAAGCGGATTGTAACGGTCGCAGCCTAGTGTACAATCGACAACACGCCGAGGTCTCGTGATCGGGAGGAAGCTTGCGCATTACATCATTACGGGGAAGGCCGGCGAGGGTGGTATGGGTGTCGTATATGAGGCACTGGACAGTCACCTCGATCGTTCCGTCGCGCTTAAACTACTTCCCCACGACGCGCTTCTAGACGCTGCACGGAAGCAACGGTTCGTTCAGGAGGCGAAAACCGCCTCCGCGCTCAATCACCCGAATATCGTCACCATATACGACATCGCTTCCGAAGACGGCGTCGATTACATCGCCATGGAACTCATTCGAGGGAGCACTTTGGAGCAGGTGCTATCACGCGGAAGGTTGCCGCTGAAAGACGCTCTGAAATGGAGTGTCCAGATCGCCGACGCATTGGCTACTGCCCATGCCGCCGGAATCGTGCATCGCGATCTTAAACCCAGCAACATCATGCTCAACGATCGCGGCGACGTGAAGGTGCTCGACTTTGGCCTGGCGAAGCTCAGCGATGCTACCGAAATATCGGAAGAGCAGGAGACGCGCACGAATCGCGTTGTCACCGAAGAGGGCGCAATTCTAGGTAGCGTGCCCTATATGTCGCCCGAGCAAGTGGAGGGACGCAGGCTGGACGCGCGTTCCGACATCTTTTCTTTTGGCTCGGTACTGTTTGAAATGTTGACGGGACAGCGCGCCTTTCAGGGTGCCAATTCTATGGCAACGATGGCCGCCATACTGAGGGACGACCCACCACCTCCTTCGACCATCGTGCCCGATCTGCCTCCCGAGCTAGAGCGCATAGTATCGCGCTGTTTACGCAAGGAATTCGATCGCCGCAGCCAGAGTATGGCTGAAATCCGTGTCGCGCTGCAAGATCTGAAAGAGGAGTCAGCTTCGGGAACGTTACGACCTGCGGCCACCGCCCCCCCACAAGCCCGGCGCAAGTGGCCCTACTGGGCTGGCGGCGCGTTGCTGGCGGCCTTGGCGGCAGCTTCCATTGTCATCTTCCGACCGCCCTCGGTCGCTCCGGCACTTCAGGCCCGCGTGCTCACCAGCTTCGTAGGGACCCACGACTCTCCTTCACTTTCGCCGGACGGTAATCAGTTTGCCTTTGCGTGGGATGGCGATGTCCCGAAAGGCAAACGCCATATCTACATCAGCCTGGTGGGCAAGGGGACACCGTTACGGCTCACTCCGGAGAACGAGGAGGCGCTCGCTCCTTCCTGGTCTCCCGATGGACAGTCAATTGCATTCGTCCGCCAACCCGACGATGCCGGACATGGCGAACTCGCGGTTATACCCGCACTCGGCGGAGCTCCCCACAAAGTCACGCAAGGATATCTTGCGAACGCATCCTGGTCGCCCGACTCGAAGTGGCTGGTCTGGTCTGAGCAAGAAGGATCGGGTTTCTTCTCCCTGCGCATAGCGCCGTCTGTTGGCGGAGAGCCGCGCAAACTATTTGATCATGCTCTGGCGGGCAAAGGAGATGCGGATGCGTCTTTCTCACCCGATGGCCGGCAAATCGTATTCAGTCATATCTCCGCCGACTTCGATGTCGACCTTTTTCTGGCGACCTTCCACGATGGACGGGGGGAAGGCTCTCCCCGGCAACTGACCCACGATCATCATTCAAAATACAATCCACTTTGGACGAAAGATGGCAAGCAAATTATTTTTCTGGAGGGCGAACCCGAGAGCCAGGTAGTCGTCCGTCGTGTGCCAGTCTCGGGCGGAGAACCGAGCACCATCGAAGGGATAGGCGACAATGCTACATCGTTCACTCTTTCGACCACTCGCAACCGGCTGCTCTACTCAACGGAATCCATCAACTACGACATACGCCGGCTCGACATGCGCGCGCGGGGTGAAAACGAGGCTAAGCGTTTTCTTTCGTCCACTCGCTATGAGGTCTCGCCGGCGTATTCGCCCAACGGCAAGCGAATTGCCTTTCAATCCAACCGCAGCGGAAGCGGACAAATCTGGGTTGCGGATGCGGATGGGTCCAATCCGGTGCCCCTAACATCTTTCGACGAAGGTCTTGCTGGTAGTCCAAAATGGTCTCCCGACGGCCAGCAGATTGTGTTCGATGCGCGTCCGGGAACTAGCGCAGACATCTACAGCGTGCCTTCCGCCGGCGGTCCTGTAAAGCGACTTACCGACTATCCCGGAGAGGACCACAATCCGTCCTGGTCTCCTGATGGTAAATGGATTTATTTCGGCTCCAGGCGTGCTGGTGGGCACGAAGTCTTCCGCATGCATCCGGATGGTAGCGGCGTTCAGCAGATCACGCATAACGACGCTGTTTACGGGGTAGTAACCCCAGATGGGAAATGGCTCTATTACGGAACGCGAGGTCACGGTTTGTGGAAGATGCCGCCAGATGGGGGAAAAGCAAGTGCGGTCCTTCCGAACGACGCGCTATACATCGGCATCAGCTTTACCTTGACCGTGCAGGGTATCTATGCTGTCGGGATCCAAGGTCCCGAGGCATACCCGATCCTGTTTTACCCATTTAACGGAGGACCATCGCGCGTAATCACGACGCTGAATCGCCCGGTCGCCAACTTTCCGGGTGTCTCGCCAGATGATCGCTACCTTCTTTACAGCATCGCCGACGATCCCGTAGACGAGATCATGCTGGTAGACAATTTCCGCTAGCCTTTTCGAAACAGGAAGTCATCGTAAGCTGAAAACGGTTTGCGGTCGCCGCCTGCCCCCGTCGGCAGTTTGACGAGAACGGCCTAGTCGCGGATATGCCGTTGTTGCAGAGCGCCGATAATGAACCATATCGTTCCTGGTTGTGACGTGACGGGTCGGTCACGTCACTTGCTGACCAATGTGGCATACACAAACAGGAAACGCCGCCCCGGGTCGGAACCGGAAGCGGCGTTGGAAGAAGAAACTGCGTGCGGGCTACTTGGCGATCTTGTACGTCCGCTCCCCGGCGGCGTTCTTCGACGACTCGATCTTCTCGCCGCCCTTGCTGCCTAAAATACTGACGAAGCCACGGACCGTGTGCGCTTGCCAGCCCGTGGTCGCCATGATCTCGGCCAGCGTCGCTCCCTTGGCGCGCTTCATCATGGTGATGACCTCAGCTTTCTTGTTGCCTCCGGCTTCCGGGCTCTTTTGCGCCCGGGCGCGCCGCGGAGCCTTGGCCGGGGACTTCTTCCCTTTCCCCTTGGCCGTCGCGACAGGCTCCACCGGTTGCGTACCGTCTGAGGACAGACGCGCGATCGCCTGCCAAATGCGCGTAACGGCGGCCTTGCGGCTGGTGAACTTCTTGACCGGTTTCAGCTCGTCAAACGGCGCGACGCCCGAAGCTGTTCCAAGTGTCGATTAGGCGCGAAGCCGGCCATTCCGCAGTAACCTTGGCCAGTTCCTTCGCACTGGAAAACAATTCCGATTCGCCGGCGCCAACGGGGAGCCCGACGTGCGCCGTGATGTTGTTCTCGGAATCGATTGTGAATATTGACATTGGGAGTTTCTCCTTTTGCCGCTTGTCGTTTGCGGTCGTGACATTCATCACTCGGGTCGGGAGAAACAGCAAGGCAAATCTGCGGCGATTGTTCTGGCGAAGAGCAAGGAGGGCAATCGGCGGGCGCAGGTCTCTTTTCTATGTACCCGACAAAACTAACCCGCGACTGGATACGCACAACTCATCAAGGTCTACCGCGCCGGAAGCGAAGGCGAAGCGCGCTACAGCCCCGCCGAAGTGCAGTCCGTGGAGGTAGTCCCAGTTTGCGGCAATCCCGATCCCGAACGCATCTGCACATCAATCATCGAACGCAGCAACCTTAGCCTACGTATGGGGCTGCCGTCGCTTCACCCGCCTGACGAACGCCTTCAGCAAGAAGTGGGAGAACCACTGGGCCGCTGTGAGTCTTTGGTACACTTTCTACAATTTCTGCCGCGTCCACAAATCCGCTACGCGTCACTCCCGCGGTGGCTCATGAAATCACAGATCAAGTTTGGTCTATCGCTGAGCTTCTGGTTTAAGCTCACTGGGCGGAATAGTCACCAGATGCGTACCGGACAGAATACCCTCCGCCGGGTTATCGGGCGCGTTCGCATGCAAGTTCGCTCCGTTCTCCCAGGTGCGCAGGTAGTACCGGAGTTTTGCGCAGCCCGAGCACAGAATTAACAGGGACAACGTTACCGTGACAACAAGCGAACGACGTGAAACGTCCATCGAATTACCCTCCCAGACTGAACGGTTCTGACGTTGCTCGTCGCACGATCGGTTTCAAGTATTTCTAATTGTTTATCAACGCACTTTTAGGACAGTACCGGGCGACGGTACTACACGAGAGGGTGTGGTACCATCGCGCCGATGAATCCTGCAATCGCCAATCGACGCGACTTGGATCGCGAAAATATCATGAACAGAAAGGTAAAACCACAATGCATCCAGCAGCAAAACGTAATCTATTGGCGCGGTTCGCATTCGTCGGCGTGGTCGCAGTCACCACCATCATTGCGGGGGGCACGACGGCCCGTGCCCAGTCGGCCGCGCAAGTTCCAATTACAATTTCCCAATTGGCCGGACCATGGAGTGTGAGCCTCATCGGAAATACCGGATGTGGTTGGACGTCGTTGCTTGTGACTTTCACGCTAGGATATGGCGGACACGGCACGGCTACCTACCAGTCGCATACCTCAGGATGCGGCGATGGCACCACTACGGACGTGCCGTTCGTGGTCCAAACCGTGAATGCCAATGGGAGCGGTACGGCAAATTTGTCCTGCGGTCCTAGCTGCGGGTGGCAGTTCAACATCCAGGTGTCGCCCAACCGCGAAATCTTCAGCCTGGTGGATGTGGACCCCGCAAACGGAGGCAACTACCTTTCCGGCACGGCCATCCGCCAGCTCCGGTAATGAACTTGCAGGCGATTGGCCCTAAGCGGGCCAACAAGGCTAAGTGCCGACATTACCAGTTAACGGGTTGGTTTCCAACGCCCGTTTCATGTCGATCCTCGGAAAGTTAGCGCTCTAGTTGAACTCTTCCAATGGTCGACGCAGGCGGCCAGTTGTGGCAGCCAACACCTTCGTAAGCGTTGACTGGGGATTCCGGCGAGGCCGAACGCTGAATCCGCGGTGAATCCGAACGGCATTCCGGGATGAACCCGAACACCCTCGGAGCGAAGCGACGCTGGCAACTCGATTGTTCGAGAAAGTGTTCGGCTTCGTCAAGAAGAAACCGTCCGAAGCGGAGCGAAGGCAGGATGCCCCTAGCGGAGCAAGGGGCGCGGGGAAACGGGCGCAGCCCTTGTCCCCGCCTCAGCACACAGAGACCCCGGAGCGTGGTTAGCGCTCCGGATCGGAACTTGAAGATCTTAGCTCGACGCAACTCAGTAGTTGCGTGAGAGCGCAACGCGGGCAACTGATGATGGTTGGGAAGGCCATAGTATCTTTCGTTTGTTTTCGGCAAGGGGGCGGCATTCGTCCCCCCCACCCTCTGCTATGTTTTCGCTGACTAGCTTATTTCTATTTCTTCA
>Ga0209006_10000468_pt1 | contig 38593 bp, 28 predicted proteins | sample JacPin_JW_Ref_O2_FD_188567 | JGI IMG/M metagenome (GOLD analysis project Ga0209006, IMG submission 188567) | Forest soil microbial communities from Algoma, Ontario, Canada - Jack Pine, Ontario site 1_JW_Ref_O2 (SPAdes) (version 2) | ecosystem: Environmental > Terrestrial > Soil > Boreal... | reverse complement strand
CCTCGCCTTTCCAGCAATCGTTCCCGCGACAGCCACTCTCATTAGCAAACGCGAAAAAGAGAAGAAAGAACGCGCCGGTCTGGAAGGGGCGGAGCGGGGCCGGGAGGCTGCTGCCATTGACATTGCTGGTGCGGCCATGGGAGGCTTCGGTCTCGCTGCTTTCTCCGTGATCTGCTGGCTTGGCCTTCCGAAAAAAGCGACGGCGCTCGCATTGGTTGGCGCCACGGTGACGTGGCTTATCGTTGCGGTTTCCGTTTGGGCACTTCGTGAGAGATTGTGCAGGCGGCTTCGAGCTCGCAAGCCAAACGCTCGTTTCCAATCTGAAACCCTGACTTCGATCGCGGACCGGAGCTCCCGATAACACGGCTTCAGACCGTGGCCGACAATGCAGCAGGAGATTCACCGGCCTGCTCACGATCCGCGGCCTGACGACATAGAACGCGTTCGTGCGGAGGATTTGTGGAGGCATGTCGAAGGAAACTGCGGCTCGAAAGAGGGCGGGATGAGAGAAGAAAAAGCCCTCTACTTTCTACTCGAGGGCCAAACTCATCTCGCCGTGTTTATCAAATCGAACCTGCAACACTTGCTCCTTTCCGCTGGCAAATTCTCCTCTGACCGTAGCGGAATGATCTCCTGAATCTGGATCGGAGAGCACCTGCACGCGCAGTTCGTGATTTCCGGCGGGCAGTTGCATTGCATGGAACTCGTGGCCCTGCACGTGGTGGAAAACTACGAGCCGTTTCTTGTCCGTGCCTTCGAGAAGGTGGGTGTATGTGAGCGCGCCGTCAACCCATATCGAAAGATGCGCCTGAGCGAACTTGTGATCGACTTCAATCTCCAGGGTCGCGGGATCTCTCGGGACAATCGGAGAAGGCGGCTGGCTCACTTTGGCGGGGTTCGAAGCGGCTTTTTCCCGAGCGGGCGCCTTCTTCATCACGGGCAAAGCATTTTTCGCGATTGCTGGGGCTAGATCTTTGTTGTCCTGAACGGCTCGTGCTGTGGGAGTTGCCAGCGGCGCGGCGTTTGGCTCGATGTTGCCCACCAGCGACGGTAACGCCACATCCGCACGTCGAACTGCTGGGGGATAGCTCTTTTCTGTGGAATGGATCAAGTGGCTCAGTCGAAATGCGAAGAGAAGCACACCGGCCAGAAGCAACGTTCCGACGGCGGCTTTGCTTCGCATTTTATCGAGAAACTTTTCAGATAAGCCGTGGCCGCGAGAGTCCACCCTCAGCCCAGATCGTGCCCGGCTTGGCCCGCGTACCTGGGTTTTGCTCAGCGGCTTTTCCTTTTCACCGAACGGCGGAGTAGCGCTGCCGATTGGAGAATTCGGTTGCTTGGCCTTGCTCCATAGTTCGCGCCCTTCTCGCAGGTCCTGTATGTCCAGCGCCATCTCCATACCGCGCTGGTAGCGTTGCGCAGGGTCCTTGGCCATCGCTCGCGAGATGATGTAATCGAGTCCCTGAGGTAGCTCTGTTTCCAGCACGGTTGCCGGGATCGGGTCGCGGTTCACCACTTTATAGGAAACGGTCATCGCGCTGTTCCCTTGAAATGGCTTGTATCCCGTCAATACTGTGTACAGAGTCACGCCCAGGGAAAACAGATCCGATCGGCCATCTACGCTTTCGCCATTCAGTTGCTCGGGCGACATATAGGCGGGGGTGCCGAGCGTCCGTCCGGCCAACGTCAGATTCGCAAGATTCAATTTCGCTATTCCGAAGTCCGCAATTTTCGCGTGCCCCTCTTCCGTAATCAAGATGTTGGCAGGCTTCAGGTCGCGATGGACCACTCCCTGCCCGTGCGCGCAGTCCAGCGCCTCGGCCAGTTCGTGAGTGAGCTGCAGGGCTGCGTCGAAGGATAATTTGTGGCCAGGCTCGGAGGATAACAACTGATCAAGGGTCTTTCCTCCCACGAATTCCATCACAATATAAGGCGCACGCGTATCCGGCTCTTCGCCGACGTCGAAGATGGTCACGATTCCAGGATGTGACAAGCGTCCGGCTGCTTCCGCTTCCCGGAAGAAGCGTTCGCGATATTCCCGCTCTTCCTCCGGTGGTTGACCGGCCAGGGAAAAGGTTTTTATCGCGACTACCCGATTAATCTTGGGATCGCGCGCCTTATAAACAATACCCATGGCGCCTCGCCCCAGTTCGGCAAGTATTTCGTATCGCCCGAAGCGCTCTCCCCTGCGATCATCCATACATGAAATCTCAGCTTGAAATTTAAAGACTGCGGCCTGGCATCAGGATGCAGTATGCCTCTTGAGTTCGCATAGTTCCGCGAGAAGCCTAGGCTGCGGGAGCGGTCGCAGGATCTTGCGTAGCCTCCCGTCCATTGTCCACACACCGTGGACATCCCCCAAGTTACCGACGTGTTAAGGGCGTCCCTTATCGAGACGCGGACGACGTCGCCCCCTTGGGCCTACCGCTGAAACGACGACAAAATGACTCCATAGTAAGGGTTGGCCTAAACGAACAAACGCGGGCCCAGTCGGGCCCGCGTCAGTTGTTTCGGTTGGTGAACCAGAGAGAACGAAAAGGCACATCGGCCGATATGCCCTTATCTGTTCCTCACTGGTAAGTGAAGGTGAAATCGTCGAGGTAGATGTTATAGGACTGTTGCTTGTAATTCCCGTCCTGCTGGTAGTTAACAGTTACTCCATACCAACCCGGATAGGAGGCAGGGCTGAAGGTCCAGTTCAGATTATTCGTGACACCGTTCAAAGTAATGGACTGATAAAGCAACTGGTTGCTCGATGTCCGCTGCACTTTGAGGGTGACATGGTTCCACGAATTGCTGTTCGGATGGCAGGGAATCCCCGTCGGAGTCCAGTGTGCGCTCGCAGGATTCCAAACGTCCCATTCATTTCCGCCGGCGATTCGGCACTCATGCCCCCAGACGAACCCCAAATTATTGAAGAATTGATTGATATCAAATTCCTCAGCCTGCGAAAGCCCCACGTTCGATCCCCAGAAGTAAACATCGTAGGTGAAGTTGTGGAGCGTCGGCACGAGCGTGTGATTTGTGTCAGGCATGCCTTGCGAAGAGAGATCGCCGATCAAGTGGTTGTTGTACAAGGTGTCGGAATACGGTGTGCTTCCGCCGAGATCCACTTCCATGGACGCTCCGCTCATCGAGGGCGAACCGATATTTTGAGCCATCCAGAAGGAAATCCCGTCGCAGGGAGAAGGTGAGCAGTCGATGAAGTTTGGCGGACCTTGACCGAAGCCGCTCCACCCGCCGCTCTTCTGCAGGTTGTAGAAGGAAGTACCACCGCCTCCGGTAACCGTGATCTTAACTGGAGTCGTTGCCGCTCCACCGCACTTATCCCACTCTTCTACCACTGTGTTGTAGGTACCAGGGTTCAGGGTGAGGTTCGTGTTCATGCTGGCGCCGTTCACGGTATAGGCCAGTTGCCCGGGGGCAGTGTAGATTCCCATGGCAGAAACACCCTGTGAACACGACGTGCTTGCCGTTGCAACAAAGTTTACCGGTGAGCCGACCGTACCGTTGTTGGAGGGCGAGGTGACGTAGACGCCAGATTTTCCGCCTTCGGTCACGGTTACGGTAACGGGGGCCGTCGCTGCTCCGCCGCAATGATCCCATTCTTCGACCACGGTGTTGTAAGTTCCGGGAGACAGACTCAGACTTGTATTGAGCGAGGCGCCGTTGACTACGTACGCCAAGACACCAGGAGCGGTATAAATTCCCATTGAGGCTACGCCCTTATTGCATGAAGTTGAGGCAGTGGCTGAATAGGGAACCGATCCTTGAAAGGTCGAATTGTTGGCCGGGGAACTGACGTTTACTCCCGCGAAGGCGGCCGACGCACAGATAGCCAGAAAACACACGTGCAGCAATGCTGACTTTGGCATGCTATACTCTCTCCAGTTTTTTATTGGCTTCCGGTTTTCTGAACAGCGTGTGAAACTGCCCCTCCGCGCGAGCGGGCGCGTCCAAGGCCTGGAACTACCGTAGTTGCGGCGCTGGCTCCGTCGCGATCTAGTTTAGGTCTTTGGATTCAATCAAATCCGCAACCCATAAGATCCGCGCCCGAGCCCGTTCCAAAACTGACAAGACCATACCAGAACGACTGTATTCCCACAAAGCTAAAACTATGATTTTCGTACTCAGAAGTGCACGCTCCTTTTAGGGCCGGCATTGGGAGAGAGGTCCGCAAGTTTGCGAGGATGATTTAGTCCGCTCTCCGGCAACCCGCAGCGTCCATTTGCACACTAAACGTTGTCCTTACTAGAACGTATGGACTAGACCTTTCTCTATTAATGACCACCGATGCGTTCAATTGGAATGTCCGTTGAAGGCAGAAAAGGCAGAACTGGAGTTACACTTTGGCCCGCTCCAAGGAAGCTTCAGCATCTTCTAAATCGCTGGTCCTGATTGCGTTTGTGCTGGCGATCGCTGCCCTGTACGCCGGCCGCCAGTTGTTTATTCCTATCGCGCTTGCCACTGTCTTCGCTTTCCTCCTCACCCCGTTTGTTTCTCTTCTCGAAAAGCTACGTTTCGGTCGCGTTCCCGCTGTCGTTACCGTGCTGGTATTAACGTTCATGCTGGCCGGAGTGGTTACCTGGGGAGTTGCCAACCAGTTGGTCCAGGTGATGGACAATCTCGCGGACTACAAGAGCAATCTCGACACGAAAATTCGCTCGCTTCGGACACACAGTAATGGCAGCTTGAGTAGAGCCACCGAGACAATCGAGGACTTAAGCAAAGAGATAGCCTCCGTTCCTGGGCAGATATCCTCGAGTCACACTCAGGAAAAAGATTCCAGGACGCCCCGCGCGGTTCATCCGATTCCCGTTCAAGTCGCCGCACCTCCATCCAATTTCGTTCAGGACCTTCGAGAGTTGCTAGGCCCGTTGGCCGAACCGATGGAAATCGCAGTCATCGTGATCATCTTTACCCTTTTTATGCTGATTAAGCGCGAGGACTTGCGCAATCGAGCGATTCGGCTTGCCGGCAAAGGCCAGTTAAACACGATGACCCAAGCCCTCGACGATGCGGGGAAGCGCCTGAGCCGCTATTTGTTGATGCAATTCCTGGTGAACGCCGGTTACGGTTTGCTGTTTGCGGTTGCACTCTACTTTGTCGGCGTGCCTCACGTGCTGTTATGGGGAGTATTCGCCGGGATCCTTCGCTTTGTGCCCTATGTCGGGTCGCCGATTGCCGCAGCTCTGCCGATCGCGATGGCGGTGGCGGTATTCCCCGGATGGCGCGAAGCGGAGATTATCTTCGGCGTTTTTCTTGTCCTGGAGTTGACCGTTGCGAACGTTGTAGAGCCTCCGCTCTACGGCGCCCACACAGGCATATCTTCTTTGGCCATTCTTGTTGCAGCTGTTTTTTGGGCCTCCCTGTGGGGTCCGGTGGGCTTGGTCTTATCCACTCCCCTCACCGTTTGCCTGATCGTGTTAGGGCGTCATGTTCCACAACTCAAGTTTCTTGAAGTCGTGCTGGGCGACGAGCCCGTCCTGTTGCCCGAGCAATGTTTTTACCAGCGGCTCCTTGCGATGGATCAAATCGAAGCACGCGCCATTGCAGAGTCTTACCTGAAAGAAAATAGTCTCGAAGACCTATACGACGCGGTAATCTTGCCCGCCTTGAGGCTGGCCGACCAGGACCATCACACCGATGGCCTCGACGATGCCACCCGAAGCTTTATGTTCCAGACGGTGAGGGAGCTCATCGAGGACTTGGGCGAAGAAGTTGAGGAAGAGGCGCAAGATCGCCGCGTGGAAGCCGATCCGAACAGCCAAGAGCCTGCTCCCGAGCTCGCGCCGCTTGGGATCTCTGTCGCTTGCATTCCCGCCACCGGAGGATTTGATGAGCTCGTCGCCGCCATGCTGACTCAGTTGCTTGCCCAGGCCGGAGCACGCGCACGCGATTTCAAAGCCGGAGCGGCAGAAGAAGTTTTGCGCGAAGTTTCCGCACAGCGCTTTGACGTTGTTTGCGTGTCTTCTATCTCTTCCGTCGCAGTGGGGCATGCGCGCTTTTTGTGCAAGCGCTTTAGGGCAAGCGCTCCAAGTTTGCAGATCATCCTCGGGTTATGGAGCTTCGAATCGAACACCGCACGGCAAAGGCTCGGACCGGGGTGTCCGGGCGACATTGTCACCAGCCTATCCCACGCCCTGAATCAGATTCGAAAGTTGGAGAATCCCACAAACGAGCAGAACAATTCTGTGGAATCTGAGAACAGCAGCCAGACGACGCCCGTATGATTCGGAGCTGCCATTTTCTGAAGAAATGGCAGCTCCGGTGTTCCCATGGAGAAGACAAGACGCTATAATCCTTCAAAGCACCACAGACTCTCCCGGGAAAATCTGAAACTCGAGTGAATTATGAGCGAGAAACCCAGCACCACCATGCCTGCGACCGTAGAAAAAATTATCAAACCGGCGTTTCCTTCGCAGCCGGAGCGAGCGCAGATCGCCGTACACGGAGCGGACCAGCTTTATCGGGAACTGCGTATCGAGAATTCGCTCACCGATGAGAATGGAGAAAAAGTGCGCCTAAAGCCCGGGGCGGAAGTGGAAGTGACAATCGCCGCCGATCCCGCGGATACCGCTAAAGACAAGTCCGCCAAAACAGCGCCACATTAGAGATTTCAAGCGGCGACACCTCCGCCGCGAGATTTACCCGGAACTCGATCCCCCCCGTCCAGCCGGAGTTCGCAAAGCTCTGTGACCAGGTTCCCAGCCCATCGGAAGATGTTGTGCTCTCGAATCGTTTTCCGCATGCGATGCACTCGCATCTGCCGCTCCTCGGGTTCCATCTCCAAAGCCACACGAATCGCTTCTGCGGTTTGATCGATATCGTAAGGGTTTATCAGCAAAGCATCCCGCAATTCGCGAGCCGCGCCGGTAAACTGGCTCAAGATCAGAACACCCCGTTCGTCGCGCCGTGCCGCAAGAAATTCTTTCGCCACAAGATTCATTCCATCATGCAGTGACGTAACTAAACAAAGATCGGCGGCCCGATAGTAGCTGTCGATTTCCTTATGACTGTGCTGCCGCTTCAAGAACAAGATCGGTTTCCAGTTGCCGGACTGGAAGCGCCAATTGATTCGCTCCGCCTCCGCTTCCACTTCGGCGAGCAAGTCATGGTACCGCTTGATGTGGGTGCGGCTGGGTGCGCCGATCTGCAGGAACGTGAACTTTCCCTGATACTTGGGATATTTTTCCAGAAAGCGCTCGATCGCGCGAAAGCGTTCATGAATTCCCTTGGTGTAATCCACGCGGTCTACGCCTACTCCTATGAAAGCTGCTTCCACTCCCAGGCTGTGTAGCAGAGTGGAGCGCTCCACGTAGTTGAGCCGATATTGATCGCTCTCGAGACTTTCGTCGTCCGCCAGGTCAACACTGATCGGAAAAGGCCGGACGATGGTGCGATGACTCTGCCGCAGCACCGCAAAATGCTCCCAATCGACGCGCGATTCCACAACCCGATCCACGGTTTGGAGGAAATTATTGCAATGCGACTGGATATGAAATCCGATGAGATCGGCTCCCAACAGTCCATCCACCAACTGGCGCTGCCATGGGCATATGCCGAAAGCCTCCGTGTTCGGCCATGGAATGTGCCAGAAGATGGCCACCCGAGCGTCTGGGCGCTTCTGCTTAATCATCCGCGGCAATAATGCGAAATGGTAATCCTGCACCAAAACCACAGGCTTGCTCACGTCTGCGATTTCCTCGAGCACTGCCGCCGCAAACTTACGATTGACCTCCTGGTAACTCTCCCAATCCTTTGCCCTAAAAATAGGGCGCGTATGCGCGATGTGGCACAGCGGCCACAGGCCCTCATTGGCGAAACCGTAGTAGTAACCCTCTTCCTCTTCTTTAGTCAGCCACAACCGACGCAGAGTGTAGCGGGGATCATGCGGCGGGACGCGTAGCCGGTCATGCGAATCGACGACTTCGCGATCGGCGTCACCGCTGCCGTGCGCGATCCAGGTTCCGTTGGAGGCGCAAAGCACGGGCTCCAAAGCCGTGACCAGTCCACTCGCCGGTACCGATACGTCCAGAGACTTGCCATTGCGCTGGTGGATATAGGGCTCGCGGTTGGACACTACAATCAAGCGCCCGCCGTCCAGACGAGTTTGGATCTGCACCGCAAGCCGGTCAGCGGTCCACATGGATTCCCCAGATTCGCGCAATCGTGCCTCATTCTCCGCAGCGCTGCGCGCCTGGTTCAGGCTCTCTGCCAGCGTGACAACCTCCCATGCCAGTGGTTTGAACAGATCCAGGTCCGGCATTTGCTGGGGAGAGGACAATCGGCCCATGCGCAGTGCGCGCATCCATTGCGCGGCGCGGGCGATCGGGCCGGCTATGCTCCAGCGCACGATGAGTAAGGTGATAAGAACGATTAAAAAGACCTGGACAAGCATTCTGAGAAACGCTTCGCGCCAGGTGCGCAGGTTCTGCACATGAATGTAGTCGGCGTCATGGACCACTGCCAGCCCACCCGCCACTTCATCTTGCTTGTGCAATGGTAAAGCCAGAATATGCAGACGGTTTTTATCTAAACGGACGAAGGAACTTTCCGCGTGATTCTCGGAAATTGCCTTGGTAACATCTCCGGGCGCTGCACTCAAGATTGCGCCCAGTTCGGATGTAACCGCTATGGGGTTACCGTGTTGATCGTAAACCGCGACTCCCAGCAAGTTGTCGCGCTTGCTATATCGTTGCATCTGGCGTTGTAATGTCCGCGTGGTGCCGGCTTCCCATGCCTTCTCGACGGTTCCGGCGATACTTTCTCCAAGAACCTCGGAGCGACGCTCCAAATCCTTTTCGAGCGCGTGCTTTTCCTGCAGGACCTCGTAATAGGAAAAACCCAGAGAAACGGCGGTGATACCCAAAATGAGGGACAGTATGAGTCGAAGACTTAGCAGCCGCAAGTTGTTCCTCCCTCAGGTTGTCGACTGATGGTAATCAATTTACCGCCACGCTAACATACCGGGATGGTGGTATGTCGCCTGGAAAAAACTCGGAAGGCCGAAGTTCAACGCGCTGCCGATATCTCACTGTGGCGGTTGGATTTGGACACAAGCAAATCCATTTCGGGCCCAAAAAAAGAAGCGAATACAGTAACGACTGTAGAGTCACCTTAGGGCCAGCCGTGTTAACAATCTAGGTCGGAAAGGTACATCCCCCAAAGCATTGTACCTGGCCAGCAAGCAAGTCCGACCCGCGAGTATGTCGACAACTACTTTAGAGGCCATAGCCTGCGCGGGATTGTCCCGACGAATTGCATGCTACATTGCCGCTTCCAGCGCAATCAGCCCCCAGGCATCTCAGGAGAAATCATAGAGATTATGAAGAGAACGAGCCGAGAGACAGCCACGGCCGTGGCCAACGGTGCACCCGAAAATGGTGAGACCAACAAGCAGAACGGCAATTCATCTGTTGCCGAAGAGCCGGCGCTGGGTGATCTCAGCGTAATTCTTGCCGGCCTGCAGACCATGCGGGACGGCAATTTTTCCGTCCGGCTTCCCGGATCCTGGACCGGCCTGCCGGGCAAGATTGCAGACACCTTCAACTCCATCGTGGCTGCAAATCAACAAATGGCGCAGGAACTCAAACGCGTCGGGCAGGTGGTGGGCAAAGAAGGACGGACTCGCGAACGTACTCGTTTTCATGAATCCCGGGGTGCGTGGGGCGACATGGAAGTATCCGTCAACACCTTGGTAGAAGATCTCCTGCGGCCTACCGCCGAGGTGACCCGAGCCATCGCAGCCGTCGCTCAAGGAAATCTGACCCAAACCGTGAGGCTGGATGTGGATGGTCGTCCACTTGAGGGCGAGTTCCTGCGGTCGGCCAGCATCGTCAACACGATGATTCAACAGCTCGGCGTCTTCACCGCAGAAGTTACTCGCGTGGCCCGCGAAGTGGGTACGGACGGAAAATTAGGTGGCCAGGCGCAAGTGCCGGGAGTGGCCGGAACCTGGAAGGATCTTACCGACTCCGTGAACTCGATGGCCAGTAATCTTACCGGCCAGGTTAGAAATATCGCGGAGGTAGCAACCGCGGTCGCCAGCGGCGATCTTTCTAGAAAAATCACAGTCGACGTGCGCGGCGAAATTCTTCAGTTGAAAGAAGCCATCAACACCATGGTGGATCAGCTGCGCTCCTTCGCCTCCGAAGTGACGCGCGTGGCCCGGGAAGTCGGTACTGACGGAAAGTTGGGCGGTCAAGCCGTGGTGGTTGGCGTGGCAGGAACCTGGAAAGATCTCACGGACTCCGTCAACGCCATGGCCGGCAACCTGACGGCGCAAGTTCGAAACATCGCCGAGGTGACCACGGCTGTGGCCCGCGGCGACTTGTCGCGCAAAATTACGGTCGACGTGAAAGGAGAAATTCTTGAGCTGAAAGACACCATTAACACCATGGTGGATCAGCTCAACGCGTTCGCCGGCGAAGTGACTCGCGTGGCCCGCGAAGTGGGAACGGAAGGCAAGTTGGGAGGCCAGGCGCAGGTCCCCGGCGTGGGCGGTACCTGGAAAGATCTCACCGACAACGTGAACTTCATGGCCAGCAACCTTACTGGCCAGGTCCGAAATATTGCGGAAGTGGCAACGGCGATTGCAACCGGCGATTTGTCGCGCAAGATCACCGTCGACGTGCGCGGCGAAATTTTACAGCTGAAAGAAACGCTCAACACCATGGTGGATCAACTCAACCGATTCGCCGGAGAAGTCACGCGCGTGGCGCGCGAAGTGGGAACGGAAGGCCGCCTCGGCGGACAAGCCAACGTGCCCGGCGTGGCTGGAACCTGGAAGGATCTTACTGACTCCGTGAATTCCATGGCCGGGAACCTTACTGGCCAGGTTCGTAACATCGCGGAAGTGACCACGGCTGTGGCCCGCGGCGACTTGTCGCGCAAAATCACGGTCGATGTGAAGGGCGAAATTCTCGAGCTCAAAAACACCATCAACACGATGGTGGATCAGCTCAACGCGTTCGCCGGCGAAGTGACTCGCGTGGCGCGCGAAGTGGGTACGGAAGGCAAACTCGGCGGACAGGCCCAGGTGCCCGGTGTCGCCGGCACATGGAAGGATCTCACCGATAACGTCAACTTCATGGCCAGCAACCTTACCGGCCAGGTGCGAAACATCGCGGAAGTCGCAACCGCCGTGGCTCGCGGCGACTTGTCTCGCAAAATCACGGTTGACGTGCGCGGAGAAATTCTCGAACTCAAAGACACCATTAACACGATGGTGGATCAGTTGCGATCGTTTGCGTCAGAAGTGACGCGCGTGGCTCGCGAAGTGGGGACTGACGGCAAACTTGGAGGACAGGCACAAGTGCCCGGCGTCGGTGGTACGTGGAAAGATCTCACCGACTCCGTCAATTCCATGGCCAGTAACCTTACCGGCCAGGTGCGAAACATCGCTGAAGTATCTACCGCCATTGCCAGCGGTGACTTGTCGAAGAAGATCACGGTCAACGTCAGTGGTGAAATTTTGCTGTTGAAAGAGACCATCAACACGATGGTCGATCAGCTCAACGCATTCGCTGCCGAAGTGACGCGTGTCGCTCGCGAAGTCGGATCCGAAGGAAAACTTGGCGGCCAGGCGCAGGTCCCTGGCGTTGCGGGCACGTGGAAGGATTTGACGGACTCGGTGAATTCCATGGCCGGAAACCTCACCGGCCAGGTCCGAAACATTGCGGAAGTAACGACCGCCGTGGCCCGCGGCGACTTGTCGCGCAAAATCACGGTCGACGTGAAAGGCGAAATTCTCGAACTCAAAAACACGATCAACACCATGGTGGACCAGCTCAACGCGTTCGCTGGTGAAGTAACTCGCGTGGCCCGCGAAGTCGGCACCGACGGCAAACTTGGCGGCCAGGCTCAGGTCCCGGGTGTGGCGGGTACGTGGAAGGATCTTACGGACAACGTGAACTTCATGGCCAGCAACCTTACGGGCCAGGTCCGAAACATCGCAGAAGTGGCAACCGCGATTGCCAACGGCGATCTTTCCAAGAAAATTACTGTGGACGTTCGCGGCGAAATCCTGCAGCTGAAAGAAACTCTGAACACGATGGTGGAACAGTTGCGTTCGTTCGCCGCCGAAGTAACGCGCGTGGCGCGTGAAGTCGGTAGCGAAGGCCGGCTCGGTGGGCAGGCCAACGTCTCTGGTGTGGCTGGAACGTGGAAGGATCTGACCGATTCCGTAAACGCCATGGCTGGCAATCTTACGGGCCAGGTCCGCAATATCGCGGAAGTTACCACTGCCGTGGCTCGCGGCGACTTGTCCCGCAAAATCACGGTGGACGTGAAAGGCGAAATTCTCGAACTCAAAAACACCATCAACACGATGGTCGATCAGCTCAACGCGTTCGCTGCCGAAGTGACCCGCGTGGCTCGCGAAGTGGGAACAGAAGGCAAGTTGGGCGGGCAGGCTCAGGTGCCGGGCGTCGCCGGAACGTGGAAGGATCTCACCGACAACGTAAACGTGATGGCCGCTAACCTTACGGAGCAGGTACGTGGCATTGTGAAAGTGGTGACCGCCGTTGCCAACGGCGAGCTGACGCAAAAACTTACGGTAAACGCGAAGGGCGAAGTTGCGGCCCTTGCCGAAACCATCAATAACATGACCAACACCCTTGCCACGTTTGCGGACCAGGTTACAACCGTGGCTCGCGAAGTGGGCGTGGAAGGCCGGTTGGGCGGACAAGCCAATGTCCCCGGCGCCGCCGGGACTTGGAAGGATCTCACTGGCAACGTCAACCTGCTGGCTGACAATCTCACCAACCAGGTGCGTGCAATCGCCGAGGTTGCGACCGCCGTCACTAAAGGCGATCTCACTCGCTCCATTCAAGTGGAGGCCAGCGGCGAAGTTGCGGATCTGAAAGACAATCTCAATACCATGATCGACAACCTCCGCCTGACCACGGATCGCAACACGGAGCAGGACTGGTTGAAGACGAACCTGGCCCGTTTTACCGGAATGTTGCAGGGACAACGCGATTTGGCCACGGTAGGACGGATGCTTCTTTCCGAACTCGCACCACTGGTGAGCGCGCAACAGGGCGTGATTTACCAGATGGGCGGCGAAGAGTCGGCAGAGATGGTGTTGCTTTCCGCCTTCGCGGGAGACGGTGAAGATGGACACCTGCGGCGGCTGAAAATTGGCGAAGGTCTGGTGGGCCAGTGTGCGGCGGAGAAGCGCCGAATGCTGATCTCCGAGTTGCCGCCGAACACAATTTCGATTCGTTCCGGACTGTTCGAGGCGGTCCCCCGAAACGTAATCGTCCTCCCCGTGTTGTTTGAAGATCGTGTCAAGGCGGTGATTGAGCTCGCTTCGCTGGGCAATTTCACCACTTCGCACCTGGCGTTTCTTGAGCAACTGACCGCCAGCATCGGCATCGTGCTGAACAGTATTGAGGCCACGATGCAGACCGAAGGACTGCTGAAACAATCGCAGCAACTGGCGACCGAACTGCAGATGCAGCAGAAAGAGTTGCAGCAGACCAACGAGCAGCTCGCGCAAAAGGCGCAGCAATTGGCCGAACAGAACGTCGAAGTCGAACGCAAGAACCAGGAAATCGAACAAGCCCGCCGTGCTCTGGAAGACAAGGCCAAGGAATTGGCGCTTACTTCGAAGTACAAATCGGAGTTCCTGGCGAACATGTCGCACGAGTTGCGCACCCCGCTGAACAGCATTCTGGTTTTGGGTCAGCAGCTCAGCGACAATCCCGACGCCAACCTCACCCCGAAGCAAGTCGAGTTTGCGCGTACGATTCACGGCGCAGGCACTGATTTGCTGAATCTGATCACCGATATTCTGGATTTGTCGAAGATCGAATCCGGAACGGTATCCGTCGAGGCGGAGGAGGTCTTCTTCGCGAGCATGCTGGACGCGGTGGGGCGCCCATTCCGCCACGAAGCGGAGAATCGCCGTCTCACGTTCGAGGTGCAAACCGATCCCCATCTCGCGCGCAGCGTCGTCACCGACTCCAAGCGCCTGCAACAGGTGCTGAAGAACCTGCTGTCGAACGCATTCAAGTTCACCGAAGTGGGTGGCGTTCGCTTGACCATCTCTCAAGCGCGAAGCGGGTGGAGCGAAGATCATCCGATTCTCGGGAAATCCGCTTCCGTTGTGGCTTTCGAGGTGGCAGACACGGGAATCGGAATTCCGTTCGAGAAGCAACGCATCATCTTCGAGGCCTTCCAGCAGGCAGACGCTGGCACCAGCCGGAAGTACGGCGGAACCGGTCTAGGCCTGGCCATCAGCCGTGAACTGGCAAGTTTGCTGGGTGGAGAAATTCAGTTGCGCAGCGCCCCCGGCCGTGGCAGCACGTTTACTCTCTATCTGCCGCAAACCTACGTAGGACCGTCGAATGCCGTTTCGGTGGAAGCGAAAGTTTCATCGGCGATCTCCCCCGCGCAAATGGTTGCGGCGGGTATTAGCGAGCACGCCGTCGAAAAAATTGAGGACGATCGCGACATCCTCCAGCCAAATGACGCTATTTTGCTGATTGTCGAGGATGACACGCATTACGCTCGCGTCTTATGTGATCTCTCGCGAGATAAAGGCTTCAAAGTCCTTGTGGCCTCGCGTGGCGCCGAGGCCCTCGCTCTGGCTCACGAATACCATCCCACCGCCGTTTCGTTAGACGTTTTCCTGCCCGACATGCTGGGTTGGACCGTTCTGAATCATCTGAAGCAGGATCCGGCTACCCGGCATATCCCTGTTCAGATGTTGACCTTGGACGAAGACCGCCATCACGGACTGGCGCGAGGCGCATTTGCCTTCGTAACCAAGCCGACCACGCCGGAGGGTCTGGAAACGGCCTTATCGCGGATTAAGGAATACGCCACTCCGCGGCGTAAGCGGCTGCTGGTAGTAGAAGATAATCCTGGGGAACAGCTCAGTATCCGAGCTCTTCTGGATCACGACGATATCGATGTTTCGGTTGTCGCGACAGGAGCGGAGGCAATCCAGGCCGTCAGTGATCAAGCGTACGATTGCGTTGTTCTCGATCTTCGCCTTCCGGATATATCGGGCTTCGAGGTATTGGAGCGCTTCGGCGACAATGCCGCCCTGGCCGATCTGCCGGTCGTGGTTTTCACCGGGAAGGAACTATCGCCGGAAGAGGATGCTCGCTTGCACTCCCTCGCGCGCAGCGTCGTGGTGAAAGGTGTGGAGTCGCCTGAGCGATTGCTTGACGAGACTGCCCTATTCCTTCATCGTGTAGTTTCAGACCTTCCCGAAGAGAAGCAAAGATTGCTCGACCGTTTGCATCATTCCGATGATGCGTTGGTGGGGAAGAAAGTGCTGGTCGTCGACGATGACGTGCGCAACATCTTCGCGCTGAGCAGCGTCATCGAGCGGCGGGGAATGACGGTAATCACGGCAGGGACGGGCAGGGAAGCCATTGCCAAGCTTGAATCCACTCCCGACATCGCGATCGTCCTGATGGACATCATGATGCCGGAAATGGACGGGTACGAGACCATGCAGGTGATTCGGCAGAACGCGTCGTTCCGGCGTTTGCCGATCATTGCACTCACGGCAAAAGCCATGAAGGGCGACCGCGAGAAATGTCTTGAGGCAGGTGCTTCGGAATATTTGGCCAAGCCGGTCAATACCGAACAGTTGCTCTCATCATTGCGTATGTGGCTTCACCGGTAGTTCGGCATGCGAGCAGGCCTCCTCGAGGGCGGACAACGAATGGGCAAAGACGAACAAGTCAACATTCTCATGGTGGATGATCAGCCGGCGAAGCTGCTCAGCTATGAGGTCATGCTCGGCGGTCTCGGGGAAAACCTGATCAAGGCAAACTCAGCAAAAGAAGCGCTGGAAATTTTGCTGAAAACCGACATCGCCGTAGTGCTGATGGATGTAAGCATGCCGGAGTTGGACGGTTTCCAATTGGCTGCCATGATTCGCCAGCACCCAAGGTTTCAGCGAACCGCCATTATCTTCGTTTCCGCCGTTCACCTGACGGACCTCGACCAGCTCAAAGGTTACGAGCACGGCGCCGTCGATTACATTTCGGTTCCTGTGGTTCCGGAGTTATTGCGCGCACGCGTGAGTGTGTTCGCCGACTTGCATCGTAAAACGCGATTGCTGGAAACATTGAACCGGGATCTCGAGCAACGCGTCCTGGAGCGCACGGATGAATTGGCTCGCAAGGCGGAGCTGTTGTTGCAAGTCAACATGGAACTGGTCGGCAAGAATCAGGAATTGGATGCCATCATCAGCACCGCGCCTGACATCATTTTCAGCCGTCAGAGCGACGGCTCCAGGGATTACATCAGCGACCGGTTCTACGAGTATACCGGCGCCCCCGCGGGGTCCGGCAATGGTTACGGCTGGCTTGACTACGTGCATGCCGACGACAAGCAACAGGCCATGGATCACTGGGTCAGCTGCGTCCAGTCAGGTGCGAACTATGAAGCGGAATACCGGCTGAGGTCGGCCGACGGAAGCTATCGTTGGTTTCGGGCTCGTGCCGTTCCCATTCGAAGCCCTGAAGGTCACATTGTGAAATGGTACGGGACCTGTTCGGATATTCACGACAGCAAGCTCCTGGAGCAATCGATTCGTGACAATGCCGCCGAGTTGGAAAAGATGGTCGATCACAGAACCGACGAGTTACGTCGGCTATCGGTGCGGCTGATGACGTTGCAGGATCAGGAACGTCGTCGCATCGCGCGCGACCTGCACGATGGCTTGGGACAAGAACTGGCTGTCGCGAAAATGGTGCTGGACAGGATCGTTTTGCAAAATCCGGCGGAAACCAACGGGGAGGCTTGGACTCAGGCCAGCAGCATTATTGACCGCGCCATTCAGCAGGTACGCACCATGTCGCACCTGTTGCATCCACCGCTGCTCGATGAAGTTGGCTTGTTATCTGCATTGTCATGGTATGTAGAAGGGCTGACCAAACGCAGCGGCATTCAGACATCTCTTAGCGTGCAGCCCAACGATTTTCCCCGGCTTCCATCGGAAGCAGAGACCGCGATCTTTCGAATTGTCCAGGAGGCGCTCACCAACGTCTTCCGCCATTCCGAGGCGCACAAAGTCTGGATCACTCTGAGCCTGCGTGACGGCGCGATCTCTGTTGCCGTCCGTGACAACGGCAAAGGCATTGGAACCCGGATCTCCGAGCTGCGCCCGGATAGCATCGGTGTTGGCATCGGAGGAATGCGCCAGCGAGCCCGCGAACTCGGCGGAGAGCTGCGTTTGGTGAACTCGCAACCTGGAACCCTGGTCGAGATCTCGATCCCGCACAGCGCGCTCCTGCGAGAACAGAGTGAAGTGATCGGGGGATATGCAACCGACTAGGTCGATGCAGCAACAGTGAAAAACTGCTGGTTCTGTAACCGCTGACTACGCGATTCTCCCCTCCTACCCCACACTCCATTTCTGTCTAGGGAATCAGCCCGATTGGTGAGCATCCGCCGATAAGGGAATCTGATCCTGACGCGATCTCTTAGAACACCCAAGGAGTTAATCCATGGCAGACAACAAATCGGTGTTTGGAATTTTCTTGAAACGCACGGATGTGGAGTCGGCGATCGATGCGCTGAAGGCGGCTGGATTTTCCAATGCCGATGTATCGGTGCTGCTGCCGGAAAACGTGAACTCCGGCGAACTGGCAACTGAGCAGAGTACCAAGGCTCCAGCCGGGGCGGCCGTGGGAGTTGGTTCCGGAGCTGCGGTCGGAGGGGCACTCGGTTGGCTGGTGGGAATTGGTGCGCTGGCGATTCCGGGAATCGGCCCGGTGGTTGCCGCCGGCCCTCTCCTCGCCGCGCTCGCGGGCGTCGGCATAGGTGGCGCGTTCGGAGGCTTTGCCGGTGTGCTGGTCGGGCTGGGGATTCCCGAGTATCAGGCGAATGAGTACGAAGGGCAGATGTTGAAGGGTGGCATTTTGGTCGCGGTTCGCGGCGAAACCGGCGAGCAGGTGGATCGTGCGAAACAAGTGCTCAGCCAGAGTGGAGCGCGCGACGTTGTGGTCTCGCGCGAGACCACAGGAGGGACCGCCCGGAACGCCGCCTAAGTCACCGAGATCGAGCAGCCCTCCCGTCAGGAAGCCGTCCGATCAATACAGTAAATACTTTATTCACCTTTCTTCTTTGCTCTAACCCGTCCTACCTGCCTTCACAGCAGTTCTCCCTCTGTCCATCCCCGCCACGTTAACTTTACAGGCTGAACCGGATGGAGCGATTTTGCGAAAAAAGCTAGGGTTAGGGCGTAGGGAATTCAAAAAAACAGTTGCTCGCTTCGAGCACGGAAGAGGTTCCGCGTATGACAAAGATTGGTTCCACGTTGCCCAAATTTGTGCTGGTGCTCGGCGCTAGTTTGTTGCTGCTCGCCGGGACGGGATGGTCTCAGGATGATGACAGCAAGAAAAACGAAACGAATATTCAAAAACGGATTGAGGCCTCTGCGAATGTTCTGAATGAAATTATGGCCACACCCGATAAAGCGATTCCAGACAAAGTGATGCACGACGCGAAGTGCGTCGCTGTGATTCCCTCGATGGTGAAAATTGCGGTCGGGTTCGGCGGGAGCCACGGAAAGGGTGTGGCGGTTTGCCGTTTGGCGAATGGAAAGTGGAGCGCCCCGGCGCCCATCACGATTACTGGCGGAAGCTGGGGATTGCAGCTTGGTGGCCAGGCGATTGACATTGTGATGATTGTGACGAATGACAGGGGAATGGAACATCTGCTGTCGAATAAGTTCAAGATCGGCGCAAACGCATCCGCAGCTGCCGGCCCGGTTGGCCGCGACGCTGCCGCTGACACCGACTGGAAGATGAAATCAGAGATGCTGACGTATTCTCGCGCTCGCGGCCTCTTTGCTGGCATCGACCTGAATGGCTCCGTGATCACTCAGGACAAAGATGAAACCCATCTTCTTTACGGGAAGTTCGTGCCGTTTGAAGCGATTCTGAATGGGAAAGTCCGTCCTCCCGCCGGGTCCGGTGTTTTCGAAGCTGCCGTGCGGAAATACGCTGGGCAAGCTCGCGATCACGGAACGTTGACGATGCCCGTCGTAACTAACGAAAGAGCCGGCAGTTAAATCGTTATTGCGCCGCAACGTTTTACACGCGGAACCGATCATGCAGTGACGTAGTAAGCAGAGTACAGCTTGAACCCGATAGAACAGGGCTGACCCGGAGCGCTAAAGTCCTCCGGGTCAGAAAGCTTTTAGAAGCTATCTCGATAGGAAGAAGAGGTTTTGATTTATGAAACGAATACATTCAAAAGCTGGAAAATTGTTATTTTTGGCTTCCAGCCTGCTGCTTTTGTCGAGTTTTGCCTGGTCAGCCGATGACAAGGACCAGTCAGATATCAACAAGCGACTGGACGAGTCGGCCAAAGTTCTAAACGAAGTGATGAGTGTTCCGGATAAGGCGATTCCGGATAAAGTGATGCACGACGCCAAGTGCATCGCGGTAATCCCCTCGATGGTGAAAATAGCCGTTGGATTTGGCGGCAATCACGGCAAGGGCGTGGCCAGTTGCAGGACCGAGGCTGGTGCCTGGAGCGCACCTGCCCCCATCACAATCACCGGTGGAAGCTGGGGCCTCCAACTTGGCGGTCAGGCGATCGATCTCGTTATGGTGATCATGAACGACCAGGGAATGGAGCACTTGCTTTCCAGCAAATTCAAGCTCGGTGCGGATGCTTCCGCAGCAGCCGGACCTGTCGGGCGTGATACAGCTGCCGACACAGACTGGAAACTGAAGGCGGAAGTTCTAACCTATTCTCGTGCGCGCGGGCTATTCGCCGGCGTCGATTTGAACGGATCCGCAATTACGCAGGATAAGGATGAGACTCGCGTTCTTTACGGGAAATTCATACCCTTCGCTGACATCTTGTCCGGTAAAGTGCCGCCTCCCGAACCGAGCCAACCGTTCTTGGCGTCTCTTCGGAAGTATTCGGCACAGTCCGCCGAACACGGTGAGGTCAATACGCCCTCACCAGACTCGGCTTCGAAGTAACAGAGCAAGCGATCGGCCGGATCCAGCCCTAAAAGGCAGGGACCGGATTATCGATATAAAAACTAATTCTTGATCGGAGGATGCATGTCAACCATTCTTGTCGTATTGCTCGTGCTATTACTGATCGGAGCTTTGCCCGCTTGGCCCTATAGCCGAGGATGGGGATACTATCCTAGCGGCGGACTTGGTCTGGTCGTGGTGGTTTTACTGGTTCTACTCTTGGCTGGCCGCCTGTAAAGTCACAAGCCAGCTGTCGATGTTAAATGCGCGCCTGAACAGGAGGATGACTCTCAAGAGTTGTCCTCCTTATTTATTTGTGGTCAAACTTCGTTGGATAGTCGTTATCAACTATCAGTATCAGTGGGAATGATTTGATTTTGCGCTCGATGCCGCAGTGTCTTGGTTAGCGGCTTTGTTTTGCTGTGTGGGCTCATCTTGCTTGGTTTGGTTTGGTTCGGGAGCTCGCTGGGGTATGGGTTGCGGTCTTTGCGTTTCCGACCAAACAACCAGTTGTGGGCCAGGCACCTGTGAAGGGTCTCCCGAGTGTTCGGCTGGAGGTCGGTCTTGCGCGTTTTGACCAAGAAGAGGAAGTGGCGAGCCAATCGCCGACCAGATACTCAGACCAATCAGCAAGCCAGCCTTTCGTTTCATAGCAAACCTCACCAGTCTCGAACGAAGCGGCTTCGTAACAAAGATTTAATCGTTTTAAGCCGGAAGGCAGAGAACGTCCATACACCGTTTCATGTAAGGCCTGTGCCGCTCAGTTAGTGGGATTAAGCCGATTCCCCTTTGAAGAGCAGGTAGCATTTCTAAACAACTACTCTTTTTCACCGATAGCGCCAGAACCCGTGACGGTCTAAGCTGAGGGCCTACTCGACAGACGCCCCAAGAGCAGGTATTGATTTTTGAAGGTCAGTACCTGCTCCCTCCTGCAAGACGCCCCTTACGTACAGCAATTGCCGAAGGCGAATACAGATTGCATAGGATTAACTGGCAGTCGAACCCGGCCTACGCTTTAACTGACTGGTAGAGGCGCAGTGAGCTCACTTGGAGTGAGCTTACTAAGGAGACGAAAATGCTTTATTGGACGATAGTGTTCTTGGTTGTCGCCATCATCGCCGGGGTTCTTGGTTTTACTGGCGTAGCCGTGGCGGCTGCGGGCGTGGCGAAGTTGTTGTTCTTTGTTTTTCTCGTGCTTTTCTTGATTTCGCTCGTGACCCATATGTCACGGCGCGGAACTAGCATTTAGATAACTGGTCCGACTCCCATGGGGGCCCTGTCCGGTTTGGCCCGACGCCAAATTGTGTCAGGGCCCGACGTTTTTCAGGCCAGATTCGCTGCCAACTATCTGGCTTCTTCGCTCCACCGACCCGCTTGCTGAACCAGGGCACGATAGCACTCGCACGAAGCGTTTTCCAATCCCTGGCGATCCACCACATTCACCTGGCCGCGCGTGTATTTTACAAGACCGGCTTTTTGCAATATGGAAGCGGCAACCGTCACGCTGGATCGTCGCGTCCCGAGCATGTGTGCAAGAAATTCCTGTGTAAGCGGAACCACGTCCGTTCCGATGCGGTCCTGGCTCATCAGCAACCATCGAGCCAGTCGCTGGTCTACCTCGTGCAATCGGTTACAGGCTGCAACCTGCGAAGCCTGTGTGGCAAGCACTTGCGAATAACGTAAAAGCCGCTTTTCAAGGATGCGGCATTTCTGAAGAAGGGCGATGAGAGTTTTGGCGTTGATGCGGTAAGCTGATCCATCAATCTGCACAATTACACGCGAAGGGCTCGAGTGAAAGCCAACCACCAAAGGCAGCCCTACAAACCCTTCCTTGCCGGTAAGCCCAACCTCAACGCTCTTGCCGTCTTCCATTACGTTTAGAACCGAAGCCAATCCGCTATTTACGAAGTAACCGTATTTGATCGGCTGTCCAGTTTCGTTAAGCACGTCATGGATTCGCAGGGGAAGTGCCACTAATTCCGGGTAAATTGCTGCGCACTCTTTCTCTGGAAGATTGAGCAGCAAATCGTTTTCGATGATTGCTCCATCCACTTCTGTTGACCGCGTGTTGTTCCGAAGACCATCAGAACCTCTAGGCATCGTCGGCTCCTGGACAGTTGCGAGGAAGCGTTGCACAGACAGAGCGCTGTTACCTACGCTGCATTCGCGTCATCCGGCATGCTTGCATAACGCTCCATCTATGTTCGCTGAACCCGTGATCCTACGGTGGCGTATCGGTTTTGTCTGTCCGATGGGACGCGTAAATGTGTGCGATATGAGACAGAAACACGCTGTGGAAGCGTGTAGTGTAAGTACGTCTCTTCTAGCACTTTCAGCCAAGCCACCAGGCCAAAGGCTCCTTGCGAAATCAGACGGCGAGTTCGCTGTGTGATGAAAGGAAACCCATGGCCACAAACGGTGCGCGCAGCTCTACGCAAAAATTGAGCAAGCTTAACGGCGATCGGGAGGAAGTCGGCAATCTGATTTTGCGGGCACTTCCCCCATCCGAGTACAAACACGTCTCCTCATCGCTGGAATTCGTTCGTTTGCGCCTGCATCAGGTGCTGCACGAAGCAGGCGAGGCCATCCGCTCCGGTTATTTCTTGAACGATGGCATGTCTTCCGTGCTAACCGTTCAGCCGGATGGAGAGAGCGTGGAAGTGGGTCTGATCGGTAAAGAAGGCTTCGTCGGCCTGCCGGTGATTTTTGGTTTCAAGACCAGCGCACTGAGGATTATCACGCAAGGCGACGGTACTGCCTATCGCGTAGATGTCAGCATCCTCCGGGTGCTTCTTCCGGAATGTCCGGTGCTCGAGCGGCAACTGCAGCGATACTCAATGATTCTCGGCATTCAGTCCACTCAGTTGGCCGCTTGTAACCGGCTGCATGATGTTGAAGAGCGCCTGGCCAGGTGGCTGCTAATGAGCCACGAGCGAATTGGCGGCAAGACTCTTCCTCTCACCCAGGAGTTCCTGGCGCAGATGTTGGGCACGCGCCGCTCCACCGTCAGTGTGGCTGCCAGCATCCTGCAAAAGGCGGGAATGATTTCCTATACACGCGGAAATGTCACCATCGTGGATAAGGCGAAACTCGAAGAGGCGGCCTGTGACTGCTACGAAATTATTCGCCAGCAAAAAAACCGATGGCAGGGCGAAATGTCCTAACTCCGCTCATCTGTCCGTGCGCAACTCGCGCTTGATCCCCCTCCCATAAACAATTAAGGCAACGCCCCGGGGGAGCGCCGAATCCTAATCCTCGCGGATATTGCGAGAAACGCTATGAGACTCCCCTACGTGCTCGGACGCCTGGTATTCGGCGGGTTCTTCCTCTACAGCGGGATCAACCATCTGGTTCAACGCAAGCAAATGGCGCAATACGTTGCCTCGAAGAACGTGCCCGCGCCGGATGCCGCTGTAACCGCCACCGGAATTGCTCTCACCCTGGGCGGCGCCAGCCTGGTTCTCGGAATCAAGCCGCAATTCGGAGCGGCCGCTATCGCGGGATTTCTGCTGGGCGTATCGCCGGTTATGCATGATTTCTGGCACATAGAGGATCCGGAGAAGCGCCAGGGAGAAATGATCAATTTCACGAAAAATATGGCCCTGCTCGGCGGCTCGCTGGCTCTTATGGGTGTCGAAGATAGAAAACGCGGAAAGCTTTCCAGGAGGCTGGGCCTCCGCGATGTGGTCGCGGCCTGATGAGCAGTGTGCAGATTCTTTCGCCCCTTCCCCATTTGCCGCTCGTGCATTTCTGCGAAACATTCGCAATCAGGTGAAGTCGGTAGAGCAGCGTCCTCTATCGGTTATCCGGCTTCCAGAGTTCCATTAGTGCACCACCAACTTTCCGCGCTGGGTCAACCGCTGCCTTCTCAATAGCATCTATTACCGGAGTCGGAAATCCGCAAGCGCCACTTCGATTGCCCGACATTTTTTTAAGGAGCGTCAATGTCGAACCAAACTGGTCTTCGCAACTCCGCTCACGCTCTCGCGCCTTCATTTGATGGGCTTAACACTTTTTCTGGCCGCGAACCGTACGCTGTTCGTGAACGACTAATTCCGGTTGCGAAAATGAATCCTAAGGTCCGCGAGCAAGGAATCCGTCAGCAGAAGCTTCTTGGCCCAGATGCAATTTGGGGCCAGTACAACAATTACAGATCGAATGGACTCGCAGGATCGGTGGCCGTACACGTTGTGTTGTTGGCTTTGATCCTCGGAGGTTCTTTGTTTGGTCACCATGTGGTGCAGGTTGCGCAACAGCAGCGTGAAATCGTGACTTTGATTGCGCCTTCTCCTGATTCTTATGCGCTTCCTGTCGCCAAAAAAGTGGTGAGCGGCGGTGGAGGGGGCGGCGATCGTGACCCGCTCCCAGCGCCCAAGGGACGCTTGCCCAAGCTGGCCATGGAGCAGATTACTCCGCCTTCGATTGTGCTCCGCAACCCGCATCCCAAGCTCGCAGTTACGCCTACGGTGGTGATTCCACCCCAGGTGCATATGGCTGAAAACAATATGCCGAATCTCGGTATCCCTTCGGCAGCACCACTTCCCTCGGCTCCTCCATCCAATGGCAGCGGATCCGGCGCCGGAATCGGCTCCGGCTCTGGCGGCGGTGTTGGCGTCGGTCACGGCGCGGGCGTGGGCAATGGCAGCGGCGGCGGAATCGGCGGTGGCGTGTTTAAGGTTGGCGGAGGAATTTCCGCCCCTCAGCCCGTTTCCACACCCGATCCCGAGTACACCGAGCAGGCTCGTCTGGCCAAGACTCAAGGGACTTGCATCCTTTGGCTGATCGTTGACGATCAGGGACGTCCCCGCGACATTCGAGTAGTTCGTGGACTAGGCATGGGCCTGGACGCGAAGGCGATCGATGCCGTGAAGCAGTGGCGCTTTCAACCGGCTTTGAAGGATGGTCGGCCGGTGAACGTGCAAATCAGCGTCGAGGTGGGTTTCAAGCTCTATTAAGGCCGGACAACACAACGGCAGATGAAATCTCATAGAAAGTTGATGTAGGCGGCAGGATCCGGTCAGTAAGAAGGTCCTGCCGCCGAGTTTTTGCACAGCTTCGCCACTTCAACCCCGATAGTTGAGAAAAGTTTCGCCAACTCGTTCAAAACATTTCCTTTTTTGCGGTACAGCAAATCTGACATTCAATTACAGGGGCGCCCTGATGGGAGGGGTTGCCGCCCTCCGTTAGTCTCTTTTTGACGCTGAATGCTCCCGGACAGAGTTGGCGAGCAGCAAAAATAAACAGCGAGCTTCAAGGAGACTACAGTGGCCACTTGCGTAATTTCCGCGACTGCAACTGACCTGATCCCGGCGATAGCTGAAAACCAGCGAGATGATTCTGAAAAGAATCTTGTGCTGCGCGCTCAACGAGGCGACCAGGAAGCGTTCGCAACCCTTTTCCAACTGCATAAAAAGCGCGTCTACTCGGTGTGCTTGCAGATGACCAAGGATGTGGCCGATGCCGAGGATCTCACGCAGGAGGCCTTCCTGCAGGTTTTCCGCAATGTGAATTCGTTCCGTGGAGATTCCGCATTCTCTACTTGGTTGTACCGCATTGCAGTCAACACGGTGTTAATGAAGCTGCGTCGCCGTAAGTCTCCACCCGTGCTGTCATTGGATGAGCCGGTTTCCGCTGAATCGCCCTCCCTCAAGCGCGATATCGGCAAAGCCGACCCCAGTCTCTCCGGCGCCGTCGATCGCATTGCCCTTCGCCGTGCCATCGAAGAACTTCCGGAAGGATGCCGCCAGATTTTCGACCTGCATGAAGTGCAGGGTTTCCAGCATCACGAGATTGCACGCCAGTTGCAGTGCTCCATCGGCAACTCCAAGTCTCAGCTTCATAAAGCGAAGATGAAGATGCGCGATCTGCTCTTCCCGAAGACGGGCCATATCCGCCCGTCCAAGCCGAGCGCGGGCGCAAGAAACCTTGCGAAGAGTGCCCTCTGATTTCTGCAATTTCGCGGATCAAAGGGTTCGACTGCGTGAAATCAATGGGGGAGTGACGTCCGTGGGGTTTGGAGCTGTTCTCGTCATCAGTTCGAGAAACCGCAGGTTTGCGGACATCGCCGTAAGTTCATCGGCGCAGCCCGTGAGCCACAACGGCATGACCGGCGCGCCGCTGGAGTGCGCCGAAATCTGTGGTCGCACGCTCGTGGAACGAATCATCGAGCGCTACGCCGCCATCGATTGCGATTCGATTTCCATCCTTGTCGAGGCCGGAATATTTTTGCCTCGGTTTCGCGTCGAGCATGCAAATGTCTCGATCGAAACGGTGAAGGATCTTCGCCCAGCTGTCACCCGCAAGCTGGACGAGTATTTGGAGCAGGGGATCGATCACGCATTTATTCAATGGGCCGACACCTACACTGAAACCGATTTGCTCGATGTGTTTTGCTTTCATCGCGAGTCGAAGCAAACGGTTACCCCCACGTTCGATAGCAACGGCGCACTTGCTTTGTGGGTCGTGAACTGCGAGAAGGCGCAGGGATCGCCGCTGGAAACTCTGTTGCAGCAGGCAGGGCGCGCTTCCAGGTATTTTATCCGCGAATTCGTAACTCGCCTCAGTCATCCGCGATCCATGCGCGAATTCGCCGCCGACATGCTTCGCGGGCGTTGCGAAACCGGACCTTCCGGTCGCCAGACCAGGCCAGGCATCTGGTGCGACGAGGGTGCGGATGTGCATCGTCGTGCGCGGCTCGTTGCGCCCGCTTATATCGGCTGCGGAGCCAAGGTGCGGGCCGATGCCCTTATCACGCGCTTCAGCAATATCGAACGCGAATGCTGCATTGACAGCGGTACGGTGGTGGAGGACAGCTGCATTCTCGCGTACACCATCATCGGCATCTGTCTGGATTTGTCCCACGCCGTTGTAAACGGAAACGAATTGTTCAACCTGGAGCGCGACGTGGCGATCGAAATTTCAGATCCGAAGGTGATGAGGTCCACAGCCACTGTTCACAAGCTTCTCTTTACAGCGTCAGAACTAATCGAAGCAATCGAAAACAAAGCAATTGAGAAGGATCACAAGCTGTCGAAATTGCATCCAATGTCACAGGGTTGGCAATTAAATGGAAGTCTTATTCAGGAGTGAACAATGGATACCCGAGGGCCCGTAATTGTTATGGAGTTACCAGAGCAACTGGATCGTGCGGAAGTGAAAACTTTCCTCACGGAGTTGCAGCCGTTGCTCGAGGAAGAGCGCCCCAGCGTTGTACTCGATTGCTCGAAGATACAGCATATGGACAGCGCGGGAGTTGAGATGCTGCTCTATTGCCTGGAACAAGCCATGAAGCGGGATGGAGATTTGAAGCTGGCCGCGGTTTCACCCGCGTCTGCCGTGATTCTGGAACTGATGCGCGTCGATCGTCTCTTCGAAGTGTTCGAGACCACCGAGCAGGCAATTCGTAGTTTCCAGGTTTTCGCCACGCCGGCCAGTGCACAAACTCAGCCTTGGTACGGAACTTCGCAGGGTCTCGCGGAACTGAAGGCTGCAGGTTAGTCGCTCACGTGGCGTCGGGGGTGCGCATGCGGATATCGAGAAATCTAACGAAACAAATTGCTGCAAGTGTCGTGCTTTTCCTCGTGCCAGGCGCCGCATTGAGCGCTGTCGCACAACAAACGCAAACTTCTCAGGTGCAGGACGCCACCGCCGCGAGCGTTTCGCAAAACCATCAGACCGATCTTCCCGACAGTCCGGGGGCCTCTCTGGCGCGCTTGCAGCCTCCGATTTTGCCAAACTCATCACAGGCCTCAGGCGCCGCCGCCGCGCCAGGTTCCCCGCAACAGTCGCAACCGTCAGACCAACAGCCGCCGTCGCAGGACGTGCAGTCTGCTCCCCAGAAACCGGTGGGCACAGCTGCGGCTGAACCGACACATGCGGCCGGTGTGGCGGCGTCTCAGCCCGCAGGGGTCGCGGTCGCCCCCGCAAAACAACGCCGCGCGCGTACCATCGTCATCCGCGTAGGAGCTCTGGTCGGAGCGGGTGTCGCGGTAGGAACTATTGCAGCCCTGACGTTGGGTACTTCAAGCCGTCCTCCGGGAGCGCATTAATACGCGCAGCGTTTCTCAAGCCTATGCCGCTTAACAATTCTCCTGCTGCCAGCCAGCGTCGACGTTCCGTGAAGATTGTGAGTTTTTCCGGGATCGATGGTGCCGGCAAAAGCACGCAGATTCTTGCGCTGGAGAATTGGCTCCGACAATCCGGTATCAGCACCCGGCTTCTGACCTTCTGGGATGACGTGGTTGTTCTCTCCGGATCGCGCGAATTCATGAGTTACAAAGCCTTCAAGGGGGAGCGGGGTATCGGTAGTCCAGAGAAGCCGATCCAGCGTCGCGACAAAAATGTCTCCTCATGGCCGCTCACTGTGGCGCGTTTCTGCCTCTATTTTGCCGACGCCGTTCACCTCGCCATTACCGTTCGCAGGGCGCGGCGAAGTGACGTCGATGTCGTGATCTTCGACCGCTACATTTATGATGAACTGGCGAATCTGCCTCTGGGCCGCATGCCGGCAAGATTATTTTCAAGGTTCGTGCTGATGCTTGCACCCACTCCGGATGTTGCGTACGTCATCGATGCGGATCCCGTTGCGGCGCAGGCCCGCAAGCCCGAGTATCCCCTGGAGTTTGTCCGCCGCAACCGTGAAGCCTACCTCAATCTTGCGCGCCTTTCCGGAACGGTCAAGGTCGTGGGGCCGGGCTCCATCGAGTCTATGAAGAGCTTCATTAGGAACGAAATGTTGCAAGTTCTGGCACAATTCGAGGCTGTTTCCATGGTTCGACCTTCAATCACGGCCGGCGTCGAATAGAGCCAACATCTTCTAGACCAAACTCATCGAATCTTGATTGACCGCTGCACGTTCGCTCCGAGGGCGATCGAATCTGCACCGATCAATGTGGATGATTTCACTGGTGGAACGATCGGGTAGTCCGGGATCCGTTGTAAGGCCGAAAAATAATGAAAATCTGTTTGGTGACCACGTTCCCGCCCAGCCAGGGCGGACTTAGCGAGTACGGACTTCACATTGCACGCGAACTGCAGAGAAATCCCTTTATTCGCTTAACGGTCCTCTCCGACACCATCTCCCCAGTCCAGCCCGAACTTGAAGGTTATTCGGTGGAACGGTGCTGGTCGTTCGACGATCCGGCAAGCGCGGCTCATATTCTGAGCGCAATCCGAAGAATCAAGCCTGACGTGGTTTGGTTCAACTTGCTGTTTAGCACGTTTGGCCGCAATCCCCTCATCGCCTTCGCTGGACTCTTGACTCCACTTCTCTCGCGTTTGAGCGGCTGCTACACGCACGTTACTTTGCATCATCTGATGGACACTGTGGATTTGAAAGATGCAGGAGTTCGCCACCGGCGCACCTATCGTCTGGCTGGCGCGGTCGCCACGCGTTTGCTTCTACTCTCTAACTCCGTCTCGGTGCTCATGCCGGGTTACCGCAAGATTCTTCATGAAAAATATGGGCGCGATAACGTCCATCTGCGTTCGCACGGCATTCTCTCTCGGGAGCCGCTGTATCCGGATTTGGCTCGGAGAGGAAACCCAGAACACCGCATTCTGGCCTTTGGTAAATGGGGAACCTATAAGCGGCTGGAGTTAATGTTTGAGGCGTTTCAATACATCTCGGAAGCGCTGCCCAACGCCAGGCTAGTAGTTGGAGGCGGAAACCACCCGCAAGCTGCGGGCTATGTGGAATCGATGAAGAGCAAGTATGCCGGGAATCCAAATATCGAGTTCACGGGCTACGTGCTTGAGGATGGATTGCCGGATCTGTTCCAGAGTTCGTCGGTTGCGGTCATGCCATACTCTTCGTCCACCGGCTGCAGCGGCGTGGCTCATCTCGCCTGCGCCTACGGCGTTCCCATCGTATGCGCTGACCTCGAGGACTTTCGCCAGATGTCGGACGGCGAAGGAATGGCAATTGAATTCTATAAACCGGGTGATGCCAGGGATCTGGCCAATTGCTTGATCCGTTTTCTGAGTGATCCGGCGAGACAACAAGCTATGGCAGAGCAGAATTTTACGGCCGCTCTGCGCATGACGATGCCGAACATCGTCTTGAAATACCTGCGCCACTTCGAACTGGAGCAGAGAAGTGTCGCCTTGCGGAACATCACCAGATTCCGCAAGATTCCCAGCTGGGTGCCTTCGAAAAGTTTTCTGCTGCGCCTGATGACGCGCAAGTCGTTAGGCTGGGTTCACCGCTCCGCGCTTCACCGGCCCGCCGATCGTTTTCCGAAGAGTAAAGAACTACTGGACGATAACGTTCACCGTGGTGGAAAGTTTGGTACCGCTCGAAGTCCCGTTGATGGTGACGGAGTAATTAACCGGCGTAACGGCAGCAGTCGCGGCGTGGCTTCCGGTGGAATACCCTCCGCAGGAAGTCCCTATCATTCCGACTCCGAGAAGAGCGCAGATCGCGAGCGCCTGAGTGCCCCGCTTCCGCATTCCTTTGCCCAGGAAGCCGAAGCTCATCAGCCCGAAGGGCAGCAGCCAGCTCGCGTAGATGGGAAAGGTCCGGTTGCTGTGGGGCACGTTGTTGGCGGTGGTGCTGTGAGTGGCAATGGTAAGAGTGGAAGTGGCAGTCCCATCGCCGGGGGTGATGGCGGCGGGGGAGAACGAGCAACTCAACTCAGCGGGTATGCTGCCGCAAGTGAGCGCGATGGCGCTGTTGAACGACCCTGACTGCGGCTTCACCGTTACCGTAAACGTTCCGGTTAATCCTGCGGGAATCGTAACCGTACCGGGCGACGCACTAAACGACAGCGTTGTCGGCACGGGCGGTGGCGTAGAAATCGGTGAGCAGGTGGATGTGAAGCTGACCCCTCCGCTCATCTGATTCGCCAGGCTCGGCTTGCCCACTGCCTGCACGAACATCGTATAGCTTCCATTAGGAATCGGGAATCCGCACAGGTTCAGCGAATAATTTCCCGTGGCAACGTCCGTCAAGGGCATTAGATTCTGCCCGTCCGTGCTGATATATACCGTGTAGTGGTCCAGCGTATTTTCGTTCCCGTTGATGTTCCACTTCAAGGAACTTCCCGTCACGGTGGACGAAATCGTCAGGCAATTGTCGATGCCCGATTCAATCTCCGTAGCTTCCTCGTAGTCATTCCACGTCACCAGTTGCAGCGAAGGCAGTTGCTTGCCCGCGCTGTGGAGGCTGTTGAGCTTGGAAAATGTTTGCAGCCAGGTCTGGCCGCATTGCTGTCCCATGATGCGGTTCGATCCCCACGACGCCAGGGTGTCATTGAAACCCTTATAGGCCGCTCCAATCGTATGTTCCTTCGGGTACGGCATGCCCGCGTCATAGAAGCTGGTGAGATAGCCCATCCCATAATCGCTGGTGGTTGGCATCACCCAGGAGTAACTTCCGTCCGTAAGAGGCTGAGTGAATCCGTTGTTGTTCTGAAAAATATAGACGGGATGCGTGCTCAGCGAGGAGTTCGCCGCATTCCAGTCGACCGAAGGATACGAAAGACTGACATTGAAGTTCGTGACCACCGGCTGCCCGTTTTGAGTCATATAAGCGGGCGATGAGAAGTAGGTTTTCTCAATGTACTGCAGGTCGTCGACCAGGGCTTGTTCAGCCGAACAACCGGCGCAGGAGTACCACTCAATCGCTCCCTGATCGATCATGATGGCGAAAGTAAAACCGGGATGGCTTTCCGCCGCCGCCATCACCAGTTGCGTCGCCTGGTCGATGGAATTGCCTTGGCCGTACCAGTCAATGATTGCGCCATCGATGCCGCGGCTGGCCATGTCGTCAATCTGACTCTGCACTTGAGCTGGGTTCGTCTCGCTGTAGCCGTTGTTCATGTGGCTCGATTGGCCGAACCAAAGAACCATGTGAGCGTAGACTTTTGTGGTCGCGCCCGGATACAACAGCGTGTGAACGTCTACTTTGCTCACGTTCCCTGCGCCTTTATTGTTGTTTGTCTGTTTTGTGAAGCTGTTCGCGGCGCTGGTATTGTTACCGGTTTGCGCTGCCAGAGTAGTGGTTGGCACTACGTAGGCGGAGCTCGCTGAAAGATCGGACACACTCAGGAGCAGAAGCGTTACTGTTACCAGAAAATAATTGAGACGCATCAGTCCTCAGTGCGAAAGTAGAGCCGAGGATCTTACTTCGGGTCTGGGACCAGTCGGCGGAAGGCACGCTAGCCTCTAGATTTCCTCCGACTGGCTGGATCAATCTGTGTGGCTGGGAACTGAGTGCAGCTTAGGAGCCGAGAAAAAAAAGCGACAGATAACCATGGTGAGTGCCCCAATGGGCACCATCTGTACGTTCTCGCTCCGCAATTCAGGTGGCTGCGCGGAAATCCTTGACTCAATCGCTGCTCTTGCCGTGAAGAGGCTCACTTCGCCACCAGAAAAGCTGAGAGAAGAATGCCGAAAGTGGTCCGCATGCGTCTGTGGTATGTGACCAAAGTCGCTGTGACTTATGTCACGGAACGCGCTAGTTCGGCATAGGAATTTGCTTCCAACCGCTCGGCGCTGCAGACTTTCAGGGACGGAGATAGGAGATCGGGAGGGACGTACTTATAAGTTTTCTGACCACCTGCAGGACCAACATTTGCTCCAGTAACATCATCTCAATAGAGCTGTAAATCTCTCTTTTCTCGGAACAAGAACTCATGGCTCTTGCGTTTCGCGGCTACTGCGTTGTCAGCCTGGGGATTGTGTTGATGGCGTTGTGCGGGTGCCGAGGCTTGGGTGCAGGAGGGAGTCAGGTTTCAAATACTCCTTCTGGATCTCTCCAGTCCATCGACCACGTAGTTTTCATGCTGCAGGAAAATCGCAGCTTCGACTCCTATTTCGGTATGCTGAACCCCTACCGCGAGTCGAATGGCTGGACCATCAGCGAGGATGGCAACATCTATAGCGTCGATGGCATTGACGACAAGCTCTCGCAATTCGCCAACTCGGACGATGAAGGCCAGTCGTTCAATCTATTCAAATTGAACAGTACATGCGTTGACGACATGAGTTCGGCTTGGCTGGAAAGCTACGGTGATGTGAACCGCTTCGATTTCACTACCAGCCGCTCAACCCCGATGGACGGGTTTGTTCATACCGCAGAGGGCTTTGCCAAGTCCGGCGCCGGCGATGGTTCGTTCACAGACCTCGTTGGCCGCCGCGCCATGGGGTACTACGATCAAGGTTCCCTCAACTACTACTACTTCATGGCATCGCAGTTCGCGCTATCTGATCGCTGGTTCGCGCCCGTTTCCAGCAAGAGCACTCCCAATCGCATTGCAACCATGACCGGAGGCACCACGCAGGGGCTGGTAAACGATCCCTTCGCCGACGATGGCATCACCACCCAACTGGGGATTGAAACAATATTCCAGGAACTCGACCAGAACAATGTTTCCTGGAAAATTTATTACTCTCTCACGGCTGGCGGCTGTACCGATGCGACCGGCGATTGCGGAAAGACCGGGCAAGCCAGCGCGTATCCGGTCACCACTTTCTCGGATTTTTCTTACTCTACCCAGTACTTGTACGAAAATCCCTCGAACGCTGCGTGCACTGCGCCCACCGTCGGTTCGCAACAAGCTGTCGGCGATGCCACGAACGCCTTCTGCATCGACGCGAATCACATCGCGCCGCTCTCGCAATATCTCGCGGACGTCGCCAATAACACGTTACCGAACTACGCATTTATCGAGACGGCCTACGGAAACAGCGATGAGCATCCGGGCTCGGGCCAGTCGATTCTCGCCGGCCAGCAGCAGGTGGCCACCATCATCAACGCGCTGATGCAGAGTCCCTCGTGGGCGAGTTCGGTATTTTTTCTAAGCTACGATGAGCCTGGAGGACCTTTCGATCACGTGCCGCCGGTCCCCGGCCATTCCAACGACAACAGCGACACTTCCCTCGGAACGATTCCCGATATTCGGACCATCGCGGCGAATGCGGATAACTATGAACCGTGTCTACCGGCGGGTGGAATCGCGACACTGCATTGCGATCTGACCTCTGTCGACCCCGGCGCGCAACCCAACGACGCTCCCGCAAAGCAGGGCTTTGCCGCGCAATTGGGCTTCCGGGTTCCAAATATGGTGATCTCGCCTTATGCGCGGCAGCATTACGTTTCCCACATTCCCATGGATCACACCGCCGTTATCAAGTTCGTGGAGAACCGCTTCATCAATTCCGGCGCGCACTTGACCGCTCGCGATGCGGCCCAACCTGATTTGTTGGACTTCTTCGATTTCACGAATACTCCATGGGCAACTCCGCCCACGCCACCTGCCCCCGTGTCGCCTCCGGGGCAGTGCACGCCAGCCAGCATGTGATGGGAATAGGCGTAAGGTGATACGCGGTGGGTCCCTCACGAAGTGAGGCGATAACGCCGTTTAACCGGAACCGATTGGCTAGCGCGAAGTCACTGTCACATTGCGCGCCACGTACCGCGTTCCATCGAAGTTTGCCGTGGTGGTTACCTCGGCTCCGGCTCTCAGTCCATCATCCACAGAAATCACGGACGGATCCAAATAGATTTCGTAGGTCTTATGGTCTGTCGCCGACAAAAGGACCAGCAAGCCGATGTGGAGGTCTAGCGACACGACCTGGCCCGCAAAGGTGAAGTCGCTTCCCGGGACCGCAAGAATAGAAATCTGGCGAGCGTCGCGGCCGTCTTTCTGCGCCGCAAAGGTCACGTTCACCAGGGTTCCCGGAACCAGTTGCAAAGCAGAAGCTGCGTGATCCCCCTGCACAACTTGAGTGCGCGAGGTGACGTGCAGTTTTACCGGATCCGGAGACAGCAGATCTCGAAGAACCAACTCACCTTTATCGGCGCGATAGCTATTCACCACTCCCTGGCTGTTCCCGCCTGATGTGGCGTTCGCTATCCGGATGTTGCGGGCAAAGATTGCGCTCCCGTCGAGGATCGTGTCGACATACACGCGATCGCCCGGATGCAGATCCGAACCGAAAGCTTTCACGTCTCCTTGCAGGATCTGGGTGCGCGGGTCAAACAGGATCTTCATTTTCCCGCCGCCGAAGACTTGTACCGTGAACTGATCGCGAACCCGATCCACCTTCTGGATCGTCCCACCGATCAAACTGGCTTTCCTCGGAGGAAGAGTTGGCAGGTCAGGAAGCAGACTGGCTGGATCGACTACGATATCCGGAGTGTCGGTCGAAACCGGCGCAGTCGAGGTGGGCGTGATATCCGCCCGTGACACGACGTTCTGGGTCGGCAGCTCCTGCCCGTATGCCCCTCCGGCAAGAAAGAATGCGAGAAGACTCCCGGCAAACATCCGCGACGCCACATATCCGGCAGTCTTTCTGCTCCTGCGAACCATAGTTCCCCGTTTATTTCTATTTTGACGCCGCCAATTGGATGCCAAAAGTGGGGCTAAGGTGGTCGTTTTCTACAGAAAAAACCTTAGTTACACGACAAACAATGTGGCCTGCCCGGCATCTTAAAGTGCGCTTCGTGGTGTATCGAATCTTCGAATGAGGCCTTCGGGAATGTCCTGGAAACAGCTGGTGCTTGCGGTATCGGTCAGCATTTTGCTTGGGTTTGGCGGACGAGCGCACGCGGGGGATTTCACTGTCACGCTGCCAAAACGAAGCCACCTGACGCCGGTCCAGCGCTTGAACCAGGAGGGAGTGATGGAACTCCACAAGAACCGCCTCGAAAAGGCCGAAGCCGCCTTCTACAAGGCTTATTTGCTCGATCCGGACGATCCTTTTACCCTCAATAACCTGGGCTACATTTCGGAGTTGAAGGGTCAGGTGGACCGTGCGCAAAGCTTCTACGCACTGGCAGGCAAAGTGGCCAGCGACGCAGCGATTGCGAAAGCCAGTTCCCCTCGGCTCGAAGGTCGCACGCTGAAGGAAGCGCTTGCCATCCCTGACATGCCGCTCCAGATCAATCATGACAACGTGGAAGCGGTGCGCCTGCTCTCCCAAGGTCGTGGACCGGAGGCGGATCTCCTTCTGCAGCGGACCCTGAAGGTCGACCCCAACAATATTTTCACTTTGAACAATATGGGCGTCGCCAAAGAGATGGAGGGCGAATCCGAAGTGGCTTTGAAGTATTACGACAGTGCCGCCGCGCAGGGCTCCGATGCGGCTGCCGTGGTTACGCTCAATCGTTCGTGGCGAGGCAAGCCGGTGAGCGCGATGGCGGCCCAGAATGCGCAAAATTTGCGGCGTCGCCTGGAAACGCAGATGACGTTGGAAGCTAGAATTGCCGAGTTGAACACCCGAGGCGTTGCCGCGATCAACCGCAACGAGTTAAGGGCAGCCGAACAAGACTTCCGCAATGCCTACGCGCTCGATCCCAATAATGCATTCGCGGCTAACAATATCGGCTATGTGGCGGAGATCCAGGGCGACCGCGAAACGGCTCAGTTTTTCTATGACAAAGCGCAATCTCTTGGCGGGGCGAGTACGCCAGTTGGATTGGCTACCAGAAGTTCGGCTGAAGGACAACCACTGGCGCGGGTCGCCTCCGACAATGACTCGAAAGTGGAAGCCAAGGTTCTGCAGGAACGCGATCTTCGCCGCCATCAGAATGAGCCCGTCCGGTTGCTACGCCGCGACAATACCCCCGTGCAGGAACCGGCCCCGGGCGCGCCGCCTCAGCAATAACCCGTCATCCTCAATAGAAATTTCATTTAGTGAACACCACGCTCCTGAAACCTTCCAATGTCGGTTTCAGGATCGTAGGTAAAGTAGCGGACAAGGTTCTTCAGATACCGTAGCAGCGTGTTGACATTCGTGTAGTACCAGCAGCAGCGGATCATCTGCGGCGAAAATCCACAAATAAAACGGAACTGATCGAGTGAGGACACTCGATCACTCAACAACGCCGCAGCCATGCGGTGGTTGCCGTCGAGAAGAGTCAGCGGTCCAGTGTTATCCACTCCAATTAGCAGCACCGTCGAGTTGATTAGGTTCTTCTCCACGGACGAACTTAACAGCCGCAGCTTGCGAAAAAATTCATCGTCGGACGGCTGCTCCAGATGCGGACGCATTCGCTCCACCACATCTTTCAAGTAAAAGCTTCCTTGCGCCGCCCTTCGCCATTGGGCTCTCGGGAAGAAGCGAATTCTTTCCAGGTCAGTCATCGACAATTCCACTTCGTACCATTTCGTATCCGTGGGGAGTTCCCGCCACATCGGCCCTCGCCGCAGGAATAGAAGCGCCTGTCTTACGGCATTCTCTCGTGAACTGCTCAGGTTCGGGTTTTTTACCAGATATTCGAACTCGTTGCGATAGTCGTCGAATTCCGGATGGTGGAACTCGCTTTTCAGAAATTCCGCCATCACTTCTTCTTCGGTTAGCAGGCGCCGTATCTGCAGAGCGCGATAGGTCCCCAGCGCTTTCGGCGTCAGTTGATGGCGCAGCAACGGAATTATTAACACGACCAGGAGAATCAGCATCAGCACCAATTGAACGATGATCACTTCTCGCAGGCTGTGATGCAGCAGGTAAACCCCCAGCGCCAATGCTCCGCTGAAGGCCAGCTGCATAAAGCTGGTATTTGCGATCTTGCGTGACATTTCGTAGGTAATGATCACCGAACTGAGAGAATAGATTCCCGCCGTGATCGCATACAGGATCAGTAAAGAGGCGAGCATCCCGTAGTTGCCCATTTCAAATTGCGCGCCGAAAAGTGTTTTCCAAAGAAAACTCGGAATCATCCACAATCCGAAAATCAGGCACGAAAGAATGAGAAACACCATCAGCAGGGAAGTGAACAATACTTGGCTGCCGTCGTGTTCTTCGCCTCCGGCCCGTGCCGAGACCGGAAACATGGTGTTCACCACGGACCATGCGCACATGTTCACCAGTCGGCCCACCAGCGCAACCGCAGCATACACACCAGCTTCTACGGGAGGAAAGAAATGCTTAACCAGAACAATGTCGAAGTTGTTGATCACCGTTTGCCCGGCGAAGAAGGCGATGGCCTGTAGGCCTTCGCCAGAAGACATCTTCAAGCCTCGAAAACTCAGCGAGGTAATGCTGGGGCTGGGAAGCGCGATGAAATACGTGATGATCACAGCCAGCACGCTGGCCAGTACCGCTCCCCGTACGCCTAGCCCCAGCTCGATGAGTAGAAAAACTCCTCCCAGACGCACAACTCCTTCCAGCATGAAGTTGATGGCCAGAGCACCGAAGGCATGGATTCCCTGGATATATCCCCGGCGGACTCCCAACGGGATATAGAACGCGGTGCCCACCGCGAGCAGAGAAATCAGGAACGGATCGGGCAGGTTGAGGTACGAAGTGATGGGCCCCTTGAGGACAAACAAAAGCACGCCGATGCCGAGTCCGGCGATCCAGGAACGCTGGTGCAACGTCGCAAAGACGTTCGAGCGTTCTTCCTCCGTGGCACTCTTCGCCACATACTTTGCGCAAACCACCTGAAATGACAGAGTGATCGACGACAGCAGCATCAGGATGGTGTACACAGCGGTGGCGTGTGCGAATCCCGTTGGACCGAGAAGCCTCGCCGTCACCACGTTGTAGACCAGATTCGTAATGCCAACCAGTCCAGAACCAGCCAGCAGCGTGAGGCTTCCGCCCAGAAGTTGAGATTTCAGTGTTTTGGTTTGCGGCTTCGCCGTCGCGGGAAGTTCATCTTCCTCCGG
>Ga0209006_10000467_pt1 | contig 38629 bp, 28 predicted proteins | sample JacPin_JW_Ref_O2_FD_188567 | JGI IMG/M metagenome (GOLD analysis project Ga0209006, IMG submission 188567) | Forest soil microbial communities from Algoma, Ontario, Canada - Jack Pine, Ontario site 1_JW_Ref_O2 (SPAdes) (version 2) | ecosystem: Environmental > Terrestrial > Soil > Boreal... | reverse complement strand
CATCCGTGCGCCACCGTGGAGAGCGGCGCTTTAGCACCGGGTTAAGCGTCAGAAGAGTTGGGGTTCAGCCCCTAGGTGCCGCATTCCCCTCCGCCGATTTATAATTCCTGCATCCAACCTGACGGAGAACCCAATGTCGCCATCGATTCCCGAAAAATATCGCGATCTTTTCACAAAACGCGCTTTCGCCTCGCTCGGCACGCTGATGCCCGACGGCCGCCCACAAGTCACTCCGGTTTGGATCGACTTCGACGGCGAACACGTCATCTTCAACTCGGCCAAGGGACGCCAGAAGGACCGCAACGTCCGCCGCGACCCGCGCGTCTCCCTGGCCCTCATTGATCCCGAAAACCCCTACCGGTATGTGGAAATTCGCGGTACGGTCGTCGAAATCACTGAAGACGGCGCCAGCGCCCACATCGACAAGATGGCCAAGAAATATCTCGGCGCCGACAAGTATCCCTACGGCCAGCCCGGCGAAGTCCGCGTCATCTACAAGATCAAACCCGAGCACACGCAGGTCATGGGATAGGGCAGTCGAAGGGAATCGTGTACGGGACAGCCGCCGCAGCGGTTTTCAAGTTTCAAGGTTTCAGAGTTTCAAGGAAACCCGGAAACATTGAAACTTTGCCACCTTGAAATCTCGCACTTACAACCTGTGCTTGCTCGGCTTCGGCAACGTCAATCGGACGCTGGTGCGTCTGCTCGAAGATCGCGCTCCTGAACTCCGCGAGAAATACGGAATCAGTTTCCAGATCACCGGAATTGCTTCGCGCAGCCTCGGTTGGATCGCCGACACTGCGGGCCTTGATCCGAATGCTCGATCTAACGCCGATCCAAAAGTAACCAACGTCGCCGAATGGCTCGCCGCCGCCCGCGCCGACGTCCTCTTCGAAGCCACTTCGCTCAACGTCACTGACGGCCGGCCTGCCGTCGATCACATCCGCGCCGCGCTCACGTATGGAACCCACGCCATCACCGCCAATAAAGGGCCGCTCGTCCACGCCTACCGCGAACTCCGCGACCTCGCCACCGCTAGCGGCAAGAGATTTCTCTTTGAATCCACTGTGATGGACGGCGTCCCTATTTTTTCTTTGTTCGACCAACTGCCCGCCATTCACCTACAGGGATTTCACGGCATCCTCAACTCCACCACGAACGTCATGCTCAGCGAAATGGAAAACGGCCTCACCTTCGACGAAGCCCTGAAAAAAGCGCAGGCCGTCGGCGTCGCCGAAACCGACGCGACCCACGACATCGATGGATGGGACGCCGCCGTAAAAACCGCAGCCCTGATTACTGTTTTAATGGACACCCCGATCCGCCTCGATCAGATCGCCCGTGACGGCATCCGCGACCTCACGGCCCAAGCTGCGCGCAACGCCAAACGGGATGGATGGCCCTTCAAACTCGTATGCCGCGCCAAGCGCAAATCCGATGGAGAAATTGAAGCGAGCGTGGCACCTGAAAAAGTTCTGGCCAGTTCTCCCATGGGAAAAATCACCGGCACGTCGTCGTACATTTATTTCGAAACCGACATCTTGCCCGGCCTCGCCATCACCGAAGAAAATCCCGGCCTCTATGCAACCGCCTACGGAATGCTGGCAGATTTTGTGAGAGCCGTGAGCGAGTGAACCATGTGGAAGAGCGGCCCTTAAGGGCCGCTCTTCCATGGCGAGGCAACCTGGCGCGTCACAAGATAGAATCGAGAAGGGCACGGCTTAAACTGTGCCGCAGAGTCTGCCAGCAACCGACAAGTAAACAATTTTCAGCTGAAGAACACTATGACCACGCCGACCCTTGAAGTCCCCGCTCTCGACCTCACCCGCATCCGCGCTCAATTCCCTTCGCTAGCCCAGACCGTCAACGGGCATCCCGCCGTCTTCTTCGACGGCCCCGGCGGAACGCAGGTTCCGCAGCGCGTCATCGACGCCATCTCGAACTATCTGAGCCGCGATAATGCCAACTCCGGCGGAGCCTACGCGACCAGCCGCCGTACCGACGCGGTCATCGTCGAAGCCCGTGCCGCGATGGCCGACTTTCTCCACTGCGCCGCCGATGAAGTTGTCTTTGGCCAGAATATGACCGCGCTGACTTACATGATGTCGCGCTCCATCGGCCGCGAACTCCAGCCCGGAGACGAAATCCTCGTTACCCGCGTCGACCACGATGCCAACGTCTCGCCCTGGCTGCAAATGGCGGAAGACCGCGGCGTAACCGTCCGCTGGGCCGAGATTCACGACGCCGACTGCACCCTCGACCTCGCCGACCTCGCTTCGAAAATTAACGACAAGACGAAGGTTGTCGCCGTCGGCTATGCGTCGAACGCCGTCGGCACGCTCAATCCGGTCAAGGCCATCATCCGCCTCGCCCACGCCGCGGGAGCGCTCGCCTACATCGACGCCGTCCACTACACGCCGCACGGACTCATCGATGTGGCCGCGCTCGACTGCGACTTCCTGGTCTGCTCGACCTACAAGTTCTTCGGACCGCACATGGGCGTCCTCTTCGGCAAGCGCGAACATCTCGAGCGCCTGCGTCCTTACAAAGTCCGCCCGCTCGTCGACACGGTTCCCTTCCGCTGGGAGCACGGCACGCTCAATCACGAATGCATCGCCGGCATCACCGCCTGCGTGGACTACTTCGCCGACCTAGGCCGCAACCACGAAATGTATGGGGACGGGCGGCTCGCCCGTCCATCGAGCGAAGCGAGGTCAAAGGAAATCACCCGCCGCGGCGCCATCGAAGCTGCCTACGCCGCCATCCACGATCATGAAACCGCGCTTCTCGATCGCGCCATATCTGGCCTGGAAAAAATTCCAGGCGCGAAAATCTACGGGCTCACCGACCGCGCCCGCTTCAACGAACGCTGCGCCACCATTGCCGTAAGATTCGAGGGCCACACACCGCTCGAACTTGCCACCAAACTCGGCGAGCGCGGCATCTTCACCTGGGACGGCAACTATTACGCCCTCAATCTCACCGAGCATCTCGGCGTGCAAGAAACCGGCGGCTTCCTCCGCATCGGCCTCGTCCACTACAACACCACCGAAGAAGTCGACCGCCTGCTAACCACCCTGGGCGAAATTGTTGGAAGCTAGATCAGGAAATAGAAATCAGAATGGATGGGATTTTGGTCGCGGGCGCGCCACTTCTCCCGGTCGGAGAAGTGGGCTCTTCTGATTTTCTCTACCCTGTCATGCCGATAGGAACAGATCATCGCAAGCGATGATCCGCGGAGTGGAGGGAGCTTCTGTTTTCTTAGCGCGCAAAACTCACTGCAACGCTTGAAACCCCGCATTGCTGCTCAGCGTCCCGCTCGGCGTGGTTACCTGAATCGTGCCCCCACCAGTCCCCACCGGCACCTGCGCCTTGATGAAAGTTGACGACACAACTTTGAACGACGCCGAAACGCCATTGAACGTCACGCTCGTCGCCCCCGTCAGATTGTTCCCAAGAATCATCACGACCTGCCCGGCCTTCCCGAAGTTCGGAACCGCCTTCACAAACGGCGCCAGCCCCATCGACAATTTGTAAGCCGTTCCACAGTTCCCCGGACACGCTTGCAACCCGTACGTTGTCCCATAGAAATTTCCGTCCGTGCTTTGCGTGACCGTCGCCAACGGATGCGCTCCATCGGCGCATTCTCCACCTTGCGGGCAAAACATATACAGCGTGGTCAACACGCCCGCGGGAGTGATTTGGAAGACCGTTCCATACCCTAGATAAATTCCATTGACCTGATTGCTGCCCCCTGCATACGTCGTGCCGTAAAAATTTCCATCCGTACCCTGGATCACCTCACTTGGCGAGCCGCCGTCGGTGCAGTTCGGTTGCGAGCAAAAGCTGTAGAGCTGCGTGTAAGAGCCGCTGGGCGTGAGTTGGTAGAACGTTCCGGAATCTTCGGCGCCTCCGTCATCAGTGGTTCCGTAGAAATTTCCATCCGCGCCTTGAATCAACCCGCGCGGCTGACCCTGATCCATCGCAAACGTGTAAAGCACGTTGATCTGCCCACTGGCGCTCAGCTGGAAGAACTCGCGCACTTGATTGTCCCCGCCGAGCGTGACCCCGTAGAAACTACCGTTGCTGGCCTGGATCAACCCTCCCGCTTCATTCGTCCCGAAACTATGGATGGTTGTGAATTTGCCCGCCGGAGTGATCTGAAAAATCGTGCCCGCGGAATAATCCACCGAGATGTTCGTCAGCCCGTAGAGATTTCCATTCGTCGCCTGGAACAATGTTTCCAGCGGGCTGGTGCCGTCAAGGCAGTCGCCGCTGCCGTTCTTCACCGAGCAAAAAGTGTAGAGCGTGGTCAGGCTCGCTTGTGGCGTGAATTCAAACGCCGTACCCAGATTCGTCGTTCCGCCACTATAAGTCCCGCCGTAGAAATTTCCGTTGGCGGCCAGCGTTAAGCCCCCATAAGGTCCGGCGCCATCCGCGCAGCTGAGCTGCGAGCAAAAGTTGTAGATCGTCGTGACCTTACCGCTGGGAGTAATTTGATAAATCGTGCCCGACCCGCCGTCCGCCGTAAATCCCGCTCCACCTGACTCCGTCGTGCCAAACAGATTTCCATTCGTGCCCTGTGTCAGAGCTCCGTAGCGAGGCCGCGCCCCATCGGTTCCATTGAACTTCACCAGCCGGGTAAACGTTTGTCCGTAGGCTGCGATGGCCATCGCAGCGCAAAACACCACAATTCTCCCCAGAGTTTTGACCAACCGAAACTTTCCCATGGACTCTCCTTAACGATTGTGCAGCCGATCGGAAGGGGGAGAAATCACGACTAGCGGCGCAGAACTATTTTGCTTGATATCTGATTCTACGTCCTGCGAAGTTGTAGAGGTATCGAATTGAACACCCGCGCGCTGGGGGGAACGGAGAGTTTCCGATCTCCCACTCTATCATTCCGCCGCTGGGTGCACAAAAACCTACGGCAACACCTGAAACGCCACATTACTATTCAGCGTCCCGCTCGGCGTCGTCACCTGAATCGGCCCCGTGGCCACGCCCGTTGGCACCTGCGCTTTAACCTCCGTATTCGAGATCACCTTGAACGCCGCGCCCAAACCGTTGAACGTTACATTCGTAGTACTCGCCAGATTGTTCCCGAGAATCGTGACGATCTGCCCGGTCTTGCCGAAGTTAAACTGTGCTTCTATGAACGGGCCAAGTCCCATGGACCAGCTGTAAGCGACGCCGTCGCCGAGGTTATGAGAAGTCTCATAATTTCCTCCGGTAGTCGTCGTTCCGTAGAAGGTCCCATTTGTGCTCTGCAGAAGCCCCGCAATCGGACGCGCGCCGTCGCTGCAGTTGGTCGCCGTGCAGGAGAAAGTGTAAAGCGAATTAAATTGGCCGCCCGAAGTGAGTTCGAAAATCGTACCGAAGTTGTTGCTGCCGCCTTGGCTCGTCGTTCCATAGAAATTTCCGTCGCTGCCCAACGCAAGTCTTCCCCAGAGCAAGTAGCCGTCGTCGCATGCCGTCTCAGAGCAAAAGTTATAAAGGGTAGTCAGTTGGCCCGCCGTGGTGAGATCGAAAATGGTTCCGCAGCCAGCATTGGCGCAAAGGTCGCTGTTATTGACTCCGCCACCATTCGTCGTGCCGTAAAGATCTCCATTGCTGCCCAACGCCAAAGCGGCCACGGGCTGGCTGCCGTCGACGCAATTGGCCAGGGAGCAGAAGGCATAGATCGTCGTCAGCTTGCCCTGCGGCGTTATCTGGAAAGCGGTGCCATTCGAGTTGGCGCCTCCATACGCCGTAGTCCCGTAAAAATTCCCGTCGCTCCCCATCGTCAGTGCGGCGAACGGTCCATAGCCGTCGGTGCAACTCGACGTCGTGCAAAATTTGTGGACGGTGGTCAACTGGCCCGCCAGGGTAATTGCGAAGACTGTTCCGCATCCCGTACGAGTTTCGCCGAAACAGGTGGGAGCCCCGTTATATCCCGTGGTGGCCCCGTAAAGATCCCTGTTCGCGCCTTGTACCAACCCTCTGGGATATGCGCCGTCCGCACACTTCGACAGCGAGCAAAAGTTGTAAAGCGTGGTGAGCGTACCTTTGGATGTAATCTCGAAAACCGTGCCACAACCGCCACTGTTTGCGGGACAAGAGGTGCCAGTCCCGCCGCCATAGGTCGTCCCATAAAAATTCCCATTGCTGGCCTGCAGTAATGCGCCTACCGGCCCCGCGCCATCGGGGCAGCCTGATGTTGCGCAAAAACGATAGAGCGTGGTGATCTCGCCGGCCGGTGTCATCTCAAAAATGCTGCCCTCCCGACTGGCGCCCCCCTCGGCGGTCGTTCCATAGAAATTGCCGTTCGTGCCCTGGATCAGGGATGCCGCGGGATCATTGCCGTTGCCGCCAGTAAAAATCCTCAAGCTGGTGAAGGTTTGCGCAGGCGACGCAACCGCGGCTGCAATGCAGAACACCATGAAAAAACAAGCGGTCTTACCAAACTGACGCATTTTCATAAATTCCTCGAGGCCTTTCGCCATAGTTAGATCAACTGATTGACTCGCGGGAAGCCGCCGCCCCAAAGACGACTTCCCGTTCCTGCGGTGCGATTATGGCAACACCACAAACGCCACATTGCTGTTCAGCGTCCCGCTGGGCGTCGTCACCTGAATCGTTCCCGTCGTCGCACCCGCCGGCACCGTCGCCTTGATCACAGTGCTCGAAACCACGGTGAATGTTGCCGGCGTGCCGTTAAACGTCACGCTGGTAGCGCCTGTCAGATTGTTCCCCATAATGCCGACGACCCGTCCGGCTTTACCCGCGGCGGGGAGTGCCGATACAAAGGGGCTGAGGCCAGTTGACAAGCCGTAAACCGTGCCACACGACGTACAACTCGAACTGTTGCCGCCATAGTTCGTCGTCCCGTAGAAGAGTCCGTTGGTGGATTGAATAACTCCCGCAAGTGGCGATACGCCATCCGTGCATCCAGCCTCGCGGCAAAAGTGGTGAAGCACGCTGTAGTCGCCTGCCGGCGTGATTTCGAAAATTACGCCGCGCTCTCCGCCGCCGGGAGTAACGCCATACAAGTTCCCGTCGTTGCCCAGTGTCAAACCCGAGGTCGGCCTCGTGCCATCAATGCAAGCTGTTTCAGAACAAAAACTGTAGAGAGTGGTGAACTGCCCGGATGGCGTGAGCTCAAAAATCGTTCCACAGCCGTAAGGCCTACAAGAAGTCTTGATTCCTCCGACTTGCGTCGTTCCGTAGAAATTTCCGTTCGCGGCTTGTACGAGCCCCGCGACCGAATTCTCGCCGTCGCTGCAGTCTTTCTGCGAGCAGAACGCGTACAGGGTTGTGAATTGACCCTCCGGGGTTATTTTGTAAATGGTGCCACCGTTGTGGGCGCCGCCGAAACCAGTGGTGCCGTAGAGGTTGCCGTCGCTCCCCTGGGTCAGCCCGGCTGCGGGCTCAAATCCATCGTCGCAGTTGGTTTGCGAACAGAAGCTGTAGAGAGTGGTGAGCTTGCCCGCCGGAGTGATCTTGAAAAGCGTGCCATGATTATTGGCACCCCCGCCGGAGGTTGTGCCGTAGAAGTTGCCGTCGGAACCTTGCACCAACCCATTCCCGCCGGCACCGTCCGTGCAGTCGGTCTGCGAGCAGAAATTGTAGAGCGTGGTCAGCGTTCCGGCGGGAGTGATTTTAAAAACTGTACCGGAGCTGTGAGCACCGCCGTCCCCGGTTGCGCCGTAAAAGTTCCCATTCGTGCCCAGTATCAATCCGGATGGTCGAGAGCCATCGGCACAGTTGGCCAGCGCGCAGAAGCTGTAAATCCCGGTCAGAGTTCCGCTAGGGGTGACCTTGAACACAGTCCCGCAGCCGGCACTACAACTGGATGTGTCGTTTCCGCCGAACAGTGTTTCTCCGTAGAAGTTGCCGTCGGCGCCCTGGGTCACCGTCAAGTACCAAGGCTGCGCACCGTCGGGGCCGCCGTCGAAACTAGCCAGGCTGGTGAAGGTCTGTGCGGACGAAGCAACCACGCTTGCCACGCAGAATAAAATTCCGATACAGAAGGTTCTCAAGCCCAGAGCTCGCATTGCATCTCCTTCTAGCTGAATGCCGGCGTAATCCACACTTCCGGCTTTCTCGCCGGAATAGAAGTTGAATTGTCCCCAAGCGGTTCGAACCCAGGCATGAAACAGTCAACCCCTTCGCCCGAACGAAGAGATAGCTGTTTATAAATTCGACGAAATAGCCGCAGCAACAAACGGCTGCGAGATAGGGGAGGGGAAACAACAACTGATGGCCGCAATTATTAGCACACACCAAAGCATTGTCAACTGTGCAGGTTCTTGCATCAAGAAACGTACTTACATGAATCCCCGTAGGACTACACCAGTGAATTAACCTCGATTAGAGCCCCATCGAACCCTGTCGTAGCCGGGCACTCTGTAAAGATCCGTGTATTCCGTGCAAATCCGTGGCTAGAAGGTTCGGTCAACAAAACATATCCCTTCGTAACTCACTCCTGACCCGCAAAGCCGTCTAACCTATATATTTGACGGCCGTCTGCGGCAAAGCTAATATGACGCCGCATTCAATCAGCAGTCGAAAATCGGCAATTGAAATTTCTTAACTGAGGCACTCATGAAAACCATCCTGCTTCTCACCGTGCTCACCGCTTCCGCAGCTTTCGCTCAAATGGAGATGCCCAAGCCCGCTCCCGAGCACAAAAAACTCGACATGTTCGCCGGTGCCTGGACCCTCGAAGGCGATATGAAGGCCGGCCCCATGAGTCCAGCCGGCAAAATGACCGAGAATGAAAAGTGCGAATGGATGGACGGCAACTTCTTCCTCATCTGCCACTCCACTTACACGAGTTCCATGGGCAACGGCGCCGGCCTCTCCGTCATGGGATATTCCGCCGACGACAAAACCTACACCTATCGCGAGTTCAACAGTTGGGGAGAATTCGACGACTCGAAAGGCTCCAACGACGGTGACACCTGGACCTGGACCAGCAACGAAAAAATGGCCGACAAGACCGTGAAGGGAAGATTCACAATGAAGATCGCCTCGCCCACGGCATACACCTTTACCTTCGAAATGTCCGAAGATGGCGCCAAGTGGACCACCATCATGGACGGCAAAGCCACCAAATCCCAATAATCTCAGCCGCGGAAGGGGCCCATGCTTCGCGTTCTTTGCGAAGGGTGCGATGACAACCGTCGGGATTTTTCTTGGTCCTCGATAACACAGACCCGCCGCGGCGAAAAATCGCTTATGACAATTGTCACTCCCCGCCCTTGACGAACTGCACTAGGACCGCGCTCCGCTCTCGCCTACTCTCTTCTCTGGAAGGTTTCCCAAAGGAGCGCACATCATGACTCACACAACAACGATTCACAAAACCATTTTCGCCGCCATCTTTATCCTTCTCACCGGCTCCGCCTGGGCGCAGATGCCCTCGAAGCCCGGCGCTGAAGTCAAAAAGCTCGACTACTTCGCCGGCTCTTGGACCACCGAGGGAACCATCTCCCAGGGCCCATGGGGCAGCGGCGGCAAGTTCAGCTCCACCAACACCTCCGAATGGATGCCCGGCGGCTTCTTCCTCGTCAGTCATCGCGACTTCCACATGCCGCCCGAACTCGGCGGCGACGGCTCGGCCATCGACTTCTTTGGCTACGACACCAACCAGAACACCTACACGCGCGATGAATTCAACAGCCAGGGACGCCGCGACACCGCCAAGGCCACATTTACCGGCGACACCTGGACCTGGAGCAGCACGCAAGAGTACGGCGGTCAGGATATCCAGCAGAAGATGACGCTCAAAATCGTCTCGCCCACCAGCTACACATTTAAATTCGACGTCTCCGTCGACGGCACCAACTGGATGCCCTTCATGGAAGCCAAGGCGACAAAGAAATAATTTAGGCGGCGCAGACGACCCCACTTCACTGAAAGGCCGCCGGCAAGTAGCAGGTGGCGTCAAAAATTAAATGCGGTCGAGGCCAGCCACCTCGACCGCATTATTAACGTTGAGTTCTGAACCGCCTCGTCACCGCGGGGCGGCGGAATGACCGCTTTAAGCCCGACAGCGCTCGTGCCTTGAAATCCGCGTCCGCCAGGTGCAGCGCCCTCGCGGACGCGCTCCTCGAAAAACGCGGTCTTCAAAACAACGATTGCCGCATTTGCCAAAGCCAGTTGCGCTTCGCGATCTCACGACCGCGCCGCCACTGCTGCGGATGGTCAGCGGCCCTGTTCCTGCACGCTCGTCAGCCGCTCCGTAGAACCGCTGCCAAGCAAAACAGGTACGGGGGAGGAGGCCGCAACGCCCGGGAAACCAGCCGCGCTCGCGCGCTCTTCTGAAGTTGTCCCCCAGCGATTCACCCTCGAGAATCACCGGCTGCCGCTGGCTCTGCCGCAATCATTCGGCAAGCTCAGAACATCACGTCTTCGCTGGTACTCACTCTCGATTACTTTGGCGCGCGCCGCAACACAAAACTCTTCGTCGTTTGTGCAGAAGCTGTGGACGTTGAGACTTCCCTGTGGAAGCATGAGGAAAAGTAAGAACGAACTTTGGATCGCCCGTTGCTTATCCAACAATTTCAATCACTTACATGCCGTGCGAACAATTCTTATCGGAAACTTTGCGAAGAGCGGCAAATAGCCCCGCGCTCAAAGCCCCAATGCAAATGCAATGATGGTGTTGCCGCACCGCCCCGTTTTTGCCAGCCGTTCCACTAACTCTGATTCCAAATCATCCGGGTCGGGAACCATTTCACATGCGGCAATTTCTTTATCGGTCGCTCCCTGAAAACAAAGTTCACACACGCCCAGGCCGCCCTCGCTTGGGCCGTCTTCCGAGCGTACAGGCGGCCCAAACACACGGCACGTCATAGGACGCGATTCATAAAGATCGCAGCTTCCGGTGGCGGGGTCGAGCACCGGGCAGGGTTCATCGTCAGCGAATTCGGCAAAGCGTTGTTTCGCAGCTTCGCTTTCATCGAGTATCCCGGTGGCGGCGTCGCCCGGAAAATCGGGCGCCAGCCGCACAACCGCCGCGCGCGCCCGTTCCCGCACCCGCGCTGCCCGTGCAGGATCGTGGACCTCAAGCTTCGCCGATCCGTCGCGCAATCGCGCAGCGTCGAGCTGGTTGATGGAAAAAACACCGATGCAACACTGCGTGCAACCCTCGCGGCAGACAAGCCACTTACCGCTTCTGCGCGTAGCGTCGGCCAAGGCGGAGTCCACAATCTGAATTAATTTCGCGTCCTGCTTTGCCACGGAATCTCGTGCCATGAAGAACCCGCCATGCGAAGTCCAGAGATGAATCTCAAAGCAAAAAGGACGCGATCGCTCGCGCCCTCAATTCTGCAATCTGACTTCTTACTTCTGACTTAATCCCTCACTCCATCCATAAACGCCCGCAGCTTACGCGACCTCGACGGGTGCCGCAGCTTCCGCAGCGCTTTGGCTTCGATCTGGCGGATGCGCTCGCGGGTTACCGCGAAGCTCTGCCCGACTTCTTCCAGAGTGTGTTCGCTGCCGTCTTCGAGACCGAAGCGCATCTTGATGACTTTTTCTTCGCGCGGGGTCAGCGTGCGCAGGACCTGTCCAGTCTGGTCCTTGAGGTTCACATTGATCACCGCTTCTGCCGGCGAAACCACGGCGCGGTCTTCGATGAAATCGCCGAGGTGCGAATCTTCTTCTTCACCGATGGGTGTTTCGAGCGAGATGGGTTCCTGTGCGATCTTGAGAACTTTTCTCACCTTCGCGACCGGAATATCCATGCGCTTGGCGATTTCTTCTGACGTAGGTTCGCGTCCCAGTTCCTGCACCAGCTGACGCGAGGTGCGGATTAGCTTGTTGATCGTTTCGATCATGTGGACGGGGATGCGAATCGTACGCGCTTGATCAGCAATTGCACGAGTAATCGCCTGCCGAATCCACCACGTGGCATAAGTCGAAAACTTATACCCGCGGCGGTACTCAAATTTGTCGACGGCCTTCATCAAGCCAATGTTGCCTTCCTGAATCAGGTCGAGGAATTGCAATCCGCGGTTGGTGTATTTCTTCGCGATCGAAACCACGAGACGGAGGTTAGCCTCGATCAGCTCTCGCTTGGCCTGCTCCGCGTCCATGTCGCCCTGGATGATCTCGCGCTGTGTGCGCTTGAGCTCCTGGAACAACACGCCGGTTTCGAGTTCGAGTTTTTCAACTTCCCCGCGAATCGCGCGCGACTGGCGACGATATTCTTTTTTCTGATCCTCGCTGCGCGTGGCATCGGCCTTGCGTTCGAGGTTGGTCGCCTGGCGGTCGAGCGAACGCATGCCGTCGACGGTTTTGGCGACGCGGTCGATCAGCCTCTTGCGCTCGGCATTGGTGAATCCGAGCTTGCGGACGGCGATCGACGTGGCGATGATCGCGCGGGCCAGCTTGCGGCGGGCGCGGCGATGATCCTTGGGCTTCTTGGTTTTCGAAACTTCCTGAAACTTTTCTTCGAGCAGGCCGGCTTTCTTGTAGAGCTTGGCCATCTCGTCGATTTTGTCGGTGAATTCGTTGAGGCGGTTCTGCAGAATCTCGTCGGTGATCTCTTCTTCGTCGAAGGTCACAACTTCTTTGATGGACCGGACGTTCTTTTTGAGATCTTCGCCGAGCGTGAGCAACTCGCGGATCACGATGGGCGAACGCGAGAGCGCCTTAAGAACGCGAATCTGTCCGCGCTCGATGCGCTTGGCGATTTCGACTTCGCCTTCGCGCGTAAGCAGCGGCACGGTTCCCATCTCGCGCAGATACATGCGGACGGGGTCGTTGGTTTTTTCCAGGGCGCCGGGCGTGAGATCGAGCTCAACGTCCTCGCCTTCTTCAAGATCTTCGAATTTTTTATCGAGTCCGGCCGAAGGCATTTTGGGGCCTTCGAGCACGTCGATACCTTGCGTCCCGATAGTGGTCAGCAGATCGTCGAGGTCTTCAGGGCTGTGCACGTCCTGCGGTATGAGGTCATTGACCTGGTCATACGTGAGATAGCCCTTCTCTTTGCCTGTGTCGATCAGCTTTTTTATGTCGTCGAACTTATCTTCTAGAGCCAATGAGGTTCCTCTAAAAACTCGATATCACTAAAACTCAGTATCCACGCGCGCTGGAGGCGTGTGGTAAGTCTGCCAAAGGTGGGGAATCTGGGTGTAAAGCGGGATTGTGCCCTAGCACAAACTTATCGAGTTTAGCACATAAGTGCTGCTGCGTCTATGAATTGCCCGCTTGCGATCCCAGTGCCCGCCGCTATCTCTAATTTCCCTACATAGTTAGATGGCGCTTGGGGCTGTTTTGTTTCAAGGGAATGCGCGCGAGTCGGTGATGTTCTTTCCCCTTACAGGCTCTGTTCCCTCCCCTGTGAATCCGCGCGAATCCGCGGCAAGAATTTCTCCTGTACCATAAACCTCGCATGCCTCCGCTTGCCCACTCCTCCGCCCGCGTCCTCGAATTTGACGCCCTCCGCGACCTCCTCCGCGGATATGCCTCATCCCCGCTTGGCCGAAATCTCCTATCCGCGCTCGCCCCCTCCACCGACCGCGCCTGGATCGAATCCCAGCAACAACTCACCAGCGAAATTCGCGAATTCCGCCGCGCCGGGGGACGCTTCGATTTCGCCGCGCTCCTCGACATCACTTTGCCAGTCGGAAAATCGCGCATCGCCGGCGTCGTCCTCGAGACCGGCGAAATCCGCGACGTCATCCTCGTCGTCGACCGCGCCGCCGAATGGCGCGAGATCGCTCTCGACCCGCCCGCCGCCATGCGCTCCGAGTGGCGCCACGTGCGCGCACTCTCGCTTGAAATCGCCGACTTCTCTGAATTTCTCCGCTCCTTCCGCAATAAGATTCAGCCCGACGGCACCCTCGACGACAAAGCTTCGCCCGAACTTTCCCGCATCCGCCGCGACATTGAAAAACAGCGCCGCTCCATTCAGGAATCTCTCCGCGGATATCTGCGGCACCTTGCCGAAGGCGCGGTCGTGCAGGAAGAACTCATCACTATCCGCGGCGAGCGCTTTGTCATCCCAGTCAAAATCGAGCAGAAGCGCCGCGTGCAGGGCGTCGTCCATGGCGCGAGCTCCAGCGGACAGACCGTCTTCGTCGAGCCTCTTGAAACGATCGAGCAGAATAACGAACTCGTCCGCCTCTTCGAAGAAGAACAATCCGAAATCCACCGCATCCTTCTCGAAATGACGCAAACAATCGGCATGTATTCTGCGCCGGTCTTAGCCGCCGTCCGCGCCCTGGGCGAACTCGAGCTGCAATTTGCCAAAGCGCGCTTCGCGGAAGACTACAACTGCGTAGAAGTAAGCTTCTGTGGCGACGGACGCATTCGTGCGTCCGCCAGCGAAGCAAGCGCAGCCAGTCTGCTCCTCCAAAACGCCCGCCATCCGCTCCTGGAACGCAATCTCAAACTCAAAAATTTCTCCATTATCCCCACGACCGTCGAACTCGCAAGCGACTCGTGTGAGGACGGAGGCACCACGCGTCCAACGGCCGAAGCCCGCTCCAACAACTTCCGCCAACTAGTCATTACCGGCCCCAACACCGGAGGCAAAACCGTCACCCTCAAAACCGTGGGCCTGATCGCGCTCATGGCGCAATCCGGACTCCCCGTCCCCGCCGACCGCGCCGAGCTTCCCATCTTCGACGCCGTGCTCGCCGACATCGGCGACTATCAATCGATCGAACAAAATCTTTCCACCTTCTCCGCCCACGTCACCAACATCGACTTCATCTCGCGCACCGCCACGCGCGACTCTCTCGTTCTGCTCGATGAACTCGGCTCCGCCACCGATCCCGAAGAAGGAGCAGCGCTCGCCGTCGCCATCGCCGCTCACTTCAATCACATCGGATGCATCAGCATCATCTCCACCCACCACACTTCGCTCAAGGTCTACGCCGCCAACACGTCCTGGGTTCTCAACGCCGCCGTCGGATTCGACGAGAAAACTCTGCAGCCCACCTATGATCTGAAAGTTGGCGTCCCTGGCGCGTCCGCCGGCATCAACATCGCGCAGCGCCTCGGACTCAATCCCGAAATCATCGACAGCGCTCGAGCGAAGCTGACCACGCAATCCCGCGACGTCTCCCAATTTATCGACAAGCTCCACGCGGATCTTCGCGAAGCCGAAAAAGAACGCTTCAAATTGCAGGTAGGCCAGAAAGATCTCGAAGAAGAAAAACAGCGTTTAGCGGTGGAAGGAAAAAAAGACCAACAGGTAAAAGTCCGCGAACTCGAGAAAAAACTCGAAACGCTGATGCGCGACTTCGAATATCACGCGCGCGAAGCCGTCAATGCCATTCAGGATCGCGTCGCCGCGCAAAAACTCTCCAAAGATGCCGAGCGCCGCGTGGCCAAGGCCCGCCGCGAATTTCGCGAGCAGTTCGACTCCACCGTCGTCGCCCATTCCACCGGAGCCGACCAGGGTGATCCGAATGCCCAGCCACAAATCATCAAGCATGTCTCTGAAGGCGACACCGTCAAACTCAAATCCACCGGGCGCACCGCGCGCATCGCGCGCAAGCTTGACGACAATCACTTCGAAGTCGAAATGGGCGCGCTCAAAATGAAGATCGCCCGCGACGACATCGCCGAAGTCTTCACTGCGCTTCCAGCCGCCGCCAATCCCGTCAAAGCCGCGCGCGCCCGCGGCATCTCCGTCTCTATTGCCGACGAAACGGCTAACGTTCCCACGGAAATCAACGTCATCGGACAAACCGTCGACGACGCCTCCCGCGAAGTCGAGAAGTTTGTCGATCACGCTTTCCTGGCCGGACTTCCCCGCGTTCGCGTAGTCCACGGCAGCGGCATGGGCATTCTGCGTAAAGCTCTTCGCCAAATGCTGCAAAAACATCCCCACGTAGAATCCGTGACAGAGCCCCCACAAAACGAAGGCGGTGCCGGAGCCACAGTAGTGGAGTTACGCGTCTAGCGTGGCAAGACCGCGCGGCCGCGAAGCAGCCGAAGAATGTAGCCCGGGGCGTAAGCCGTGGGAATGCGAAAAGAATGGAGCTTACTCCCACCCTATCGCAAAGAACGCGATGAAAGTGGGGCAACCGCGATTCCTGTTGCGTATGTTGATCAAACTACTCTCCCAGCCTGGCCTGCAAATCCTTCACCACTTCAATCCAATCATTCAGTCCGTCCGCTTCCATCCACAAATCTTTCACCTCCGAATCTCTCCGCACTCGCTCAGCCGCGCGAAGCGCCTCACTCTTCAACTCCGGCGTGAGCGCCTTCGAATTTCTTTTGACCCACTCACCTACCTCCATCGGCGCCGAAGCTGCGGGAGCGCCTTTCAGCGCAGCCACCACTTCCGCCGCGGCCAATGCGACATATGCCGAGGGCGCCTCCAAATATTCAGGCTGATCCGCAGCCTGAGCAAGAATCGTGGACAGATCCGTGGGCGCAATCGTGCTCAGTTCCGCGACCCAATCCTTCGCATCGTCATTTTCAAAATTCCCGTTTCCCCACGCGCCCACAAATCCTCCTCGATGGTCCATTCGTCATCGGCATTATAAGTCCCGCAACATGGAGCGCCGTTTCCCTCAGTCATCAACCGATAAGCCTCGAATTCCACAGCTTCTTCACAAAAAATGGTGCTCAACCTATCCGGCACGCCTCTTTTTCAGAGACAATTCCTTTGGAGACCTTGGCTCCGGATTTCGCAAAACTCAAAGATGGCCAACCCCGGCGATTTCGCATACACCGTCAAGCAGCAGGCCGATATCGTCCGCATCGTCGGCGACTACATCAAGCTCAAGAAAGCCGGAGCGCAAAACTACTCCGGCCTCTGTCCCTTCCACGGCGAAAAAACGCCGTCGTTCTCTGTCCACGCCACGCGCCAGTTCTACCACTGCTTCGGATGCGGCGTCTCCGGCGACGTCTTCAGCTTCGTCCAGAAAATTGAAAATATCACTTTCCCTGAATCCGTTCGCCTTGTTGCACAGAAGCTCGGCATCGCGTTGCCGAAAGCCACCTACGCCAACGAGGGCGAAGCCAAGGAAGCTCGACTCCGCGGCCAGCTCCTCGACGTCCATGAGCGCGCCGTCTCTTTCTTTCAGGACCGCCTTCGCAGCTCCGAAGGCGCCCGCGCGCGCGAATACCTTTCAGGCCGCGGTCTGAACGAAGAGATGATCGCAAAGTTCCGCATCGGCTTCGCCCCCGATTCCGGATTCCTCCTCCGCGACCGCCTCAAAAACGAATTCAGCGAAGACGTCCTCCGCGAAAGCGGCTTGTTTTCCTGGAAGCAGGACGCTGGGCAACAATCCGATAGCCGCCAGCAGAACCCAAGGTCCCTCGACTCCGGTGGAACGTCCGCGAGCGGACATTCCACCTCCGCTCGGGATGACAACGAAGAAACAGGAAAGCCAGAAGCTAGAAGCCAGAAGCCAGAAGCTGCTGTTCAAGCCATGTACTCCAAGTTCCGCAACCGCGTTATGTTCCCGATCTCCAGCGATGCGGGCAAAGTCATCGCCTTCACCGGACGCACTCTCGCCACCGACGAAAAAGCCGGGCCGAAATATCTCAACTCGCCCGAAACTCCGATCTATTCGAAAAGCAAAGTCCTCTTCAACCTCGATCTCGCCAAAGAATGGATTCGCAAATTTGACTACGCGATCCTCGTCGAAGGCCAAATGGATTGCATCTCCGTCTTCGCCGCCGGATTTCACAATGTCATCGCCAGCTCCGGCACCGCCTTCACCGAGCTGCAAGCCAAACTGCTCGCCCGCTTCAGCAAAAACGCCGTAGTCAACTTCGATCCCGACACAGCCGGAGCCAAAGCTACCGAGCGCACGCTCGGCCTTCTGGTCGAAGAAGAGTTCACCATCAAAGTTCTCACCCTCGAACAAGGGTTCGATCCCGACCTCTTCATTCGCCGCAAAGGCAAAGACTCCTACAAGGACGCCCTCCGTCACTCGCAGAAATATTTTGATTATCTGATCGAGCGTGCTCGCGCCCAGTTCCCGCTGCGCAACGCCGAGAGTAAGGTCAAAGCCGTGAACTATCTTCTGCCGCACATCCAGCGCATCCCCAGCCGCATCGTTCGTGACGAACTCTCCCACGAAATTGCGCAGAAGCTTGCTATTGATTCCGCCGTTTTGCGCCAGGAACTCCGCCACGCCGCCGGCACGCGCTCGACCTCGGCAGTAAAAGCTCCCGCCGAAGCTCAAATCACCGACGCCGAAAAAATCCTGGTCCGAGCGCTGGCCTCGGCCCGCCAGATCACATCGAACGAAGAGCACATCTCGCAGCGTGACGGAGCAGAAGAAGAATTCGATCCCGCACGGCAAGCCGTCTACGTATTGCAAGGCGAAACTCTGCACCGCGGAATGGCTACCGAATCGCTCATCGAATCCCTGCTCAACATCGGCACAGACTTCGCCGATATATTGCAAGTTCCGGCCACCGACAGTGACCGCCGCCTTCTCGCCGCCATCTTATTCAAAGAGGAAGAAGACCTCACGCCCGAAATTCTCGAAGCCTCGGTCCGCGCCCTGCGCCGCATTCACCTGCGCCGCCGCCAGGAAGAGATTCAGCAAGAAATCAAGAAACCCGGCGTGGCCGCCGATCGCGATCATCTGCGCCAACTCCTAACCGAACTCGAGGCGATCAGCCGGACCCTCCGCGACTCCAGCCAGTCCATAGAAATCAAAGCCGCTTCCTGATTCTCAGCCTGAATCTTGGGGAATTTCCAAATAATGGGCTGGCCGATGCATCGGCTCTGATCATCGAAAGCGCATAAAGGTTCGCATCGGCGCGTGGGCGAGGAGAACCAAATTCCCACTCAAAGCCGGGCTTGAGGGGGCATTGGGACACTTGGTTCGATCCGGCTCCCACCCTTCGCACAAAACGCGAAGGACGGGCCAACCACCCAGCAAGAACCGAACGATCTAGGCGCGGGCGGTGGCGGCAGCTTGCAGGGCTGTTTCGGCGGCGATGGGGATGCGGACTACAAAGAGGGCGCCGCCTTCGGGCTTGTTCTGGCAGGTGATGTCGCCGCCGTGGTCGAGGACGATTCCATAGACGACGCTGAGGCCGAGTCCTGCGCCCTTGCCGACGGGCTTGGTGGTGTAGAAGGGATCGAAGACGCGTTCCGGATCGCGGATGCCAGGGCCGGAGTCGGAGAACTGAATGACGGCTTCGTCTCCCTGCTGAGAGGCGATGATGGCGAGCACGCCGCCAACGCTCTTCAGTCCGCCTTTCGATTCGAGCAGCGCGTCCATGGCGTTTTCGGTGATTTCGACGAAGACCTGGAAGAGCTGATTGACATTGCCGCGGATGCGAGGCAAGCCGGGCTGAACCACAAGTTCGATGCGGACTTTTCCTCCGGGATAGCGGGGTTCGATCATCTGGTTGGTGCGCTGCAGGAGCATGTTGAGGTCGACGAGCGCTTTTTCTCCGGGTGATTGCTGGGCGAAGCTTAAAAGATCGACGACGAGATCACGGGTACGCTGGGTTTGATGGACGATTTTGCGAACCAGCGTGTTCTGCTCGTCGGTGAGGCGCTGACGGGCCCAGAGCTGCTCGGAGTGGCTGACAATGGCGTCGAGGGGCAGGTTGATTTCGTGCGCCGCTCCGGCGACGAGCGTGCCGAGCGATGCCAGCTTTTCTTTCTGCACGAGCTGACTCTGCAGACGCTTCTGGCTGTCGTATCCCTGACGTGATTCACGCAGCAGGACCATGAGGGCCTGATCCTGAAGATACTGGCGTAGAAAAACGAAAGCTCCCAGGAAAACCATGGCCGCGAGGACGGCGAAGATGCGGAAGACGCGCGCTGAAGAATCGGAGGTGTCGGCAATCAACGTCCACAAGCCGAGTACCGGGAGCGAGAGAATGGCCAGCATGGCGAGCTGGGGAATAATTTTTTTCCAGCGCGAGTCTAGATGGAATTCGACGGCGGTCAATTCCCACTGGCGCGAGGAAAGCGCGGCAGCGCCCATCCAGGCAACGGTGGCGATGAGGGGAATGTCATAGAGGCTGCCGGAATAGTAGGTGTTGGCGGCGGCGGCGCGGTCGAGAAGCTGAGAATTGATGGTGTACAGCGCGGCGGCACCGAGGAGATGTAGATAAAGGCGACGCCAGCCAGCGGAGCTGGTCCAGGCGGCGAGGGCTAGAACGGCGAGCAGAAGGACGTTTTCTAGTCCGTAGAGGCGATCATAGTAGGAGTTGTAGATGTCGGAGCGATGATTGATGTACTGGTACGGAAAGACGATGAAAGCGTAGAGGAAGATCCACCAGCCGAATAGAGTAAGAAAGTTCAGGGAGCTGAGACGGCCGCTCCACTGCTTTTTCAAGATGTCGGGACGCCAGGCAACGGCGGCGATCATAGGGACGGCGTGAAAAAAAAGAACGATGTCGAAAAAAAACGGGTCGGGTACGGGGCGGTGAAGGATGTTCTCCCACCAGGTCCAAGCAGCCTGATTGGCAGCCCAAAGCGTGAAGCCGAAGGTCAGGGAGGCCCAGAAGCTGCGCTCCTGATGCGGGCGACGGAGGGCATTGCCGAGGGTTATGGCGGCCGCGCCGAGCATCAAAATCAGTCCGGCAACGTCAGCGAAGGCGGTTAGCGTCGGGCCCTTATATCCGGCTAGGCACACACCGGCGAACAGCAGAGTGATGACTGCCGCTGCGACGAACCATCGGCGACGTTGGAACGCACCCATCCAAAACAATTCTATGATGGTTTTGTTGTGGAATCCGATGATGGAGTAGGGTCGGAGTGGTTACTTTCGTTACTGCCGCTCCCAGGGGCTAAAGACGGTCCATCGTTCAGTATCCGACGCGGCCATCAATGGCCGCTCTTCCACGGTGGTTTTCTGCTTCTGTGGCACTGCATTCGTTGCCGCTTCGCCGCTGATCACGGCCCGTTGGAAAAGAAGAGTCCCACCGTGTCGCAAAGTACCTGACAAGGGTGGGACAACCAGAGTCGAAGCAGAGTCCGCAATGGGCTAGAATCATGGTGGAAGAGGCATTTTTTATGGCATTTCCTGTAACTCGGATGCGGCGGACGCGCCGGACGGCGGCGCTGCGGAATCTGGTTCGTGAGACGCGGCTGACTCCGGACGCGTTTGTTTATCCCATGTTTGTGTGTCCCGGCGAGGGTGTGCGCAAGGAAGTGCGGTCCATGCCGGGGGTATTCAACCTCTCGGTTGATGAGGCGGTGAAAGAGGCGCGCGAAGCGCATGGGCTTGGCGTGCCGGCGGTGATCTTGTTCGGGCTACCGGAAAAAAAAGATGAGCTTGCCAGCGGAGCATGGGCTGATGACGGAATTGTGCAGCAGGCTACGCGGGCACTGAAGCGCGAGGTGCCGGGACTGATTGTGATGGGAGATGTTTGCCTTTGCGAGTACATGTCGCACGGGCATTGCGGGATTGTGAAAAAGAGTTCGCGGCGGGGTGCGGCGACGCGGGATCAGGTGGTGGATTCGAAAACTCCCACTCACGCCAAAACCGGCCAGAAGTCGGGCACCCAGGCTGACGCGGATGTTGATTACGAGATCGATAACGATGCTTCGCTGGAGCTGCTGGCTCGGACTTCGGTTTCGCTGGCGCGGGCTGGTGTAGACATAATTGCGCCTTCGGACATGATGGATGGGCGCGTGGCCGCGATTCGCGAGGCGCTGGATGAAGCGGGATTGGTGAACACGCCGATTCTTTCGTACGCGGCGAAGTTTGCGTCGGGATTTTATGGGCCGTTTCGCGAGGCGGCAGACTCGGCGCCGCAGTTTGGCGACCGGCGGTCGTATCAGATGGATGGCGCGAATGTACTCGAGGCGCTGCGGGAGATTGCGCTCGATGTGGAAGAAGGCGCGGACATGATCATGGTGAAGCCGGCGATGCCTTATCTGGATGTGATTGCGGCCGCGCGGGAGCGGTTTGATTTGCCGCTGGCGGCGTATCAGGTATCGGGCGAGTACGCGATGATCGAAGCGGCGGCGCGCAATGGATGGATTGAACGCGAACGTGTGATGATGGAGTCGCTGGTATCGATCCGGCGGGCGGGGGCGAGTGTAATTTTGACGTATTATGCGAAAGAGGCAGCGCGGGTGTTGGGATAGGAATTAAAATCAACCGCAATGGCCACGGATCTACGCGGATTCTCACGGATCAAACCCCGCACATCCACACATTTTGTTACGATCCCGTTCTTTATATAGAAAATCCCCACTCAACCCAGCAACGGGCTTGAATGGCGCACCTTTCTAAAACCGTCATCACTATTTCTTAGGCGTTGGCCGCGCGGGTGAAGTTTACCTGGACCTGCTTGCGGTCTTCGTCGCTCACCTGGAACATGCTGCGCGGCTTGAGGTTCATGTAGCTGGCGATGAAGACGTCGGGGATCTGGGCGATGCGGGTGTTGTAGGTGTTGACGTCGTCGTTGAAGAATTCGCGGCGGTCAGCGATGCGCTCTTCGATTTCAGAGATGCGGGTCTGCAGCTTGAGGAAGTTTTCGTTGGCTTTGAGTTGCGGATAATTTTCGGCGACGACGAAGAGTCCGCGGAGAGCATTGTTGAGCTTGAGATCGGCGACGGCTTTCTGGTTGACGCTGGCGGCGTTCATGGACGCGGCGCGCGCCTGCGTGACGGCGATAAGAGTTTGCTGCTCGTGCTGCATGTATCCCTTGACTGTCTCGACAAGATTGGGGATTTCGTCGTGGCGCTGCTTGAGCAGGACATCGATGTTAGCCAGGGCGCGGTCGTTTTCATTGCGCAGCCGAACCAAGCCGTTATAAAGGATGACGGTGTAGGCGATGACGCCCGCGATGAAGAGCAGAAATGCAAGGCCGGTGATCATGCTGCGAGGTTCTCCGCTGGTAGCGTGGCAGGCGAGGGAGAGCGGGGCAAGTTCCGGAAGGGTTGGGACGAGTGGGTGGACGGCGGGTAAGGGACTTCTTGGCCCCGGATTTACGCAGATGCACCCTCAAAGAAAAGCCCCACTCAAGGCCAAAATCGGGCCTGAATGGGGCACCCCTCAGTATGTCGTCAATCAGTTTTAGTCGTCGCTGCTGGGCTTTTTGGGCTTCAGGTCGCAAGCTTGTCTTACCGCGCCCAAATCTAGGCCGGCGGGGGAGAATTCGGCGATCTCGCGGCCACCGCGGGCTCCGAATTCGATCTTGAAGATGTCGGCGCCGACCAGTTCGCGAGTGGTGCCTTTGTCCATGGATAGGGCGCGGTCGCGGAGCCAGTTCCAGCCGTGATGGCTGTGCTTGTCGTTGACGCGAACCATAACTTCCATCTGCGGCTGTCCCCACGGGCCCGGGCGATTGGGCGGAGCCAGACGCGCTCCGGGATTGAAGTTGGCAAACTGGTACTTGCCATTGGAGCAATAGAGTTCGACGCGAGGCTTATAGTCGGGGTCTTCTTTCAGGTAGTTGTCGGCGAGGAGTTCGAAGCGCACCTTGTGGGCCCCGGTCATCTTGTCTTCCGACTCGAACTTCATCCACTTGCCGCCGACGCTGACGCCGTCTTTTTCGCCCTGATTTGGGCTCATTGCGCCGTTCTGGGCAAAAGCCGAGGCTGCGTAAAGAAGCGTAAAGCTGGCTAGAATCAGCCAGATGGCAGCAGGCTGGCGATTGGGCTTAGAAATATGTAATCCGTTCACGGTTTCCTCCACACAGTATTTCCCTATCATATTGAACCCGGATGGGAGCCTAAAAGTTGCACAGAAAGATACGTGGTCTTCGGGGCTGAATCGCGGCTCTTCGACGGTTGCATACGCAGTGGGGATTACTCGCCGAGGAGCCTTCATCAGCTTTCTTTCGCTGTTCGCGGGCAGGAGTGCCCGCTCCACACAGGCAAAAGCGGACGGATGAAATTCGTCCGTCGCTACATGGTTCTTGCTACCTTTAGCGGGTATTGATTTTTAGGACGATGTAGATTTCGGAGCGGTCGTCGAACTGGCTAACGGATTTGGTGTCGCTCTTGCGGTCTTTGTATTGGGCGTAGACCTCGTAGTCGATGGCGCTGGAGAGCGAGGGGAAACGATAGGTGCCGTCGGCGTTGATGATGTAGCTTTTGACCGCGCGAGTGCGGCTGTTGGTGAGGTAGACGACGGCGTCGGGAAGTGGGCTGTCTTGCGCGTCGAGGACCTTGCCATAGAGCAGGCGACCGGTGCTTTTATCTTTTTTCTGGGAGGCGGCGTCGGGGGCCGCAGTGATGAAGAGAGCGAAGAGAAGCGCGATGACAGTTATCGCAGGGCGTTTCATTGTGCCGCTATTGTCTCACGGAGGGTGGAGGGGCGAGCTAACGGGTTAGATGCAATCCCGTGTCTTCGCGCTCTTCGTTAAAGATGTGGACTTTGACTTCTTCGGGAAGGCGGAGTGGCGTGCCGTCGTCGAGCTTCACACCTTTGAGATCGGCGGACAGGATATAGTCGGCTTCGCCGGCGGGAACGCGCTGGGCGAATTCGCCGTGGTGGTCGGAGTATAAATCCCAGCGAACTTTTTTTGGCTTGTCGGTGGAGCGACGGATTTTTACATGTACGCCGTAAATTGGATGATTGTCCGGACCCCAGACGGTGCCGAAGATGAGCGCGTAGGGCTTCTCCTTTTGCGCGACGGAGGGCAAAGGGCACACGGTGGGGCCGAGCAGAATTGCGACCAGCAGGAATTGAAAGAGCGATCGCGAAGTAGGCCGGGGGATTTTACGAATAGTCACCGTCTTCCGTTTCCTCTTCGAGTTCTTCTTCATCTTCATAACCGGCCTCGACGGCTTTCAACTCCAGCGGACTAGCGGTGACGACTTCAAAATCGGTGCCGCACTCGGGGCAGGATATGACTTCGCCTTCGTCGACCGATTCTTCGTCGACGTCCAGATTGGTATCGCACTCGGGACACAGAACCATAAAGCCTCCGTACCGTATTAGAGCATCCTGTTAATATTTAGATTCTCCACGGCAGTTGGTCAAGGGGTGGAGGCCTGTAGCGGAGAATTTTCCTAGCACGTGGGAGGCGGTTCGTTCTAGTGGTTTTTTCTGAGGACGATCCAATGTGCGGAATGTGACATAGCGACGATGAATCTTCCAAAGGATAATGGCATCTTTGCGGTGAGAGTGGGGGATTCGGCCCGACATTGGAGTTTGGCGGTGGTACGAACGCCGGGGCGGTAGAAGCCACCCTGTTGTGCAGGACGAGGGTGGGGCAACCATTTGCTTATGGGGACAATCCAGTCAAAACTGGATTAATTTTTTATGGCCAGAAATATGTCATTCGAGATGGGGCTGCCGCCGTTTCGCGGAGCAGTACGGCAGATTATTCTCGCGAGTGTCGCGATTTATGTGGTGATCCTGCTACTCGTTTCGTTTGATGAGCCGGTGGGCCGGATGGTGCTGTCGCTGGGCATTCTCGATCCGGTGCGGATTCATGCGGGCTGGGTGTGGCAGTTTGTGACGTATGCGTTCATGTATGTCGATCCGCTGGATTTTGTGCTGTCGCTGGTCGGAGTTTACTTTCTGGGCACGGCGGTGGAAGAGCGCATCAGCTTCGGACCTTTTTACGGGCTCTTCTTTGGCAGTATCGTGCTTTCGGGAGTGGCCGGATTTTTATTGTCGCTGACGCATGTGGTTGCGCAGGGCACGGCTCTTGGATCGGGAGCGGCGGCGAACGCGATCCTGATGGTGTTTTATCTGTTCAACCGGGCCGCGCCGATCGTGCTGTTTCCGATTCCGATCCAGATTCCGGTGAAGTGGATTGTGGTGGGAATTGCGGCGATCGAGGTTGCCTATCTGCTTTTGGCGCACTTCGCGCTTTTTTATTTCGTGTCTTTGCTGGGACTGGGCGCGGGCTACGTTTGGTATGCAGCGATTCTGACTCGACGCAGCGCTTCGCTGGGAATCGGCGAGCGCTACTACGAGATGCGGAATTCGTATTACCGGTGGAAGCGGCGGCGGGCGGCGCGGAAATTTGAAGTCTATATGAAGAAGCACGACCGGCAGGTTCACTTCGATGAGCATGGGAACTACATTCCTCCGGATGACGATGGCAAGGGAAACGGCGGGGGAAAATCGGGATGGGTGAATTAGACTTGGGCCGCGAAGCTTCTTTTGCCACGGATTAACGCGGATTTTCCCCGGATGAAATCTCGGGCTTCGCTGTGCTTAGGATGACCCGGTGAAAAAGGTGATGAAGTCTGAGTAGATTTGGGTTGGCAGGTCTGGTTTCTTGGTTTTTCCTTCCGTTGGTATTTCTTCTTTCTCTTCTTTTTTTGTTTTTCCCTTAGATGCTTTTCCTTTGAAATTCAGGTCGTGACCCGCGCCTTCGATCGAGATTAGTTTGGTTTTGGCGGGGATCATCTTTATGGCTTGCTGAATTTCTATAGGGGAGCCGAAGGGGTCGCGAGTGCCGCTGACGAAGAGCGTTGGCGTACGCAGGTTGGGCAGATGCTGCGTGCGTTGCTGCTCGGGTTTGCCTGGAGGGTGGAGTGGGTAGGAGAGCAAGAGCAGGCCGGAGATCGATTCAGCCTCGTGTTCCTTTTCGGAGAGTTCGGCGCAGAGCATGCTGCATTGGCGTCCGCCGTAGGAGTGGCCGCCGATAAAGATTTGTCCCGCGCGCTGCGACTGGTTCGAATCAAAATCCCCACTTATGGCTTTTTGCAGAATAGCGATGGCGTTTTTCAGGCCGGCGCGGTCGCGGGCTCCGTCGGCGGGGCCGGGAGGGCCGAAGGATCGCGTCTGACGATAGGGCAGGTCGCAGCGGAGGATGGTGAATCCGTGGGTACAGAAGATTTCTGCTAGCGCAATCAATAAAGGTGCGTTGGCGTTGGAGCCTGCACCGTGGGTGAGGACTAGACCACTGCCGTTGGAAGTTTCCGGTTCGTGAAGATAACCGCGGACGTGGGGATCGAGGGATCGGTCGAGGAATTCGCGGAAGGCCACGGACTTATTCTAGCCCGTGATGCGGAGATTCGCTTCGTGGGATAGCCCCAAAATCCCACCGATTGAGAATCTCGGATGCCAACGATCAGTCGATGTGTTCGCCGTTGGTGAAGGTGGGTTCGGCGGCCGGGAGGATGTCGCGGTCGCCGGCGATCCAGACATAAAGCGTGGGTAACAGGAAGATGCTCATGACGAGATCGGCAATGAGACCTCCGACGATGACGATGGCGAAGGGTCGCTGCGAGTCGGAGCCGATGGCGTGGGAGAGCGCAGCGGGAGTGAGTCCGAGCGTGGCGACGAGCATGGTCATCATGATGGGACGCAGGCGGAGAACTGCGCCTTCGACGGCGGCATCGTCGATGGAGTAGCGGCGGGCGCGGAGCTGGTTGATGTATTCGAGCATGATAACGCCGGTCTGCACGGAGACGCCAAAGAGCGCGAGGAAGCCGACGCCGGAGGAGACGCTGAAATTTGTTCCAGTGATGAGAAGCGCGAGCAGGCCGCCGACGCGGGCCATGGCAACGTTCGCAAGGATGAGCAGCGCCCACTTCAACGAACGAAACATGGTGTACAGAATGATGAAGATAATGATGATGGTGATGGGGAGGACGATCAGAAGACGTTCGTCGGCGCGCTTTTTGCTTTGGTATTCGCCTTCCCAATCGATGTGATATCCGGTGGGGAGTTTTACCTGGTCACGAATTTTTTGCATGGCCTCTTCGACGGCGCCGCCAAGGTCGCGTCCACGGACGCTATATTTGATGGCGACATAGCGCTGATTCCCTTCCCGATAAATTTCAGAGCCGCCGTCGGCCTCGGTGATGTTGCAGAGTTGCGCCAGCGATACACGTTCGCCGGTGGGAGCGAGCAGGCGGATATTCTGAATAGCTTCGCGAGTGTCGCGGAATTGCTGCTGGTAGCGGAGAACGAGGTCGTAGCGCGCTTCGCCTTGCAGGACTTGCGTGAGCGCGTTGCCGCCGACCGCGGTTTGAATCGCGTCCTGCACGTCGGCGACGTTGATCTGATAACGAGCTGCGGCGTTGCGATTGATGGTGACGTTCAGATTCGGCTGGCCGAGTACGCGAAAAACGCCGAGGTCTTCGATGCCTTTTACGCCGCGCATGATGCGGACGATCTGATCGGCTTTTTCTTCCAGTGTAGGTAAATCATCACCGTAGATCTTGGTGGCGAGTTCTCCTTTCACGCCGCTGACGGCCTCCTCCATGTTGTCTTCGATGGGCTGAGAAAATCCCCAAAGGACGCCGGGAATTTTATCGAGTTCACGCTGCATGGCAGCGATGAGTTCGTCTTTATTTTCGTGGAAAACGGGACGCCATTGCTCTTTAGGTTTGAGGTCGACGAAATATTCCGTATTGAAGAAACCGGTGGTGTCGGTACCGTCGTCGGGGCGGCCAACCTGGCTGGTGCATTGCGGAACTTCAGGAAACGAACACAGGACGATGCGCGCCTGATTGGAGACGCGGATACCTTCGTCGGGGCCTGTTGAGGGGGCGAGGGTCCCACGAACCCAGAGCGCGCCCTCGTCGAGGTGGGGAAGGAATTCAGAGCCGATCGCGCCGCCGAAGGCGAGATATATTGCGATAAATAACGACAAAACTCCGACGCCGACGGTGAGCGCGCGATGATGAATCGCCCAGCGAACCGCACTGCGATATTCCCTGATCAGAAATTCCATTACGGGGTTGCGCCACTCCTTCGCGCCTTTGGCGAAGGCGAAGCTGGCCAGAACCGGCGCGATGACGATAGAGAAAATGAGCGCACCCATTAACGCGAAAGCGACGGTCCAGGCCATGGGATGAAAAAGGCGGCCTTCGACACGCTGCAGAGTGAAGATGGGCAGGTAAGCGGTGATGATGATGGCGATGGCGTAAAAGACGGGGCGCTGCACTTCATGGGCGGCGGCCCCGATTTTTTCGGTAGGCGTCTCCGTCGCGTTATTCGCGTGCATGTGACGAACGATATTTTCGATCATCACAACGGCGCCGTCGACGACCATGCCGAAGTCGAGCGCGCCGAGCGAAAGCAGATTCGCGGGGACGTGTCGCAGGTCGAGGCAGATGGAAGCGAAGAGCAGCGAGAACGGAATGGTAGCGGCGACGATGAGCGCTCCGCGCGCGTTGCCGAGGAAAAGAAAAAGGACGATCGAGACGAGGATCATTCCTTCGGTCAGGTTGTGAAGGACGGTGTGCGTGGTGAAGTGGACGAGATCGCTGCGATCGATGAAGGGGACGATCTTTACGCCCTTGGGAAGAATGTGGTCGTTCATTTCGTCGATCTTTTTGTGCAGGCCTTGAAGAGCGATATCCGCGGCGGCATCTTTGCGAAGCAGGACAATGCCGGAGACAACGTCGCCGTTGTCGACGATCTTTCCATCCTCACGATGGATGGCGCGGGCGAATTGTCCGAGGCGGATTTTTGGTCCCTGGGAAACAATCGCGATGTCTTTTACGCGGAGCGGAGTGCCGCTCTTGGTGAAGATGACAGTATCCTCGATGTCGCGAATGTGATCGACGAGGCCGACTTCGCGAATGTTGATTTGCTGCAAGCCCTCTTGAATAAAACTGCCGCCGGCATTGGCGTTATTGTTAGTGAGCTGCTGTTCTATCTGCGAAAGAGTTAGCCCATACGAGATGAGTTTGTTGGGATCGAGGCGGACCTGGTATTCGCGGGTTGGTCCACCGAAGCTGGAGACGTCGACGATATCGGGAACGGATTTGATATTTTTTTCAACGATCCAGTCTTCGATCGATTTCAACTCCATCGCGTCGTATTTGGGATTGGTACTGTGAAGAGTGAAAAAATAAATTTGACCGACTGGACTCCAGTCGGTGCCCATCTGCGGATTTACGTTTTGGGGGAGGGTGACCTGGCTGAGACGCTCGAGAACGCGCTCGCGATTCCAGGCGTTGTCGGTGCCGTCTTCGAATACGAGCTTTAAATCGGAAAGTCCAAACAATGAAAAGGAACGAAGATGAACGATGCCGGGGATTCCGTTCATTACAGTTTCGAGCGGAATCGTAACTTGCTGTTCCACCTGCTCAGCCGAAATTCCAGGCCATTGGGTGATGACCTCAACGTAATTGTCGGCGACATCGGGGTAGGCCTCGATGGGGAGATTGTGGAACGAGACGATGCCCCAGGCGAACAGCAGTACGGCAAGCGCGAGGACGAGCATGCGGTTGCCGAGAGCGAAATCGACGACGCGGCGAATCATTTTGGAAAAACCAATTAAGGAAGCCGGCCATCGCCGTCGGCGCGCATCTCGTGCGCAAAATTAGAAGCGGCGGCCTGATTCACTTATCGGCCTAGTTTTCACTTCTGGGTAGGCACTCAAACAGCCAGAGAAGGGATATTCCGATTTTTCAGGTAAACATCAGGCAACAATCGCAAGATTCAGGCTGCACGGAGACGCAATCGAGAAGACATAAAGAATTCATAAAGATGGCCGAAACGATTGGTGTACAACGGTGCGAACTTAGCTAACATAATCTTTCGGGCTTAATCGATTGATTGGGTTCCAAAACAAATTATGCGTGGGATAATCCCATTTTCGCGCAAGTTCATGCCTCGTCCAGAATGGATTTGGGAAAAGCAGAACAGGGTGCCGGTTCTGCTGCTTAGCGGTTTATGCGTTTTTGCAATCGCATTTGTCGACTGGTGGACGAAGCCATATTTCTCCCTCGGGTTCCTCTATTTGTTCCCCATCATGGCAGCGGCCGGATTTTTGCCGCGCTGGGCAACGGCGGTATTGGCCGTGGCGTGCGCATTATTAAGCGAGCTTTACAGCAACCTCGATCCGGCGGATGTACACATTCGCCTCGGATTTGAAGCGCTGGCTCTGGCGGGCTGCGGGCTGTTGACTGCGGAAGTACTGCGCAATCGACGGCTCAACATGGAATCGCAGGAGCGAATAAGGGTGCTGGTGGAAACAAGTCCGGCGGCGATTGTGACGATCAACGAGAGAGGATTTATCGAGTTGGCGAATGCAGCGGCGCTCGAAATGATGATTCCGCAGAACAGCGCGCTCATCGGGCAACCGATCGCGGCGTTCCTGCCGGAGTTGCACCACGCACTGCGATTTGAAGAAGGGCCGCAGTTCCGCACGTCGATGCAATGCCGTGGACACCGCGGGAATGGAGAATCGTTTCTCGCGGAAGTCTGGTTCTCGACTTATAAGGAAGGAGCGATGCCGAAGCTGGCCGCAATTGTGGCCGACGTGAGCGAAGAAGAAACATCTTCGAATGGGCACGCGACGGGTTCGCTGGATGAGCGGGAGCGGCCGACATTGAGTACACGCGAATTGGATGTGCTGCGGCTGGTGGTGCAGGGGCTGGCGAATAAAGAGATCGGGTCGAGGATGGAGCTTTCCGAGAGCGCGGTGAAGAATACTCTGCAGCAATTGTTCGGCAAGACGGAGGTACGCACGCGCAGCCAACTGGTGCGTGTGGCGATGGAACGTTATCGGGATCAGTTGTAGTCCCCCGAAGGCCCGGGGTGGGGCGGGAACGCCGGCGGAAATTGCCGTGTGCTGAAAGGGAAATCATGAGTACCACGAGCGTGCGCACCAAAATCTTTGAGGAGTGTGAGTTTTATGAATGCCGAAGAGTTGGTGAAAAAAATACTGAAGAGGCGCGGGTTCGGGGAGAACGTCACCACGACGACACGAATGGACGAACTAAATGCCGATTCGCTGACGCTGATGGAGATGGCGATGGAGTTGGAAGATGCGCTGAAGGTGTCGGTCTGTGACGAGCAGATGGAAGGCGTGAAGACCATCGGCGACTTCGTTGTTCTGGTACAGGGATGCATGGCGAAAGATGCGGGGCCTGGAAGTGGACAGGCAAATGCTTAAAATGTTGCTTCCGTCATGTTTTCGCTTCCATCTAGTTAATGTTTCTCAAGCCCTTCCCCCGGTAAAGTGATCTGGTTTTTCTCCTCTAAATATCTAAACTTTGAAGGCTTCGCGCAGGTTGGCGAAGAGCGCTGCCGCGGCAAACCTCGCCTCGGTGGCCAGGCGAGGGCGGCGGCCGGAGAGATCATCTAACTCACTTCGCTGGAGTGGACTTCGACTAGAGATTCGTAGACCTTCACAATTTCGATTTCATTGCTCAGGCGGGCCCAGCAGCGGAGCATGTCGGGATCTTCCTGCGCCTCGCGGCGGACAGATTCCGATTTCCAATAACGAAGCAGAACATAATGTGAATCGCGGTCACGGTATACGATATCTCGCGCGTAGGCTTTGCGTGTAACGATAGATGTGATCTCGCGCATGCTGATGAGCGCTGCGTCTTCCATGCCGGGAATTGGCGTCCAGATCGCGACGGAAAGAATTTCTTGCCCCATAGGCGGCGATTATAGCGCTGGGCGTAACGTCTGTTCGCGAAAGAAAAATATCTTTACATTTGCGGCCACTCGGTTCCCATTCGAGGTGATGTCCCACCCTGTGGCAAAGAGCGCGACGAGGGTAGTTCCCCCAACGTTATCCTAGAAGCTTTTCTGCGATGGGACGGTTTATTTTCGGACGCGCTTTTTCTTCGTGGGCGGTTTCTTGGGGTGGGTGATCTCGATGGCCTCTTCGTCGGTTACGACGTGCAGGCGCATCAGGTTGGTGGAACCGGAGACCTGGCGGGTACCTGCGACTACTCCTAGAACGTCTTTGGGCTTGAGTTGGCCGCGGCTGACGAGATGCTGCTCGGCGATCTCGACCATCTGCTCGGCGGAGTGGGCCTGGCGGCAGCGGACGGGATGAATTCCCCAATAGAGGTTCATGCGCTGCACGACAGGCAGCGAATGGGTGAAGCCGAAGATGGGAACTTTCGGGCGATATTTAGAAATCATGCGCACGGTGTTGCCAGTCTCGGTGAAGACGGCGATCGCGCCCATGGGGAGATCTTCGGCGGAGTGCGAGATCGATTCGCAGATGGTTTCGGCGACGGAGAGCTGATGATTCTCGCGGCGGCGACGGAACTGGATGAAATCGGTCATGCTGCACTCGGCTTCCACGACGATCCGGGCCATAATGGAAACGGCTTCGCGCGGATATTGTCCGCTGGCGGTTTCGGCGGAGAGCATGACGGAATCGGTGCCATCGAAGATGGCATTGGCGACGTCGCTGGCCTCGGCGCGCGTGGGGCGCGGGTTTTCAACCATCGACTCGAGCATTTGCGTGGCGGTGATGACCGGTTTGCGCCAGACGGCGGCGCGGCGAATGATGTGCTTTTGAATGACGGGAATTTTTTCCGGCGGCATTTCGACGCCAAGATCGCCACGGGCAACCATGACGCCGTCGGCGATTTCAAGAATTTCCTCGAGATGATCAATGGCCTGCGGTTTTTCGAGTTTGGCGATAACGGGAATGTCTGAACCATGCGCGGCGATGATCTGCTTGCCGAGAGCGATATCAGCGGCGGTACGGACGAAGGAGAACGCGACGGCGTCGACGCCGTGGGCGAGGCCGAACTCAAGATCCTTGCGGTCTTTCTCGGTAAGAGCGGGAATCGACAGAGCGACGCCGGGAAGATTGATACCTTTGTGCTCGCCGAGCAGGCCGCCGTTGATGACGTCGCATTGAATATCGCGACCGCGGGAGCCGCGCACGCGAAGTTCGATGAGACCGTCGGAAAGAAGGATGCGGGCGCCGGGGGAAAGTTCGCGGGCGAGATCGGGGAAAGTTGTGGAGATGCGCGCAGCGGTGCCGGGGACGTCTTGGGGAGTGATGGTGACGACAGAGCCGGTTTTCAGCAGGACGGGTTCGTGGCGTTCGAGCAGGCCGGTACGAATCTTTGGGCCTTGCAGGTCTTGCAGGATGCAGATCGTGCGGCCTTCGTGCTCGGCGGCGCGGCGCAGGCGCTGGATGTTGTGGGCGTGATCTTCATGCGTGCCGTGAGAGAAGTTGAGGCGAGCAACATCCATGCCGAGACGAAGCAGGTCGCGCATGGCCGCTTCGGTATTGCAAGAGGGGCCGATGGTGCAAACGATCTTGGCGCGGCGGGATATGACACTTTCAGCGGCGAAGTTGGAGACTTGCAAAGTTTTTCCTCGGTCCGATTATTGGAAAGCGTAGAGGGAATTTCTGTCAACATCCCTTGAGACGTAGAGGGAAACACAATGCGGAGGAAATGCCTCCGCCCGCCACACAATCGCTTCAGGGAAGACCAAGAGCCGCGGACAGTACTGTCCGCGCCACACGAGCTATGCTTTGCGGGTGTTGATGGCTACGAGCTCTTTGCCGAGCATGGCGCGGGGGAATAGGAGGGCGTTGAATTCGGCTCCTACCAGGACGACGAGAGAGACCAGGTACATCCACACGAGCAGGGCCATGGCGACGCCGAGCGAGCCGTAGACGTTGTTGAAGTCACCGAAATTCTGCAGGTAGGAACGGAAGCCTACCGTGACCGCGAACCAGACAAATGTGGCGAGCGTCGCGCCGGGAATGACGCTGTGCCAGGGCTGGGTGCGGGGAACGGCGTGGTGATAAATGAGCGCGATCACGGAAATGCTGGTAAGCGTGGCGATGGTCCAGCGCCCGGCGCCCCACATAAGCAGGATGTACACGCTGAAGTCGGGATCGATGTAGGAAAGAATGCGGGTTTCGATTTTGCTGCCGAGCGCGACCAGGAGCGTGGAGAAAGTCATGGGGACGAGCGCGAAGATGACGAGCATAAAGGCGATGAGGCGCTCCTGCACCAGACCCCAGGTTTTCGGCAGTTCGTAGCAGCGGCGGAAGCCGTCCATCCAGGAGATCATTACGCCGGAGGCGGTCCAGAGAGTGATCAGGGATGTGGTGATCAGGAATCCGACGGGATGGTTGGCGGTGCTTTTGAGATAGTTGGTGGCGGTCGATGTGCCGGCGGGAAGAATGCTGTCGAGCGCGTAGGAGATTTCGCGAACGTAAGGTCCGCCTTTGCGCCACGTGGCGAGTGCGGAGCCGATGATGAGCAGCACCGGGAAGAATGTGAAGATCGCGGAATAGGCGGACGCTTTCGCCGTGGCGAAGGCGTCGTGCTCGAAGGCACGCCATGTAGCCAGCCGCAATAACCGCAGGAAGCGAAGCATGCGCTGACTTAGCTTAGGGCCGGGAGGCACCGGCTGCAAAGAAGGAAGTGCAGCAGGTTCCTCGATACGCAATCGTTGGGGGGAGGCCATGATTTTGGAAGTCCCGTCCCTGTCGCGAAAAACGCGACTAGGGTGGGACAACCTACTTATCTCAAATCTCTACTATGGGTGCCGGGAATTCGATGCTAAAAATGGGCTCGGGGGCGAGTGGCTCGCCCCCGAGGTTTCCTTTTATTTGGACTATTCCGCTGCGGGCAGTTCGGCCGGCAGTTCGTCGGTCTCGCCCTCGTGGCGCATCATCTCCAGAGCGCGTTCCGCTTCCTCGTAAGCCGCTGAAACTTCGGCTTGTACTTTGGCCGCGGCCTCTTCCATTTCCGGCGAGAGGCGCACGTTGCGGTAGTACTCCATGCCGGTGCCGGCAGGGATGAGGCGTCCGACGATGACGTTCTCTTTCAGGCCGCGCAGGTGATCGACCGCGCCCTGAATCGAGGCTTCGGTGAGCACGCGCGTGGTCTCCTGGAACGACGCCGCCGAGATGAACGAGTCGGTCGCGAGCGACGCTTTGGTGATGCCGAGGAGCAGCGGACGTCCGGTAGCCGGTTTGCCGCCTTCCTTGATCACGCGCTCGTTCTCCGCATGGAAGTGGAACTTGTCCAGCTGTTGATCCAGCAGGAACGTCGTATCTCCCACGTCTTCGACCTTCACCCAGCGCATCATCTGGCGGACAATCACTTCAATGTGCTTGTCGCTGATGTTGACGCCCTGTAAGCGGTAGACTTCCTGGATTTCGTTGACCAGGTAAGCCTGCAGCTGCTTTTCGCCAAGTACGGCGAGGATGTCGTGCGGGTTGAGCGGGCCATCCATCAAAGGTTCGCCGGCTTTTACGCGCTCGCCTTCCTGCACGTTGATGTGAACGCCCTTCGGCACCGAATATTCTTTTTCGCTGCCGTTATCGGCGACCACATAGATTTTGCGCTGGCCTTTCGAAACCTCGCCAAACTTGACCGTGCCATCGATTTCGCTGATGACCGCGGTTTCGTGCGGCTTGCGGGCTTCGAACAGCTCGACCACGCGCGGCAGACCACCGGTGATGTCTTTGGTCTTGGTGGTTTCGCGCGGGATCTTGGCCAGTACGTCGCCAGGAGTTACAGCGTCTCCGTCCTGGATCATCAAGTGCGAACGCGAAGGCATCAAATAGCGCTTGCTCGCCTTGCTGCCCTTGATCACGATTGCGGGCTGACGCTTCTCGTCGGGAGAATCGCCGACTACATGACGCGAGAGGCCGGTGACTTCGTCGACTTCTTCGTGCAGCGTGACGCCTTCCTGCAAGTCCTTGAACTGCACGGTGCCGCCGATTTCGGTCAGGATGGCGAAGGTGTACGGATCCCACTCGACCATGACCTGGCCGAGCGTGACCGGATCGCCGTCATTGACTTTTACTTTGGCGCCGTACACGACCGCATAGCGCTCGCGCTCGCGGTTCTTTTCGTCGACCACGGCGATTGAACCCTGACGGTTCATGACCACGAGATCGCCGCTCTTCGACTTGACCGTCTGCAATCCGATGAAGCGCACAATGCCGTTGTTCTTGGCATCGAGCCGCGACTGCTCGGAGACTCGCGATGCGGTACCACCGATGTGGAAGGTACGCATGGTGAGCTGAGTTCCGGGTTCGCCGATCGACTGCGCCGCGATGACGCCGGTGGCTTCGCCGAGTTCAACGAGACGTCCGGAAGCCAGGTTGCGGCCGTAGCACATGACGCAAACGCCGCGCTTCGATTCGCAGGTCAGCACGGAGCGAATTTTCACGCGCTCAATGCCGGCAGCTTGAATCGAGATGGCAAGCTCTTCGGTGATTTCCTGATTGACGTCGACCACGACGTTGCCGTCATAGTCTTTGATTTTCTCGAGCGACACGCGGCCGATGATGCGGTCACGCAGCGCTTCGATGATCTCGCCCGCTTCCACGATGCCGGCGACGTAAATGCCGTCTACGGTTCCGCAGTCGTACTCGCTGATGATGACGTCTTGCGCAACGTCGACCAGACGGCGGGTGAGATAGCCGGAGTCGGCCGTCTTGAGCGCCGTGTCGGCCAATCCCTTACGGGCGCCGTGCGTCGAGACGAAGTATTCGAGCACCGTAAGACCTTCACGGAAGTTAGCCGTGATCGGTGACTCGATGATTTCGCCCGACGGCTTCGCCATCAGTCCGCGCATGCCGGAGAGCTGACGGATCTGCTGTTTCGATCCTCGAGCGCCGGAGTCGGCCATGACGTAAATCGGGTTCATCTCGCCCAGCTTGTCGCGCCGCTGCATTTCACCGAACATTTCGTCGGCCACTTTTTCGGTAATGCCCGACCAGATTTCGATGACTTTGTTGTAGCGCTCGCCGTTGGTGATGGCGCCGTCGAGATACTGCTGTTGCACGGCGACGACTTGTTTCTCAGCGTCCTTGACCAGCGTCTTTTTGCTGTCTGGGATGACCATGTCGTCGATGCCGATGGACAATCCGGCGCGGGTCGCGAAGCGGAAGCCAAGCGACTTGACCTCGTCGAGCATCTTGACCGTCGTTTCGAGAGCGAAGCGAAGGTAGCAATAGTTGACCAGCGCGCCGATTCCCTTCTTCTTAAGCAGTCCGTTGATGAACGGCATGCCCTCAGGAAGGTGATCGTTCAGGATGGCGCGGCCGACCGTGGTGTTAACGAAGGCGCGTTCGACTTGTACCGGCTCGGTGTGAATGATGTCCTGATCGTCGTATGCGGTGGTCAGGTCGATCAACTCGCCCGAGTAACGGAGGCGGATCGGGGTAAGGGTTTCGACTTCGCCGGTATCGAGAGCGAGCAGAACTTCTTCGATGTTGGCAAAGGCGCGGCCTTCACCTTTGGCACCGGGCTTCGCTTTGGTCAGGTAGTAGAGACCAAGCACCATGTCCTGTGTGGGCACGGTGATGGGCTGGCCGGACGCGGGCGAAAGAATGTTGTGCGAAGCGAGCATGAGAACGCTGGCTTCGACCTGCGCTTCCGGAGACAGCGGAATGTGAACCGCCATCTGGTCGCCGTCGAAGTCGGCGTTGAACGCCGTGCAGACCAGCGGATGAATCTTGATGGCCTTGCCTTCGACGAGAACCGGCTCAAACGCCTGAATACCGAGGCGATGGAGAGTTGGAGCGCGGTTCAAGAGCACAGGATGGTCTTTAATGACCTCTTCCAGGATGTCCCAAACAATGGGTTCCTGCTGCTCGACCATTTCCTTGGCTTGTTTGATGGTAGTGACGTTGCCCGTCTGCTCGAGCCGGTGATAGATGAAAGGCTTGAACAGTTCGAGCGCCATCTTCTTCGGCAAACCGCACTGGTGCAGCTTGAGTTCGGGGCCGACGACGATCACGGAACGTCCGGAGTAGTCGACGCGCTTGCCGAGCAGGTTCTGGCGGAAGCGTCCCTGCTTGCCTTTGAGCGTGTCGGACAAAGACTTCAGCGGACGGTTGTTGGCTCCGCGCAGCACGCGGCCACGGCGTCCGTTATCGAACAGGGCGTCGACGGCTTCCTGCAGCATACGCTTTTCGTTGCGCACGATGACTTCGGGAGCGTGCAGGTCCATCAGCTTCTTCAACCGGTTGTTGCGGTTGATAACGCGGCGATAAAGATCGTTCAGATCAGAGGTGGCGAAGCGGCCGCCATCGAGTGGAACGAGGGGGCGAAGCTCCG
>Ga0209006_10000465_pt1 | contig 38745 bp, 38 predicted proteins | sample JacPin_JW_Ref_O2_FD_188567 | JGI IMG/M metagenome (GOLD analysis project Ga0209006, IMG submission 188567) | Forest soil microbial communities from Algoma, Ontario, Canada - Jack Pine, Ontario site 1_JW_Ref_O2 (SPAdes) (version 2) | ecosystem: Environmental > Terrestrial > Soil > Boreal... | reverse complement strand
CTTCGCTCGACACCGGCGCGATTTCCTCGTGCTGCACCGGCGCGGTGGTTTCGCCCGGCGCCGGCTCGCTCGGCGTGGGTGCCGCCCGCTCGATCGTCTCGGCCGCCGGCCGATGGCGCCGCCGCGCCAACAGCGACAGCAGGATCAACAGCAGAACCAGCAAACCGAGGCCAATATACCAATAATCGACCAGCGAGAGCGCCGCCGGGGTCAGGCCCGACTTGGCGACCGCGGCGGGCGGCGGGCTCGCCGGCGCGGCCGCTTGCGGCGTTACAGTCTGCGCCGGCGCGGGCGTGGCGGGCGCGATCGGCGCCGCGGCCCCCACCGGGGCGGCGGTCTGAGCCGGCGGCGGTATTTCGGCTTGGGCAGAAGGCGGTATCACCGCTGCGGCGGGCGGCGCGGCGGCGACCGTCGGTTGCTGTTGCGGTTGCTGGCTGGCCGTCACCGTCGGCGCCGCTACTTTTGCCGCTTGCGGCTTGACCGACGCCTGTTTGGCCGCGACCGATTCCGCCACCGGCGCCACGGCGGGTTGCGATGATGCCAATGGCGGCGCCGGCGCCGCCGCCGGTTGCTGGGGTGCGGTTTGAGTCACCGACGGGAATGGCGCCGTCGCCACCGGCGCCGTGGTGGCGGCGCAACCGCTTGCGGCGATCAACAATCCCAGCAGGCAAAATATTCTGAACATCACTTGGTTGCCCCCCAGCAGCCCGAATTCTTCCGGCGATTATCGTGGCAACAAGTTTCGCTGCATGTATTTAAGTAAAATCCGAGCATAAAAGTGGATAAAAATGCCCGCCTGTGTTGTGAATCCTGCGGATAACTTTTCCGGCGAACTGTTGAGTGTCATCTTCGCGCCGTCTCGCCCGCGCTTCGTCACCAGGGAGGGGTCATGCGTCGGATTTCGATCGGTTTGATTCTGATGCTGCTGGCGGCGCCGGCCGCGGCGCAGACCCGTGAAGAGAATGTGGCGCAATGCGCCAGCAACGATCTCGATATCAAAATCGGCGGCTGTACCGCCTTGATCCAGTCGGGCCAGGGGTCGACCGAAGTTCTCGGCCAAGCCTATGCCAATCGCGGCCTCGCCTATGAAAGGAAGGGGTATCTCGTTCAGGCGATATCCGACTATCGCGCGGCATTGCGGATCAATCCGGACGACTACGCCGCGAATTTGGGTCTGGCGCGTCTCAACGCCACGCAATAGCGTGTCGCCGCGGTCGAATACCGGCTGATTGTGAAATCTGGAGCGGGCGAAGGGATTCGAACCCTCGACCCCAACCTTGGCAAGGTTGTGCTCTACCCCTGAGCTACGCCCGCGCTCCCGACGGCGAGGGGGCGATGATACAAACCTCGCCCGGCTTTGCAAACCCTCGCAAGCCCGGCCCGGGCCTTGGTTTGGCCGTCAATCCGCGCCAAAGCGCTTGATATCGCCTCTGCCCACCGCCATTACCATAGGCCAAACCGCCCGCATTCCACCGCTGCATAAGGGCCGGCCAGCCAGGGAGATTCCCGTCCATGTTCAAAGCCTCCGCCGACATCCTGCTGCCGACCTCGATCATCGGCTCGCTGCCGCGCCCGGCCTGGTACACCGCCGTGCTCGGCAGCCAGAGCTTTCTCGAGGCCATGGCCCATTCGCGCCACCGCGAGCAATACGAGGACGCGGTTTCGGTCTTCCTGCGCGCGCAGGAGAATGCCGGGCTCGACATCTGCACCGACGGCGACGCCCATTACGACGAGCAGGTCGGCGGCATGAGCTGGCAGAGCTATGCGCCCGCGCACATGGCCGGGTTCGACAAATCGCCCCAGCCGACCCAATACAGCGTGGGCGCGGTGCCGTTTCCGCGCGGCCACATCCTGCACGACTTCGTCGAGGCGCGCGTGCTGCCGAAGGTGGTGGGGCCGATCGGCCGCGGCGATCTGCAATACGCGGCGATGTGGCGGGTGGCGCAGCGTCTGACCAAGAAGCCGGTCAAGTTCGGCACCATCACGCCTGAATTGCTGGCGATGGGCCTGGCCGACGCGCATTACAAGGACCCGGTCGAGCGCACCCTGGCGCTGTCCGCGGCGCTCAACGCCGAACTCAACGAGCTGGCCGATGCCGGCTGCCCGGTGATCCAGCTGGAGGAGCCGCAGATCCACATGGTGCCGGCGCGCGGTCCCACCTTCGGCAAGCTCGGCACCAAGGAGCTGGTGAACATCTTCAACAGCACGGTCAAGGGCTTGCGCGCCAAGACCGAGATCTGGTGTCACACCTGCTGGGGCAACCCTTCGCAGCAGCGCATATTCAAGGAGGTGCAGAGCTACCAGCCGACGCTCGAAGCCTTGAATCAGGTCGATGCCGACGCCCTCACCTTCGAGACCTGCTCTTCGGGCACCGGCGATCTCAAGGCCATCGGCGAGATCGTCAAGGACAAGAAGATCGTCATCGGCGTCATCGACCACCATACGCTTCAGGTCGAGCGCCCCGACCAGGTGGCGGAGATCATCCGCACGGCGTTGCAGCACGTGGCCCCCGAGCGGCTGGTGATCTCGTCCGATTGCGGCATGGGGCGCGAGGGCATGAGCCGCCGCCACGCGGTCTACAAGATGGTGGCGATGGTCCTGGGCACCAACCTCGTGCGCAAGGAGCTGGGCCTGCCCGAGGCCGAGTGCCTGGCCGCCGACGGGCGTTATTCGCTGACCTTGACCAAGCAGGGCTGAGCCGGAAATAAGCCGCCAAAGCGCTTGCCAAGGCCGCGTCGAGCCTCCATTTAACTAGCAGATTCGGGGGTTAGGGGTTTCGCACATGGACGCCATCATCGGCAAGGGCGCAAGCGCGCCAAAAGGCCCGGCTACGGGGCCATCGCCCGCCAACGGCGCCGCCGGCCTGATCAAGGACGGCTCGACCGAAAGCTTCATGGCCGACGTCATCGAGGCTTCTTCCCAGGCCGCGGTCATCGTCGATTTCTGGGCGCCGTGGTGCGGGCCGTGCAAACAGCTCGGACCGGCGCTGGAAAAGGCCGTTGCCGCCGCCAACGGCGCGGTGCGGCTGGTCAAGATCAATGTCGACGAGAACCAGGAGCTGGCGGCGCAGATGCGCATCCAGTCGATTCCGGCGGTCTACGCCTTCAAGGACGGCCGCCCGGTCGACGGCTTCGTCGGCGCGCTGCCCGAGGGCCAGGTCAAACAATTCGTGCAGAAGCTCGCTTCGCTCGGCCCCGGCGCCGCCGCAGCATCGCCCGTCGCCGACGCGCTGGCCTTGGCCAAATCGGCCCAACAGGCGGGCGACACGGCGCGCGCGGCCAATATCTGGAGCCAGGTTTTGCAGATGGAGCCCGCCAATCTCGAGGCGCTCGCCGGCCTGGCGCGCTTCGCGGTCGCGAAAAAGGATTTCGCCAAGGCCAAGGAAATGCTGGCGCGGGTTCCGGCCGACCAGGCGGGCCAGGCCGAGATCACGGCGGCCAAGGCCGCGCTCGAACTGGCCGAGGCCGGAGCCAAGGCTGCGGGCGCCACCGGCGAGCTCGAGGCGCGCCTCGCGCACAACCCCAAGGACCACCAGGCGCGGCTCGACCTGGCCGGGGCGCTGTTCGCTTCCGGCAATCGCGAACAGGCGATCGACCAGCTGCTCGAAAGCATCCGCCTCGACCGCGCCTGGAACGAAGAGGCGGCGCGCAAGCAGCTCTTGAAGCTGTTCGAGGCGGTGGGCCTGGCCGATCCGCTCACGGTCGCGGCGCGACGGCGGCTTTCCGCCATCCTGTTCTCATGAACCGGGCCGATCTCCCGGACAGCCTGCCGCTTTTTCCCCTGACCGGGGTTCTGCTGTTGCCGCGCACGCATCTGCCGCTGCACGTGTTCGAGCCGCGCTACCGGGCGATGACCCAGGCGGCGCTCGCGCAAAGCCGTCTCATCGGCATGATCCAGCCCTTGGAAGGCAAGGGCGATGCCGGCGACCCGCCGCTTTACAAGACCGGCTGCGCCGGCCGCATCGTCGAATTCCGCGAGACCGAGGACGGCCGCTTTTTCCTCACCCTCTTGGGCGTGTCGCGCTTCGATGTGGCGCAGGAGCAGCCCAAGACCGAGCCCTTCCGCCGGGCATTGCCGGACTGGTCGCCTTACGCCGGCGATCCGGGCGAGGACGAGATTCCGGGCCTCGACCGCGCCCGGCTGATGAAGGCGCTCGAACCCTTCCTCGCCCGCCACGGCGCCAAGGCCGATCTCGCCGCGCTCCACGCCACGCCGGCCGCACGGCTGGTTGACGCGGTGGCGATGATGGCGCCGTTCGCGCCGCGCGAAAAACAGGCGCTGCTCGAAGCCGACCCGGCGGCGCGCGCGCTGCTGCTGACCCAGCTGATGGAAATGGCGCTGCTCGCGGAATCGGCGCCGGCTTCCGGCGGTTCTTCCGGCGCGGCCCCCGGCACGTCCCATTGAGGAGATTGTCATGCCCGAGATCGATCCCCGCCTCCTCGAAATCCTGGTCTGCCCGCTGACCAAGGGGCCGCTGCGCTACGACCGCGCGGCCCAGGAGCTGGTCAGCCTCCAGGCGGGTCTGGCCTATCCCATCCGCGACGGCATCCCGATCATGCTCGCCGACGAGGCGCGGCCCTTGCGCGACGACGAAAAGGCGTCCCGCAAGACGTGAGCCGCGATCCCGTGAGCGGGCCCTGGCCGACCGAGCTCCGGCTCAAGCGCGCGGACAAGCGGCTCGAGATCGATTTCGACAGCGGCGAAAGTTTCCAGCTGCCGGCGGAATATCTGCGGGTCGAAAGCCCCTCGGCCGAGGTCCAGGGCCACGGTCCCGGACAGAAGCAGCTGGTGGCCGGGCGCCGCCACATCGGCATTCTCGAAGTCGAGCCGGTCGGCAATTACGCCATCCGCATCAAGTTCGACGATCTGCACGACAGCGGGATTTACACCTGGGCCTATCTGCACGAGCTGGGCCGCGAGCAGAAAAAGCGCTGGCAGGAATATCTGAAGGCGCTGGAAAAAGCCGGGCAGTCGCGCGAGCCGAAAAAAGGCTAAAGACTTTCGCCGCGCACCAGCTTCGGCAGATCGCCCAGAATCCCCATGGCGTGGCGCATCAGCACCTTTTTGACGCCGGGCATGCGGTTGACCGCGCCCAAGCCGAGATCGCGCGTCCAGGCGAGCGCGCGCGACTGGTTGGAAAAGAGGCGGTTGAGCCCGTCGGTGACCGCGGCCAGGGTCACCGAATCAAAACGCCGCCAACGCTCGTAACGCGCCAGCAAATCGGCCGCGCCGATGTCGAGGCCCAAGCGGCGCGCGTCGACCGCGATCTCGGCGAGTGCCGCCACGTCGCGGATGCCGAGATTCAATCCCTGGCCGGCGATCGGGTGGATGGCGTGCGCCGCGTCGCCCACCAGCGCCAGCCGCCCGGCGGTATAGCGGTTGGCATGGATGAATCCGAGCGGATGCGACCACAGCGGCCCGGCCAGCTCGACCGCGCCCAGGAAATCGCCGAAGCGCCGCGCGAGCTCGGCGTGGAATTTTTCCGGCGGCAGCTTCAAGAGCTTGGGCGCCAGATCGGCGCGCTCGGTCCACACGATCGACGAGCGGTCGCCGGTCATCGGCAGGATGGCGAACGGCCCAGAAGGGCGGAAATGCTCCACCGCCACGCCGCGATGCGGTTTTTCGTGCTTCACCACCGCCACGATCGCGGTCTGGCGGTAGGACCAGGTGAGGCATTCGATCCCGGCCGCTTCGCGCAACGCCGAATGGCGCCCGTCGCACGCCGCTACCAGCTGCGCCTTGAGCGCCGTGCCGTCGTCGAGCTTGACCCGCGCATAAGCGCCGCAATCCTCCACATCGGTCACCGCCTGGGGCGCGCGGATACGGAGATTCTTCAAGCCGCGCGCGCGCCGGTAAAGCGCGCGGCGCAACGCCGCATTCTCCACGATGTAACCCAAAGGGTTATCGCCCAACGCCTTGTGGTCGTAGTGCAGGAAAAAGGGCGAGCGGCCGTCGGCGACGCGGATCTCGAGGATCGGCTGCGCCACCGCTTCGAGTTCCGGCCACACGCCGATCGCCTGCATCACCCGGCGCGAGCCGAAGGAGATCGCGGTGGTGCGGCCGTCGAAGCCGGGCTTGAGCATATCCTCGGGCGCAAGCCGGTCGACGAGAGTCACATCGAGTCCGGCGCCGGCGCAGGCGATCGCCAGCGTCATGCCGGTAAGCCCGCCCCCGGCCACGGCCAGCTCGCAGCGCGTTGTCATCGCCTCTCGCATTTCCCGATGATGGGCATATCGGCCGGAACCCCGCAAGGAACCCGAGTCGCATCGAGCCGCTTAATGCCGCAGCAGCGTTCCGATCAGCGCCAGCGCCAACAGCGCCGCCACCACCTGCCAGAACCGCACCGGGTGGCGCTCATAGAGCGTCATCGGCCGGCGCATCGCCGGCGGCGCGCGCGACGGGCCCGCCTCCAGCTCGAGCGCGAATTCCATCATGTCGCGGAAACGCGCGGCGGGATTGACCGCGATCGCCCGCCCGAGCGTGGCCTGGAGCCACGCCGGCAGGTCGGGGCGCAGATTGGAGAAATCCCGCGGCCGGTTCCTTGTCGGCGGGCTGGTGCCGTCGGGGTTGCCGTAAGGGAACTCGTCGGTGAAGGCGCGGAACATGGTGACGCCCAGGGCATAGATGTCGGTGGCCTCGTTGCCGGGCTCGCCCGAAAACATTTCCGGCGCCATGTAGGCGGTGGTGCCGGGGATGTTCTCGGGCGGAAAATCCTCCATTCCGGGTATGCGCACCACGCCCAGATCGATCAGCTTGAGCGAGCCGCCGCCTTCGAGAATCACGTTATCCGGCTTGATGTCGCGGTGGATGATGCCGGCGCGGTGCAGCGCCGCCGCCGCGCGCGCCAGCTTGATCGCGATGTTCCGCCCCTCCTCGAGGTCCAGCATCGGCGGGCGCGTCAACCGCCGCTCGAGCAGCTCGCCGGAGTAAAGCGGCATGACGGTGTAGAGACTGGTCTGCCGTCCCGGCGGCAGTTCGATGATGCGGCCGAGCCACGGGCTGGTGACGCGCGATCCCACCCACGCCTCGCGCACGAAGGCCGCGTGAAAGATGGCCTTGGTCGCCACCTGCGGCTTGGGGAATTTCAACGCCACCTCGCCGCCCTCGATCTCGTCCACCGCGCCGAACAGCCGGCTGTAACGGCCGTCGGAGATCAGCACCTTGAGCACGAAACCGTCGACCGTCTGGCCGTCGATCGGCGTCGGGATCAACGGCAGCTGCATGATGGTGTTGCTGACGATGTCGGCGGATTGCGCCGTCGGCAGCCCGACCACGTCCATCACCAGGGCGGTGGTGTTGTCGGTGCTGCCGGAATCGAGCGCCGCCGCGACCAGCGCCTTGGCGGCGTCGCCGGGGGCGGAGCGCTCGCGCAATATGTCGGCGATGCTTTCGTCCGTCAGCGATCCCCACATGCCGTCGCTGCACAGCAGGAAGCGGTCGTGCAGCGCCACCGGCTGGGTCGCGTAATCGAGCCGCACCTCGGCCTCGATGCCGAGTGCGCGGTAAAGCACGCGCGAGCCGTCGGCGCGCGCGCGCACGTGATCGGTGGTCAGGCAGGTCAGGCGGTCGCCGCTCAGCCGGTAGGCGCGCGTGTCGCCGACATGCAGCAGATGGACGATGCGGCCGCGCAGCACCAGCGCGGTGAAGGTGCATCCCATCCCCGCCAGCTCGGGATCCTGGCGGCCGAGGGATTGAATCCATTTGTTGAGCGAATCGATGATCGTGGCCGCGGCGCGGCGCACTTCCATGGTCTCGGGCAGATCCCAAAATCCGTCGAGAAATCCCCTTACCGCGGTTTCGGCCGCTACGCGCCCGCCTTTCGCGCCGCCGATGCCGTCGGCGATCGCCGCCACCACCTCGCGGCGCGGCTGGGGCAGTTCGGCGCCGAAAACCGCGGCGACGAAATCCTCGTTGCGTTCACGCGGGCCGGTCTCCGAGACGAATCCGACGCTGGCCTGGACGCCGGTGTCACCCTCGGCCATCGGCGTCGCTCCGATTCGGGAATCGCCGCTTCAAACCTTCAGCCTGGATTCTTCAACTGGCAGCGATGAAAGAGCATGTAGCCGCCGGTGCTCGACGAGGCGACGAAGGTCAGGCTGCCGGATTTGCGGTCGAGCGTGTAATTGCCGCCGTCCTTCGGATCGTGCCACGAAATCTCCGAGTCGCTGATGCTGGCCGGATTGGAATCGACCGTGCGCTTGTCGTAATCGATGCTGATCTGCCAGCTGGTGCCGCTGTTCGGATTGGTGCAGGTGATCGCGGTCGCGCCCGCCTGCGCCGCGCCGCCGCTCGCGGGGACGAGCATGCCGCTGGCCAAGGCGACGACCGCCGCCGCAAGCGGCCGATTCAGCAACATGACGCCGTCTCCCCCATCATGACGCGACTCCATAGCCAATTCTCACGCGCTTGCAAAGAACGGCGCAGGGATGAGGCGGCGAATCGAGCCTAGGGCCGGCAAACACGGATGGCGAATGCTCGGGTAAGTCCGACTCGGGCAGGGTTGATTAAACAATGTTCAGAATGCCTATTTCATAAGCATTCCGGCTTCAAAACGGCGAGTCGATCCTGACCAGATGCTACCTGGCTGACGATTGGCCCGCGCGGTTCGGGCGGCATAGTTATTGCTAGTCATGCTTCCGGTATTGGTTCCAGGGGTCCTCTCGCCCTTCGGGGAAGCCAATCGGCAATAAATAAGGGGGAGTTATCAATGCTCGTTCCATCACCTAAATGGCTAGACTCGGGAAGCAATGCTTGGCAGTTGGCGGCGGCAACCTTCGTCGCTTTGCAAAGCGTTCCCGGGCTGGTGGTTCTCTATGGCGGCGTCGTCAAGACGAAATGGGCGATCAACTCCGCCTTCATGGCGATCTACGCCTTCGCCTCGGTCCTGATCGTTTGGGTCCTGTTCGACTACAACATGGCCTTCGGTCCCGCATGGCTCTCGGTTGCCGGCCAGGAATTCCTCGGCCAGCCTCTGCCGGCGTTGTCGGCGGCGTTCAGCCTGAGTCAGGCGACCATACCGGAAGCGGCGTCGGGCATGCCCGACATGGCTTTCCCGATGGCGACCCTGATGTACTTCCAGTTCGTGTTCGCCGCGATCACGGTGATCATCCTGGGCGGCTCTGTGCTGGGCCGCATGAGCTTCCGCGCTTGGGTAATCTTCTGCCCGGTGTGGATGACCTGCGTTTATACCGTGGGTGCGTTCAGCCTGTGGGGTGGCGGCTGGCTCGCCGCCGCCGGTGCGGCGGACTTCTCGGGCGGCTACGTCATTCATCTCGCCGCCGCCACGTCCGGCTTCGTCGCCGCGGCGCTGGTCGGACCGCGTTTGAAGGCGGACCGCGATCATTTCCCGCCCAACAGCCTGCTGACCACCTTGGTCGGTGCCGGCATCCTGTGGCTGGGCTGGAACGGTTTCAACGGCGGCGATCCGTACTTCGCCAACGCTGACGCCGGCGCGGCGGTGATGAACACCAACACCGCCACCGCGGCGGCTCTTCTGGTCTGGACGCTGCTCGACAAGCTCGCCTATGGCAAGCCGTCGGTCGTCGGCGCGGTCAACGGCATGATCGCCGGCCTGGTCGCGATCACTCCCGGCGCCGGTTACGTGGACGGCTGGGGCGCTTTGATCATCGGCGTGTGCGCGGGCATCATTCCGTGGCTGTCGATGAACAAGTTCCAGAAGACCAAGTTGATGATGAAGGTCGACGACACGCTCTCCGTGTTCTCGACCCACGGCGTGGCGGGATTGATGGGCGGCCTGCTGGTAGGCGTGCTCGCCAATCCGGACATGCTGGTGTACATCGGCACCGACAAGGACGCGCCCGGCGTCAGCGTGACCGGCTTGCTTTACGGCAATCCGAGCCAGCTGCTGCTCCAGGCGGAAGCCGCGGCGTTCATCATCGTGTTCAACATCATCGCCACCTTCATCATCCTCAAGATCATTTCGTTCATCACGCCGTTGCGTATGGACGAGGCGACCCTGAAGGTTGGTGACGACGCGATCCACGGTGAAACCGCTTACGCGATCATGGATAGCGAGTAATCGGCAACGGCGCGGGCGCGGGGGGTCTCTCCCGCGCCCGTTCCTGGTGACGGACCGGGGCGGGCATGCGGCGGGGGGCCGGGTGCCCGCCCCGGCTTTTTGGGGCGGCTCGTCCTTTGCCCAGTTATTGGGCAGGCGCTTCTGGATTGAGTGGGATTTCCGCAAGCCGGCTGGAATTGGTCTGGTTTTTGTGCAGATATCCGTCTGGTTGCCGTATGGCGGGCGCGGCTCCGACTTGGCACGAATCTCGCTTTTGTTACGGACAACAGGTGTTCTGGATAACGGCGGTCTGAACGGCAGGTTTTTGGCGGCAACCCGCCTCGATGGCGGGAATCCGTTGGCCCCTCGGGAGGTTTTCAGAATGACGTCGCCATTCCGCGCCAAGCTGCGAAACGCGCTCCGGCTGCTGCCGATGTTGGCGTTTCTGCTGCTGCTGGGCCCGGGCCCGGCATCGCCGCCGGCTTATGCCCAGGGAGCCGCGCCCGCCGACCAGGCCGAACCCGCTTCGCCCGCGCCCGCCGACCAGGCAATGCCGGCGCCGGCGCCGCCTTCCTGCGATGCGAAGAATCTGGAGAAATGCACGCCCAACTCCGGCGACACCGCCTGGATGCTGGCCTCGGTCGCGCTGGTGCTGATGATGACCATCCCCGGCCTGGGATTGTTCTACGGCGGCATGGTGCGCAAGAAGAACGTCGGCGACACGGTGATGACCAGCTTCTTCATCACCTGTCTCGTCACCGTGCTGTGGGCGGTGTGCAATTACAGCTTCGCCTTCCGCGCCGGCATGCCGTTCCTCGGCGGCACCGACCGCTTCTTCCTGCAAGGGATCCTGAGCGACGTCGCCACCAACACCGGCAATCCCAATTCGCTCGCGCCGACCATTCCCGAGACGGTCTACATGTGCTTCCAGATGACCTTCGCCATCATCACGCCGGCGCTGATCGCCGGTTCCTTCGCCGAGCGCATGAAATTCTCGGCCATGTGCGTGTTCATCGCGCTGTGGGCGACGCTGGTCTATGCGCCGATCGCGCATTGGGTGTGGGGGCCGGACGGCTTCCTCAACAGCGCGAACGACGCCGCCTATGTGAAGGTGCTCGACTTCGCCGGCGGCACGGTGGTGCACATCAATTCCGGCGTCGCCGGCTTGATGACCGCGCTGGTGCTGGGCAAGCGCCGCGACACCGGGCCGGCGCACAACGTGGTGCTGACCTTCATCGGCGCCTCGCTGTTGTGGGTCGGCTGGTTCGGCTTCAACGCCGGCTCGGCGGTTTCCGCCGGCATGCAGGCGGGCATGGCGATGACGGTGACGCAGATCGCCACCGCCGCGGCCGGCCTCGCCTGGATGTTCGTCGAATGGTTTCTGCGCGGCCGGCCGACCCTGATCGGCATCTGTTCGGGCGCGGTCGCGGGCCTGGTCGCCATCACCCCGGCCTCGGGCTTCGTCGGCCCGACGGGCGCGCTGGTCATCGGCGTGGCGGCGGGCGTCTTCTGCTATTGGGGCGCCACCGCCTTGAAGCACGCCTTCGGCTATGACGACGCGCTCGACGCCTTCGGCGTCCACGCCGTCGGCGGCATCACCGGCGCGCTCTTGACCGGCGTTTTCGCCATCCAGGAATACGGCGGCACCTCGGGCGCGATCGAAGGCAATTGGGGCCAGGTGCTGAACCAGGCCCAGGGCATCATCATCGTGCTGGTCTACGACGCGGTCGTGACCTTGGTCATCCTCAAGGCGATCGACCTGGTCATGGGCCTGCGCGTCGAGGAAGAGATCGAGCGCGACGGGCTCGACCTGGCGCTGCACGGCGAAACCATTCAGTAGAGTTCCTCCTGTGGTGACCTCGGGGGCGGTCGCAAGACCGCCCCCATTTTCTTTGCCGGCCGTGCAAGCGCTGCGCGCAACGAAAACCCGGCGGGCGCAACCGCTGCCGCCGCCCGCCGGGTCTGGTCATCCGAGGATCGATCGGTTAGGGGAGGAGAACCTTGTCGATCACCATGATGACGCCGTTGCTCTGGAAGACATCGGCGATGGTGACGTTGGCGGTGCCGCCCTTGTCGTCGGTCACGGTCAGGTGTTTGCCGCTGCCGCGCACGACCAGGCTGTCGCCTTCGACGGTCTTCAAGATCGCCGTGCCGTTGCCCGCCTTGATCTGGGCTTCGAGCATCTGCGAACTGAGCCGGCCCGGCACGACGTGATAGGTGAGCACCTGGGTGAGCTGCGCCTTGTTCTCGGGCTTCAACAGCGTGTCGACCGTGCCCGGCGGCAACGCCGCGAAGGCCGCGTTGGTCGGCGCGAACACCGTGAACGGTCCCGGGCTTTGCAGCGTATCGACCAGCCCTGCCGCCTTGACCGCGGCGATCAGCGTGGTGTGGTCCTTCGAATTGACCGCGTTGTCGACGATGGTCTTGCTGTCGTACATCGCCGCGCCGCCCACCATCGGGTCGGTCATGGCGAAAGCGCCGCCGGCTACGGTCAGGGCGACCACGGCCGCGGCGGTCATCAGTTTGAGCTTCATGGCAAAGCTTCCCTCTCGGTTGGATGGATCACCGCGCCGGCCTTCCGGCGCCGCGTAATCTCCCTTACGCCGCCGCGGCCGGGTTGGATCACGCCCATGCCGGCCCAGGCGGGCCGGCGGCCAAACCCGCTCGGATCGGGCCGGGAATCGTTAAAATCCGATGCTTTTAAACGTCGATTCGCCAATAGGTTATTTGGCGTTCCTCGACCGAAGATATATAATATGGTGTTATAGCGCGGGTCTGATTGGGATTCCGCGTGTGGGAATTGTTGGTCCTGCAGGCTTAGGGGTGGAACGCAGATGGTGAGCATCGAGGCCGGACACCGGCCACGCAAACGCGACCGCGGGCTCGACTGGATTCTGCTGGGCGAGCGCGTGCTCGGCGTGGCGCTTTTGGTGGCGGCGCTGTTTCTGATCCTGGCGCTGAGCTCCTACGACCACGGCGATCCGTCCTGGAACCACGCGGTCGCGGCGCCGGTGCGCAACATCATGGGCGCCGCCGGCGCGCGCGCGGCCGATGCGTTGCTCCAGGGTCTCGGCTTGGCATCGGCGCTGCTGCCGGTCTTGCTGTGCGATTGGGCGGCGCGGCTGCTGCTGGCGCGCGGCTTGCGCCGTTTCTGGCTCAAGCTGCTGTTGGCGCCCTGGGCGCTGCCGCTCCTGGCGCTGGCGGCTTCGATCCTGCCCGCGCCGGCATCCTGGCCGGTCGCCTCGGGTCTGGGCGGCTTCGTCGGCGAATTGGCGCGCCAGGGCTTCGGGCGCATCGACGTGGCGCCACCCGTGGCGGCGATGGCGGCGGCGGCGCTGGTGGGCTTGCTGTTGCTCTACACCCTCGGCTTCTCGACGCGCGACAAAAGCGCGCGGCTCGCCGCGAAACACCAGGAACGCGAAGCCGCTCGCCTCGCCCGCGAAGCCCGCCCCGGTTTCTTCGCGCTTCTCGCCCGCGCGCTTTCGGCCGCCCGCCTGCTGTGGTGGCGCAACGCCGCGGATTGGTCCGAAACCGAAATCGATCACGCGCGCACCGACCCGGTTTTTCTCGACGACACCGGGATGGAAGACGAGATCGACGAAGACGAGGACTCGCCGCCCTTGCGCCGCCGCGCCGCGGTCGATTTGTCGGCCCGGCCGGCCCGGACCCGGCGGCTGCGCCAGGCCTCGCTCGCCCTCGGCCCCGCCGATCACCTGCTGCCGCCGCTCGATCTCCTGTCCGAGGCGCCGCCCGCGCGCAACGCCGCCTCGATCAACGAAGAGGCGTTGCAGCAGAACGCGCGGTTGCTGGAATCGGTGCTCGAGGAATTCGGCGTGCGCGGCCAGATCGTCAAGGTGCGCCCCGGCCCGGTGGTCGCGCTTTACGAATTGGAGCCGGCGCCCGGCATCAAGGCCTCGCGCGTCATCGGATTGGCCGACGACATCGCCCGCTCGATGAGCGCCTTGTCGGCGCGCGTCGCGGTCATCCCGGGCCGCAACGTGCTCGGCATCGAGCTGCCCAATGCCCGCTCCGAGATGGTGTTCTTGCGCGAGCTGTTGTCGTCCGAGGCTTATGAGCGCAATTCCGCCAAGCTGCCCCTGGTGCTGGGCAAGGACATCGGCGGCGCGCCGGTCATCACCGATCTCCAGCGCATGCCCCATCTGCTGATCGCCGGCACCACCGGCTCGGGCAAGTCGGTCGGCATCAACACCATGATCCTGTCGATCCTTTATCGCCTCACGCCCGACCAGTGCAAATTCATCATGATCGATCCGAAGATGCTGGAACTCTCGATGTATGACGGCATCCCGCATCTCTTGGCGCCGGTCGTGACCGAGCCGCGCAAGGCGGTGGTCGCGCTCAAATGGACGGTGCGCGAGATGGAAAACCGCTACCGCGCCATGTCCAAGCTCGGCGTGCGCAACATCGAGAGCTACAACCAGCGCCTGGCCGAAGCCAAGGCCAAGGGCGAGGCGCTGACCCGCCGGGTGCAGACCGGATTCGACGAGGACAGCGGCCGCCCGGTGTTCGAGGAGCAGCCGCTGGCCACCGATCCGCTGCCGCTCATCGTCGTGGTGGTCGACGAAATGGCCGATCTCATGCTGCTCGCGGGCAAGGACATCGAGGGCGCGGTGCAGCGCCTGGCGCAGATGGCGCGCGCCGCCGGCATCCACATCATCATGGCGACGCAACGCCCTTCGGTCGACGTCATCACCGGAACCATCAAGGCGAACTTCCCGACGCGGGTCTCCTTCCAGGTGACGTCTAAGATCGACAGCCGCACCATCCTGGGCGAGGCCGGCGCCGAACAGCTCTTGGGCCGCGGCGACATGCTGCACATGGCCGGCGGCGGGCGCATCACCCGCGTCCACGGCCCTTTCGTCTCCGACCAGGAGGTCGAGGCGGTGGTGCAGTTCCTCAAGGCCAACGGGCCGCCCCCTTCTTATGTCGAGGACGTCACCGCCGACGACGAGGACGAGACGGGCCCGTTCCTCGAAGGCGAGGGCGGCGGCTCGGGCGACCAGCTTTACGACCAAGCGGTCAACCTGGTGTTGCGCGAGCACAAGGCCTCGACCAGCTTCGTGCAACGCCATCTCCAGATCGGCTACAACCGGGCCGCACGCATCATCGAGCGCATGGAAGCCGAGGGCGTGGTGGGAGCCGCCAACCATGTCGGCAAGCGCGAAGTGCTGGGGCGCTCGATTTAGCCGGTCCACAAGCTCGATTTAGCCGGTCCACAAAAAGCCATAAAAGGGCTTAAGGTGGGGGCGATTTCCCGCCGGAGAGCCGCCTTCCATGCCGCGACATTCCCCTTTCCTGCCTCGCTTGACGCGCCCGGTGTTTTCGCGCCGGGCGGCGTTGCTGGGTTTGGGCGCGCTGGCGTTGTGGCCGCGCCCGGCCCGCGCCGCGCTCTCGCCCGACGATCAGGCCGACATCCAACGCATCCAGTACTACCTCAACGGCATCCACTCGCTGGTCTCGCGCTTCGATCAGGTGGCGGATGACGGCAGCATCGCCGCGGGCACCCTCTATCTGCAGCGTCCGGGCCGCATGCGGATCGATTACGACCCGCCGAGCAACATGGTGATCGTCACCGCGCGCGGCGAGATCTTCTATTTCGACAAAAAGCTCGGCCAGGTGTCCTGGGTCGACATCGATCAGACCCCGGCCTGGTTCCTGCTGCAAAACAACATCACCATCGGCGGCGACGTCCAGGTGCTGGGGTTGCAGCGCGATCCCGGCGTGCTGCAATTGATGCTGACCGAAACCAAGCGTCCGGAGCGCGGCCGGGTGACGATGGTGCTGAACGACGATCCGATGCAGTTGCGGCAATGGTCGGTGATCGACGCGCAGAACAAAACCGTCACCGTGACCTTGTCCGATCCGCATTACGGCGCCGACATCAATCCCGAATTGTTCGTCTGGACCGATCCGCGCAACAGCAACGGCCACTGACGGCGTGATCCCGTCTTCTTTTCTTTCGCTCGACGGCGCGGATACGGTCTTCGCCGTGGCGGCGCCCGACGGCGCGGTTCTTCCGGTCTACGAACTCGCGGGTCCGGCGCGCGCGCCGGCGCTGCTGTTCGGACACGCCAACGGGCTGGCGGCCGGTTCCTATGCGCCCTGGCTCAAGGATCTGGCCAAGGACGCCCGCATCTTCGCCTATGACGCGCGCGGCAACGGCGGATCGAGCTGGCCCGCGGGCCCGCTCAACCGGGTCTTCCGGGTCGAGCGCCTGGCCGAGGATTTGCGGCTGGTGGCTGATGCGGTGACGGCGCGGCTCGGCGGCGCGGTTCCCGCATATCTCGGCCATTCGCTCGGCGGCGCGGCGGCGATCGATCTCGCGATCTCCGGCCGGCTGCCCCGTTTTCCGGCGCTGATGCTGATCGAGCCGCCGATCTTTCCCGCGCCCGGCGCCGCATCCCATGACGAGGCGGTGCGCATCCAAGAGCGCCTGATCGCCGGATCGCGCCGGCGCCGCGCCGACTGGCCGAGCGTCGCGGCGTTCTACGAGCGGCTCAAATCCGGCAACAGCGTCTTCGCCAAGTTTCCCGATGCCATGTTGCAGGCGCATTGCCGCGCCACGCTCAAGCCCAAGCCCGAAGGCGGCTTCACCTTGTGCTGCCCGCCCGAAGTCGAAGGCGCGATCTACGAGGCGCATCGCTTCTCCGGCAGTTGGAGCGGTCTCGCGCGCGTGACCATGCCGCTCGATCTCGTCGGCGGCGATGCCAACCGGCCGGACCGCGACTGGATTTCGAGCGCCATAACCGACATGGCCAAGCAAATGCCGCGCGCCCATCTCACCGTGCTGGAAGGGGCCGGACATCTGATGATCTGCGAGGAGCCGACGCGGCTGCTGGCGTTGGTGCGGCGCTGGCTCGGCGGCTGAGCGCCGTCCAGCCATGCGCTTGAAGCAGCCCCCGCATGCGCGGCGATGCGGCTTTTTTTCGCCTTGTATGCTTCCTATCTAACTTATAGAAGCCGCCGGTTTCGGCTGGCGGGTCGGGGGGCCTCCAAGCCCTCGCGGCTTCCTAATGGGACTTCCGGCGCCTGGCCACTCCCCCCCGGCCAGGCGCCTTTTATTTTGCCCGTTTTCAGCCCGCCTGATCTCGCATACCCCCGCATCCGGCGCGATTGACGCGCCTGCGCTTCCGTGGGCATTTTCCCGGGACAGTGGGAAAATCGGGAGACGCCGTGACGGAATCGCTCAAAGGCCGATCTGCGCTGGTGACCGGCGGCGGCCGCGGCATCGGCCGCGCCATTGCCGAAACGCTCCACGCCCAGGGCGCGTCGGTGGTGATCGCCGACAGCGGCACCGGCATCGACGGCGCCGGCTCCGATCCCAAAGTGGCGCAAGCGCTCGCGCAGGCGCTCGGACCCCGCGCCTGCGCCTTCGCCGACAGCATCGCCAGTCCGGACGCGGCCAAGGCGGCGGTCGATCTGGCGGTTGCGCGCTTTGGCGGCCTCGACATCGTCGTCAACAACGCCGCGATCCTGCGCGACGCCTTCGTCTTCAAGGCCGATCCGATGGATTGGCAGGCGGTGCTGCAAACCAATCTCTCGGGCGCCTTCTACGTGCTGGCGGCGGCGACGCCGGTGATGCGCGAGCAGGCGAAGAGCAACCGCGGCGGCACCCCTTACGCCTGGGGCAGGCTCGTCAACATCGTCTCCACCGCGGGATTTTTCGGCAATTACGGCCAGGCCGCCTATGCCGCGACCAAGGCGGCGCTGGTCGGGCTGACCCGCGTCGTCGCGCTCGACATGTCGCGCTCGCGCGTCACCTGCAATGCGGTGGCGCCCTTCGCCGCCACGCGCGTCACCGAATCGATCAAGCCGCAGAACCCGGCCCAGGCGGCCTACAAGGAAACCGCGATGAAAATCCCGGCCCAGCCGGTGGCCGATCTGGTGGCCTTCCTCGCCGGCGACGAAGCCGCCGGCATCTCGGGCCAGGTGTTCGGCGCGCGCGGCCGCGAAATCTATCTCTTCTCCCAGCCGCGCCCGGTCGCCAAGGCCCTGGTCAAGGCCGCGGACGAGCTGGGCGCGCAGATCGAACGGCATCTGGCGCCCTATTTCGTCGCCCTCGAAACCGATCTCGAAGCGTTTGCGCAGGCGCCGGTTCTCTGAAATAATGAATCTATAGGTCAATAGATAACCCGAGGAGCCGCCATGAGCGCCGCCCATGCCCCGGTCAAGTCGGTCGCCGAGCTCAAGGCCAGCGAGCCCGAATATCAGACCGCCGTGCGCAAGATCGTGCGCAGCCACGCGGTCAACGAGCTGTACGGCGCCCAGGTCTATGACGAGCCGGCGATCGCGCTCGCCCCCAACCCTTATCTCAAATGGCTGACCTGCCGCATCGCCATGGAGGAATACGGCCACCATGTCCGCTTCCGCCAGCTGGGCGAGCAGATCGGCATCCCCGAGGAGGAGATGACGCCCAAGGGCCGCCGGCCGCTGTCGATCTTCGAGTTTCCGCTGCGAACCTGGGAAGAGTTTTGCGTGGTGAAGCTGTTGGCCGATCTGGCCGAGATCATCCAGGTCGAGGATCTGGCGGATTGCACCTTCCTGCCGCTCCGCAATCTCGCCAAGGTGACCATGCCGGAGGAAATCTTCCATTCGCAATTCGGCAAGGACACTTGCACCGAACTCATTAAGACCGCCGACGGCCGCAGCAAGGTGCAGGCCGCGATCGACCGCTATTACCCGATGATGCCCGCCTTCTTCGGCAAGAAGGATTCCGAGAACAACGCGCTCTACCGCCGCTGCGGCATCAAGCAGCGCACCAACGAGGCGATGCGCCAGGACTTCATCGGCCGGGTGAAGGCCTTGGTCGAAGGCCATCTCAAATTGAAGCTGCCCGCGGTCGCCGAAGCCGCGTGACCGGCGGCGCGGCGGCAGCCGGGATTCTCCCGGCCTTCCTGGCGGCGATGGACCGGATCGCCTGGTTCTCGTCCTGCGCGGCGCCCTTGAGCGCGGCCGAAACCGAAACGGCGTCATCCTATGTTGCGGCGCTGGGCCTCGGTTCCTTGCCGGTCGCGGGCGTCGCCGATTGGCGCGCGGCCCAAGCACTGGCGCAACGCCCGGATTGGAGCCGCGCCTGGTGGGACGCCGAAAGCGGCGCCGAGAAAGATCTCCACCGCCGGGGCGCGCAGCGCTTCGGCGAGGATGATTTCCTCGCGGCGCTTTCCCGAGTGACCGAAGCCGCCGCGTCCATCCACGATGCGGCCGAAGCGGCGCTCGCCCGCGCCGGGCTGCGCGATGAAGGCCTGGCCAAGGCGGCCGCGGGCGCCGCCTCTCAGGCCTGCCACCAGGCGGCGCTGGCGCTTCTCGCCGGCGCCGGCCAATCCCACGCCTTCGCCCTCAAATTCCGGCTCTTTTCCGGCGGGCGCTGGCCGCTCGGCATTGTCCAAGAACGCTGCTTCGTGTTCTAAATCCCCATGGCCCTAACCATCGCCACCTGGAACATCAACTCGGTGCGGCTGCGCATCGGCAATCTCGCGCGGCTCGCCCAGGAACTCGCGCCCGACGTCATCTGCCTGCAGGAAACCAAGACGCCGGACGAGTTCTTCCCGCGCGAGGCGGTGGCCGCTCTCGGCTACAAGCACATGCTGATCCACGGCATGAAGGGCTATAACGGCGTCGCCATCGTGTCGCGTCTGCCGTTGACCGAAACCCGCAATCAGAGCTGGTGCGAACGCGAGGATTGCCGGCACATCGTTGCAGGATTGCCCGGCGGCATCGAGCTGCACAATCTCTATGTGCCGGCCGGCGGCGACGAGCCCGACCCCGAGGCCAATCCCAAATTCGCCCACAAGCTGCAATTCCTCGACCAGGTGTCGAACTACTTCGCCGGCGAGAAAGCGCGCAAGAAGACCATGATCCTGGTCGGCGATCTCAACGTCGCGCCTTTGGAAAACGACGTCTGGTCGCACAAGCAGCTTTTGGACGTGGTGAGCCACACGCCCGTCGAGGTGGAGAAGCTCACCCGGCTCCAGGCGCGCGGCGGCTTCGTCGACGCGGTGCGGCATTTCATCCCGCCCGCCGAGCGGCTTTACACCTGGTGGAGCTATCGCGCCCGCGACTGGGCGGCGTCCGACCGCGGCCGGCGGCTCGATCATGTCTGGGTCTCGCCCGCGCTCCAAAGCCGCCTCAAGAAAACCGCGGTCCATCGGCAAGCGCGCGACTGGAAACAGGCCTCGGACCACGTGCCGGTCCTGATCCGGATCGGGGGCTGAATGGCGCGCGATCTGCGGCCGTTCTTCGCGCCCAAGAGCGTGGCCGTGATGGGCGCGAGCGAACGCGCCACGTCCTCGGGCGGCGCCGTGCTGCAAAATTTGCGCATTTCCGGCTTTACGGGCGAGATCATCCCGGTCAATCCCAAGGGCGGTTCGATGTTCGGTTTGCCGGTGCGCAAGTCGCTGGCCGAGCTCGAACGCCCGGCCGATCTCGCCGTCATCGTCATCCGTCCCGACATGATCCTCGACGCGGTGCGCGAAGCCGCCAAAACCGGCCACCGCCATCTCGTGATATTGCCGGGCGGTTTCGCCGAGGCCGGTGATGCCGGGCGGGAGCGCGACCAGGCGCTGCGCGCACTCATCCGCAGCGAAGACCTGACCGTGGTCGGGCCCAATTGCGCCGGCATCATCCATCTGCCCCGGGGCGCGCCCTATGCGGCCACATTCCTGCGCGACATGCCGCCCGGCCCCAACCGGCACGGCTCGATCGCCTTCATCACCCAATCGGGCGCCTTGGGCGAAGAAGCGATCGCGGCGGCCAAATCGCTGGCCATTCCGCTGGGCTCGCTGGTCTCGGTCGGCAACGCGGTGCAATTGGGCGTGACCGACTATCTCGAATATCTCGGCGGTTTGGATTCGATCTCGGCGTTGCTGCTCTATATCGAAAGCCTCTCGGATAGGGAGCGCTTCCAAGAGGTCGCGCGCCGCATCGTGGTGAAGAAGCCGGTGGTGGCGCTCTATGGCGGGCGCACATCGCAAGGCGCCGCGGCCGCCGGACGCCACACCGGCGCCGCGCCGCTAAGCGAGGAATCGATAGCGGAATTCTGCCGCGCGGCCTGCCTGCTGCGGGTCAAAAGCCTGCGGCAGCTGCTGCTGGCGGGCAAGGGCTTCGGCGGTTTTCCGCAAGGTTTCGGCAAGCGCGCGCTCATCCTGTCGAATTCGGGCGGCCCGGGCGTGCTCTGCGCCGACGAAGCGGCGGCGCAGGGCCTCGATCTGGTTCCCTTGCCCGAAGCGATGGCGGCGAATCTCCGCGCCGAACTGCCGCCGGAGGCCGCGGTCGCCAATCCGATCGATCTTTTGGCCGATGCGCGCGAGGAGCGTTTCGGCCTGGCGCTCGAAACCGCGGTCAAAGAAGGCGCCGGCGCTTTCGACGCCATCCTCGGCATCCATGTCGTGCCCTTCATGGTCGATGCGGCGCCGGTGGTGGCGCGCATGGCCGCGCTGGCGGCGGGCGTGAAGACGCCCTTCCTCTATTCGATGATGGGCACGCTGCCGGGCAAGGCGGAATGGTTCGCCGCGCTCGAGGCTCAAGGCGTGCCGGTATTCAACGATGTCGAGGCCATGGCCGAATGCGCCGGCCTGTTGGCGCGCTATCCGGCGCTCCAGCAAACCGCGGGCGGGTGATTCTTAACTGGCGCGGTAGAGATAGTGGCGGCCCTCGCGCACGCCGTCGGGCGGCGGCAGGGCTTCCCAACCCGGCAGATCGAGCGGCTTCTCGCTCACCACCACCGCGCCGGCGCGCAGGATGGGCGCGATCAGGGGCGCCAGTTCCGCGGCCAGCCGCGTCTGGTCGGTCACCGGAAAATTGAAATGCGCGAGCGCGGCGCTGCGCTTCAGCCGGTTCCAGTTGAGCGGCAAGGTCTCGCGCGGGTCGCCGGATATGCGCTCACCGGGCGCGGGCTGATCGGCGGCGGCCGAAACCGGTCCGGCGTCGAACACGATCACCTCGCGCCGCCGCAGGATTTCGCGCAGATGGTCATAGGCGCTGCCGTCGCCGAAGCCCAATTGCAACGCCGGGCCGGGCAGCTGCGCCGCCAGGTCGGCGGCGCGCTCGAGACAGGCGCGCTGCGTCATCAATCGCCGGATGGACATGTCGAGACCGCTCAATCGATCCGCTCCGCCTGCGAATTTTCCGCGCAACCGGGCCAGCATCGCCCAGGGGCACACGGCTTGTCGAGTGCGCCTCCCGATTCGCCTGCGCGATTCGGCCTCAAATCCGCCCTCGAATCCGGCCCAAATCCGGGGTGCGACTCGGGGATATTCGGGCCTAAACCGCCCTAGGCTTATGGCGGGGGTCGCGGTCCGGGAGTATCTTTGAAATGGGCCGAGTCGGGGATGATGCGATGCCGTTGGTCAAATACACGCGCCGGCAACCGGGCCGCAAGGAACGCCTGTTCATGAGCGGGATGTGGATGGCGTCGGGCGTTTCCGTCATCGCCGGATTTATCTTCCGTCTGTTGGCGAGCTTCCTGCATCGGCCCGATGTCCGTCTCGGCGGCATCGCGCTGATCGCGCTGGGTTTGTTGATCGCCATGCTGGCCGCGGCGGCCGAAAGCATCAGCCGCCGCCGCAGCCGCTAGCGCCGGGACTCAGGGCACCAGGCGGTAGCCGCCGGGCTCGGTGATCAGGATCTCGGCCTTGGCCGGATCGCGCTCGATCTTCTGCCGCAGCCGGTAGACATGGGTTTCGAGCGTGTGGGTGGTGACGCCGGAATTGTAGCCCCAGACCTCGTTCAGCAGCACGTTTCGGCCGATCACCCGCTCGCCGGCGCGATAGAGGTATTTGAGGATCGCGGTTTCTTTTTCGGTGAGACGCACCTTTTTGCGCTTGGGGTCGTCGATCAGCAGCTTGGCGCTGGGCCGGAAGGTATAGGGCCCGATGGTGAACACCGCGTCCTCGCTTTGCTCGTGCTGGCGCAGCTGGGCGCGCAGCCGCGCCAACAGGACGTGAAGGCGGAAGGGCTTGGTGATGTAGTCGTTGGCGCCGCTGTCGAGTCCGAGCACGGCATCGGCGTCGCTGTCGGCGGCGGTCAGGATCAGGATCGGCGAGCGCACGCCTTCGCGCCGCATCAGCCGGCACAATTCGCGCCCGTCCATGTCGGGCAAGCCCACGTCCAGCAGCACCGCGTCGTGGTATTGGCGCTTGACGCAATCGAGCGCCTCGCTCGCCGTGCCGGCCTCGATCGCGGCGAATTCCTCGTGCAGCTGCAATTGCTCGGCGAGCGAATGGCGCAATGCCGCGTCGTCGTCCACGATCAAAATCTTGCGGTTCGCGCTCATGCCAGTTCCGGGCCCCGTCTCGGGATAGTGATATACGGGCGCGGCCTCCGCTCCAAGCGGGGCCGACGGCCTATGATAGGGCGCCGGATGCGCGCGCCTCCCCTCGGATCGCCCAAAAAACGGTCAAGATTCAAGCACTTGCACCAGCGCCGCGCGGCCGAGCGGGGAATCGGGCGCGGCCAGGAGGCCGAGCAGGCTGAAATGATCCTCGCCCGGCAGCTCGATGGTCTCGACGGCGGCGCCGTGGCCGCGCCAAGCCACCGCCAAGCCGCGCGCCTGGCGGCGCAGCTCGAGGCTTTCGCGCCCGCCCGAGACCGCCAGCACGCGGCAGCGCGCGGGCGGCGTCCAATGCACCGGGCTCAAGCGCCAGGATTCGTCGCGGTCGAGCCGCAGGCTGGCGTTGAGAAAGGAGAACCGCACCGGCTCGAGATCGTAGATTCCGCCCAGGCCGATCGCGCCCCGCACCGGCTGGCCCAGCAGCTCATAAGGACGCCAGGGCATGGAGGCCGCCATCATGGCGAGATGCGCGCCGGCGCCGTGGCCGGCGAGATGGATGCGCGTCGCGTCGATGTCGAGTTCGGCGGCGTTGCGGTAAAGCCACGCCACGGCTCGGCGTATCTGCTCCACCATGTCGCCGAGCGCCGTCGCCGGCGCCAGGCCGTAATTGACCAGCGCCACCGCGATGCCGCGTTCGAGGAAAGGGGGCGCGACAAAGGTGAAGCCGCTCTTGTCGAGCGATTGCCAATCGCCGCCGTGAACGAAGATCAGCAGCGGCGAGACTTTCCCCGGCACCGGAAAGAAGTCCAAACGCTCGCGCGCCTCCGGCCCGTAAGCGAGGTCGAGCCGCGCCTGGAATTTCTCGCGCGCCCGCTCCGAGGCGTCGCTCCAGCGCCGGATGTGATGGAAAAAAGACGGCGTCGCGGCGCGCGGATTGTACTGCGCGTCGAGGTCGGCCTGCTCGTAATCGCGATACACCGCCATCGTCCCAACCATAAGGCCGCTTTCCGCCGCCGCAAGGGCGGCGAATCCCGGCCGGCGCGGTATATCGAGGCCCCGCGCGCCCCCGGCGCGCCAAATTCAAGAGCATGGCCGCCAATGACGAATCCCGGCTCGCGGGATATATCTAGGCCATGACCGGGGTCTCCACCATCGTCACCGTTTACAACAAGGAGCGCTTCCTGCCGCAAGTGCTGGGCGCGATCTTCGCGCAAGAGGGCGATTTCGAGCGCGAATACGTGTTCATCGACGATGGCTCGACCGACGGTTCCTTCGCGCTGCTCGAGCGTCTCTCCGCCGGCCGCCGCGACGTGCGCCTGATCCGCCAGAAAAACGCCGGCCCGGCCAAGGCGACCAACATTGCCGTGAAAGCGGCCAAGCTTCCCTGGCTCAAGATCGTCGACGGCGACGATCTGCTGGCGCCGTGGTGCACGCAATCCTTGCTCGAGGCCGCCACCCGCCTCGGCGCCCGGTTCGCGCTTGGCCGCAACGTCTATTACGACGCCGAGCGGCCCGAAAGCTTCGCGCGCCATCGTCCGGCGGCGTCGATCCCGCGCCGCCACGACTTGTTCTCCGAATGCCTCAGGAACGCGCCCGGCAATCTGACGCCGACGCTGATCGACCGCGCGTTTTATTGGGAGGCGGGCGGCTGCGACGAGCGCCTCTTCACCCAGGATTTCTCGTTGCTGCTGCGGCTGTCGTGGCGCGAACAGCCGGCTTCGCTCGATGCGGTGGTGAGCGCCAGTCCCGATTTGTCGGACAGCCGCGTCTCCGGCAATCAGCGCCTCATGCTCAAGGAGATCAATCAGGCGATTCTCTATTTCCTGCGCGAGACGCCGGGCCTGCCCTTCGCCAGCCGCCGCAAGGCGGTCGAGCGCGCTTTCGGCCGCGCCTGGAAATGGCAACACCGGCGTATCGGCGCGCCGGTCTGGTCGCGTTGGTTCTGGCTCTATGCGTTGGCGAAGCTCGCGCCGCCCGCGCTCGCCGAGCGTTTCCTGCCGCAGACGCTCGACGCTTTCGCCGAGCCGGGCGCGGCGCGATGACCGGCGTTTCCTACGTCGTCACGGTCTACAACAAGGCGCCCTATCTGCCGGCGGTGCTGGGGGCCTTGTTCGGCCAGGAGGGCGATTTCGCGCGTGAATTCATCCTGGTCGACGACGGTTCGACTGACGGATCGGGCGGTCTTCTCGACCGGCTGTGCGCCGGCCGCGCCGAGGCGCGAATCATCCATCAGGCCAATGCCGGCCTTTCGGCCGCCACCATCGCCGGCGTCAAGGCCGCGACACTTCCCTGGCTCAAGCTGGTGGACGGCGACGACGTGCTGGCGCCCTATTGCACCCGCGTCCTGCTCGACGCGGCGACGCGCGCCGGCGTCAAGTTCGCTTACGGCGGCTGGACGTCGTTTCCGCCGGGCGGAACCTTCGATTTCAGCCGCTTCGATGCCGCGCGCGCGGCGGCGCGGCGGGTCGAGCCGTTCGGCGAATTCCTCAAGAATTGCCCGGTGACGATGAGCCGCACGCTGATCGAGCGGGCGGAATATTGGAAAGTCGGCGGCGCCGATCCGCGCATTTCGACGGTCGATCATTCGCTGCTGCTGCGGCTGTCCTGGCGCGGCGCCGCGGCCGAGCTGGACATTCCGTTGGGCGCGACATCCGCAATCGTGCCCGGTCGCATGAGCGACAATGTCGGCTTCATGCTGCACGAAACCAACCGTTCCATCATCTATTTCCTGGCCGAAACCGAGGGGCTGTCCTGGCGTCAGCGCTACACCGCGGTCGAGCGCGCCTTCGGCCGCGCCTGGAAATGGCAGCACCGGCGCGTCGGCGCCTCGATCTGGTCGCGCTGGTTCTGGCTCTATGCGCTGGCGAAGCTCGGCTTCACCCCGCTTGCGGCGCCTTATCTGACGCAGACCCTCGACGCCTTCGTCCCCGCGCGCCGCGGGGCGCGCTCAAACACGGCGCCGCCCGCCAAACCGGCCTAGCGCCGGCGCGAAACCGCCTTGTCGCGGTCCAGCGTGCCCTGCGCCGCGATCGCCCCCGTGAGCGTGGGCGGGCCCTTCAAAATGGATTCGAATGCGACCCCGATCATCGCGCCCGCGAACGGGCCGACGATATAGATCCATGTCGTGCCAAGATCCCCGCGAACCAGATCGGGAGCCAGCGAGCGTATCGGATTCATCGAGGCGCCGCTGAAGGGCGCGGCCCAGAGTCCCGCCAGTGCGATGTAACCGCCGACCGCGAGGGCGCCGTTGCTGCCGATGTTGCGGGCGCCCGAGGCGGTGCCCAGGATCGTATTCACCAGGCCGGCGGTGAGCAGCACTTCCATGGTCAGCGCTTGAAGCGCGCTCACGCCTGCGCCCGGTTCGGTAGCGCCGAGATCGCCGATCGTCCCGTACATGACGCGCAGGAAAGTCGCGGCCAAGAGACCGCCTGCGATCTGTCCGATTATGTAGCCGGGCACGCGGGACCAGGGAAAATTTCCCCGCAGGGCGAAGGCGAAAGTGACGGCGGGGTTGAGATGCGCTCCGCTGACCGTGCCCATGAAGTAGATGACGGCCATGACCATGAGGCCTGGCGCCACCACCGCCATGCCCAAGGTAACCGCGCCGCCGCTCTTCGCTGCCGCCACGTCCGCGCCGGCGGCCACCGCGACCAACAGGAATGTCCCCCAGATTTCCGAGAAAATTCGCCGCCATTCGCCGGATGAATCGAGGAAATTGGGCGGCGTCGATCCGCTCAACATGCGTTGCTGTTGTCCCTGCTTCAGCTTCTCTCGGCGCGATCTCATATCGACCTCCATTCGGGGATGCGGCTTGTTTGCGGCGAAATCGGGGCAATTGCGATTTCCATCGATTACAGGAAAGCCGAGGCTTCCGCAAATATCCGGCTGTGGTAGAAGCAAGCCTTACGGCATGAGGGCTTGATGGCGCGTTTCGGCAAGGACGATCTGCGCGGCGACCGGCGGGAAACGCCCGCGCCGCGCCGCGGTGGGCCGCGGCAGACCGTGCTCCGCCAGAGCCTGATCGCCGCGGGCTGCGCGCTTCTGCTGATCGTCGCCGCGCTCGCCTATTTCGCGCTCACCCTGCCGCCGACCAGCGATCTCACCGCGTCGGAGCGCCGCCCTTCGGTCACCATGGTGACCGAAGACGGCACGCTGATCGCGACCTTCGGCGATCTGTTCGGCGAGCCGGTTCGCCTGAAGGATTTGCCGCGCTACGTGCCCCAGGCGGTCATCGCCACCGAGGACCGCCGCTTCTATCACCATTTCGGCGTCGATCCGCTGGGCCTGCTGCGCGCGGCCTTCGCCAATCTGCGCGCCGGCCACGTCGTCCAGGGCGGCAGCACCATCACCCAGCAGCTCGCCAAGAACCTGTTCCTCACGCCCGAACGCACCGTTCCGCGCAAGATCCGCGAAACCATGCTGGCGCTGTGGCTCGAGCACAAATTCTCCAAGGACCAGATCCTCGAACTCTACCTCAATCGCGTCTATCTCGGCGCCGGCACCTACGGCGTCGACGCCGCGGCCGAGCGCTATTTCGATAAACCGGCCAAGGACTTGTCGCTTTACGAGGCGGCGGTGATCGCCGGGCTGCTGAAAGCGCCGACGCGATTCAGCCCGGCCAACGATCTCGACCGCGCCGCCGCGCGCGCCGACCAGGTGCTCGCCAACATGGTCGAGGAAGGCTACATCACCCCGGCCCAGGCGCGCGCGGCCTCGCAACAGAAGACGCAGCTCGCCCAGACCCAAAAGGCGCGCCCCGGCAGCCGCTATTTCGCCGATTGGATCGCGGAGCAGATCGCCGGCTTCGCCGACGTCGACGGCCGCGACGTGGTCGTCACCACCACGCTCGATCCGCGGATGCAAACCCTCGCGGAAAAAGCGGTGGACGGCACGCTCGACAGCGACGGCAAGAAATACAACGTCACCCAGGGCGCGCTGATCGCGCTTTCGACCGACGGCGCGGTCCGGGTCATGGTCGGCGGGCGCAGTTACGGCGACAGCCAGTTCAACCGCGCGACCCAGGCGCTGCGCCAGCCGGGGTCGAGCTTCAAGCCCATCGTCTATCTCGCGGCCCTGGAAGGCGGCTTGCAGCCGACCGACGTGTTCAGCGACGCGCCGGTGACCATCGGCGATTACCAGCCGCGCAACTACGAGAACAGCTACCGCGGCGACGTGACGGTGGCCGACGCGGTGGCCTATTCGATCAACACGGTGGCGGTGCAGGTGCTGGAACGCGCCGGGATTGGCAATGTGCTCGCCGCGGCGCAACGGCTCGGCATCACCTCGGATTTACCGCGCGACGCCAGCCTCGCGCTCGGCACCGGCTCGGTGACGTTGATGGAGATGACCGCGGCCTATGCCGCATTCGCCAGCGGCGGCACCGCCGCCTGGCCGCACGGCATCATCGAGATTCGCGACGCTCACGGCGGCGTGCTCTATCACCGCGAAGGCTCGGGCGCGCCGCAGATCATCGATCCGGCCATCGCCGGCACCATGAACCAGCTGCTGACCGGCGTGATCGATTACGGCACCGGGCGCGCGGCCGCCATCGGCCGCCCGGCCGCGGGCAAGACCGGCACAACGCAGGATTTTCGCGATGCCTTGTTCATCGGCTACACCGCCGATCTGGTGACCGGGGTGTGGTTCGGCAACGACGACAATTCGCCCATGAAACACGTGACCGGCGGCATGCTGCCGGCGCGCACCTGGCACACTTTCATGGCGGCGGCGGTGCAGAACATGCCGGTGCGGCCGCTGCCGCTGTCCGGTCCGGAGATGGCCTATACGCCGCCCCTCAACGGGCAAAGCGCGCCGCCGCTGGTGCTGACGCCGCCGAGTCCCGGCGTTGCGCCCGCGGCACCCGCGCCGCAAACCGGCGGCTCCTCCACGGGCGTCCTGCAAGGCCTGATCAATTCGATTTTCGGACCGCCCAATCCCACCCACCGGCCGCCCGCCACGCAGCCCTAACTCAAGCCGCGACGACCGTCTCGGTGAGGAAGCGGCGCGGACGGCCTTCGCCGTCCAGCGCGACGAAGGTGAATTCGGCTTCGGTCACCTTGATGCGCGATCCTTGGCCGGCACGCAGCACCCAGACCTCGATGTGAAAACAGGCCGAGGTCTTGCCGATGCGTACCAGATCGGTATAGCAGCAGACCACGTCGCCTACCTTCACCGGGTAGAGGAACGCCATGTCGGTGACGGCGACGGTGGTGACGCGGCCCTGCGCGTGGCGGATCGCGGTCATCATGCCGGCGGTGTCCATCATCGACATGATCCAGCCGCCGAAAATTTCGCCGTTGGGATTGGTGTCGGCCGGCATGGCGACGGTGCGCGCCGATAATTCGCCGCGCGGCGCGGCCAGCGCCTCGGCTTCTTGAACGGTATATGGCCACATGCTGTCTCTCCATCGATCGACATGTGGCGTTTCACACCCTGAAATACACCCAATGCACGACTAAGCTCTATATTGCACTGCAACATGTTACATTCAAGCTACTTATATAATTAACGAATATTCAGGTGCATTGCACAAATATCGGCCAAGCGGCGGATGCCGCGCCGGTCCCCGGCCCGGCTTCGGCCTAGCTCTCCTGGGCCCGCACCAGGCGGCGATAGGCATCGACCAGGATCGAAGCGCCCAGCGCCACGATCAGGAAATTGATCACGGTGTCGATCACGCCTTCGAGCAGGTACAGGCCCATCGGCGGCGCGAAGGCGGGATCGTCGGACTGCAGATCGCCGATTTGCATGCCGAGCGCCGAAAACACCGCGCTTAAAACCACCACCACGGACAGTATCAGCGGCAGTCCGGCAAGAAAGCCGCAAGCGATCAAGCGCCAGGTGTTGCCGCGCATCGCGTTCCATGCCGCGCTCAGCGCCAAAGGCTGGCCATAAGCGGCGGCGGGGAACAGCAGCGACAGCCGCACCATGCCCAGCCAGACCGGCAAGGCCACCGCCGTCGCCAGCAGCACCATCACGATCTGATCCGGCTGATCCATGTCCGCGCCGCCCGAGGCCAACAGCAGCAATCCGAGCATGGCCAGGTTCACCAGATAGAACGCGAAAGTATAGAGCAGGAAGCGCAACCAGGGCCGGAGCCAGGACTGCGCTTGCGCATCGGCCGGGTTCGGGAACAGCGCCATCTGGTGCCAGCGCACGGCGAAGGCATTGAGGCACAGGCCGCCCGCCACCAGTTGGCCGATATCCGGCAACAGGCGGAGCACGATGTTGTCGCTGTCCGGCGCCGCCAGCGACGGCAGAAACACCGGGATGATCGACACCGCCAGCATCAGCAACAAGGGCAACCAGGCGAGTTCGAGGAACAGGCCGAGCCGGCCGAAGACGAAGCGGTAAGCGCCGATCGTCACCGCCGCGACCGGAATCCTGACGGGCAAGGGGGCCTCGTCCATTCTTGGCTTTGCTCCTGTGCGCGGCTGGGGGGCTTGGGCGGCAAGCTTGCCCCTTGCGCGGGGCAGGCGCAACCGCCTCCGGCGGGCTCCGATCCCGCCGCCGGTCTCCGCGTTTGGCGTTTTAAGCCGAGCCCGCGTCCAGCGCGTAGCCGGCGGCGCGCACGGTGCGCACCAGATCGGGGCGGCCGCCGCCGTTCAAGGCCTTGCGCAGGCGGCGGATATGGACGTCGACGGTGCGCAATTCCACCTCGGCGTCGCGGCCCCAGACCGCGTCGAGCAACTGCTCGCGCGAGAATACCCGGCCCGACCGCTCCATCAGGAAGCGCAACAGGCGGAATTCGGTCGGTCCCAGATGCACCGGCTTGCCGCCGCGCGTGACGCGATGGGCGGACAAATCAAGCGCGATGTCGGAAAAATGCAGCACCTCGTCGGCCGAGGACGGGCGGGCGCGGCGGATCACGGCGCGCAAACGGGCGATCAGCTCGTTGGGGCTGAAGGGCTTCACCACGTAATCGTCGGCGCCGCTGTCGAGCCCGCGCACCCGGTCGCCTTCTTCGCCGCGCGCGGTCAGGATGATGACCGGCAAATCCTTCCAGGCCGGCGTGCGCCGGATCTGGCGGCAGACCTCGATGCCCGAAACCCGCGGCAGCATCCAATCGAGCAGCACGGCGTCGGGCTTGGCTTCCTTCAGCTGCAGCAAGGCCTCTTCGCCGTCATGCGCCGAACTGACCGCGAAGCCCTCTTTCTCCAAATTGTAGCGCAGCAGCGTCAGCAGCGCCGTCTCGTCTTCGACGACCAGAACCGAAGGCCGCATCAAGCTTCGTCTCCATCGGGGTCTTCGACGCTGGTGTCGGGCGCAAGCGCCAGGCTGGTGCGGTCGCGCTTGGGCCGGACCTGGGCCAGCGGCGTGCCGTGCACCAGGAAGTAGAGCGTCTCGGCGATGTTGGTGGCGTGATCGCCGATGCGCTCCAGGTTCTTGGCCATGAACAGCAAATGCGCGCAAGACGTGATGTTGCGCGGATCCTCGATCATGTAGGTCAAGAGCTCGCGGAACAGGCTGGTATAGAGGTCGTCCATCTCCTCGTCCCTGAGCCACACCGAGAGCGCCTTTTCGGCGTCGCGCTCGACGAAGGCGTCGAGCACGTCCTTGATCATGCCGCTGCCCAGGCGCCCCATGCGCGGAATGCCCGAGACCGGCTTGACCGGCGGCGTCTGATTGAGCGCGATCGCGCGCTTGGCCACGTTCGAGGCGTAATCGGCGATGCGCTCGAGGTCGGACGAAATCTTCAATCCGGCGATGATCTGGCGCAGGTCGCGCGCCATCGGCTGGCGCAACGCCAACAGCCGCACCACCAGGCTTTCCACCTCGCGTTCCAGCTCATCGACGCGGGCGTCGCCCTTCACCACGCGCGCGGCCAGCTCGCTGTCGCGCTTGGCCACCGCCTCGATGGCCGCCGCCAGCTGGCTTTCCGACAGGCCGCCCATCTCGGAAATGATGTTGTCGAGCCGCTGCAGTTCCTGATCGTAGCTCTTGATGATGTGTTCGGAGACCATAGGCTTTTGCTCCTTCAGCCGAACCGGCCGGTGATGTAATCCTCGGTCTGGCGCTCCTTGGGATGGGTGAAGATGTTCTCGGTCGAATCGAACTCCACCAATTGTCCCAGGTACATGAACGCCGTGTAGTCCGAGCTGCGCGCCGCCTGTTGCATATTGTGCGTGACGATGGCGATGCAATAGTCGGACTTCAATTCCGAGATCAATTCCTCGATGCGTTGGGTCGAAATCGGGTCGAGGGCGGAGGCCGGCTCGTCGAGTAGCAGAATCTCGGGCTTGACCGCCACCGCGCGGGCGATGCACAGACGCTGCTGCTGCCCGCCCGAGAGCGAGAGCCCTGATTCGCGCAGCTTGTCCTTGACCTCGTCCCACAGCGCCGCGCGGCGCAACGCTTCCTCGACGCGCTCGTCGAGCTGGCGCGGTCCGAGCCGCTCGTAAAGCCTTATGCCGAAGGCGATGTTGTCGTAGATCGACATCGGAAACGGCGTCGGCTTCTGGAACACCATGCCGATGCGCGCCCGGAGCAGGTTCAAATCCTGCTTGGGATCGAGAATGTCCTGGCCGTCGACCAACACCTGGCCGGTGGCGCGCTGGTTGGGGTAGAGCTGGTAGATGCGATTGAGGATGCGCAGCAGGGTCGATTTGCCGCAACCCGAAGGGCCGATGAAGGCGGTGACGCGCTTGTCGTGCAGCGTCAGGTTGATGCCCTTCAAGGCCTCGTAGCCGCCGTAATAGAACCGCAAATCCTTGATCTCGGCCTTGGCCGCCGGCCGTTCGAGCGGCAGGCTTGCGGGCCGGTCGGGTTGCGGCAGGCTGACGATATTGGGATGGGGGCGGGTGGGGGTTTCCATGGGGGTGACGTCGATGGTCATTTTCCGAAGCTGCTCCAGCTGGCCAAAAGTCGTGCGACGATGTTGAGCGAAAGGATGGAAAGCGTGATGAGCAAAGCGCCGCCCCAGGCAAGCTGCTGCCAGTCGGCGTAAGGCGACAGCGCGAACTGGAAGATCACCACCGGCAGATTGGCCATGGAGTTGTTCATGTCGGTGCTCCAGAACTGGTTGTTGAGCGCGGTGAAGAGGAGCGGCGCGGTCTCGCCGGCGATGCGCGCCACCGCCAACAGAACGCCGGTCAGCATGCCCTGAAGCGCGGCGCGGTAGACCACCATGGTCACCACCTTCCATTGCGGCGTGCCCAGCGCGAAGGCGGCCTCGCGCAGGCTCGCCGGCACCAGCGACAGCATGTTCTCGCTCGTGCGCACCACCACCGGCACGACGATGATGGCGAGCGCCACCGATCCGGCCCAGGCGGAGAAATGGCCCATCGGCACCACCATGACCACATAGACGAACAAGCCGATGACGATCGACGGCGCGGACAGGAGAATGTCGTTGATGAAGCGCACCGCCATGGCCAGCCGGCTCGAGCGGCTGAATTCGGCTAGGAAGGTGCCGCACAATATGCCGACCGGGGTGCCGATGAGCGTCGCCGCCACGGTCATCACCAGGCTGCCGTAGATCGCGTTCAACAGCCCGCCGCGGCTGCCCGGGGGCGGCGTGTTCTGGGTGAAAAGGTCGGCGCCGAGCGCGGGAACGCCGTTCCTGAGCAGCGACCACAAGATGAGGAACAGCACCAGGAGACCGGCCGCGGTCGCGGCGAAGGACAGCGACAGCACGATGAAATTGGTGGCGCGGCGGCGGCCGTATAGCAGCGAATCCATGCTCAAGCCCCGTCCTGCGAACCCATGCGCCACAGCATGTAATTCGCCAGCGACAGCACGATGAGGGTGATGACGAACAGGATCAAGCCCAGCGCGATCAACGAAGAGGTATAGAGCTTGCCCACCGCCTCGGTGAATTCGTTGGCCAATGTCGCCGAAATGGTGGTGCCGGGCGCCAGCAGCGAGGCCTTGATGCGGTGCGCGTTGCCGATGACGAAGGTCACCGCCATGGTCTCGCCCAGTGCGCGGCCCAGCCCCAGCATGACGCCGCCGACGATGCCGACCCGCGAATGGGGAATGATGATGTTGCGGATGACCTCGGCGGTGGTGGCGCCCATGCCATAGGCGCTTTCGCGCAACAGCACCGGCACGGTCAGGAACACGTCGCGGCTGACCGAGGCGATGAAGGGCAACACCATCACCGCCAGGATGACGCTTGCGGTCAATATGCCCAGGCCCAAGGGCGGCCCGGCAAACAGTGCGCCGAAGAACGGGATCTGCCCGAGGCTGCCGATGAGCGCCGGTTGCAGCGTCGATTGCAGCATCGGCGCCAGCACGAACAGCCCCCAGATGCCGTAGATGATGCTGGGGATCGCGGCCAGCAGTTCGATCAGGGTGCCGATCGGCCGGCGCAAGAGGGGCGGGCACAGCTCGGTCAGGAAAATGGCGACGCCGAAGGCCAGCGGCACCGCCAGCACCATGGCGATGAAAGACGTGATCAACGTGCCGTAGATCGCCGGCAACGCGCCGAAGGTGTCCTTGACCGGGTTCCAGGATTCGCTGAACAGAAAGCCCAGGCCGAAGGCGCGGAAGGCCGGAATCGAGCCCGCCGCCAGCGAGGCGATGACCGCGCCCAGCAGCAGCAGCACGAAAAACGCGAAGCCCCGGGTGACGGCGCGGAACAGCGTGTCGCCCAGGCGCTGACGCCGCATCGCGCGCGGCGCCAATCCGGCAACGGCAATAACCCCAGCCGGGCCTTGAGGGCGCGCCTCCACGCCTTATCCCCTTGTCAGCCAAAACCGCGGGAATTCGATTAAATCCCCGCGCAAGCAGGACTACGCGAGTTCTGTTGCCGTTTTATGACAGCCCTCGACTCGGCATTAAAGGCCGGTTTTCGCCTCGATCGGGGCGGCGGAAGGCGTCAGGGCATGGGCCGGCAAATGCACCGTGAAAACCGAACCTTTGCCCGGTTCGCTGTCGATCTCGAAGGCGCCGCGGTGGTGGCTGATGATGTGCTTGACGATGGCCAGGCCAAGCCCGGTGCCGCCCAGCGCGCGCGAACGCGCCGCGTCGACGCGATAAAAGCGTTCGGTCAGCCGCGGCAGATGTTCGCGCGCGATGCCGGTGCCGTGGTCCCGGACCGCCACCGCCACCGCCGCCTGCCGCTCGCCCGGCCGCGCGCCCCCCAGGTTGCGGTTGGACGGCCGCACCACGACCTCGATCGGCGTGCCTTCGGCGCCGTATTTGATCGCGTTGTCGAACAGGTTCTGGAACACCTGGATCAGCTCGTCGCTGTTGCCGATGACCGGGGGCAATCCCGTCGCGATATCGAAGGCGATGTGCATGCCCCGCGCCTGGGCGCGCGGCTCCAACGGTTCGGCCGCGCTCGCCAGCACATTCGCTATCGCCACTTCCTCGGTCGGCGGGCTGTGTTCGTTCATCTCGATGCGCGACAACGACAGCAGATCCTCGACCAGCCGGGTCATCCTGGCGCCCTGCTCGCCCATGATGGACAGGAACCGCTCGCGCGCGGAGTCGTCCTCGCGCGCCGGGCCGCGCAGGGTTTCGATGAACCCGACCAAGGTCGCCAAGGGCGTGCGCAATTCGTGGCTGGCATTGGCGACGAAATCGGCGCGCAGGCGCTCGGCCAGCTTCATCCGGGTCAAATCATGCAGCACCAGGACGGCGGACGCGCCTTCGGCCTCGGGCGAGAGCCGCGCCAGATGCGCGCTCAGATGGCGCTCGACCGGGCTCGTGAGCTCGAACTCGACCACCTTGGCGCTTTCGCCCTTCAAGACCTGATCGGCGGCGTTCAGCACCGCCGGGTGGCGCAGCGCGCCGGCGAGGTCGCGCCCCTCGATACGCTCGCCCAACAGCGCATTGGCCGCGGCATTGGCGCGCACCACGCGGCGGCCGCGATCGAGCAGCAGCAGCGGCTCGGGCAGCGCCGCCACCACCGAGCGCGCCGCCTTGAGCTCGGCCTCGCGGCCGCGCAGCTCCGACTTGGAGGCGCGCGCCCAGCGGCCGAGCGCCAGCCACAACGCCCGCACCAGGCCGTGGCGACTGCCGACTTCGGGCACGGCCTCCGCATCCGCCGCCATAGCGCCGAGCGCATCGGTCAGCGCCACCAAGCCTGCGATCAGCGGATAAAGCAACGCCGCCACCCCCACAAAGACGAGAAACGCGTCGAGCAACGCGAAACGCGGCGCGATCGTCCCGAGATAGCCCAACACCGCCAGGATCACGAAAGCGGGCGCGGCCAGGATGAACGCATCGAGCGCCAGGCGCAGCCATATTCTCATGCGGCTTTTCTCGGCGTTTTCCCTGGGAATTCGGCGGTTTGTCGCATACGCCCCATGGTCCCGTTCCTGTCCGGCGCTTTCGCTTTATGCCCCGCGTTGCGCGCCTTGCATACGATTGTAACCGTTCGCCGAGCGCAGAGGCAGAATTCAACTGCGCGGCGAGGGCTTAAACGGATCCTTAACCTTAAGTCGTCTTAATCGTAGACGCACGCAAAGTGCGATGACGTTCCATGCGGAGCGCCATCACGAAACGGCAAACCCGGGGCGACCCGGGGACGCAAAGCCTCCGGTCTCTCGATAACAAAACAAGAGAGATAGCGGGGCCACCGAATGAGGGAGCCCGTCATGACGATATCTCGTTTTTGGACGTTGATGCTGTCGGCGATTTCGATCGCCCTTGTTGTTTCCGTTCCGCAATCCCGCGCCGCGTTGCCGCCCGACGGCGGCGACAGCGGTCAGTCCGCGATTTACGGCGCGCACGCGGTCTTCAGTTCCAATATCTGGCAATTCCGGCAATGGGCCGACGCCATGGACCGCGCCCAGCGCGAACTTGCGCAAACCCGGATCTGCGCCGACGCCGCCGATACGGGCTGCACGCCGCGCCAATGGCGCACCTTGATCGACGAGCTGGCCGGGTTGCCGCTGCGCGCCAAGCTCGAGCGCGTCAATGCGGTCATGAACCAACAGCCCTACGTGACGACCCAGCGTAATTGGGGCGTTCCGGTCTATTGGGAAACGCCCTTCGAGTTCCTCGCCAAAGGCGGCCAATGCCAGGACTACGCGATCTCCAAGTACCTGGCGCTGCGCGCCGCCGGCGTGCCCGACGAGAATCTCCGCATGCTGGTGGTGCACGACAAAGATCGCAACTTCGATCATGCCGTGCTGATGGTCACCGTCGACGGCGAATCCTATCTCCTCGACAGTCTCAGCCGCGACATCCTGCCGGCCGGCCAGGTCACCCATTACCGGCCCTATTACGCGATCAACCAGAGCGGCTGGTGGTTCTACAGCGGCGGCAACGCCATGTTCGCCGCCAACGGGCATTGATCGTCATGGCCCGCATCCTCGTCATCGACGACAGCTGGACTTATCGCGACGCCGTCAGCCGCCGGCTCGAGGCGCGCGGGCACGCGGTCAGTCAGGCCAAGGACGGGTTCGACGGCATCCGGCTGCTGGAAAGCCGCGTCTTCGATCTCGTCGTCACCGACATCCTGATGCCGCGCCAGGACGGCATCGAAGTCATCCTGGCGGCGAATAAGCTGCGTCCGCGGCCGGGCATTCTCGCCGTCTCCGGCGCGGGCGCCTTGGGCCGGCCGGATTACCTGCGCATGGCGGTCGAGCTCGGCGCCGACTGGGCACTCGACAAGACATCATCCCTGGCCGAGATGGCGGACACGGTCGAGACCCTGCTGTCGAAAGAACCCGCGCGGCTGGCGGGCTGAAAGCCCGCCGGTTTTGCCGGCGCCGGTTCCCTAACCCCAAGGCGGGGTGATAGCTTTCGGCCATGCCGCCCGCCCGCCCCAGCCCAGCCGCACCGAGGCACGATTCCGCGCCCGTTGCGTCATCTGACAAGAACGCGGCTCCGCCGCCGGGCGATCTGAACGCGGCTCCGCCGCCGGGCGCCGAGGCGACGCCGATGATGGCGCAGTATCTCGCGATCAAGCGCCAGAACCCCGATTGCCTGCTGTTCTACCGCATGGGCGATTTCTACGAGCTGTTCTTCGAGGATGCGGCCCTGGCCGCGCGCGCGCTCGACATCGCGCTCACCAAGCGCGGCAAGCACGAAGGCGAGGACATCCCGATGTGCGGCGTGCCGGTCCATGCCGCCGAGGCCTATCTCGCCAAACTGATCCGCCGCGGCTTCCGCGTCGCGGTGTGCGAGCAGATGGAGGATCCGGCCGAGGCCAAGAAGCGTCCGGGCAAGCCGCCGGTCAAACGCGCGGTGGTGCGCATCGTCACCCCCGGCACGATCACCGAGGAAAACATCCTCGATGCGCGCCGCCACAATTACCTGGCCGCGCTGGCCGAGGTGCAGGGCGGCCTGGCGCTGGCCTGGCTCGACCTCTCGACCGGCGATTTCGGAACCCAAGAGGCGCAAGCGGCGAATCTGGGCGCGGACCTCGCCCGGTTGGCGCCCGGCGAAATCCTGCTGCCCGAGCGGCTGTTGCAGAAGCCCGAACTGTTCGAGCTTTTGAACGACTGGAAAGCGGCGCTTTCGCCCCTGCCCAATGCGCGCT
>Ga0209006_10000464_pt1 | contig 38763 bp, 27 predicted proteins | sample JacPin_JW_Ref_O2_FD_188567 | JGI IMG/M metagenome (GOLD analysis project Ga0209006, IMG submission 188567) | Forest soil microbial communities from Algoma, Ontario, Canada - Jack Pine, Ontario site 1_JW_Ref_O2 (SPAdes) (version 2) | ecosystem: Environmental > Terrestrial > Soil > Boreal... | reverse complement strand
AGGCAGCGATCAGCCGAACACGATCACTCAACGCTTCTTTTGGAAACCGGTCCGGATGCGGGTCAATCGTCAGCAATTCTCCACGGACTCCGTCCACCTTCAAATTCATGTCCAGTGCTGCCGCCAACACTCTACTGCTGTAGCCGCCGCCAACCTCGATGATCCGCTTGGGCTTGAGGTGCCGCACCAGGCAGTATGCGATCTCGGCGTCCACCGTTTCAAAGAATCCATTGCCCCGCGTGTAACCTGCGGTACCGATCGGGCCCGAGGTCGATCCCCATTCCGGCTCGTACTGCGGCACAACCTCTCGCAAAAAATCGAGTTGTTTCTCCCAAGCAAGATCAACGCCAACCGGAAACTGATCGGTCGGCCACTCTCGGGCCTCCAACTCCTTGAGGTCGGGAACCGGCCAGTAGTAGTGATTTGGGACGAGACTTATGCCGATGCTCTGAAATATACGAAAAGCAGACCGTATGATTCCAAGCGCGGGTTCGGTCGTCCGAAATTTTCTGGCAAGGCTAAGAAGCGGAGAGTCAGCCCGCGCCACAGGGGCGCGGGGGCCGTAGTCCTCGACTTGGGCGCTCGGTATGGCGGATTGACGACTCACGGCAGATTTCCCCTTTTGCGATCGTGGGTTTGATGCAGAGCAGGGGACAGAGTTGCCCGCGAGTGCTCTCAAGATCGCAGCGCTGGCAAACAATAGCGGCCGAATCAGAGCGCTTGATCCAAGTTCTCAGAATGCGTGATATCCGTCCCCGAATGGCACAGTCCCAGCGAGCGATGCAGATCGGCAACAGCTTGGGGTCTATCCTACTTGTAAGTAGAGGCGGCGGGTTTTGCGCTAGCGCGGTTGGGCATGGACCGTTGCAAAAGGCGCGCGAGTTCAGCCTCGGGATCTTGGATCGCTTGCGTTATCAGATTTGTACCATACCGAAAAAGGGTCGCGACATTGGTTCGGTACCAACAACATTCTGTCATCCTCGGGGACAGTCCGCACAAAAACCGAAACTTGTGCAGGCTCTCCGGTGAGGTCAGCGTTGCCGCCACTAGGCGGTGGTTTCCATCCAAGATGGTGAGGGATTCGCTCTCGCTGAGGCCGATCAGAAGGACGGCTCCGGGGTCGATATCCAAGCGAAGCCAGTCGCGGAGCGCGGCAATTTTGGTGAGAAATGCATCTTCGACCACGTGGTCGTTGTTGCACGTGCGGATTTGTTCGACCACTGCCGGCACGGCGAAATTGCCCCGCGCGAGCTTCCGCCATCGTGCCCGAGGAAACACTCGAATCTGGCCCAGGTCTGCCGCCCGGACGTCGACCTCAAACCATTCTGTTCCCTTGGGCAGTTCGCTCCACAACGAAAGGTATCGAATAAACAACAGGGCACGGCGCTTTGCATTTTCGGTGACATCGTCGAGGTCTGGTCGTGTCACGAGTCCGTGCAGCACTTCCTGGTACTGCTCGAATGCGGGCTTGTTGAAATCGTTCTTCAGAAATTCCGCAATGACCTCAGCTTCCGAGACCCGCCGAATAATCCTGATCGACTGAGATCCCGCGGTCATTTGCGAATTCTTCGCTTTCTTCAGCGCGTTCAAGGGGAAGGGTACAGCGACCACAATGAGGAGAACCACCATCAGCACCAGTTGTATCCAGATCACTTGTCGTAGAGACGAATGGTAACGACAAATGCCAGCGACGACGACACCACTGAAGGCCAACTGTACCCAGCTCGTGTTCGCAATCTTGTACGACATCTCGTATGTGATCATCACCACGCTGAGCGAATAAATGACGGTCGAGGCTGCGTACAACGCCAGTAGATAAGGAAGGCCGTATTTGCCCGCGATTTCGAACTGGGGGCCGAACAGCGATGTCCAAATCCCAGCCGGGGCCAAGCGAAGGCCGAGAGCCAATGTGGAACCGATGGCTAACACGGTCAGCAGAGAAGTTGCGAGGAGTTTATTATTGTTTCTCTCCTCCCGGCGTGCGCCAGCCATCAGTGGAAACATGGTATTCACGACCGCATAGCAAAAGAAGAAAATCACTCGACCCACTAGCGACACGGCGGCGTATAGACCGGCCGTGGTTGCAGGGAAGAAATGTTTTACTAATACAATGTCACAATTGTTGATGAGAGCCTGCCCACCGCAAAAGACGACGGCCTGCAGCATTTCGCGAAATGCATCGGGTAAACCGAGCCCGGTTGGAACCGCGGTCGCGAATCTGGGTCCAGTCGCGAGGTAGGCGGCCGCAACGGCGGCCGCGTTGGCCGCAATCACTCCGGGAACACCGAAGCCTAGCCTGATGAGCAGGAGAGATCCGCCGAGCCGAACCAGCGCCTCCAAAATGATATTACCGGCGAGCCTCCGGAAGCCGTAAGCACCCTGCAGGTAACCACGCTGGCTTCCCAGGGGGACGTAAAAAGCAGCTCCGATTGCGAGCAGGACAATGAGAATCGGACTTGGCAAATGCAGGAAGCCGGCAATTGCTTTCTGGAAAAGCAACAAAAGCAGCGCGATGGTGATGCCGCATATCCACGCACTTCTGTGGAAACTTCGATGGACCTGAAGTTTCCTCTCGGGGCAGTTCTGCTGCGCAACCGCCTTTGCGGAAACGATCTGGAAGGAGAGGGTGACGGTTAACAGGAGGATGAGGAGAGTGTACACAGCCGAAGCCTGACCAAATCCGGTCGGACCAAGAGATCGCGCGACCGCGATGTTGTAGGCGAAATTGATCGCGGTGGCAAGCCCGGACGCCGAGAGCAATACGAAGCTTCCCGACAAAACGCGGGCCTGGAGGGTCTTCGATCCCGGGTTCGGACGTTTCACGGCGTTCAGAGGGCTCCAGCTAACGAACCGGCGAAAAGCTAAAACGAATCCCGCCCTGAAATTTTGGGCCTTCTCATGCGAACGGATGGACTCTGCTCGCGAAGCAGCACTTCTGATGCGGAAATCGAGGATGAGGCTGCTTGCGGCTCGAGGTATATGCCTTGAATGGCTGGACTTGCTACAACCCAAAGGATTGGCATCGACTCTAAGACCAGGAACTTCATCATCACAGGAACTTCATGATCAATCGTTACTGGGTAATCTCGGCATTGATGCTTCTCGCGCTGCCGCAAGCCTGCGCCCATCCTGGCTTGCGCCAGGAACTGCGGCAGAACCTGCCCAGTGCGGAAACTGCGCCCCAAATTCTGGCATTGTATGAGCCGTGGTTTGGGCATCCCCGGCACATTTCCGTTGGCTATTCGTCGCATGATCCGGTTGTGATCCGCAAACAGATTGATGAGGCCAAGGCTTTGGGTATTTCCGGGTTCGTGGTGGACTGGTATGGGGATCGCGAGCCTTTTCTTGATCGCAGTTATGCCCTGCTTCAGACCATCTCGGCCGAAAAACACTTTCAGGTGGCCATGATGTACGACGAACTCGACGCCGAAGAGGCCGAGGCGACGGACGATGCTTTTGCGGCTTTCAACAAGTTCAATGAAACCTATCTTTCGCCGAACGCGCCCGGCCGTGCGGCCTATCTCACGTATCAGGAACGGCCGGTGATCTTCATTTTTCCGAAGGGCGGGCGCACCAATTGGAATCGAGTACGGGCCGCAACCGACAAATGGACTCATCCCCCGTTGCTGATCTACGAAGATCAGCCGGGCTCCGTCGCGCCTGCATTTGACGGTGTTTACGCATGGATAAACCCTGGTAAGAAGGGTTGGGCAAACGACGGCAGCAACTGGGGAGAAGATTACCTGAACAATTTCTATAGCAAAATGCAGTCGAAATATCCCGACAAGATTGCCGTGGGAGGAGCCTGGACGGGTTTCGATGACAGCAAAGCCTCTTGGAGTCTTAATCGGCACATGTCGCAGCGCTGTGGCCAAACCTTTGCCGACACGATGAAGCTGTGGCGGCAGTACTCCGCTGCTCGTCCTATGCCCTTCTTGTTGATTGCAACCTGGAACGACTACGAAGAGGGCACGGCGATTGAGCGCGGGCTGGCCCAGTGCGGACCCGGCTCGCAACCACGAGCCGGGCAGTGACCGCTAAGCAACACGGAATGGTTTTCTCCGGTCTCCGGTTCGGCGGTTCATGGTGATTTCGGATGAGATCAGTTGGGGAGGGCCGTAAACCTTGTTGATGATCGAGAGCGGCCGGCTGCGCACTTCGTCGTAGACGCGGCCGAGATATTCGCCGAGCACGCCCACGCACAGGAGCAGAAAACCTCCCACCAGAAAGATCGCGGCGGCTACACCGTATCCCAAAGGATTTACCGCGCTCTTTGAAAAGACGGTGCACAGCGCGAGAATGACAGCCACCGAGATGGCAAATCCCGCGAGGCCGAAACTAAGCCGAAGGGGTTTGTAACTGAAACTCGTAATCGCGTCCATGGCGTATTTGATCCGGCTCAGGAACGTGAGTTTTCCTTCGCCACCGGCACGATCCTGCCGATCGTAGAGCACGACGCCGGTCTTGTAGCCCACCCAGGCGCGCAGGCCAGGCAGGTAACGGCTGCCTTCCCGCAGGGAGTTAATTGAATCCACCGCTTGCCGATCGAGCAGGCCGAAAATCCCGGCATTGAGCGGGATGGGAAAGTCGGAGAGCGCTCCCAGCACGCGATAGAAGATGGGAAACAGCTTGGCCAGAATCTTGCGCCGTTCTTGCCGGCTTCTTCGCACAGCGGTTACCACCTGGGCCCCGCCGCGCCAGGCGGCCACCAGTTCCGGCACAACTTCTGGTGGATCCTGGAAATCGCCGTCCATCAACACGACCGCATCGCCGTGCGCCGTTTGCAGTCCCGCGGACATCGCACCCATGTGTCCCCAGTTGCGCGACAGGTCTACCACCACTACGTGTGTGTCTTTGGTTTGCAGTTCGGTTAGCAGTTTCAGGGACGAATCTCTGGAGCCGTCGTTTATGTAGACGACCTCCCAGGCTTCGCCAATGTCCTTCATGGAGTCGGCAAGGGCGGTATGAAACGAATTTACGATTTCTTCTTCGTTAAAGATAGGTACAACGACTGAGATCATCGATGAGGCTCCTTAGAGTGCGTGCCCAAAAAAACTAAAGTGTTCGATATTCTTGCTCGGCGTCTTTGCGCCGTTCTTACTGTCACCAGGTTGGGGCGCTACGAGTTCGTAATCATGCCGCTCATTCGGGTTCCGCCTGGAAAACGCGCACCTTCCACCGCACTTCGGTGGGCGTCAAAACTGCAATGTAGCGCCCGCGGACGTGCTCGGCGGTCAGAACCTTTTCGTGATCCAGGATTTGCACGTCGTATTCAACGGTGTCGACCAGTTGAATCGACAGCCCTTCGGGCGAGTAAAAGATCAGTTGAATGTCGTGTGCGCCATCTCGATAACGCGTCCGGATGCCGAGCTTCGCTTGCTCGCGAATTGTGTCTTCCAGCTTTTCTCTGGCCACACCGACGAAATCCGCATCGAGAAGGCTTGCCCGGTTCTGCTCGAAGGCGCGGCTGAAACTGCCCCAGGCTTCGAGATAATCACGAACCACGGCGGCCTTGGTCTGCTTTTCCAGGGTGCGCGGCCCCAGCGAATCCGTGGGCTCTACGCGCACTGCAGGCTGGTCCGAAGCGAAGACAAACATTGCAGCGCAGATGGAACAGGCGATGAGGATGGGGTTTTTCATCATTCCCTTCCCCAATGAATCTCATTCCCTAAGACAACTCCGGTGGCGACGGAGATTTTTGCGCCCTTGTAGGCGGGCATTTCCGCCCGTGCCACTCCCTGTTTGAGAGGCGCGTCTACTGTGGATTCGCCGCCCTGATAGGTTTCTGTGAAGGTAACAATCGTTCCATCGGGCACGACGTTGCCGCTACAGTCCCGCACTGGGTCGGTTTGCACTGCGAGCCTATGACCTGACGGCTGAGCGCTCATCCTCAAAGCGCAGGGATCGCCGGGAACTTGCTGGATTACGCGGGTACCGGTTGCGCTCCCAGCCTGCGCTACAAACTGGCCGGAGCCTTCCTTGGCGGCGGAATTCATCTTTGTCCAGGCAACGCCGTTGTGGGTCAGCACCGTCCGCGTCTGCGCCGCGCCCCCGACGCCAGAGAGTTGAAACGATACTTGGGTGGGAGCCAGGACCAGATTCTGAAAGGTGTCAAATACGTAGACCACACCGCTGATGCCGTCGTGCGCATCGACTGCGACGCGCGAAGGCTTCGCGAGAAAGCTCAAGGTCGCGGGCTCGTGTGCGGCGGTGACGTCGAACGCGCCGTTTTCCGTCGAGGAACCGGACACAAGAACCGCCAAGTAATGGCCTTGGTTGTGCAGGTCTCCGGCAGCAAAGACCTCGGGCTCTCCTAGTTGCACGTTACGTTTGAGTACCTGTGGTCCCACGATGTAGAGCACTGCTTTGCCGCTGCCAGTGCTTTGAATCGAGAAGGCGCTGCCTGCTTCAACCGTTCCGGGCAGATGCAGGCTGCCGGATTGTGCAAAGGCGATCGGCATCGCGGCGAGAAACAGTCCGCCCAAAATCAGTGCACTCAGAAAAAATGAAATTCTGCGTTTCATTGAAACCGGCCCGAACTGTAGGTGGCGGTGATGGCGCGCTCACTGCTGACTTTGCTGGCGATGTCCGCAGGAATCGACATGGCAAACGAAACCGGGATCTCAGGTAACAGGGCGCGGTCGACGTATTGGTCCGTGACCCAGACCAGCTGGCCGTTCTTGTCATAGAACGTTCCGAGGACGTGGGCCACATTGACGACCTGGCCGCTTTGGTTAATGAGCTTTCCGGTGAATGAGGCGCCGGGCGCGGGATTCAGACGCTGATCTTCGATCTCGATCACAGGATCCGCGGAGGCCGCGATCAGGATTGCTGACGGGTCCATGTGAACGCTGTCAACCTGGGACAGCGCCACATCGTGAAACGCAATGAGAAATGGAGTGACCTGCTTCGGCAAGAGGACGTGAGAAATTTTGTCGAAGCTGTCTTCGCTCGCGATCACGGAGCCGTCTTTCGCCAGCAGCGTCGCTTTGACCGTCACAAACGCGGGGACTACGTCTTCGTTGAGAAGTTCGCCCAGGATGACCACTCCCGCGCTGCGGTCCACGGGATGCATGTCGATGATTCGGACGTGCGGAGCCTCGACGTCTTGAGCTCCCCAGTCATCGGCCGGGCCGCGATAGATCACGTCCCAGCGCAGATAGTTCACCGGGATCACTTGCGGCGGGACGCGCGGTTCTTTCACGATGGGCCACGACACCGCCCAACGGTTGTCCGTTCGAACCACTTGCAGGGTGCGCGTGTCCAGGAATGTTCCGACTACGGTTGACCAGCGCAACTTGAGCTGAATTTGTGCTGCGTCAGCAGACGCGTGAAGCGGGCGTAGGTCGGAGCTGTCCAGAGTTGCGTAGGTGCGAAGGCTGGCGTAATTTCCGGTCAAGTCGCGGACGAACTCCGGTTCCGTAAATTCACTTTTGTTGGCCAGACTGAAATATGCTTTCTCCCAGTCTTGCCGGCCGATTTCGCCGGCCAGAGTCTCGACTGCTGCTTCCGGCGACGAAGAAGAGGACAGCAGACTGGCGCCGGAGCCGGCCATCGCGACTGCGGATTGAATTGGCCAAACCGTGCCGACCACGATGAGTACTACGGTGGCAGCTACGATGAAGACGGCAAGGAGGCGTCCGGTGGTCACGAGATCAACCTCCCGAGAACGAGATTCTCATGCGCGGGTGCGGGTTGGGCGACGCGCCGGGCGTGCCATTGCTTCTCAGGAATCAGCACCAGGAACATCGCCAGGATGCTGCTGCCGATGGGAAGAATGCCCCACAGGACTCCTTGCCAGCGCGGAGGAATCTGCGGCGCGTTGACGGGAACCGCCGGCGGCACGTCGTCTTTGCTCCACACCGTGACGGTCTTATCTTCAAGGTCATCGACTTTGCGCCAGCCGCCAAAAACCAGGAGCGGCTCGTAGTAGGGATCGCGCAGGAATACCCATTTCAAGCCGTAACGGTCGGCGTGTTGAAGAATCGCAGTCAGCGCGTCGAGGCCGGGCTTGCCAAAGTATTTGGAACTGGTGAGAGCGCCCGCGCCGTGCTCGGTCAATTCGGGCAGCATGCGGCCGGAATTCCATTCGCCATCGACGCTGCTGGCGTCGGTGAGAACGGCCAGTCGCGCGATCTTGTTGCCGAATCCCAGGGTGACATAGCGATAGCGGTCGTGACCGTCACGATTGAGCCAGGAGGCGATTGCATCGACCTTGAAATCCGCGGCATCCGCGGGCCGGTAGCTTGCCCACGCCACCGCCAAACCGCAGCTCAGAGCTGCTGCCACAGTTAAGCCGGCTACGGCCCGCATTTGAAAGCGGTCAATCAGTTCGCTGGCCAGAAGCCCTACAAAAGGCAGCGCCAGCAAAGTTGCCCAATAGCTGAAGCGCTCCATGGTAATCACGTCGAAAGCGCGGCCTAACACCAGGCGGCCTACCGGCGTGGTGCCTCCGAGTCCGACCAGGAACGCCAGCCAGAAACCCACGAGTAGCGGGCGGAGCCGAGCGATCGAACAACCTCGCAAAACGATGAATGGCAGAGCCAGAATCAGAGCTCCGTAAGGAACCACAAAGTAGTTCAAGCCCCACTGGGGGCTCAGCAGGTAATTCGCGCGACTGGGATGGGGGATGGGCGCCTGCGTAACGGGATAGTGAATCAGCGCAATCCAGAACGGCAGCAGCACCAGTGCGACCGCGGCACCGACTACCAGGATAATGCTCCCGGTGCGCAACAGGAACGCAGGAGCTGAGATTCGCTCGCCGTCTTTTCCATTGGAATCTTGCCGGTCGGTTTCTTGTCGAGCCGTATTTTGTCGATCCGTATTTTGTCGAGCCGTATTTTGTCGATCAAGCACTACTAGCGCCAGCACGGGCACTGCGAAGAAAAAAGATCCAAAGAGCAGCGTGGCGTGATGAGCGGCAGCAGCGACCACGAAGAGCGCTCCACCTTTGAGAAACGATCTCCACTTGCCGTGCCGGACCCATTCGAAAAGGTAAGGCAGCGCGTTCAAATAAAGGGGCGCGGCAAACGTAGTGGACAACTGTCCCGCGGAATAAATTAGAAAGCTCTCAGAGCCGAGAAACACGCTGGCCAGTGCCGCGAACGAGGCTGACCGGCGGTCGACCCAAAGCAACGAAAATCGATAAACACCTAACGCGAGAAGCAGAATGGCGACGAACTGGACCGCCATATAAGCCATGTCTAATCCGATGAGCCGGGACGTTAGTGCCAGCCACTGCTGCGGCAATGGCGGATAGGTCATTTGCGAAAAACCCGCATACCACTTTGGGTTCCAGGGATCGAACCAGTCGTGCAGGTAATGCGATGCGAAAAAGATGTGGAAGTTGGCGTCATACGACTTCAACGGCAACTTCATGAGCAGTAACGGCAAATGAACGACAAGAGCCGCCAGCAAGATCATGCTCAACGGGATTGACCCGGATGTAGGTGCGACGGATTCAGTTCTCTGCACAGCTTCCTCTCGGTTGGTTGGGCTTGGATTCGAGGCTGTCATTCCGGGTTGTATCGCCGCGCATCCTCTTTCTGCCCGCTGAGGACCCAAAGTCCGCGACCGTCCAGCCAACGCAGAAGGCCTTTCTCGAATCGAAGAGCCTTGCAATCAACTGGATTCGGTGGTCACTCCTTGAGTTTCGCGCTGGTATGCCGGAAGACCGCACATGTGTCTCTGCTGATGGTTGCGGTTGCCTGCTCGCTTCGAGCGCAGACGTATAAGGTGGGGTCTGGCTCAGCAGAAACGCCTCAAGCGAATCCCGCTCCAACATCGTCGGCCAACAAATCGTTAGGCTGGGGATCGAACATTCAAAACGCTCGTCTTGCGCGGGCCGCTGAATTGGCCCTGAAAGACGGAAATTACGCGATGGCGGTTGACTACGCTCAGCGTGCTGCGAAGACCGCGCCCAACGATGCTCAGCTATGGTTCCTGCTGGGCTACGCGGCGCGGCTCGCCAGAAAATCGCAGCTTTCCGTGGACTCCTTTAGTCGAGGCCTTCGCGTGAATCCGTCGTCGCTCGACGGAATCTCCGGACTCGCTCAGACCTACAGCGTGATGGGACGTACTGACGAGGCCGTGCAGCTGCTGAACCGGGTGCTGGCCGCCGATCCCAAGAGAATCAGCGATTGGCTGTTGTTGGGCGAACTTCTTATGAAGTCTGGAGATTACGACGCCGCGCTCACTGTGCTGATGCGAGCGGAACAAACGCAGCCCGGCGCGCGGTCGGAATTGCTGATGGCGCTGGCCTATGAACATCAGAAGCAGCCCGATCAGGCAAGCCGTTACTTGGATTTGGCTAAGCGGCATGCACCGGACGATCCCGACGTTCAGCGATCGATGGCGGGCTACTACCGGGAGTCAGGAAACTATGCGGCAGCCATTGCCGCGCTTAAATCAATCCAGAGCCCGAAGCCCGACGTGACCGCCGAGCTCGCCTACACCTACCAGCTGAATGGCCAGGCGGAGGAGGGCGCAAAACTCTACGCGCAGGCCGCCAATGCCGTGCCGGGCGATTTGGGCTTGCAGCTTTCCGCGGCGCAGGCCGACGTGGCTCTAGGTTCCGTTGAAGCTGCCCAGCCTTTTCTCCAGCGTGCCGCCAGTCTCGATGCCGAACATTACCGATTGCACGCCATCCGCGGGGAAATTGCGCGGCTCGAGGAGCGCACGGAAGACGCGGTTGTGGAATATAACGCCGCTCTGGCTCATTTACCGCAAAGCCCCGCCGAGGGCCCGCTTTACGGCATTCAGCTGCACATGGATCTGACGGAACTCTACCAGAGCCTGGAAGACGCGACTGCTGCGCACCGCCATCTCGAAATTGCGCAGGCGCAGATCGGCGCGCTGGACGACCACGGACCGGGGCGGCCGCAATTTCTGCGCCTGAGAGCTGTGATCAAAATGAACCGCGGCGACCTCGACGGCGCGGGCAGCGACATCAAGGAGTCGCTGGCGATCAACGCGCAGGATCCCAACAGTCTGCAGCTGGATGGAGATTTGCTTCTGAAACTCGGCCGGACCGAGGAAGCGGTCATCGTTTATACGAAGATCCTCGCGAACGATCCGCTGAACCGATCGGCTCTTATCTCTGTGGGCTACATCTCCCGTAATGCCGGGCACGACCAGGAGGCGGAGAAGTATTTTCAGCGGCTATTGGCAGCCTATCCAGCGTTATACATACCCTACCTTGCGCTGGGCGACCTGTATGCGGCGCGCCGAGACTTTCCTAAAGCTGAAGCCGCTTACCGCAAAGGTTATGACCTCGCGCCGCACAATAGTTTGATCGTTGCCGGAGGCATGAACGCCGCGATCGAGGCGCAGCACTTGCCCATGGCGGCAGAGTGGTTGAGCCGCGCCACCGCTGAAATGCAGCAGGAACCTCACCTCATGAGAGAAAAAGAAAGGTTCCTGAGTTTCAAGGGCGAATATCAGAAATCTGCCGACGTGGGCAGAGAGGCCATCAAGAAGCTTCCTGCGGACCGGGATGTGGTGGTCTATCTCGCGTATGACTTGCTTTACCTTGAACGCTACGACGAACTGCTGCAATTGACTTCTGAGTACGACAAGGTGCTGCCCCAAGAACCCGACATCCCGCTGCTGGCCGGCTACGTGCACAAACGCGCCGGACGGTTGGATCAGGCGCAAGCAGACTTCAGCCAGGCTCTCGAGCGCGATCCCGATATCGTTACGGCGTACGTGAACCGCGGCTACGTGTTGCACGATCTCCACCAGCCGGAGGCCGCCGCCGCAGATTTCGAATCCGCGCTCAAGCGCGAACCCAAGAATGGTGAAGCGCACCTGGGACTGGCTTACGCCAACCTTGATCTGCACCGCCCGCGGGCGGCCTTAGAACAGGTGCAACTGGCGCAGGAAGAAATGAGCGATTCCTTGCCCATCAATCTAATCCGTGCAACCGCCTATGGGCAAAACGGGATGTTGACGAAAGCCGCCGCCGAGTATCGCGCCGCGTTGAAGTTCGCGCCCGATGACGGAGGAATCCATCTCGCATTGGGTGAAACATTGTATGGGCAGCGGCTGTATCACGAAGCGATTGACGAATTGCAGGTTGCGCAGAAGCTCTCTCCCGACAACAACGCCATCTACGCGCAGCTCGCGCGTGCCTTCGCCCAACTGCATGATCGCGAGCAGACTCTGCGCTATGTGCAGCGGGCAGAGCAGTCCGCCCCACTGACACAGCTCACGGCAACCGATCAGTCGAAGGAGAGTCGAATCCTGGTTTCCACGGGACAAGCTTTGAACTCGCTGGGAGACCAGAAGGGCGCCATGGAGCGCTTTGAGCAAGCGCTCGCAATGCCCGGCAGCGACCGCATCCGTGTCCGTTTGGCAATTGCTCAGGTGATGGCAAGCGAGGGTCATCTGGAGGATGCACGGCGGCAGATTGCCTTAGCTCTGATGGAGGGTCAAACGGAAGAGGCGTTACCCGCCACGGGCGAACAGTTGATGGAAGCGGCCGACGTGTTCCTCAGCATGCATGATTATCAACTGGCGCAGACCTACTTGCAGCGCGCGCTGGCGGCGGGAGCGCCCGAGACATCGGTGCGGATCGGTATGGCGAACACTTATCTGGCTCTCGGGGACACGGCCCGAGCGCAGGGCGAGCTCTCCCTGATCGGCAAGTCGGCCGATCGCGAGCCTGGTTATGAGTATCTCCTGGCTCAGGCAAACGTGCTGCGCCAGGAGCATCAAAACATCCAGGCGCTTACTGCTTTTGCTCAGGCCGCCAACTCCGCGGGCGAACATCAAAATGCGGAGCAGGATCTGCTGCAGGCGGGAGCGAACGAAGGACTGAGGATCGACCCCACAATAAGTTTTCTTTCAGATTTTTCCGTGGCCCCCATCTTTGAAGACACGACGGTTTATGTTCTGGACGCCAAGCTGGATGTTCCGAATCCGGTGCCAGGAAGCCACGAGCTGCTTCCGCCTCCACGATCGTCCCTCGAGACGGAATGGACCGGCGCCTACCATCTCCATCTCGGTGATTTGCCCGAAGCCAGCGGATTCTTTCAGGTGCGCAATGCTCGCGGGCAAATTTCTCTGCCCAGTGAGGAATTGATCATCAATCGCAATACGACCGATTACTCGTTTAACTTTGGACTGACTCCTACCCTGCATCTGGGTACCAACGTGTTGAACTTCAACGCGGGTATTCAGGAAACGGTTCGCCGGGATTCCTTGTCTCCGGTCGATATGAATCAAAACCTTTTTCGCCAGTTTGTGTATATGTCGACCAGTTCATTCTTCAACATCGTTTCGGTGAGCGGTTATGCCATTCGTGAAGCTGGACCCTTTACTGAAAGCGCACAGCATTCACGGGATTTGGCGGGGGCGCTCAATTTCCGCGTCGGGCGACCCTGGGGAAAGACCGCCCTGTTGACCGGATGGGGAGCACGCGACGACCGCTTCTCTCCGGTGATCAGCGAGGACTACTACACTTCCGCTTACCTGGGCATCGAACGCCGGGTTTCCGAGCGGATCAGCTTCACCGTGGTCGCGGAGGACTTGCGGGCGTGGCGAGTGCAGGGAGCCAACTTTGCGATCGCGCAGGCTCTCCGCCCGGCCGGCAGCGTTCACTTTGCCCCGACGCGTAATTGGAGCTTGCAGGCGTCGGTCGCGTACTCACGGAATATGGGATTCCACCTCTACGATGCGGTCCAGAGCGGCTTCGCCGTCGCTTATGCGATGCCCTTCCACCGCACGTTTAAGGAGGCAGGCAGGGAGGTGGAACTCAAGTACCCGATTCGTTTTTCTGCGGGCATGCAACAGGAGACTTTCTTGAATTTCACGGGTGGGCAGAATCAACAGTTCAGACCTTATCTGCGCATCACTCTGTTCTGAGAACGGGATCCGATGAAAATCTGCTTAGTTGCGACTTTTCCTCCGAGCGCGCGCCAGCTGAACGAGTACGCGTTTTACATCGCGCGGGAACTGCAGCGCCATCCCGACATCAGTCTGACGATTCTCGCCGACGAACTGACCGACTATGAATTCGCGACCGATGAGAACGGAAAACCGCTGAACGCTCAGCAACAAACCGAGCTGCCAGGGTTCGACGTGATCCGCTGCTGGCGGTTCAACAGCCTCAAAACTCCGGTGCGTTTGTTGAACACCATCCGCAAATTGAAGCCGGATGTGGTGTGGTTCAACCTTGTGTTCTCCAGCTTTGGAACTCCGGAATTTCCGCTTGCGGCGTTTGCGGGACTGTCGACGCCCGCACTGACTCGGGCTCTTGGTCATTACACTCACATCACCCTCCACCACATCCTCGAACACGTTGATTTTGCCACTGCTGGAGTGCGCCAGAAACGATTGTTCCGTCTGGGCGGTACTCTCGCCACCAGGGCCTTGCTAACGGCAAATTCGGTATCCGTGTTGCTCTCCGGGTACCGGCATACTCTGGTTGAGAAATACTCCGCTCAAAATGTCCTGTTAGGCACCCACGGGACGTTCGCGCCCTGCCCGACCCCTCCAGACTTTTCGCAACGTGGTCATCCGGAACATCGCATTCTGGCGATCGGACACTGGGGAACCTACAAACGACTGGAAACGTTGATCGAAGCTTTTCCTGCTGTCCTCAAAAAGGTGCCGAATGCCAAGCTGATTATCGGGGGAGCCAACCATCACACGAAGCCGAGATATTGGGAATCGATACGTGAGTCGCTCGGCCCCGGTTCCGGCATCGAGTTTCGCGGATATATTCCAGAAGAGGATATTCCTGATCTTTTCCGGACATCCACGGTTGTAGTGATGCCCTATGACTCCGCCACGGGGTCGAGTGGACCAGCCCACCAGGCTTGCGAGTTTGGCGTTCCAATCGTGTGCGCTGACCTCGCCGATTTTCGTGATATGGCGTCGGATGAAGATATGGCGATCAGTTTCTACCAGGTCGGTAGTGCGGCCGATCTCGCAGACAAACTGGTTGCGATATTGCAGTCTCCCGAGCAACAACGACGAATGGCGGAGCACAATTTTTCAGCGGCGATGCAGATGACCATGAGCAGCGTAGTGCGCAACTATCTTCGCTGGTTTGAACTCAAGAGGTGCAAGAAGGCCATAGGCCCCGCACCGTTGTTTCCGGGTGTACGCGCCTTTTGGCGGCGCTATGTATCTTCGAATCCTGGTGCGTCTCCCGGAGGCTGGTCATTGCGCTCAGCGTTCTTTGCCGAGGGAGGGCGCAAGAATGGCCGCAAAGGCCTTGCGTCGGCAGAAGAGAGATCCCAGTCCATGGTGCTCGCGGATGCGCACGACTGGCCAAGATCGGAAACTATGGACGATCAGCCGGAGCTTGCGGACGATCGAGAGTAGGGCGCGCGCGCAGCGGTCAGACATCGAACGTCTGCCTGAACCCCAAACGGCAAATGGCGGGAGTGAATCCGCGGGGGAGGACTTTTTCAGGCGAGCGGGCTGGCACCAGTCACGCGGTGTTCTCTACGCCACGAGCGGTGCGGGGGGCATCACGACGTTGGGGCTCAGCGGCAGATTCCAGTTCTCAGGTTCCTTGTTGACGCGCTTCTTGGCGCTTGGTTTCCCGTTCCGCACTGCCGACAACCCTTCCGGGGAAGGGGACAGGAGTTCGCGAATTCGCAGTTTCGCCTTGTATAGCTGGGATTTCGAATTGCCCACGGAGCAACTCAGCATCTCCGCAATTTCCTGGTGCTCATAGCCTTCAACTTCGTGCAGCAGGAAGATCGTCCGATATCCGGGGGGTAGGTCTTTCATAGCGCGGGCCAACCCGACCCGATCGACACAGCCTGCCAGGCCTTTATCTCGGGCTCCGTATTCGCGGCGTATCTTGGAACCTTCGCTGTCGCTGTAGGGCTCGTCCAGCGAAATTTGAGACAGGGAATTCTTGCGAAAATGCATTAGTACCGTGTTGACTGCAATGCGGTGCAGCCAGGTGGAAAACGCTGAGTCTCCGCGAAATTTCGCCATCTTGCGAAACGCCTGCAAGAACGCATCCTGCGTGAGGTCCTCCGCTTCCGCGGCATTGCTGGTCATGCGCAAACATACCGAGTAGATCCGCGACCGGTGCGTCTCAAACAACGCGCCGAACGCATTGGAATCGCCTGCTTGCGCGCGTTTGACCAAATCAGGGCCCAGAAGAACCGTGCCCGTAATCGCCGAGTCGCTGTTCACCTGTGACCCCCTGGTTCAAGTTTTACGGCCAGTTTGTGAATGACGAAAAAAATGAGTTACGCCTTCACTTACCTTCTCAGAGTAGAGTCGGAACCGAGAATGGTCTATCCTGTGCAGTCGGTAAGGCTTTCTAATTGTTGCTGTACCCAGCTCGGGCCGACGAAGTCGAACAGGAGTAGTTTTTTCTGCATGATTCTCTTTTGCTTGTCGCTGCAGCGTTGCGCCCGCTGAACATGCGGCTGAGCATTGCGATGACAATCGCGCTCGCGAAAACGTAACGGAACTCTTCCCGACAAATACCCACTCAGCACGATAGACCGCGGTAGCTCAACTCATCTATTCCTTAACTTAGCCCCAACGCGAGGGGCGGGAAGGCAGGCGTTGGCTCGAACCTCCCCGTTTGTCACCAGCGCTTTGCCTCCTTTCGCAATTTGGTTCCGTGGTCACCGTGTTAGTCCCCGCCTCCCGACGTTTGACGACGATCTCCGCGCCCTTGGCTCCGCATCCGCCCACAGACCGCCCAACCCGGTTTCTCTGCGATTCTCGCCTCGCGGTGACAGGCACGGAACGTGAGCTATTGTGCTCAGACGGCCGGCAGGGACCTTGGTAACGTAATCACAGTACGGGGAGGTTCTTATGGGTTCATTTCGTATCCTGGTGGTTGACGATCATCCGGTATTCCGGTTCGGTTTGTCCTCGCTGCTTCGATCTCACGAAGGCTGGGAAATCTGCGGAGAAGCTGCGGATGGGCGAGATGGGGTCGAAAAGTGCAAGCAATTGAAGCCAGATCTGGTTATTTTGGATATTTGCCTGCCAAAACTCAATGGAGTGGACGCGGCACGGCAGATCCTGAAACACGATCCGGCCCAAGCCATACTGATCCTCACCGCGGTGGACTCTGAGCAAGTGATACGGGAATGCTTGGAAGCGGGTGTTCGCGGATGGGTCTTCAAATCCGACGAAACGATGGACTTGATGACAGCCGTGGAAGCACTGCAGCGACGCAAGAGTATCTTCAGCTCGCGGGTTTCCGATCTAATTATGGACGGTTACAAGCAGCATCGCGTTGGCCCGGTCGTGCCCAAGGTAGCCAAGCTGTCGCCACGGGAGCGCGAGGTAGTGCAACTGGTGAGTGAAGGTAAGGCTTCCAAAGAAGTGGCCACCATCTTGTGTATGACAGTGGCAACAGCCGAAACACATCGCAGCAATATCTTACGCAAGCTCAAGCTTCATTCCATCGCCGAATTAGTGCTGTATGCGGTGAGGAACGAAATAGTGCACGTGCAATCTCCAACCGTGCTGCGCTTCCCCAACCCGGGAGATGAGCGCGCTCGTCCGCAATCAACTTCTGCCTATGCTGCGCTTCCCAAAGCCGGCAATGGCCGGGGCGAAGTTGTACGTCAGGAAGCGAACTGAGAATCGCGTGTACCTCGCCGACTAGTCCCCGTTGACTAGCTTTCGTTCGTCTGGATCTAGAACGATGGCAGCCCAGTCAATCAGGGATGATCTTCTTGGGGAGAACCTTTGTCCGGATAATCTTTGTCTCGATAATCTGAGCAATCTGAGCAATCTTGCTCAGACCTGCCGCTCCGCTTCTGTCACTCTTGTTACTGCTGAATGTGTCGAGCGGGCGTGGCTGTCGCTGGTCGCTGAACTCCGAGAAATCGAGGGCGAGCCGCCTACATTCGGCATGAAGGTTTGACGCAGATGGCGACGCACTGTGAATGCGCCGAGTCGAAGATTTGAGGACATCTGGCTGTTTCAGTTGAGAGGTCACGGTTGCGGACTAATACGCCATTCACGGGAGAGGTCTGGGGGAAATTTAACAACTACCGGACCGATGGCCTGGTCGGCTCAGCTGTCGTCCACGTTGTACTGATAGGCCTTATCCTTGCGGGCGCGGCTTTTGGCCATCACGTCGTGGAGCAAGCCCAGCAACGCCAGGTTGTAACTCTCATCGCGCCTTCTCCGGACACCTACATTCTACGGGCCGCCAGAAAAATCGTCAGCGGGGGAGGCGGCGGAGGAGATCATGATCCCCTGCCTGCGCCCAAGGGAAGGCTGCCTAAGCTTGCGATGGTGCAAATCACGCCGCCGCAGATTGTGGTTCGCAACCAGCATCCCAAGCTCACCGCAGAACCTACAGTGGTTGCGCCGCCGGTACAGGTTGCGGAAAATCACATGCCAAACCTGGGGCTTCCGACGGCTGCGCCTATGCCGGCAGCGCCACCTTCCAACGGAATCGGTTCTGGCGGCGGCATTGGATCCGGTTCTGACGGCGGCGCAGGTGTTGGACACGGTCCCGGCACTGGTCTCGGAAGCGGTGGCGGCATCGGCGGAGGAGTGTACAAGGTCGGAGGTGGAATTTCATCGCCGCAAGAACTTTCAACGCCCGATCCTGAGTACACCGAGGAAGCCCGCAGAGCGAAGACTCAGGGCACCTGCACTCTATGGCTGATTGTCGACGCAACCGGTCATCCGCACGACATTCGAGTGATCCATGGACTGGGCTTCGGTCTGGATGCCAAGGCAATGGAGGCCGTGAAACAGTGGCGCTTCGATCCTGCCCTGAAAGATGGCAGACCGGTAAGTGTGCAGATTAGTGTGGAAGTAGAGTTTCGACTTTACTGATCCGACAAGCAGAACCTGACTCCGGCGGATTCGTAGTATCTGTCCATCTGCAATCCGCATCATCGCTCTCCCGGAAAGGCAGCGACCAGATACTCCAGAGCGCGTCTTGTTGCGATCCAAATACATCCGAAGAATCGTCGCTCGTCGAACATCTGGCGAGCAGATTGGCGTCTTCTGATTATTGTGAGCCGTATTGAACAGACATTCCAGCGCATCCCAAATAAAGTTCCTTTTGTTCCACTCTGGATGCTCCAGGTTCCTTCGGCCGAAAACTCGACCCGCATACAACGTGCGAGTTCTGTGTTAGGGATCAGCGGCAAAATCAAAACCTAAGTGAAATTTTCAAAGCGCCACGCGGCGAGAGTCTTAGGAGGATTCTTATGAAAAAAATATTTCTCCCGATCATCGTACCGGTCCTGCTGGTCACGTTGGGGTTTGCACAAAATCCGGCGCCAAGCAGCGACACAGACCAGGCCAGCATCAAGGGATGCCTTGGTGGCTCCGACGGTAATTACACCGTAGCGCAAGATGGCACAACTCAAATTTTCACAGTCACCAGCAGCACCGTGGACCTGAAGGCGCATCTGGGCCACAACGTCGAACTCATCGGGCAAAAAGCGAATGCGTCTGACAACAATGTTACCGTCACCGGACTCAACATGATCTCCGACCACTGCGCCGCTGCGGCTGCCAGCACTGTCGTCGTGGCCGATCCAACGCCTACCCCGGCTGCCAGCACCGCCGTTGTGGCTGATCCAGCTCCCGCTCCGGCTGCCAGCACCGCCATTGTGGCTGATCCGGCTCCCGCTCCGGCTGCCAGCACCGCCGTTGTGGCTGATCCGGCTCCCGCTCCGAGCACCAGCGCTGCGGCCATGCCCGATCCAACTCCCGCAGCGAGTACCGAAGCCCTCCCCGAAACAGCCAGTTCGCTGCCGCTACTCGGGCTGTTGGGACTGGGCTTTCTGGCGGCAGGCACGCTCACCAGGAGGTCACGACGAATCAACAGCTGAACGTCTGAATCATGACGCACAAGATGGAAAGAGCACTCCCACGAGTGGGCGGGCTGAACCAGCCGAAGGTGACGCGTGTGCATTTGTCGAGATACCGAGGCCGCGTACGGCAGCAGCTCGCCTTTTTCTTAAGCCGCCTGGGCTGCGATCGCGTGGCCGCCGGAGGCCTTAGTCGTGAAGAACGAAGGCGCGCCGCGGCAGCCGATTTGCAAGGTCATATGTGCGCATCCTAACTCTTCGCCTCACTATCTCGCTGATCGTTGGGATCACTCTGATCTCGCTGCTTTCGTCCTACTATGAGGTCCGCTTTCAAAAGCGCGGTCTGCGCCGGGATCTGGAGCACCGCGCGGAAGTGTTAGGAGAAAGCCTGGCGGACAAAGTTGAACCTTATCTCAGTTCCAAGAAGGCCTCACACAAAGAACTACAGCTCGCGGTGGACCGGTTCGCAACCCGTGAGCATCTCAGTGGAGTTGCCGTCTACAACGCTCAAGGCGAATCCCTCGCCATTACTCCCCTACTGGCGCCACGACTCACAGGCGAGCCTGCGATGGTGCAGCAGGCAGCCAAACAAGGCCTGAGCGCAGGAGTTTTCATCCGCCTCGGAGAAGTTCCCGTCTATATTTACGCGGTCCCCCTTCATCAGGGAGACGCGGTTGTCGGCGGACTCGCGATCGTTGATGACGCCAGCTACATCAATGTCCAAGGCCGAAGGATTTGGCGCGAGACGTTTCTGCGTGTGCTTGTGCTGGTTTTCCTGATCACTCTCACCACTCTTCTGATTGTGCGCTGGAGCATCACGGGCCCCATTGCCCGCGCGGCGCAGTGGATGCGCGCTTTGCGCATGGGTAAGCCTTCCTCCCGTCCGGCCGCGCCAGATCTGGATATGTTCCGTCCCCTCGCCCACGAAATGGCAAACCTCGCCGCAAGTCTCACGGCGGCTCGCTCCGCAGCCGAGCAGGAGGCCCAGTTGCGCCAGGCCGCGGACTCTTTCTGGACTGCGGAACGGCTCTCAGTCCACGTGCGCGGCCGGCTCGGGGAGAGCCGCCTGTTCGTGGTAGCGAACCGGGAGCCCTACATCCACAGGCGTCAGGGCAAGGGCGTGGAGGCAATCGTTCCAGCCAGTGGGCTGGTGACTGCGCTTGAGCCTGTGTTGCGCGCTTGTGATGGAACCTGGGTAGCGCACGGGAGCGGGGACGCGGACCGCGAGACCGTGGACAAGCATGACCGCTTGCGCGTTCCTCCCGATGATCCCCGCTACACATTGCGGCGGGTCTGGCTGAGCAAGGAAGAAGAGGAAGGCTACTACTACGGTTTTGCCAACGAAGGGCTCTGGCCGCTCTGCCACATCGCTCACACACGCCCCGTGTTTCGCGTTTCCGACTGGGAGCACTATGAGCGAGCCAACCGCCGGTTCGCAGATGCGGTCCTGAAAGAAATGGAGGGCATGCATCGTCCGGTGCTTCTCGCGCAGGATTACCATTTCGCGCTTCTGCCCCGGATGATAAAAGAAGCTCGCCCGGATGCGCGGGTCGCGATCTTCTGGCATATTCCCTGGCCGAACCCGGAAGCGTTCAGCATTTGTCCCTGGCAACGAGAACTGGTGAATGGATTGTTGGGTGCGGACTTGATTGGTTTCCACATTCAATCCCACTGCACCAACTTCCTGCAAACGGTGGATCGCACGCTGGAGTCGCGTATCGACTGGGAACATTTCACCGTCAATCGCGAAGAGCACCGCACGGTGGTGAAGCCGTTTCCTATCAGCGTGGAGTTTCCGGAGAATCCCGCTCCCGGCGAGGCCGCTGAATCCACCTACATGGAACGGGTCGCGTTGCTGCGAGAACTGGGCATCGAAGCTGTGTTTCTCGGCGTGGGCGTTGATCGCGTGGACTACACAAAAGGGATTCCAGAACGCTTCCTGGCCATCGAACGGCTCCTCGAGAAGCATCCAGGGTATCGGGGAAAATTCACGTTTGTGCAAATTGGAGCGCCCAGCCGCACCCACATCAAGCGGTATCACGATTTGCTGGTCGAGGTGGAAGCCGAAGCAGAGCGCATTAATTGGCGGTTCCAGACGAGCAAGTGGAAACCCATCGTCTTCATGAAGCGGCAGCACAGCCACCAGGAAATCCAGCGCTTTTACCGGACCGCGGATCTTTGCCTGGTCTCGTCTCTGCATGATGGCATGAACCTGGTGGCCAAGGAGTTCGTGGCCGCGCGCCAGGATGAACAAGGAGTGCTCATCCTGAGCCGCTTCACCGGAGCTGCCCGCGAATTGCCGGACGCGCTACTGATGAACCCCTACGACATCGAGCAGATGGCCGAGGCCATCCGTTCCGCCCTGGAGATGGATGTTGAGGAACGGAAGACTAGGATGCAGCACATGCGCAGGGTAGTCAGAGAACATAACATTTTTCGCTGGGCGAGCCGCTTAATCACCGAATTATGCGAAGTGCGGCTGGACGAGCCCGCAAACCGTTTGGACTCGCAGCTGGGGCGTTCCTCGGGTGAGCGATCAGCCGAGGTTATCCTTATCGATCAATCGCTCGATGACCTCCAGCACGCCCGCCCCATAACTGCCGCCGGTGACGACATCAGCACGCAGCTTGAGCGCAGGTATGGCGTTGGCCACGGCGACTGAGCAACCGCAAAGACTCAACAAATCGTGATCGTTCTCCGCGTCCCCGATTCCCACGACGCTCTCGCTCGAAATCCCCAACTCAGACAATGCCGCGGAAAGGCCCGTGCTCTTGTTAGTCCCGCGCGGCAGGACCATTGCCGATTCGTTGTTGAAAATCACTTGCAGGCCAAGGTTGAGCTGGCGGATCGCCCGAAGCGCCGCGACATCATGAGGCTTGACCGTGGCCACCATGCACTTTCCCACGGAAAGCGGAACCCCCTGCTTACGCAGATTGGCGACAAGTTCGGGGGAGAACGCCGGGCATAAGAGACGCTCTTCACCGGTTCCGGGGTTGTGAATCAGGGCCCCATTCTCCGCGACAATCCAGTCAAAAAGATCGAGGCTCGAAAACACGGAGCGCAAGCTGGGGAGTTCGCGGCCGGTGACCAGGATCAACTTTCGTCCCGATTCCCGCGCCCGTTTTAGCCCGGCCAGCGTGTCGCGGTCGACGCGCCCATCCTGGGCCAGCGTCCCATCGTAATCCGAGGCTATCGCGCGAAATCGCATCGTTTCTCCGGCTCGCCCTATCGTAATGGATAACTGCAAACAGGACTCTCACCTCGGACCAGTGTTGGACGAGCACAAGCAGTCCACCGCAACCGTCGGGACTTTGTTCTCCTCGCGGGAACCGAATTCTTCGTTTGGAGTGTCAGAACGAGGCCGCAAACCAATGGCTAACACCGGTGCTGCGGAAGTTTCGCTGCTGAGCCGCGGGGCATCGACAGAATATTTCTTACTTGGGCTTCTGCCCGCCGGCGGTCTCCACCTGCTGCACATCCGACTCTCGCCAGCCGGAATTGGGGTTGTATTCCTTCATGGTCTTGGCGACAGCCTCGGTTTTCTTGCCAAGATCTTTCTCGTAAACCACTCCGTCGGCGCTGACGATGAACGTCATCACGCCCGACGACCTGTATTCCGCCGGATAGGCGACAATCGCGAAGCCTTCGCTCATCTTGCCATTCGCAATGTAACTCTTCGCACCGCCCGGACCATTCTTTCCCTGGCGCGTCAGGATCAGGTAATAGTATCCGCGGTAAGGAGTCGGGGAGCCGTCCGCACTCTTGACATAACCCTTGGCGACCGCCGCCGCCACCAGCGGCCCGATGGGGCTCGGGGGCTCGCCATCCGCGACCTTCCAGTACAGTCCATTGTGTTGCCCTTCATCGCTGAAGAATTTCTGTGCATACTCATTGTGCTGCGTCGCGTAGAACTCCTTTTGCGCCGCCACCAGCTCCTGGCAAACCCGGATGGTCGATATTTCGTTCCGTCCAATTCGCCTGAACAAAATTTCCTTCTTGCCGGCTTCGGTATCGAAGTACCACGAATCTCCTTTGTTCACGAGCGGTATGGGCCAGGGCCAGTTATGCGCGCCAACATACAAAGCAGTCGTGCCGTCCGGTTCTTTCACCAGACGGTGCATTTCCTGATATCTCTTCACGAAATTGGCGCGGCTCTGGGCGTCCTCGATCTCATCCCCCGACGAGACGATTTGCTTTCCCTCTGGTCCAAGGATGTCGAGCATGGCTTTTTCGTCGTTGCTCTGCGTCGCCGTGAAAATGGCGCTGCTCGCCGCTTCGGGTGATGAAAAAGTTTTCTGGCCCGCGTGCTGGGCCACGGAGGCGATCGAGAAACACCCCGCCACGAGGAGAACGATCGCGGCAAGCCTAGCGCGGCGAGCGTAGAAAAAATTCGCCCAACGATGTTCGTCGACTTTCAGCCCGGTCCAGCGCATATGCCATCTCTCCGTTTTCAAAGTTACAAGCCATTTGGGACCCTACCGAGACCTGAACGGACGGGAACTTGGACTAACGACGTCCACCCCCGCCACCATGCGACGCTCCGCCGCCACCGCCGCCACGAGATCCCCCTCCACTCGCACCCATACTGGCGCTTCCGCGCGAGGAATAGCTCCTGGTCTCTCCGCCATGGTCGTAACCGCTGTAGGCGCCGGAGCGGACGCCGCTCTGGCCGCCCGGTGCGGCGTATCCTCGAGCTGCCCGCGTGTTTCCTTCGAAGGGCCTGGCAGTCGCCCCGGGACGGTTCTCGACTCCTCCGCGGGCGCCGACGTTCCCGCCCGGTCGGTTCCCTTCGGACGCGCGCCCGTCAGCTCCGCCACGCGCGCCGTTAAATCCACCGCGTGCGCCGCCTCGGGCAAAACTGCTCCGGTTGTAAAACGTTCTGCTCCCGGAGTAGTACCTGCCGTGGTTGAACATTGCGTAGTGGTTATGCCAGTCGAATCCCCAGTGTCCCCAGCCCCACCCAAAACCGCCATACCAGCCGATTCCGAAGCCCAGCCCCCACGACAGATACGGGCCCCCAAACCAGATTCCGGGATACGGATACCATCCCGGCCATGCCACTACAGGACCTCCGTAAACCAGCCACGGATCATACGCAGGAACGTAGACCTCATCGGGGTCGGCGGGCTCAATGTCGATATTCGAGTTCTGCGTCGCCACGGTTTGCTGCGGCGTGCTCTTAAGATTGCCAGCGTCTTCGGCCCGCTTGCGCATGACCTGTACGGCATCCATCACATCTTGCTGCTGGTTGTAGTAGGCATCGCCCAGAGACGACGCCCAGGAAAGGTTCTTGTCCATGTTTCCGAGGACAGATGGAAACGCAACCAGCGCCTTGACGCTCGGGTCCCAGGGTTGCTGGTCCACGGCTTGACCCAAAGCGTCGCCCTTCAAATCGGGGTTCGCCTGCACCCATCGGTCGGCCTCCACGACTTGTTCGGGAAACGTAGACGCTGCCAGGATCTGCGCCACCAGCGAATCTGGATAGAGCGCGATCGGAGCTACCAACTGCTGCAACTGCTCGGGGGTCTGTTGCGTGTAGGGCGGCGCCTGCGCGTCCTGGGCTGGGGCTTGAGTGTCCTGCGCTGGGGCCGGGGCTTGCGCATCCTGCGTGGCCGACAGCTTCTGGGGATTAGCCACCAAGAACAGAACCAGCAACATCAGCGAAATCGAAACCTGCTTGCCCCACTGCGGCCCTGAGAACCCTGCGGCCCGTTCGAAAATGTTCATACTCCTGAGCCTCCATAGTAAAACCCTACAGAACTCGGCGCCATTACTCAAGAGCCGAGTCCCTACGCGACCGCGCTGCTAGGCTCGCACCGTTCGCTGGAATGTGGTTTGATCCGGCCTGAGCGCGTCGACCGTTCCGCCGCTTGTTGGATGATCGGTAGCAGCCGCTCCGACAGCTCACTTTTCATCACGTATTCATCCACCAGCCACAGGATACGCTCGGGCATGTCGGAATACGCCGAAAGCAGGATGATCGGCAGATTGGGAAATCGTTGCTTGATATGGCAGGCCACGGCTTCCGCGTCCATGCCTTCGTGCCTGTACTCGAGCAGAACCGCCGTGACCGGTGTTTCTTCCAGGATCCTCAACGCGGGGCAGGCGCTCGACGCGATCTGGACGCGATAACCGCAGGATTCCAGCATCGCTTTGCGATGGTCCAAGGCTTGAGCAAGATCGTCGATGTACAAAACGGTCGGGGAGAGGGAGTCCATGGCCAAATCTCCTATGGGGGGTACAAGTTGGCTTTGGCTCGTCGTGGAGCGGGTTGACGCGATGGCACTACAAACGCAATCATGACCGGACAGCGTGTTTGAGCTTAAGCAGCCCTCCGCCCTGCCACGGCCATAACAATAAGGCTAAAGGCTATATGGACCAAAGAACACCCGTCTGTTCAAAATTGATCACTTCCCGAAAATGCTCACGGCAGTGGAGATTTGACGCTGACCGAAGGCATCCAGAAAATGGCCAATGGCGAAGGCTGCGGCGAGATCGCGATTCGTCTCCGAGGTCGGCGTCAGCCACTCATCGGTTACCAGATTGTATTCGAACCTACCGTCACGGGTCCCGAACTCATGCGACGGGGCGACGGGGTCGGAGGGTGGCGCTTCCCTTGCCGAACCGTTCCGAGGTGATCTTCACCGAAGCGCTTTGATTTGCGCGGCGCGTTTCTTATTTCAGACAGTTTGTGCTCCTGCGCAGTGTGGACATCCCAAGCAAGCCCCCCAGTCAAGCTGAGAGTGCTATCCTCCGCTTTCTCGCGAAGCTCGAGTTGGATGGATGCGGCCTTCGACCGCTACGATCAACCCCGGTATTCGTGCGTCAGCATCGCGCTTTTCTATGAATCGACGCGAAGTCATGTGTGGGCTTGGGGCCCTGTCGATCCGTGCCGCAATCCGAAACCGGGAGGAACATCCCAGGGTTTCCGATGAACGGGAAAAATCTGCCATGGTGCAGGCAAGGCTTGTGGCGTTGCCGTCATATGTAGCCGGCGTTCGCCTCGTGGATTCCGAAATCGCCAGATTGGCCACCGACCTGAGCCGGAGCGTCTCTCCTCCTTATCTGTTCCACCATGCCGTGCGAACATTCCTTTTTGGATCACTGGCTGGGCAGGCCCTGGGACAGAAATTTGATGACGAAGTCCTCTACCTCGCGTGCATTCTGCACGACCTCGGACTGACGGAGCGATTCGAAGGAGACTCGCCTTTCGAGATTCAAGGAGCGGAAGCCGCCAGGCATTTTCTGGAAGAGCATGCTTATGCCAAGGAAAAAATCGGAATCGTGTGGGACGGAATCGCGATGCATGCTTCCGCCATCGGACAATACAAACAGCCAGAGATTGCGCTGGTCGGCGAAGGGGCCGCAGCCGATGTAATTGACCCTGACTTTTCAAGAATCAAGAAAAGTGACGTCGTCGAAATCGTGGGTGCGTTTCCCAGGTTGAGGTTCAAAGAGGCATTCGTAAAAACCTGCGCGGACGTGGTGCGTAAATATCCGCGGGGCGGGTCCAGCTCCTTCATGCGCGATGTTCGTGAACGCTACGTGCCGGAGTTTCATCCCGTCAATTTTTGCGATCGCATTGCGAAGGCTCCATTTTCGGAATAGGACGAAGCATGAGGATTTGTCGCGGGCAAGTCTACTCAAGAACTCTTTTCGACAATTCCCTGTAAAGCTGCCCGGTAACCGCGGCTGCAGGAGAGTTCTCTTCCGCTTTTCAGGACGACTACATATTCTCCGCTGTTGACGGGAATCAGCTCTTTGATCTTGCGAACGTTTACGATCGTTGAGCGATGGATGCGGACAAAATGGTTTGCATCCAGCCGTTCGGAAATCCGGCTGATCGTCTCGCGGAAAAGATAGGATTCCTTGCCCACGTTCAAACGCACATAGTTGGCCGCAGCTTCCACCCACTCAATGTTGTCCAGGTCCAGGAACACGACGCGGCCGTTGGCCTTGATCACGAGACGGCTGTCGAGCTCCGCGGCCGCGGGCGGCGTAACCGACCTCACTTGTGACAAGAGGTTCAGAATCCGGTGGGTGATCTCGTGGTCGCGCTCCTTGCGTAGTTCGGACCGCGCTCTCTCCACAGCGTGGTGTAGCCTCTCCTGATCGAAAGGCTTCAACAGATAGTCAAGCGCGTTGGCCTCAAATGCGCGAATCGCATATTGATCATAGGCCGAGGTAAAAATAACAACCGGCATCTCTTCTGCAGAAATTTCGCTCAACACCTGGAAGCCATCCAGGTCTGGCATCTGGATGTCGAGCAGCAGCATGTCCGGCCGGAAACTGCGAATCGCCGACACAGCTTGCCGGCCATCCTGGCATTCTGCCACCACTTTCACCTGGGGTTCCGACTCCAGCAGGATGAGCAGTTTCTGGCGCGCCAGCCGCTCGTCGTCAGCGATAACAGTACGCACAACCGTGTCCAGCGGCTGATGTTGTGGCAACGAGACAACTGAGTCAGGGATCATTGGCCACTCCCATGTCGAACTGTTGCATAGACGTGACAGCATGAGAATGGTTGTTAAAAGCTGTTGTCTTTAACTTACAACTTTATCCCGCAGAGATGGCTCGCGGTCCCCAGCACAACCTGCCTTGTCCCGCCGAGAGGTGTCACGGTCCCTCGTCGCCTGAAATGTGAGACGCGACGAACACGACGTATCAAGAGACTCGTGTTATGTAGGTCTATTTCCGTCCAAAGGGGTGTTCTTGATCGGTCATCTCGGATGTGGGGATGGAAATCTCCAGGAGCGCGAGCCCGCTCCCGCGTCCATCTCCTCTGCTTCGCCGTACATAACAAGACGTCTCAACATCATTTGTATGATCGTCGCCGGGTACCGATGATGCGTCACAAGAGTGGGAAAGCGTTCGTGGATTCGTGCTGAGATTTGCTTCAGAGTTTGGGGCTCGGAAGTTTCTCTCAACAACTCACGGCAAGCATCGGTGAGTCCACGGCTGCGGCGGCGTTTGACTGGCTCTACCTTAAGCAAACCCTCGAGTCCTTGCCCAACCACGCCCGGGCCAAAAACTTCCGCCAGCCCCGCGATCGTATTCTTGATTAACCCGATTCTTTTTGCGATTGCTACTTGCTCTGTCCTGAGAGTCTGCAACTCGCGCCGAATCCGCCCGACTACCTGCTCTACGTCCTCAAACGCGCCACCCAAGGCCTGCGCAGGCGCATGTTCTGGGGCGCTGGAAGATCCCGTGGATACCGTTTGCGTGCCCATAGCTAAGTGACACAAAGGTTGAACAATCAATTGTTACCACGTCTTAGCTGTAGAAGAGGGGAGGGCGGGACGAGCACTCGGAAAACTCTAACAAGCAGCCACTGGCAGGGGATTAGGAGAGTAAGGCAAGCCAACGTGGAACTAAGCCGTTTTGCGTACACCTACTGGTGGTTGTCAGACGATCAGCAGAACTCAGCTAAGTCAGCGCGTGTGCGGCAAACGGTAGCAACGCGGGCGGTAACAACGCAAATGCATCGCTGAGGTCGTCTAAGGTCGTAATCGATCCTGAGTGGATAACCAAGAGTTCCGCAGCCGCGTCCAATAAGGAACAAGACGCTATGCCATCCATACGCTCTAAGTTATCGTCCACTTTTACCGAAAGCGCTGTCGCGGAGACCGTGAGGAGAGTGAACGCGCAAGCTCTTGCCCTATTGACCCGGCGCGTCGAAATCAATCGGCGTATCCGGTCTCTACACCGTGTAGTGCATGGATTGCGGGATCTCGCAACCAACGCCGCGGGCGATCCTCGCAGTGCGATGTCCGCCACGCCGGAGCGCGCCAGGTGGGCGCCACATTCGGTTCAGCCCAAAGAAAACTCAGAAAAACGCGATAGCAACGCATCGCGTGAACATACAATCGGACCAATGCGGTCCCAGCTGCCGAGCCAGTCAAAACAGGAGCTGGCGGTATTGAGCCGTGCTTGCCGCATCGCGCTGATGGAGGCAGGGAATCCCGCGTCCCTGGATGAGATTCGCTCGCGCATCGATCGCAGGGGATCGTTCGCGTTCCCCGATTCCGACTCCGTGGCCGCTACGATGACTCGAACACTGAAGGTAATGGCAGACCGTGGCGAGGTTCGCTGTGTAACGGGCGGTCCTCCATCGCTCTGGCAACGAATTGCTCCCGTGTCAGAAATCGACAACTCGCGGTAAGTCTCACCATCAGAATTTCGTTCTCCGACCCATCCCGCGCTGATTTCTGTGAGAGCATCTGGGACCAATGGTTGTTTTTCAGGGATTCGTTGCATGGTGGGAGGGATTAGAAATCGGCCGGTTTCTATGCGTCGATCTTTGATTGCTCTCGGGCTCCCGTTGGTCCATCATGTAAGCCGCATCGGCAACGATCATGATCATGACGTAGACGGGTTGTGGCGAGGAGGAACGAGCGCTGGCTGGTCGATGTGCCGATATTGCGGAGCAGTTCGCTATAAGGAATTCCTGACATGAAGACCAATTGCGAAGCTTGCGGTCTCGCCCTGCCGGCTGAGCGCACGGCGTACGTGTGCTCTTACGAATGCACGTTCTGCCCGGTCTGCACCTCGAACATGCACGGTATTTGTTTGCACTGCGGAGGCGAGCTGGTCCGCCGGCCACGGCGCACGGTGCCGGTAAAAGAGGAGGCGATTACGAACGGCGGCGTCCCTGGGTCGATTCGCCCCTGGATCATCTGGGCACTGAGTTTTGGCGTGTGGACCTTTGTTGCTCTGGCCTACGGCCTTACAGTTTTCGAGTTGTATCGTTCGACGGGTCAGAGAATGCAGTTCATCACGGTGCTGGGCATGCAATCCAGCCAGGTACTCACCTACATTCCGCTGACTCCCTTCGTTTTCGCGCTTGCGAATCGTTACCAATTGCAACGCAGCAACTGGGCAAGGAATTCCTTGATCCTGCTGGCGGGTGGATTGGTTTTTACGGTTGCGCAGGTGGCCATGCGGGGCATGACTCCGTATGCGTATTGGGATCCCCGCGTCCATCACTGGGTTTCTGCGGTCTGGGACGCGCAAGCCCACGGATTCCGAATCCAGTGGTTTATGTTTCGCAGCCTGTTTCTCGGGAGTGTGGTCGACGACGTTGTCACCACTTACTTTCCGATCGTCCTGATTGCGCACGTGGCGTCTTACTACCAGAGGTTCCGCGAACGCGAGCTGCGATCTTCACAGTTGCAGGGACAACTTGAGAAAGCCCGGCTGCAATCGCTGAAGAGCCAACTGCAGCCACATTTTCTCTTCAACACGCTGAACTCCATTTCCGCCTTGATGTTGACCAACGTCGAAGCCGCCGATCGCATGATTACCCGGTTGGGCGACCTGCTGCGGATCAGCCTGGAAACCGCCGGCACTCAAATGACCACGCTGAGCCGCGAACTGGAATTCGTGAGCTGCTACATCGAGATTGAAAAAGTACGATTCGAAGAAAGGCTCAAGGTGAGTATCGACGTCGCTCCGGAGGCGCTGGATGCCAGCGTTCCGCATTTGTTGTTGCAGCCCTTAGTGGACAACGCCATCAAGCACGGGATTTCCAGGTTGGTGTCAGGAGGAGAGATTCACATTTCCGTTACGCAGGATGATGCTGATCTCCATATCGAGGTACGAGACAACGGGCCCGGATTTCGAGAGCCAGCCCACTCTGGTTCGGGCGGCGTGGGCCTGAGAATCACGCGCGAGCGGTTGGAGACAATTTACGGCCAGGACCAGAGTGTAGAGGTGCTAAGCCTGCCCCAAGGCGGAGTCGCCGCCCGGGTATGTATTCCGCTTCGCATGACCGCAGCGGGAAACGAACAGCATCCGCTCGCGGAGGCATCAGTCACTCCAACCTAGCAACTGGCGATCAAAATCAAAACTGATGCGTTTTGGCCGAAGGCAGGAAAGGCCCATCAGCCCGTCCAGGTCGCTGGCAAAATCCTGCTGACTCTTTACCACCGACGCGGGCTGCGGTCCAACCTCGAGGGTTCCGATTTTGGCCTGAGGAAGAACGACCGCGCCGAAGCGAACGTTACCAGAAGCATTATGTCCGTTTCCAACAACGCTGGTCTGCACATAATCGACACCGCGCAGGCGACTCTCAAACAGCACCAATTGCGGAGTTCCGGTGTCCACCAGCAAATGTAACTGGCGGCCCCCGCTTTTCACGTCCACCGTGATGAACTGTTCACCCGAACGGAACGGCACCGTGTGATGTTCTACGGAAGCAGTTCCAAACAGGATGCGCCGTTTTGCGTAATCTACGGTGAAGTTGGTCGCGCCCAGCACGTCGAGTCCGATCACGGCGTCGATGCGCACTCCCAGTCCGCGGCTGATGGCGGAAAAATCCGCGACCATCACGGTTAGATTTTGCCGCCGCAGCGGACCGCATTGAACATCGGGAAGCGTCACGCTTTCTGACGACACACTTTTATTGAAGAGCGAAAGATCTCGCGAGCTGCCCTGCAGTCCCAGTCTTGCGGATACGCTCCGGTCGATCATGCTTGGATTGGAGCCAGTATCGAGCAGCAGGTTTTGGTGCTCCAGGTTGCCGATTCGCCCGTCCACGACGATCAAGTAGCCCTGGTAGGCCTTGAAGGGAATCTCCACGATTGGGCGCGGGGGGTTGGTGGTTCGCACCGTGAGATCGCCACCGAAGCTGAACTCGCACAGGCTGCAGTTCAGGACCGCCAGCAGCATCAGTCGCACCAGCTTTCGACCGGTGGAGGAGAAGGCTCCGCGCCAACCTATTCGCTTCGTGGGTGCAGGCGGAACGCGTGGGTGTTCACGTCTCTCCGGGCCCACGCTGCCGACACCGCCCACGCGCCGTGCCATGCGGAACAGACTTCGGGGCAGAGGTCAGGTACGTGCGCTTTGGGATGCGTCGCTGAGTTACCGGGATGAAGACCCACAAAACACCAGCTGCGGCGATGGTAGGGCTTGGAGCAGTACTCGAAGTGTGACGCAGGCAGCTGCAGGCACGGAGGCGCGTCGAGCGCGCAACGATTCGACTAGCCAGAACCAGAACCTTCCGTATCGAGTGCGCTCGGTCTGCCTTCGCGATCCGCCGCCCACAGCCAGGTGCGTTGTCCGCGATCTCCAGACACTACGGTTGCTTCGCCGTATTCCACCAGCCGGCTCAAGATCGTATTGATGGTTGCCATCGGATCCTTGTGGCGGGCCACCAAGGCGGGCACAGTTTTTTGAATCTCATCGCAAACCTCGCGGGCACTCATGGGCCGCTCGGCTTCCATAAGTACTCGGCGACACGCCCGGGTGATGCCGGGCTGGCGGGAACTGCTCTTGCGATCGACCAGGTCTAGAAGAGCGGCATCCAAGATGCCATCGCCGAACAGATTCGCCAATCCCACGATCGTTTGCTTCACCGTGCCAATGCGCTTGGTGACCTCAGCCCGCTCCTCGATCAACTGCCGCAACTCGCGCTCCGCCCGCCGTATTACATCTTCCACGTGGCGGTTTGCACCCGGTGCGCCCGCGGTCGGCTTGTCCGTCGTTGCTCCGTGATCCATCGCAGCATACATAACACTCTTGTTATTCCGCGCGGGAGGTGCGGGGATTGACACCACGTCAAGCGGGACCAGCAAACATCGAAGGTCCACGAAACTCGCCGAAAGCGTATCTGCTTTCTCCGATCGCTACCCTCGGAAACGTGGGACTTCTCCGAGCTTCCAGCAAGCATCCGAAGGGCGAGTTCCTCGGCATGAACCTGACCGACGGTTCCGGCGCTCCACCGGGAAGACAGAGAAACCATTTCCGGCGATTAGTCCCGATGCCCAATGTATTAGTCCCGAAAGCTGCCAGCGAGGTGGCAAAGCACCCCGTCTCTACCGCAAGATGGTCGGCACAAATGCGCGCCTCGTAGTTCCAGGCGGTAAGGGCTGAGGGCCGCAGTTCGTTTTCTGGGAATCGTAGTTTTGGTAAATCGAGGCTTCCAGTAAATCAAAGCTTCGTCTAAGAGGAGCTCCCCATGCGGTTTGGCGTATGTGCGGTCTTCACGGCGATGTTGTTGTTTGCACTCCACACTCTGGTTTCAGCCCAGTCGACCACGACCTCGCTGCGCGGCACCGTCTACGACGCCAAAGGCGCGGTTGTGTCGGACGCTGCTTTGTCCCTCACCAATGTAGCCACCGGCTTCTCCCGCACGGCAAACAGCGACGACCATGGGACTTATCAGTTTCTGGAATTGCCGCCGGCTACCTACCAGCTGACCGTGAATGCCGCGGGCTTCGCAGCGGTAAAGGAGACCGGCATCGAGCTGCTCGTAAATACTCCTGGCACTGTGAACGTAACCATGCAAGTGTCGGGTGGAACAGTCACGCTTGAAGTGTCGGGCTCGGCTCCCATGGTCGACACTGAGGACGCTGCCATGGGGCACGCGTTCAATTCTGACCAGATTTCGAATTTACCCTTCGAAGGCCGTGACCCCACGGGGATTTTGAGCCTGCAACCGGGCGTGGTCTTTACCGGGAACAGCAGCCGAATCGCCAGCGCGTCGGACAGCCGCAGCGGATCGGTCAACGGCGCGCGCAGCGACCAGACCAACGTCACGCTCGACGGGGTCGACAATAACGACCAGTTGCTGGGCACCGCCTTTCAAGGCGCCGTACGCGTTCCCCTGGATTCGCTCGAAGAGTTCAAAGTCACGACCAGCAACTCGGATGCCGGCTCGGGTCGTTCCTCAGGTGGGCAAGTGTCATTGGTGACCAAGAGCGGAACCAATAGCATCCACGGTTCACTCTACGAATATTACCGGCCCACGTTCACCACCGGGAACGACTGGTTCAACAAGGCATCTGAGATTCAATCAGCTGAACCGAACACGGCGCCGTTCCTGCTGCGCAACACCTTCGGGGCAAACATCGGCGGCCCCATTATCAAGGACCGCCTGTTTTTCTTTGCGGCTTACGAAGGGCAGCGCAAACGCGAAGACCTGCAAGCCACGCGCGTGGTGCCCAGCGCAAGTCTTCGCGACGGGATCATCAGTTATCCCTGTACGGAAGACCCGACCTGCCCAACCAGCGGAGTGGAAACCTTGACGGCGGCGCAAATCGCCAGCATGGACCCGAATTGTTCGAGCCTGGGCAGTTGTCCGCTGGGCCCGGGAGCGAATCCGCTGCTGGCAAACATCAGCGGCGGCAATCCGGCCGCTCTCTTCAACCAATACCCGCTCCCCAACACCGACACTGTGGGTGATGGCCTCGACCTCCGTGGATTCACCTTCGCATCGCCCGTGCCCTCGAAGCAAGATGCCTACGTAACCAAACTGGATTACAACCTGACCGCGAACGGGAATCATCGTCTGTTCGTGCGCGGCGTGTTGAACAACGATAACGAAGCGGAGCGTTCTCTTCCGCTCGGCACCTACGGAGACGGCACCATCTCCCAAGACGGGGGAGCGCAATTCCCCGGGCAGCCAGCAGGACAGATCCTGCACACCAATAGCAAAAGCCTGACCGCAGGCTACACGGCGACCTTCCGCAGCACGCTCATCAACAATTTTCGCTTCGGCTATACCCGCCAGGGACTCGATCAGTCCGGCCTGCAGACCCAACACTTCATTCAATTTCGTGGGATGGATAATCTGACCGGCGAGACCCCCACCATCAACACCGACGTCCCGGTCCAGAACTGGGCCGACGACATCACCCAAGTAAAGGGCAAACACACCCTGCAGTTCGGCGGGAACCTGCGCCAGATCGACAACCAGCGCGCATCCAATGCGCAGTCATTCTTTGGCGCGATTACCAACGCGTATTGGCTGTCTACTTCCGCGATCGCGGGTAAGGGAATCAGCCTCGATCCCGGAGCCTTCGGCTTCCCGCAAGTTGATTCCTACTTCGGCGCGAGCTATGACTTCGCGATGGTTGCGCTGGCGGGTCTGGTCACGCAAATCGGCTCCAACTATCAGCTCACGAAGGATCTCTCTGTAATCCCTGAAGGCAGCCTGGTTTCGCGCCACTTCCGCGCGCATGAGATCGAGTTTTATGGCCAGGATCAATGGCGCGTTAAGCCGAACCTGACCCTTACCTATGGTTTGCGCTATACCCTGCTGCAACCTCCCTACGAAACGACCGGCACACAGGTCGCTCCCACGATAAGCTTGAACGATTGGTTCCGGTCGCGCGGACAAGCCATGGTGAAGGGCCAGGTCTATGATCCTGTGATTGGCTTTGCACTCTCCGGGCAGGCGAACGGTAAGCAGCCCTACTGGGCATGGGATCACAAAGACATTGCGCCCCGCCTCGCATTCGCCTATTCACCCAGCAGCGACAGCGGCTGGGGAAAGCGGCTTCTGGGCGGGGCCGGAAAAACTTCCATCCGCGCCGGCTACGGACTTTACTTCGATCACTTTGGCGAAGGCATTACCAATACCTTCGACCGCAACGGAAGCTTCGGTCTGACGACCGCCATTACGAACGCTGCTGGCGTCCAGAGCGTGGACGGATCGGCGCGCTACTCTGGACTGAATACCATCCCCACTCTCAGTCAGTCTCCTACTGGCAACTGCGCGAAAAACTGCCCCGTCGTGGAAGCGGCTCCCAGCGGCCCATTTCCAGTTACGCCTCCGCTGGGGGTTGCGGACGGTGGATTCGCCATCTACTACGGACTCGATGACAAACTCAAAACTCCGTATTCGCACGTGATCGATTTTTCCATCACGCGTGAATTGCCTCACAGCTTTGTTCTCGAGGCATCCTACGTTGGCCGCTTCGCGCACCGCCTGTTGCAGGAAGAAGATCTCGCCGAACCGACCAATATCTTTGATCGCAACAGCAGCACCAGCTATTTCCAGGCGGCGCAGGCGCTAGCCAGGCAGTATTACGCGGGTGTTCCCATTCAGAATGTGCAACCGATTCCTTACTGGGAGAATATGTATCCGGGCGCCGCCGGTCCTTCCTCGACGCAGATTGGCGGGTCCACCGTTGGCTTTGGGACGCCTTGCCTCGGAACGGCTCCCGCGCATGTAACCGCGACGCAAGCCATGTACGACCTGTTCTGCGAAAATGCCGGGAACGAAACCACCGCTCTCGAGCAGGCCGACGTGCCGGGCGTAGTGGCCGGCTGGCCGGCGGGGAATTGCTATCCCTCCTGCGCCACGATCAATGGCGCGGTAACTCCGTACGCTTTTTATACTCCACAGTTCTCTTCGCTTTACGCGTGGAGGAGCACCGGCAACAGCGCTTACAACTCGGGGCAGTTCAGCTTGCGGCATCGCGCTAACGGACTCGAGTTCGATCTGAACTACACCTACTCAAAGTCCATCGACCTTGGCTCTAACGCGGAGCGCATCAGTCTTGACGAGGGAATCGGTTTCGGCAGCAGCCAGGTGATCAACTCGTGGGCGCCCAATCAGAATCGCGCGGTTTCAGACTTTGACGCCACGCATCAGCTCAACGCCAACTGGATTTATGAGTTCCCCATCGGGCACGGAAAGCGATTCGGATCTGGCATGGGTCATTTTGCGAACGCAATGCTCAGCGGCTGGACAATTTCGGGGCTGTGGCGCTGGTCCACGGGATATCCCTTCACCGAATTCAGTCCGGCGTGGTCGACGAATTTTGACCTTGAGTCTCCTGTTGTTCCTCTGAGCTCACGGAAACCGCAGACCGGCAGCTTCATCGTTGCCCAAGCCAGTGGAGGCACGGGACCCAACGTCTTCAAGGACCCCGGAATCACCGACCCCACGAACCCGAATGCCGCTATTAACCTGGTGCGGCCTGCGTATCCGGGAGAAGGCGGCTCACGCAACTGGCTGCGCGGACCGGGCACCTTCAACCTTGACTCCGGCCTGGCCAAGAACTGGCAAATCGGCGAGCGCCAATCCGTACGATTCACCTGGGAAGTGTTCAACGTCACCAATACGACCCGCTTCGACGTGGGCACCATGCAGATCAACGGCAACACCGCGTTATATTCCTCCACCAGCTTCGGCAATTTCAGTTCGACACTCTCTAATCCGCGGGTGATGGAGTTTGCCTTGCGCTATTCGTTCTAGCCTGAATACTTCACAAAAGTACTGGTCAAAAAAGAAAGGATGCTCTAAAAGGAAGTGGGTTTGCAGACCCAGCATTCCCTTTCGGAGCATCCATCGCTTGATACAAAGTGTTTTATCACAACTGAACTTCTCCTTCCACCGTCATCAACCCATCCGCGCCGATTTTTCTGGCGGTCAGATTACCAGTGACGCCGGTCTGCTGCCGTTGCGAGCCTTCGATCAGCGCCATGATCTGACTGGCGAGTGGGCCTCTGACCTCAGCGATCCGCGACAGAACGGCCGCCTGCGCCATGACTCGCTGGCCCTGTTAGGGCAACGCATCTACCAGATCGTGGCCGGATATGAAGATGCCTGGCCCGGGAATCGCCGGCAAAGCGCTTCACGGGCACGTTATGTATTTTCGCAGGGTGTCAGCCACGTACAGCCACAGTCGCTTTCGCGAGTGATCGACTCTTCCAGCCACCCCAAGAGCCACCCTTACCAACGAAATCCTCACCGTGCCAAAACGCGGCAGCAGATCGCGAAGTGGATGGAGAAGGAATCGAAGAAGCTCAGAGAGGCGATCTACGGTCCGCGCAGAAATTCAACATCTGGGAATTCGCCGCTGCGTAAGCGACCCGCCCAGCAATCGGAGAAGGCTAACGGTTGGGGAGAGTCACGATCTCGCTCAAATTCAGCAGATTCTCATCTGCTGTGACTAGTGTCAGATCGAGGACCTTTGCCGTTGCCGCCAAGAACCGGTCTGCTGGGTCAGCGTGGGGAAGGCCCAATGCCAAGCCTATCTCGACCATCTCGGCCGTCAAGGGTGCCTCTCTCAACTGCTCTCTAGCCCGCTTCACCCAGCCGAACGGATTCTCAACCTGAACTCGGCCCTTCTGTATCAACACCAGTGCTTCCCACACACTCACTGAGGACAGCCAGAGTTCATTGTTCACGTTGGAAAGTTCGTTGTTCACCCGCCGTCCCAAGCGCTTCGGCTCCAACTTGCTCCAG